>ENA-OQCB01000346-OQCB01000346.1-human-gut-metagenome-genome-assembly--contig:-NODE-346-length-21818-cov-2.906966_pt1 | contig 21818 bp, 25 predicted proteins | sample MGYA00242493_ERZ504568 | MGnify/ENA primary metagenome ERZ504568 (study PRJEB26092, sample SAMD00036229) | human gut metagenome | host: Homo sapiens | study: EMG produced TPA metagenomics assembly of...
AAACAGGTGCGGGTAAGACAACGATTGCAAGCCTATTATTAAGATTTTATGATCCGCTTAGCGGCAGGATTTTAGTTGATGGAATCGATATACGTCAGTATAAACAACAGGAACTGCGTCGTAATATAGGAATAGTGCAGCAGGATGATTTTTTTTATTTTCAGATTCTGTGACGCATAATATTGCATATGCAAAACCTGAAGCTGAGCAAAGTGAAGTAGAAAACGCTGCCAGGCTGGCCGCGGCTGACAAATTTATTGAGGAGCTCCCCAATAAGTATGCTACTGAAATTGGTGAACGTGGCGTGAAACTATCCGGGGGACAAAAACAGCGTCTTGCTATTGCCAGAGTATTTTTGAAAAATCCGCCTATTGTAATTCTAGACGAAGCGACTTCTTCTTTAGACAATTATACAGAAAAATTAATACAGGAGTCGTTAGACAAGTTGGCGGAGAATAGAACAACTCTTATTATTGCTCATCGAATGTCGACAATTAAAAAAATGCAGATAAAATAATCGTTTTGAATAATGGTGAAGTTGCAGAAATTGGAACACATTCTACCTTGATGTCAGGGGGTGGTCTGTATTATAATCTATATAATGCTCAGAAACAGACTGATGACAAATAGGTGATTTGATGATTAAAATAGAAAATTTAACTAAACGTTTTGGCGAGCGTATTGCAGTAGCAGGAATAGATTTGGAAATTAAAAGGGTGAGATATTTGGCCTTTTAGGACCTAATGGAGCTGGGAAGACTACTACAGTCAGGATATTAACCTTACTTTCCAAGAAAAAATCCGGTTCTGTAAAAATATGCGGATACGATATTGAAAAAGACAGCGAGAGAATTAAGGAACTAATTGGCGTTGTACCGCAGCATATGAGTTTGGATCAGGATCTTACGGGAAGGGAAAACTTAGTTTTGCAGGCAAGGCTGCATCATTTGAAGAATAAAGCTGCTATGGAACAGCGAATCAATGAAATTTTAGAATTTGTGGAACTTACAGATAGGGCTGATGACAAATCCAGAAGGTACTCAGGAGGAATGAAGCGGCGCTTGATGATTGGCATGGCACTTTTGCATAAACCTAAAATGTTATTTTAGATGAACCAACTGTTGGATTAGACCCACAAGTACGGCGTAAGATGTGGGATTTGATCCGTAAAATGAATGAAGCTGGAATGACAGTGCTTTTAACTACTCATTATATAGAAGAAGCAGATCAGTTATGCAGGCGTGTTGCAATTATGAATAGAGGTCGTATTATAGCTGTTGATACACCGCAGAAGCTGAAAGAAAAAGTTGGCAGGGTTGTTGTTGAACATATGGAAGCAGACGGCATGATTAATAATTTTTTTGATAATCGTGAGCAGGCTGCATCTTATGTGGCAGGATTAAACTCTAATGCAACTGTGCGCGAAGCAAATTTAGAAGATGTTTTTATTGAATTAACGGGGAGGCGAGTAAATGATTAGTAATTTTTGCTATGATGTCTATACCGTTTTTTGGCGTGATTGGGTGGTTTTTAAAAAAAATTATTTTTTAAATTCTTATGTTCGCGCATGATTACGCCTTTTTTGTATATTTTTGCATTTGGGATCGGGTTGGGGAGAAATGTTTCTGTTGATGGTGGGAGTTATTTGAGTTTTCTCATTCCAGGTATGATCGCGCTTAATTCGATGAATATTTCTTTTAATACTATTGCTGCTCCTCTTAATATGGCACGTATTTATCATCATACTCTGGAAACATATTTGATTTCGCCAATTTCAGGAGCTGCATTCGTTTTTGGTAAGGTTTTATCAGGTACAGTGCGTGGACTGATTTCTTCTGTAATTATAGTGCTTATTGCGGAATTATTAGGGGTACATTTATATTTGGGAGGCTGGTTTATTCCAGTGCTGGTCCTTAACTGTTTTGTGTTTGCAGCACTGGCAGTAGTGGCGGCAATGACTATTGACAGCCATGAAGAGATGAGTAGTTTTAGCACGTATGTTTTAGTGCCGATGTCTTTTTTATGTGGGACATTTTTCAAAGCTGACAGTTTTCCTGAAATAATAAAGTGGTCTTTAAGTATTTTACCGTTGACTCCTGCTAGTAGTGCATTAAGAGCAGCGGCAAATAAAATGCCTGTAGAATGGCATTGGCCGGTTATTATGGCGATATATTTTCTCATATTTTTTAGTTATGCCTGTCATTTGCTGAAAATGAAAAAAAGAGAAAAATTTCTTAAAAAACCCAATTCTCAGTGTTTTGGTTTTCGTTTTGGCATGGGTGATTTTAGGATATGCTTATTATAATGTAACAGGCAATGCACAAGCTCTTACTACGGAAGTAGATGTGTTTACTCAGATTATTCTGGGAATTATTGGAACCTTTCTGGTGTTTTGGTCTGTTTCCGGATTTTTTGCAACAATGGCAGGAAAGCTTTCAAGGTATATTATAAGGGATTAAATTCTTTTGCCGTAGGAGAGATTTCCAATAAATTAAATTCTATGGTAGCATCTGCAACGATTATCTGTCTCTTGCTTTTCATGAGTCTTTGTATTATTACGTCTGTGTTTACCAGAAAGGCTTACAAGGATAAATTAGTAGATGAGATGGCGCCTATGGACATTTCTATGGAAAAAGTTGTGATAGAAGATCACAAGACCATTGAGGATGTATTTGAAGAAAAGAAAATATCTATGGATGCTTTTTGTGATATTACGGAAGCATATTCTATCCAAAGTGAGGAAATTACAAATGCAGCGGTTTTAGGAGATTATTTGCTGGAGAATGCGGAGTTTTATGGAGAAGAATTTGCCAATGCTCCGGTGGAAGTCATGAAAGTAGGCGATTATAATAAATTTGCCAAGATGTACAACAAAAAGACATATAGCCTGAAGGAAGACGAATATTTGATTGTGGCAAATCAAGAGGGTTCTGTGAAATTGTTTAACAGCGGATTGAAAGAAAATCAGGAGATTAGTTTTCAGGGAAAGACATACCGTGCAAAAGAAATGGTTTGTCAGGACGGATTTGTCATGATGAATTATGACAAATACAATATGGGGATTGTACTTCTTCCCGATGAAGCAGATTTATCGCAATGTAAAAAATACTGCAATTATATTGCTGCTAATTATAAAAATGACAGTAAAAAATTCAGAACTATGGTGGATGAGCAGATTTCCAACAATATGAAAAATTCATGGGAAGTTACTTATCCGGTTGTTACTGCCACACGTTCTAATATTATTGATGACAGTATTGGTACAAGTGCCATGTATATTTTCTTAGGGATGTATCTGGGGATTAGCTTTTTGTTGTCAGGAGCGGCGATTTTATCCTTAAAAGTGCTTTCTGATGCGGCAGACAGCAAAGATAAATACGAAATTTTGAGAAAACTGGGATGTGAAGAAAGAAAAATCAGAGGCGTTGTATGGAAACAAAACAGTATGTTTTTTGGTTTGCCTGTTTTAGTGGCAGGTATTCATTCCGGTTTTGGTATTCAAGTATGTAATCAGTTGCTTTCTATCTACGGAGAACAGAGTATTTTACCGGGGCTTACTGCAGCAGTAATTTTAGTGTTGCTTTTCTACGGAGGATATTTTCTGATTGCTCAGTTGTGTTCTTTGAGAATAATAAGGGGTGAAAAGATATGATAAGAAAAAGGAGACTGTGGTGTGAAACAGTCTCCTTTAACAATGTAGATTATTTTTTAAAATTTTATTCGTCCCATCCTTCATAAAAGCGAATATTTACGGAAATATTTCTTACAATATCACCTTCTTTTAAGTTCATATCACTGATATCGGAAACGGAAGGTAAGGAGCAATCTTCCTCAGAAAGCTCAAGGCTAATCCAGTTGTAAGCAGCTTCATTGGCATCATCAACCGCATCTTCCAAGGTATCTCCTTTTGCATAGCAACATTCTAAATCAGGAAAATATCCCTGATAACTTCCATCATCTGTTTTGCTGAAAACAGCAGGATATATAAATTTCATAATAATCTCCCTTCTAATTTAAAACAAGATAAGAAAAGTATATAACAAAAAAGAAAAGGATACAACAATAGAATTCCTCTGTATTTTTTGAAATTTTGCCTGAAACGGCATTGAAAAGTTTAGAGTTGCCCGCAAACTTTGCAAATAATCAATGTTTGCGGGTATTTTGAATTGTTTTGGTATTAGAGATTATTTAAGTATTACATTTTAGAAATAAATTCATCCAGTGACTGGACAGTTAATGCTGTCTGCATCCATTTTTTTAGTATTTCGATATCTTCCTGTTCTTGTAAAGTTTTTAAAAGGCTGTTTGGTAATTGTCCAAATTTGCGTAAGGTCATCTGAAGCATTTCCGTAGCCATTTTTACCTGTCCTTCTTGAAGTCCCTTTTGTCGACCTTTTTGGATACCTTCTTTTATGCCTTCTTTACGTTCATCTTTCAGCAATTCTTCCAAAAGCATAAATTTTTCCTCCATTTTCCTGTTTCCTTTAATATGGGTAACTGATTTTTGTACTTGTCTTACATAATCATCCTCAAAGTCCTCCTGACTCTCTTTTAAGTCTGCATGTACGAACTTCAGAAAAGAAACCAGCTCTTTCGGTACATCTTCTGCATTTTCTCCACGAGTGTTTAAAAACATAATACATTGTCCATCTTTTAGTGAAGCTTTTTGCGTTTCCTCACAGCTCTTTCGAAAAGTATACCGATATTTCCCTTCACCAAAAGGATCAAAATCACAGAGAAAAATCACGTAGCTGTCGGGAAGTTCTATATATTCACACCCCTTTGCCAAAAGCTCCATATCCATCTGACTTTGGTAATAACGGCTTCTGCGTCCTAAATCAGGTTGTTTTAATACCTGCATTTCTATATTATAACGGGTATTCTTTTCATCTTTCGCATACACATCCAGTCGTACACCTTTATATTCAGGATGATAAATGATATTTTTTTCTGTACTGATTTCTACGTGTTCGATTTTAATAGGGAGAGCACGTTCCAGAAAACCTTTGCAGTTTTCTTCGTCTGACATTACTGCTGCAAACATAAAATTATTTTTGATTGTAAGATCTTTTAATGGTGTATTCATATTTTTCCTCCATTTTACAGAGGAATTCTATAAAGTAAAGTATAGCAGATGGAAAAAAGACTTACAACCGCTTAGAAGGAAACTTGTTAAGCCAATGTATAAAATCCGTGATAACATGATACACATAGTGCTTCAACAGTTGCAAGGTGTTTCAGTTCATGATAGTATAAAGAGATTAGGAAAGTAAAGGAGAACAAAAATGAGTTCTTATGAAAGTTTTGCCAGCGTGTATGATATGTTCATGGATAACATTCCATACAGAGAATGGTGTAGATATTTAATCGGTCTGTTACAGGAATATGGTGTACAGGATGGATTAGTCTTAGAATTAGGATGTGGTACAGGGAAAGCCACAAGACTTTTATCAAGAGCAGGCTATGATATGATAGGAATTGATAATTCTCCCGATATGCTGGAAATTGCTCTTGAAAAAGAAGGAAAAATAAAAGAAGATATTTTGTACCTTTTACAGGATATGCGTTCCTTTGAATTGTACGGAACAGTGCGTGCTGTTGTTTCTATATGTGACAGTATGAATTATATTATTGAACCGGATGATTTGCTTAAAGTATTTCAACTGGTCAATAATTATCTTGATCCCGGCGGAGTATTTATCTTTGATATGAATACCAAATACAAATATGAAGAAATTTTAGGAGAGTGTACCATTGCAGAAAACAGGGACACTGCCAGCTTTATCTGGGATAATTATTATGATTGTGAAGAACAGATAAATGAATATGATTTGACGCTGTTTATTCCGGAAGAAGAAGCAGGAAAAAATATATACAGAAAGTATGAGGAAATTCATTATCAGAGAGCTTATGATATAGAAGAAGTAAAAAATCTTCTGGCAAAGGCAGGTATGGAGTTTGTAGCTGTATATGATGCCTTGACTCATCGACCTCCAAGAGCAGTCAGTGAGAGAGTATATATTATAGCGAGAGAAAAAGGGAAAACAAGACAATAGGAGGAATAGAAATATGAAAGATTATATTGTAAGAGCTACCGCAGCGAACAGCCAAATTCGAGCGTTTGCCGCTACAACAAGAGAAATGGTAGAATTTGCCAGAGCAGCGCACAATACCAGCCCTGTGGCAACGGCTGCACTGGGACGTCTTTTAACAGCAGGTTCTATGATGGGAATTATGATGAAAGGTGAGAAAGACCTTTTAACCTTGCAGGTAAAAGCAGGAGGTCCTTTAAACGGAATGACGGTGACGGCAGACTCAAAAGGAAATGTAAAGGGTTATGTAGGTAATCCAAATGTGGTTATCCATGCCAATGAAAAAGGTAAATTAGATGTTGCAGGCGCAGTAGGCGTAGGTTTTATGAATGTTATTAAGGATATGGGATTAAAAGAGCCGTAATGTAGGGCAAACTGTTTTACAGACCAGTGAAATTGCAGAGGATTTAACGTACTATTTTGCCACCAGTGAACAGGTTCCGTCCTCCGTAGGACTGGGTGTTCTTATGGAAAAAGATAATACAGTGAAACAGGCAGGTGGCTTTATTATTCAGCTTATGCCATTTACAGAAGAAGCGGTAATTGAAAGACTGGAAGAAAATTTGAAAAATGTAACTTCTGTAACAGAATTGTTGGAAAAAGGTCATACACCGGAAAGTCTTCTGGAAACACTTCTTGCAGGATTTGATTTGGAAATAAACGAAAAAGTACCTACTCAGTTCCACTGCAATTGTACAAAAGAGCGAGTAGAAAAAGCATTAATCAGTATTGGAAGGAAAGAAATTCAGGAATTAATTGACGAAGGAAAAGAAATTGAAATGAATTGTCATTTCTGCAATAAGAATTATATTTTTACGGTGGAAGAACTGAAAAATATTTTAAAAGCGTGCAGAAAATAAAAAAGCAGGAAAGGTGTGGTAAGTAATGAAGGATGGTTTCATAAAAGTAGCAGCAGCAACACCGCAAATTGAAGTAGCAGATTGCATCCATAACACACAGGAAATTGTGAAAAAAGCAAAAGAAATGAGTGCAGCAGGAGCCAGAATTCTGGTGTTTCCAGAGCTGTGTATTACAGGCTATACCTGCCATGATTTATTTTTTAATGAAACTTTATTACAGTCGGCAAAGAAACAGCTTTTAGTTTTAGCAGAGGAATTGAAAGATACAGAGGGACTTATTTTTGTAGGACTTCCTCTGGAGTATAATGGTAAGCTTTATAATACGGCAGCAGCAATTAACAGAGGAGAAATTCTGGGAATTATTCCAAAACACAGTATTCCTAATTATGGTGAATTTTATGAAGCAAGGTATTTTACTTCCGGCAGAGATATAGAAAGCGAAATAAAGCTGGGAGATAAAATGGTTCCTTTCGGAAGTAAGGTTCTGTTTGAATGTGAAGAAATGCCGCAACTTTGTGTTGCAGTAGAAATCTGTGAAGACGTATGGACTCCTGCATCACCGGGATTGTTTCATGCTATGGCAGGAGCCAATGTAATTGTAAATTTGTCTGCCAGTGATGAAATTGCAGGTAAATCGGAATACCGCAGAGAATTGATAAAAGGACAGTCCGCAAGACTTTTATGTGGATATGTATATGCTACAGCAGGAAATGGAGAGTCTACGCAGGATTTGGTTTTCGGAGGACAGAACTTAATCTGCGAAAATGGAAGTCTTCTTGCAGAGGCACAGTTATTTAAAAATGAAACAATTTATGCAGTATTGGATATTCAGAAGCTTCGCGGAGAGAGAAGAAGAATTTCTACATGGCTGGAGGAAAAAGGAGAGAAGCACCTTCATATTTCTTTCCATTTACCAATGGAAGAAACAGAGCTTTACAACAATTTTGAAAAAAATCCTTTTGTGCCGGACTGCGATACAGAAAGAGCAAAAAGATGTGAGGAAATTCTTACAATACAGGCAATGGGACTGAAAAAAAGAATGGAGCATACAAAATGTAAATCTGCTGTTCTTGGTATTTCAGGCGGTTTGGACTCCACTCTTGCACTTCTGGTTACAGCAAGAGCCATGGACTTTATGGGACTGGACAGAAAAAATATTACCGCGGTGACTATGCCATGTTTTGGAACGACGGACAGAACATATACAAATGCCTGTGAGCTTACCAAACGTCTTGGGGCAGAGCTTTTGGAAGTGGATATTAAAAAAGCTGTTTTGCAGCATTTTGAGGATATCGGTCATGACTATAATGTGCATGATGTTACCTTTGAAAATGCACAGGCAAGAGAGCGGACACAGGTGATTATGGATATTGCAAATCAGCAGGGCGGTATGGTAATCGGAACGGGAGATTTCTCAGAGCTGGCTCTTGGATGGGCAACTTATAACGGAGACCACATGTCTATGTATGGTGTGAATGCCGGAGTTCCTAAAACCATGGTACGTCATTTGGTGCGTCATTATGCGGATACCTGTCAAGAAGAAAAGCTTGCAGAAATTTTAAGAGATGTTTTAGATACGCCGGTAAGTCCGGAATTATTGCCTCCAAAGGAAGGGGAGATTGCACAGAAAACAGAAGATTTAGTAGGACCTTATGAGCTCCACGACTTTTTCCTTTATTATATGCTGCGTTTTCATTTTTCACCTTCTAAGATTTACCGTATTGCCAAGAAAACCTTTGAGGGAATTTATACAGAAGAAGAAATTTTAAAATGGATGAGAAAGTGCTATTGGAGATTTTTCTCACAGCAATTTAAGCGTTCCTGTCTGCCGGATGGGCCAAAGGTAGGAAGTGTATCTGTTTCGCCGAGAGGAGATTTGCGTATGCCAAGCGATGCAAATGTAAGAATTTGGATGGATGAAATAGAAAAATTAAATTAAAAATGCAAGAGCATATCACATCAGGCAGATAGTGAAAATGAGGCTGTTACTTTAAAATGTATAACTATTCCGGATATATATTTAAAGTGACAGCCTCATTCTTAATGTAACGGCTCTTTTTATTCTTTTCTGGCTTTTTCTAAGGCGTTGTCAATGGCTTCTAAAAGAAGCATAGAAGTGTACTTATTTTCCTCAGAATAAGTGATATTTTCTGTGGACTGTGATGTATAAATCTGGTCGGAGAGTGCATCAAGGGCAGGCTCTACCAGAGGATACATGGCAGTGGTGGTTTCACTGAGATTGACAAGGGAAATAGAATTGATGTGATTTTCATCTACTTTTACCTCTACGTCAAAGGTATTGTCATTTAGCGTAATCGGGCTGGTATAAACACCTGCATGATATATGGCATCTGCACTGGCAGGATCTGCATTTTTATTTTTTCCAAACATTAAAAAAAGCAAAACGGCCAGTACAACGGCCAAAACTACAAAAATTCCGGTATAAATAACTTCCTTTGTATGTAAGACGACAATTTTAGTTTTTGAACTCATGGCTGCACCTCCCATATTCCTTTTTATAGCATATTACAGAAGCAAGAAAAATATACCTGATAAATTCAACAGCTTTCGTTGGAATTTAAAAGGAATTCATGATAAAATGGACAGCGAAAGGAGAAAGAAGACGTATCATGAACATAAAAAACAATATAAAAGGAATTTTCTATATTATCTTATCTGCATTTTGCTTTTCCCTTATGGATATGTTTGTCCGTATGTCAGGGGATTTACCGTCTATACAGAAAAGTTTTTTCAGAAATATTGTAGCAGCTGTTTTTGGCTGTATATTAGTGTTAAAGGAAAAGGACAGCTTTCAGTGGAAGAAAGGAAGCGGGAAGTATCTGATTTTGCGTTCTCTGTTTGGAACACTGGGGATTTTATGTAATTTCTATGCCATCGACCATCTGGCTTTGGCAGATGCTTCTATGCTGAATAAAATGTCTCCTTTTTTTGTAGTGATTTTCAGCTTTTTATTTTTAAAGGAAAAAGTCACCGCAGCACAGATACTTCTGGTTATGGGAGCTTTTGGTGGAAGTCTGTTCGTTGTAAAGCCTACGGTTTCCAATTTAGATTTAATACCGTCTTTAATCGGACTTTTAGGAGGATTGGGAGCAGGTGCAGCATATACTATGGTTCGGAAATTGGGAACCATAGGAGTAAAAGGCCCATTTATCGTATTTTTCTTTTCTACTTTTTCCTGTGTAGTTACTTTGCCATGGTTGATTTTTGATTATCATACAATGACTTTGGCACAGACTGTTATTTTATTGATGGCAGGGCTTTGTGCAGCGGGAGGACAGTTTGCTATTACTGCAGCATATTGTTATGCACCGGCAAGTGAAATATCAATTTATGATTATACAAAAGTTATTTTTTCCATGATTTTAGGATTTGTGATGTTTCAGCAAATTCCTGATTTTTACAGTTGGGTGGGATATGTCATCATTTGTTTGATGGCGGTTCTTATGTTTTTCTACAATAAAAAGAGAGGTGCAAGATGAAATATAAATTATTAGTATTGGATATTGACGGAACAGTAACCAATTCCAAGAAGGAGGTTACGGAGAAAACAAAAAATGCAATTTTAGATTTACAGAAAAGGGGAATTCCGGTGGCAATTGCGTCAGGAAGAGCACCTCAGGGAATTTATTCTGTTGCCAAAGCATTGGAACTTGATAAATTTGGAAGTTATATTATGCCTTTTAATGGCGCCAGAATTATAAATTTTAAAACGGAGGAATGTATTTACTCAAAGACACTTCCGTTACACCTTCCTGCCAGATTGTGGAGAGATGCAGTGGAGAATGGAATTGGTATTGTAACTTATGATGAGAAGGAAGTTATAGCAGGGACGGAACTGGACAAATATATACTTCTTGAAGCAAAAATAGCGGGAATGCCTGTTGTATATCATGAAAATTTTAATACTTATGTAGATTTTCCGGTAAATAAATGTCTTATGACAGGAGAGCCGGAAGACTTAGAGGCACTAGAGCCTGTGTTTGCACAGAAATATTTTCATGAGGCACAGATTTTTCGTTCAGAGCCATACTTTTTAGAAGCTACACCGAAAAATGTAGATAAAGCCTACTGTTTGAAGCATCTTTTGGAAATATTGGGGATTAAAAGAGAAGAAATGATTTGCTGTGGTGACGGATTTAATGATATTTCTATGATACAGTATGCAGGTCTTGGTGTGGCAATGGCAAATGCACAGGAGCAGGTAAAAGCAGTAGCAGATTATGTTACAGTCTGTGACAATGACCATGATGGAATTGCGGAGGTTATTGAAAAGTTCTTTTAAAAACAGCAGGAGGTTTTATGGCATTACAATTTATTTTCGGCGGAGCAGGTGCAGGAAAATCCTATTATATTTATAACAATATCATACAACAGTCCATAGAAAATCCCGAAAAACAATATTTAATTTTAGTGCCGGAGCAGTTTACCATGCAGACACAAAAAGAGCTTGTTACCATGCATCCAAGAAAGGGAATTTGCAACATAGATGTGTTAAGCTTTGAGCGTCTTGCCTTTCGTGTACTTACAGAAATGGGTGAGAGCCAGAGAGTGCTGTTAGAGGAAACCGGAAAAAGTATGGTGCTTCGGAGAGTTGCTCAGGAAAAGAAAAAAGAGCTGAAAATATTAGGGGCGAAAATGGATAAGCAGGGATATATTTCTCAGATGAAATCCATGGTATCTGAGTTGCGTCAGTACGAAATTTCAGCGGAAGATTTAGAGGATATATTGGAGAATTTAGCTTCTTCGCCGGAGCTGTATTATAAATTACAGGATATAAAAACCTTATATCAGGGATTTTTTGATTATCTGGAAGGCAGTTTTATTACACAGGAAGAAGTGCTGGATGCCATGGGCAGAGTTGCACCCCTGTCAAAAAAATTAAAGGATAGTGTTCTTGTTTTGGATGGATATACGGGTTTTACACCCATTCAAATTCAACTTTTAGAGACACTTTTAGATATTTGTCAGGAGATTTATGTGACAGTTACTATTGCAGCAGGAGAAGATCCTTATAAAATGGGAAGTCCCCATGAATTGTTTTATCTTAGTAAACAGACGGTGGCAAGTCTTTTAAGAATTGCAAAAGAAAAGAAAATAAGTTGGAAAGAATACTGGATACCGGAAGGAAAGGGGACTTATCAGGGCAGATTTGCAGATAACCCGCCTATGGCTTTTCTGGAAAAGAATGTTTTTCGATACAGAAAGAAAAAAGTATCCAAAACCACAAAATAGCAGTTCAAATTTTACGAAGCTCAAAACCCTGCAAGCGAAATGGAAATGACAGCGGGACAAATCCGCCGCCTTGTAAGAACAAAGGGATATCGATACAGAGATTTTGCAGTGATTACAGGTGATATGCAGGTATACGCACCTGCAGCATCAAGAGCTTTTAAAAGATATGAAATTCCCTGTTTTATTGATGAAAAACATTCAGTATTTCTCAATCCTTTTGTGGAATATCTGAGAGCAGCCGTAGATATGATTGTGGAAAATTTCAGTTATGAAAGTGTATTTCGTATGTTGCGATGCGGTTTGAATGATATTTCTACAGAGGAAGCAGACCGATTAGAAAATTATGTAATTGCCATGGGAATTCGAGGTTTTTCCCGTTGGCAACAAGAATGGGTGAGAAGCTACAGGGGAGAAAATCCGGAAGAATGTGTACAAATTGACAGGATAAGGGAAAGTCTTGTGGAAAAATGGCAGCCCTTTTATAAGAAAATGAAAACACCAGATGCTTCTGTGAGAACGTATACAGAAGCACTGTATGAATATATAACTGCAAATAAAATTCAGGAAAAATTAAAGGAATTCACAAAGAATTTTGAGGCAGAGGGAAATCTTTCACTGGTAAAAGAGTACAGTCAGATTTATGAAATTGTCATGAATTTACTGGACAAACTGGTGGAAATATTAGGTGATAAAAAGGTGCGTATTCGGGAGTTTAAAGAGATTTTGGAAGCAGGACTTTCCGAGGCAAAAGTGGGAATTATTCCTCCGACCTCTGATCAGGTTTTGGTAGGAGATATGGAGAGAACACGATTAAAAGACATTAAAATTGTGTTTTTGTAGGTGTAAATGAAGGAAAAATTCCCAAGGAACAACAGGCAGGAAAGCTGTTATCTGATTTAAACAGAGAGGAGCTGAAAGGCTCTTTAAAAGAAAGAGGGCTATCCTTAGCACCTACAGCAAAGGAAAATCTCTATACGCAAAAGTTTTATCTTTATTTAAACCTTACAAAACCCAGCGAAAGAATTTATCTTTCTTACAGTAGATTAAGCAGCAGCGGAGAGCCGCTATCTCCTTCTTTTTTAGTTTCGCAGATACAAAAGCTGTTTCCGGATGCCATAAGAGAATGGGATGTTCCTCTGTTTGCAGAAAGTAAGTATGGAGCATTAGATAAATTATCAGAAGAAATACGAAAACAGGATAGAACTTCTCCTGTATTTGAGGAACTGATGAGCTGGTTTACCTCTCAAAAGGACTATGCAGAACTTATTAACGGTTTGATTGATGCTGCGTATTATGTAAATCCTCAGGAGAGCATCAGTAAAGGTGTAGCAGAAGCTCTTTATGGAACAGAGCTTTCCAATAGTGCCAGCAGACTGGAGCAGTTTGCAAAATGTGCCTGTTCTCATTTTTTAAGCTATGGTTTGATGCTAAGAGAACGTGTCCGTTATGAGTTTAATATGGCAGATATGGGTACATTTTTGCATAACAGCCTTGACTTGTTTGCGCGAAAAGTACGAGAACAGGGGAAAAGCTGGATAGATTTAGAAGATGCGGAGAGGGATGCTCTGGCAGAAAATTGTGTAACAGAAGTTGTAGAAAAATCCGGAGAGACAATTTTGTTAAGCAGCGCCAGAAATGCCTATATTATCAACCGCGTGAAACGTATGGTAAAACGAAGTGTATGGGCACTGCAAAATCAGTTAAAGCAGGGAGAATTTTATCCGGCTCTCACGGAGTGGGCTTTTGGAGAAAAAGATAATATAGACAGTCTGAACTTTGATTTAGCAGCTGGGCAAAAGCTGTATTTAAAAGGACGGATTGACCGAATTGATGTATGTCAGGATAAAGAAAACCATCTTTATGTGAAGGTCATTGATTATAAATCAGGAACCACTCAGCTTGATTTAATAAAGCTTTATTATGGACTTCAAATTCAGCTGGCGCTTTACTTAAATGCAGCTCTTGAGCTGGAAAAGAAGCGTTTTCCAGATAAGATTGTACAGCCGGCAGGTGTGTTTTACTATAATACAAAAGACCCCATTTTAAATAAAGAAGATGTGAAAAATCCGGAAAATCCACAGGAAGAAATTTTAAAGAAATTAAAGATGGATGGGATTTGCAGTTCAGAGCCGGAAATTTTACAAAAGTTGGATAAAAATCTGGCAGTGGGGAAAAGTGTAGAGTCATTTGCAGTGCCTGTGAAATATACGGCAAAAGGTACGTTTTCCAGTAATTCCAAAGTAGCAAATCAGAAAGAATTTGCCATCATGATGGAGTATGTACAGGATAAAGCAAAAAAAATCGGCAGAGAGATTTTAAAGGGAAATACCAGCGTAAATCCTTTTGAATGGAAAAAAGAAAATGCCTGTGAATATTGCCCTTATAAAGAAATATGTGGTTTTGATGAAAAGCTTCCGGGATATGAATATCGCAAATTGGAAAAAGATAAATCAAGTAATCTGTGGTGTCTGATGGAAGAAGAAATGGAAAGGGGGGAAAAGTAAGATGGGTGTTTCATGGACAGAGGAACAGCAGAAGGTTATTGATACCAGAAACTGTAATATACTGGTAAGTGCGGCTGCAGGAAGTGGTAAAACGGCTGTTTTGGTAGAACGAATTATTCAAAGAATAACAGATAAAAACAATCCTGTGGATATTGATGAGCTTTTGATTGTAACCTTTACAAGAGCAGCCGCAGGGGAGATGAAAGAGCGTATCCGACAGGCTATCGAGAAAAAGCTGGAAGCAAATCCCGAAGACGAACATCTCCAGAGACAGAGCACTTTGGTACATCATGCGCTGATTACCACCATTGATAGTTTTTGCTCTTATATTGTAAAAAACTATTTTCATCTTATTGATTTAGACCCTTCTTTTCGCATGGGAGATGAAGGGGAAATGCGTCTGTTGCAGGCAGATGTGGCAGATGCTGTTTTAGAGGAAGCATATACAGAAGAAGATCCTTCTTTCTTGCTTTTCAGATGGATTGCAGGGGAAAGACAGATAAGAAAATTCCGGAAATGATTATAAAATTATACAGTTTTCCATGAGTTACCCTTATCCGGAAGAATGGCTTTTGAACTGTCGCAAAGCTTATGAGGTAGAAAGCATAGAGGAACTGGAAAACGCAGAGTGGATGAAACTTATAAAAAACGAAGTGAAACAGGAAATCAAAGAGGCTTCTATGCTGTAAAGCAATCACTGGAAGTTTCAAAGAGCCGGATGGCCCTGCTTTTTACATTGGTCTTTTGGAAGATGAAGTTTCGGCGTTGGAAAAGTCAGAGCAGACAGAATGCTTTTTTGAGTGGAAGGAAATGCTTGATAAACTGGAATTTAAGCGTCTTCCAGCAGGAAAAAAAGCAGAAAAAGAGCTGGTATCAGAAAGTCGGCAAGAACTTGCAAAGAACTTGCGAAATGAAGCAAAAGAGCAGATAAAAGCTTTAAAAGAACGGTATTTTCAGGAAACGGCAGAGGAGATGCTGGAAAACCTTCAAAGAGCAGGAGAGCCTGTAGGTGTTTTAGTGGATTTGACATTGGCGTTTATGAAGCTGTATAAGGAAAAGAAGAAAGAAAAGAATATTTTGGATTTTGGTGATTTGGAGCATTATGCTTTAGAAATTCTCATTCATCATACAAAAGAAAAGGATGAGCGCACTGATGCAGCCAGAGAATTGTCAAAGAAATTTGAAGAAATTATGATTGACGAATATCAGGACAGCAACCTTGTACAGGAAAAGCTTTTAACATCTGTTTCAAGAATAGAAGATGGAATTTATAATATTTTTATGGTGGGAGATGTGAAACAGAGTATTTACCGTTTCCGCCTTGCCAGACCGGATTTATTCATGGAGAAGTTTAAAACTTACCCTCAGGAAGCAGGAGGGGATTGTCTCCGTATTGATTTGCATAGGAATTTCAGAAGTCGTGCCGAAGTTTTAGAAGGTGTAAATTATCTGTTTTATCAGATTATGGGAGAAGATTTAGGGGGTGTAGAGTATGACAGAACAGCAGCTCTATATCCGGGAAAAATTTTTCCGTCAAAACCGGAAGAAGAAAAGGAACCGGCAACAGAAGTACTGCTTTTGGAAGATGATGAGGAGGAGATTACCAGAGAGTCAGAGGCGAGAGCGGTTGCTTTGCGTATTGGAGAACTGGTGGGGAATTATCTGGTTTTGGATAAGAAAACAGAGGAATACCGACCTGCGAAATATTCCGATTTTACAATCTTGCTTCGTACCATGTCCGGTTGGGCAGAGACCTTTAAAAAAATCTTAAATTCCTGCGGAATTCCAGCCAGTGTTACTACAAAGACAGGTTATTTTTCTGCACAGGAGGTAATGACGGTTCTGGATTATTTAAAAATTCTGGATAATCCTATGCAGGATATTCCACTTGCAGCAGCTCTTCACGGACTTCCCGATGGATTTACTTTTCAGGAATTGGCAGAAATTAAGGTTCTGGGGATGGAGAATGAGAAAAGCAGCTTTTATGAAGCATTGCTGTTGGGAGAAAATCTTTCTTCTCCTTTAGGAGAAAAAATACGCAAATTTTTTGCTGTGTATAGAAAACTTCGTGGAAAAGTTCCTTATACACCTATGCATGAATTGATTTGGGATTTTTATGACGCTACAAATTTCTTAGTATATCAGCAGGCATTTGTATCAGGAGAGCAGAGAAAAGCAAATCTTCTGATGCTGGCAGAAAAGGCAAGAGACTACGAGAGCACCAGTTATCGAGGATTGTTTAATTTTATCCGCTATATAGAAAATTTAAAAAAGTATCAGGTAGATTTTGGGGAAGCTAATATTCTCTCAGAAAATGAAGATACGGTACGAATTATGAGTATTCATGGAAGTAAAGGATTAGAATTTCCTATTGTATTCGTTGCAGGAATGGGTAAACAAATGAATATGCAGGATACAAGAGAGAATATGGTACTTCATCCTGAATTAGGCATTGGCTCTCCTTATATAGATACACAGCTTCGCATTCGCACACGAACAATTTTACAAAAGGCAGTACAAAGAGAAATCCTGCTGGAAAGTCTGGGAGAAGAACTGCGTATTCTTTATGTGGCATTAACAAGAGCCAAAGAAAAACTTATTCTCACAGGTGTAATATCAAAGTTGGAAGATACGTTAAAGAGTTTTGAAATGTTGAAAAAACATGGGGAAGAAAGAATGCCCTATGGTTTACGGGTAAAGGGAAAAAGTTATCTGGATTGGGTATTGAAAGCGCTGGCGAGACACAGGTCAATGACTCCTTTTTATAAAAGATATCATCTTTCTGTGTATCCTTTCAATGATATGTATGACAGAGAGCCGGATTTTACAGTGAGACAGATAAGTTCTTTAGAACTGGTATTAGATGAAGCCCAGCTTCGCACAGAAGAAATGTTGAAAAAGGGAGAATTACTTTTGTGGGACAGCAAGGAAGTCTATGATGAAAAATGGCGCGAACTTTTCCAAGACAGTTTTTCTTATGAATATCCTTATCAGGCAGAAGGCACTATTCCGGCAAAACTTACAGTATCTGAGGTAAAACGAATGCAAAAGGAAGATATGGAAGAAAGTGAGATACTTCTGGAAGAGAAGGAAACTGAGGAAATCGTGCCTTTGTTTATGCAGGAAACAAAAGCAGAATTAAAAGGTGCTGCAAGGGGAACTTTATACCACAGAGTATGGGAAAAGTTGGACTATGGGAAAATAGATACAAAAGAGCAGATAGAGAAACAGTTGGAACATATACTGACAGCAGAAGAAAAGAAATCTATATGGATACCTGATTTTTATTGCTTTGCAAAAAGTTCTCTTGCAGGCAGAATGAAAGAAGCATATCAGAGAGGGCAGTTATATAGAGAACAGCCTTTTGTGATTGCCATGCCTGCAAACCAGATTAGAGAAGAATATAAAACGGAAGAAGAAATTCTTGTACAGGGAATTATAGATGCCTATTTTGAGGAAGAAGACGGGCTGGTTTTGGTAGACTATAAGACAGATAAAGTTCAAAAAGGGACAGGAAAAAGAGCTGGTAGAAAAATATATTGTGCAGATGCAGTATTATAAAAAGGCTCTGGAAATGATTACCGATAACGAGGTAAAAGAAATCTATATTTATTCATCGGGACTTGGGAAAGCGGTGTCAGTATATTCGCCTGAGTTTAAGCTGTTCTAATGGAATAAAAATACTGACAGGCTTTTCAAGTATATATTGTTTTAGAAAAAATATGCATGGTTATTTGTGCTCATTTCGCCATTCTCTGGGTGAAACTCCATAAATATTTTTAAACGCACGGGAGAAGTGAAGGGGATTACCATATCCCACAGCAGTTCCGATATCTGCAATGGAAAGTGTGGTCAAATTTCAGTAGTTCAGTGGCTTTTACCATTCGATAATTCATTAAAAATTCTTGTGGGGAACGTCCAATAGAATTTCGAAAAATCTTACCTAGATAGCTGCGGTTAATGCCACAAACTGCAGCTATTTCTTCTATTTGAGGGATGCAGCGGTGGAGGTGGCAGATTTGATGCGGGTATGTTATATTACTGTCCGCAGATTTGGTGCAGTGATGATACGGATGCTCATGAGAGAACTTTTATTCAGTACGGAACCAGTTTTTTCTATCCTGTCTCAGCAGTAGGTTCTCATGTTTCAGCAGTACCTAATCATCAGACAGGAAGAAGCACTTCCATTGAGACAAGAGGTACGGTGGCCATGGCGGGCAGCTTTGGATATGAACTGGACTTAAATACTTTAAGTGAGGAAGAAAAACTAGAGGTTGCCAAGCAGATAAGGACTTATAAGGAGTATCAGCCTCTTATTCACAATGGTTTGTATTATCGTTTAAGTAATCCACATAAAGAAAATATGGCTGTATGGGAATTTGTATCCCAAGATAGGAAGGAAGTATTGGTACAGGGCGTGGTATTTCGTGCAAAACCAAATACTTTACGCATCAGAATACGACTTGCAGGGTTGGAAGAGGGAATGTATGAAGTTCTCGGTACAGGAGAAACGTATACAGGAAAGGCGCTTATGACAGGTGGAATTTTGCTGCCTAAAGTAATCGGAGATGATGTGTCTTTTGAAATTCATTTAAAGAAAAAATAAAGTTTATTATAAATTAAATAAGTGCGTGTATAAAGAGGGATTGTGCTTAACCGTGCAGTCCCTTAGTTTTTTTCTTTCAAAAATCTTTCGAATTTCTTTTAGAAAATATCATTGACAAAATAATATTATATAGCGTATAGTATTAAATATAAAATAGTATTGCGTATAAAACAATATTATAGCAATAGAAATGAGGTGAAGTTATGGTTTTTAATACAGGCGCTGCCCTCTTAGATGCTATTGTACTGGCAGTTGTGTCCAATGAGAGTGAAGGAACTTACGGATATAAGATTACACAGGATGTCCGACAGGTTCTGGAGGTTTCTGAGTCCACTCTTTATCCCGTACTTCGCAGACTTCAAAAGGATGAATGTTTGGAAACCTATGATAAGGAATATGGCGGCAGAAACAGGCGATATTATAAAGTAACAGAAAAAGGAAAGGTACAGTTGGACTTGTATCGTGCAGAATGGAGAAGCTACTCAACAAAGATAAGTACATTGTTTGAGGGAGGAATAGGGAAATGATGAGGAAAAAAGGAATTTTTAGAGCAGCTGGAGCGGCTGCTGTGGGATATACCGGAACAGGAGAGAAAAGAGGCATTGGAGTTTTATGAGAATTATTTTGACGATGCCGGAGAGGAAAACGAAGCAACGGTTATTCAGGAACTGGGAAGTCCGGGAAAAGTTGCGGCAACCATTAAAGCAGATTTAGGCGAAAACGGCAGCGAGCACGGAGAATATCGGGAAACAGGATATACCGATGAACGCTTTGAAGAAAAAAATATGCCGGACATTCAGAGTGAAAGGGTGGAACAGAAGCCAAAAAGAAGCAGCTTGTCATGGGCGTTGATATTACTGCTGGCAATTATAACCGTACCGTTTTGGGGAGCGTTGGCAGTTGCAGGATTGGGATTGATTGTAGCGCTTGTAGGAGCAGCTATTGGTGTGGCAGCAGCATTATTTTTCGGATGTATCGGGCTGTTAATGGGCGGTATTATTTCTTTAGGCGTAGCAGTTACACAGTTTCCGGCAGTGCCTACGGTATGCTTGGTTGCAGGCACAGGACTTTTGATGATTTGTATCGGTTTATTGCTTTTGCTGGGATTTTTGTGGCTGGCAGTAAAAGTATTTCCGATTTGCTTCCGCTGGGTAATTGACTTTATACAAAGAATTTTACACAGAGGAATACGGGGAGGTGAAAGAAAATGAAAAATTTACGAAGATTGCATTGATTGTTGTTCTCATTACAGGTATTGTAGGCGGATGCCTTGCAGGCGTGGGATTGGTATTTGGAGGTTCGGTTCGGTCCATTACCGGTAATTTTACAAATAGCCGTTTGTATCATGTTCTTAGGAGAGCATGTCGGGATCACGAAGGACCGTGGTGGGATATGGACGATGATTTTAACGATTATCGTCATAGCCTTGGAGATTTAGACAATTTTAATCATGGCAGCATGGAACAGCGTGAATTTCTTCCTTCAGGAAATAGACAGTATAGATATTGAAATCTATTCAGGAAAGGTAGAAATTCGTACAATTCCGGAGGACGAAATCAGAATTTCAGGGCTGACAGATCAGGATTTCTTAGAATTAGATACAGAAGACAGGGAGCTGTCACTGGAAAGAGAATATCATGATTATGGGGTAATGGAAGACCTTATTATTGAAGTACCGGAAAGTAAAGTATTTTCTTCTCTTGATGTTCATTTAGAGTCGGGACAATTTTTAAGCTCAGGAAAGCTTTCCGTAAGAGAGGGTGATTTTACTTTGATGTCAGGCAGCGTGCAGATAGAGCTTTTAGATGCACAGGAAACAGATATTGAAATGGCATCCGGCGATTTTGCTGTTACACAGACAGGAAAGTTAGAGGATTACGCAGTGAGGACAAAATGCGCCAGCGGTCATCTTGTATTAAACGGAGAGGAACACGCAGGAACTACAAATGCCAGATATGGCACAGCAGGAAGCTTGAAAAAAATAGATATTGAAAGCAGTTCAGGAAGTGTAGCTGTTAATTTTGAAAATCAGTAAAAGGAGAGAGTATTATGTCAGATAAAAGATTATATCGTTCATCAACAAATTGTATGTTAGCAGGTGTTTGCGGAGGTATCGCAGAATATTTCAATATTGATCCTACTTTAATCCGTCTTGCATGGATTATTCTTACCTGCATGGGATTTGGAACAGGAATTATCGCTTATATCATTGCAGCAATCGTAATTCCAAAATAAAAGCAGGTTTCTTTGTATAAAACTGTAAATTAAGGCCATACTCCAAAGAAGAAAGGAGTGTGGCTTTTTATGGCAAAGAAAAAGAAGAAAAATTGATTTGAATAATATTCCGGAAGAAGAGAAAGTAAAATATGAAATCGCAGAGGAATTAGGACTTTTAGATAAGGTTTTAGACAGTGGATGGAAAAGTCTGTCAGCAAAAGAAACCGGGCGTATAGGCGGACTTATGACAAAGCGAAAACGGGAAAATGAGAGAAAGAAAAATGCTT
>ENA-OQCB01000350-OQCB01000350.1-human-gut-metagenome-genome-assembly--contig:-NODE-350-length-21611-cov-4.202011_pt1 | contig 21611 bp, 17 predicted proteins | sample MGYA00242493_ERZ504568 | MGnify/ENA primary metagenome ERZ504568 (study PRJEB26092, sample SAMD00036229) | human gut metagenome | host: Homo sapiens | study: EMG produced TPA metagenomics assembly of...
CAAGGTCTTCATGGACTTTGCCTTCTTTGCCATTGCTTTCAATATAAAGAAGATGTGTGCAAAAATGACTAAAGAAGGTGTGGATTGGCTGATTAGACTGTTTTATGAGCTTACAGCTGCTGTTTTTAGATGCAGGGAACACATAAATCAAAGAAATCCTCAAAAAATCGCAGCTTAAAGAAATAAGCCAACTTTTTACAGCCAACGAAAAAAAGGAGGTGCATCGTGTATTACGACACACCTCCTTTTCCTTATATTTAGGCTCGTATTAAGCCAATAAGACAACCATCGACTATGAAACAGTACAATCCAAACATCCACCATCGTCACAGTATCCGTTTGAAAGGATATGATTATTCACAGGAAGGGTTATATTTCATCACAATATGTACCCAAAACCATAAACATTTATTCGGCGAAATCAAAAACGTTCCCCACGTAGGGACTGTAGGGGCAGGGTCCGCCTGCCCCGAATCTAATATCAACATCCCCCAAATGATATTAAACCCATATGGTGAAATAATCCAACAATGTTATTGGGATTTGGAACATAAATACCCCAATATCGAATGTTGCGAATATGTTATTATGCCAAATCATTTCCATGCGATTATAAAAATCGATCGGGGTGCATTTAGGGCGGGCGAACCCCGCCCCTACGTGGTGACACTGGGGCATATTGTGGGATATTTTAAATATCAATCGACAAAAATGATTAATCTACACGGTCAAAAATTATGGCAACGTAATTATTATGAACATATCATACGGGATGAAAAGGCGTATCATAATATATCCAATTATATATTAAACAATCCGGCACAATGGGCATACGACCGATTACGCTAATTCATTGTGGCGATTCCATAATACCCATTGCATACTACCACGAAGCAACAGATATACCAGAAATGCCATCCATAATGCATGGTTGCCTATCATCCCGGAAAAGAGGTAATAGATCAAAAAGAAAGTGCCGGAAGCGACTAACATAGAATAAAGCATCAGGCGGGTAGCTGTCACACCGATCAGGATGCCATCCCACAGGAAGGCGGCAAAGCCGGCAAGCGGGACAGCCAACACCCAATAGAAATAGGTTCCGGCCTCTTGTATGACAGCAGGATCATTTGTCAGGAGAGACAGAAAACCTTTCCCTCCTACTCCATAAAGCAGGGTAAACGAAAGAGACAGCCCGATTCCCCAGCCAAACAGCAAACGGATCGTCCGGCTAAGGGCTATTTTATTACGGGCGCCGATATAACGTCCCGCCAAAGCCTCGCCCGCATAGGCAAAACCATCCATGATATAGGAGAAAAGCGTAAACAACTGCATCAGCAACGTATTAACAGCCAAAACGATATCCCCCTGTCTCGCACCCGTAGAGGTAAAGAATGTAGTAACCGCCACCAAACAAAGCGTACGAAAGAAAATATCGCCATTCACCTGGAAGAAGCGACGCATAGCGACCTTATCCATGACCTCATGCCAGCAAACACAAATATTCAACCGCTTCCGATAGAATGCGAACCACAGGAATACAGCCATCCCGAAGCCCCCATATTGGGCGATCAGCGTTCCCATCGCAACCCCTTGTACCTTCATGCCGAACACAAAGACGAAGATCAAGCTCGCCATGATATTCACGATATTCTGGGTGATCGCAATAAACATCGGGAAACGGGAATTCTGCATTCCGATAAACCAACCGGAAAAGCCATACAACCCCAACACGGCCGGCGCGCCCCAAATACAAATATTGAAATATAAGGAAGCCAACCGTTCCACCTCATCTGTCGTATCCAGCAGGGAGAAAGCTATCTCTCGTATCGGATACTGGAGCAAAAGCAAAGCCAGAGAAATCAGAATCCCGACACCGACCGACCGGAACAAAACCCTCGTTACTTCCAGGAGATCCCGTCTCCCCAGAGCTTGCGAAGTCATCCCGCTCGTTCCCATCCGCAAAAAGCCGAACAGCCAGTAAATAATATTGAACAACATTCCCCCTACCGCAATCGCCCCTATATAAGAAGCAGCCCCCAAGTGCCCGACAATCGCCACATCGACCAATCCCAACAAAGGGACCGTTATATTGGAAACGATAGAAGGAAGCGCTAACTGAAGTATCTTTTTATTCATTATTCATCATACCTATAAAAAAACTATTCCTAACTTTGTCGGCAAAGTTACAGATTACTTTATAAATAACCAGGGCAACCAAACTCATAAAATGCCCATCTACTTTTGCCACCGATACGGACAAACGTATATAAGTGCTTTTGCAAGAACAACTACCATACTATCATAATTGTCTGTATATTGTTTTAAAACAATACGTTACTGCATGACAGTTGCCGTTTTATACTATCATTCATCTATCATAACTATCATGGTAAAAAACACTAACATACTGTGTATCAATCTACGATAAAAATAAAGACCAATCAGGAATAGGTGCAAAACAGGTTAAAAACGATTTCTTTTTTCATCAAGACTGGCTTTTCTTTTGCCAAAAACAGCTTGGAAAGCTATTCGGAACCCGGATGTCTGTGCCTCTTACATCCGGGTGTGTGAGAGGTGCAGACCCGGATCTTCGGGGATTCCTACCGGAGGTGCAGGAATGTTTATCTGCCATGTCAGAGACACTTTTATGTCCTGTTTTTACATCTTATCCGGCGGAAAAAGGCGTTTTTTTCAAATCATACTCTATCTACGGAAGCTATTTCTCAAATCTTCGATTGAAGGAAGAAAGAACGAGACACCTCCGATCATCCCGACCAATACACCTCCGATCATAAAGGTATTGCCGATCCCGATTGTATCCGCCAAAAACCCTGTACTCAACAACCCAATCATGGAAGGAAACATATTGACACTCATATAGAAAGAAAACACACGCCCCATTACCACCGGATCGATACGGGCCTGGACTACAGTCGTGAAAGACGCCATATAAAGGGAACCTGATATTCCGCCGACAGCCGTCAACAGGACAAATAACGGATATCCGGAAACCGGTAAGATTCCAGACAGCACGAATGTAAAACCTAACAGGATATACATCCAATTAATTAGCGAGATCTCATTCAACCGGAATTTCTTCAAGCTGAGGAAAGTCCCTCCCAACAACGCCCCGATCCCCCAGGCAATCTCTACCAGGCTGATCTGATAAGCATTCCCCGAATAATGATTAAGCGTCATAAGCGGATAGAGCACACTCACCGGCATGATAAAGAATGTTCCTAAAATAGACACCATAAATAACAATGACAATCCGTTTTGACGACGAACTTCCGTAAAAGCCTCCTTTGCTTCTTTTAACAGCTGGACCTTTCGAGTTCTTTCCGCATTATCCGGATTAGGGATCGTCACAAATAATAGTGATGTACATGCCAATGCTGCGCCGATCACATCCAACATAAGAATATTTGTCATCTTCATAAAAGAGATGAAAAGAGCCGCTAGCGCCGGCCCGGCAATGTTACAAACCGATTGTATAATCTGGTTGATCCCGGCAATCCGGATCAACTCCGATTTAGGAGCCAGTAAAGGTACGGATGCCTGCATAGCCGGCATATGGAAAGCAGAACCGGCCGAACGCAGGGCCAACAAAAGATAGACATGTCCTATCTTCGCTATATCCAGGTAAAATAGGACTGCCAGAATCAGCGTACAGAAAGCGATAAAACTGTCAGCCAGGATCATAACCCGTTTTCTTTTCCACCGATCCACAAAAATACCAGTAAACAGTCCCAATACAGATTGGGGAAGCATAGCCATAATAGTAGCCAAAGCCAATACCTCTGCCGATTTAGTTTCAAAACTAAGCCATAAGACAATTGCAAAATTAACGATCGAGCTGGTCAGAATAGAAAAAAACTGTCCGGTCCATATAATAGCAAATACTTTTTTCCAGTTATTCATAGTAAATGCAAGTATACGAATAAAATCCGAATCAACAAACCTAATATAAAAAACGAAGGCCGCGGGATTCACATCCGACGGCCTCCTACACTAACCCTTAACTTTAACCAATGAAAAACAATAATCTACTTTATTAGTTTTTTAATGAAGCGATTGCGGCTTCGTAATTCGGTTCGTTTGTTATTTCGGAAACCAGTTCCTCATAAACAACTTTACCAGCTTCGTCGACAACTATCACGCCGCGGGCTAATAAACCCTTCAGCGGACCATCGACCATCAGCATCCCGTACCCATTTTCAAAACAAGAACAACGGAATGCAGAAAGTGGAATCACTTTATCGATACCTTCCGTGGTACAGAAACGTCCTTGTGCAAAAGGCAAGTCCTTTGATACGGCAAGCACCACAGTGTTAGGAAGAGAAGCGGCTTCTTTATTAAAACGTCTTACCGATGCGGCACACACGGCGGTGTCCAAACTCGGGAATACGTTGATCACAACTTTCTTACCTTTTAAATCTTTCAGATGCAATTCGGATAAATCGCTCTTTACACCTTTAAAATCAGGAGCCTCTGCTCCAACTGCGGGCAATGAACCGTTCGTATTGACTTCATTACCTTTAAATGTTATCTTTGCCATCTTTTGTAGTATTTTATGTTCTTTATCAAAAGCGGCTTACAAATATAAGCTGCTTTGTATAACTTAAACAAAGGAATCTGAATAATGTTTTTTCCTTTTAACTCTTTTTAATTACTGCTCACGATAACTCTTTTTCTATCTTTGGCCCAAAATAGAAAGAAATGGATGGGTTGATTATTTGTTTACTTGTCGTAATCATTGCTTTACAGGTCTTTTTCCGTCCCCGGAAAGACCATTCGGACATCGCGGGCGAGCTGAAACGGTTGCTCGACGAAATGCAACGTTCATTTGAACGTATCGAAAAAAATCTTTCGGGAAGATTTTCGTCTGAACCGGGAAGAAGGCCGTATCGTCGCCAGAGACAACCGGGAAGAGCTGACGCGCTCCATGAACGAATTCCGGGATGCTTTCGACCGGGGGATCGCTTCGTTCAACACCCTGCAACGGGAAAAGTTCGCCAACCTGGACGAACAACAACGCCTGCTTGTCACTAACACGGAAAAAACGGCTGGAAGAAATCCGCCTGACCGTAGACGAGAAATTGCAAAAGACACTTAACGACCGGATCGGCCAATCCTTCCGGCTTGTGACGGAACAAACTGGAAAAGCGTACAGAAAAGGACTTGGAGAAATGCAAACCTGGCACAAGACGTAGGCGGCTTGAAACGTGTCCTCAGCAATGTAAAGACACGCGGCAACATCGGGGAAATCCAGTTAAGCATGCTTCTCGAACAAATCCTGGCACCGGAACAATACGAAGCGAACGTGCATACCCGCAAAGGATCGGATGACCGTCGTGGAGTTTGCCGTCAAACTTCCGGGGCGTGACAACGTCCGCGAATTCGTATATCTGCCGATAGACGCAAAATTTCCCAAAGATGTCTACGAACAGCTGCTCGATGCATACGACCATGCCGACACACAGGCTATAGAGACAGCAGGAAAGCTACTGGAGACAACCATTAAAAAGATGGCAAAAGATATTTCCGACAAGTATCTGGCTCCCCCCGCCACCACTGACTTCGGCATCATGTTCCTGCCTTTCGAAGGAATCTATGCGGAGGTAGTACGCCGTTCCTCCCTATTGGAAGAACTACAGCGCAACTATAAGGTGGTCGTCACCGGCCCGACAACACTTGCCGCCATCCTGAACAGCCTGCAAATGGGATTCCGTACGCTCGCTATCCAGAAACACTCCGGCGAGGTATGGACCATCCTGGGAGCGGTAAAGAAAGAATTCGAGAAGGTAGGCGGCATGTTGGAAAAAGCACAGAAGAACTTGCAGACGGCCAGCGGGCAGATCGAAGAGGTGTTAGGGACACGCACACGCGTGATCCAGCGCAAACTGAAAGATGTAGACACCCTCAGCGACAGGGAGGCACGCGCTATCCTTCCGGAAATAGGTTCATTAACGGATGAAGAAGACGAAAACGGATTATGAAAAAGAGACAGATTCCACATACATACGTCATCATATTTTATATCATTCTTTTCTGTGCCACCCTCACCTGGATCATTCCGGGTGGACAATACAAGGAAAGCATCAATGCAGCCGGGGAAAAAACGGTTGTCTACGAAGCGGTAGAACATGCTCCGCAGACCTGGCAGGTGTTCTCGGCTTTTTACAAAGGGTTTGTCGACAAGGCAGATATCATCGTCTTCATCCTGATCATCGGAGGGGCGTTCTGGATCGTCAACGACAGTAAGGCCTTCGATATCGGAACCGTCAGTTTCCTCGGCCGCGCCCGTAAAATGGAAAATAACCGCTTCTTGCGTAAGATCGGAGTGGAGAATTTCTTGCTGACGTCCATCATGCTACTATTCAGCATATTCGGGGCTGTCTTCGGGATGAGCGAAGAGACCATTGCATTTTGCTTAGTACTTGTCCCGATGGCGATCTCGATGGGGTATGACTCCATTACAGGTGTTTGCATGGTCTTTGTCGCCGCCGGATTAGGATTTGCCGGAGCGATATTGAACCCGTTTACAATCGGTATTGCACAAGGACTGGCCGGTATTCCGCTCTTTTCTGGAATCGAATACCGGATATTTTGCTGGATCGTAATCAACCTGATCGGTTTCGCCTGGATACTGCGTTATGCTGCTAAAGTAAAGAAAAATCCGAAAGCATCGTTAGTCTACGAAGAGGACCAGTATTGGCGGGACCTGCACAATAATAACTCGCTGGAAGTAAGCTATCACACGCCACGTACCGCCTGGATCAGTTTTGGTATATTGGCAGTCATACAAATCATTTTCGCAGCTAATTACCCTGCAACAACTTTACAAATCGGGAACAACATAATCAAAGGATTGCCTCTCCTTCCCATTCTAACGGTTGCTTTTATCTTGACTTCCCTGTTCGCCCTCCGCAAGACAGTCCATCTTTATATCCTGAACCTCCTCTTCTTCACGATTTTTTATCTGATCACGGGAGTGATGGGATATGGCTGGTATATCATGGAGATAGCCACCCTATTCTTCGCCCTCGGACTGGCAGCCGGCATCGCTAACAACCGGACTCCGAACGAATTGGTCAAACTGTTTCTCGACGGGTGCAAGGACATTATGAGCGCAGCTTTGGTAGTCGGCCTTGCTGGCGGTATTATTGTGATACTGAAAGACGGGCTTGTCATCGACACCATCCTCTACAACTTGGCGAAAGGGATGGAAGGGCTCGGACAAGTGGCGACCGTCGGTATGATGTACGTGATCCAGACCTTGATCAACCTGATCATTCCTTCCGGAAGTGCCAAAGCGGCCCTGACCATGCCGATCATGGCTCCTTTCTCCGACTTGATCGGATTGTCAAAGCAAGCGACCGTGATGGCCTTCCAGTTCGGAGACGGATTCACCAATATGATCACCCCGACATCCGGAGTGCTGATCGCTGTTCTGGGTGTCAGCCGTATCCCCTACGATAAATGGTTTCGCTGGGCATGGAAATTCATATTGCTTCTGGTAATAGTCGGATTCCTGTTGCTCATTCCGACAGTATTGGTTCCGATGAACGGATTTTAATGGAGCGGAAGATCATACATATCGACATGGACGCATTCTACGCTTCTGTGGAACAGCGGGATAATCCGGAACTTCGCGGAATTCCGCTTGCAGTCGGCCACGCGGAGGAACGGGGTGTCGTAGCGGCAGCAAGCTACGAAGCCCGGAAGTTCGGCGTACGTTCCGCCATGTCGTCACAAAGGGCTAAACGTCTATGCCCGCAACTCACGTTTGTTTCCGGACGGATGGATGTCTATAAAGCGGTGTCCCGACAGATACACGAAATCTTCCACGAATATACGGACATTATCGAGCCGCTTTCACTGGACGAGGCGTTTCTGGATGTTACCGAGAATAAACAGAACATCCCGCTTGCCGTCGACATCGCCAAAGCAATCAAGCAAAAAATCCGGGAGGAACTGCATTTGATTGCCTCGGCTGGGGTATCGTATAATAAGTTTTTAGCTAAAATCGCCTCTGACTACCGCAAGCCGGACGGACTGTGCACCATCCATCCGTCCCAAGCGGAAGAATTTATCAAACATCTGCCGATCGAATCCTTCTGGGGGATCGGCCCGGTCACCGCCCAACGGATGCACTCATTAGGCATCCATAACGGTGAACAGTTGAGAGCTTGTTCACAAGAAATGCTCACCCGACAATTCGGAAAAGCGGGAGTTTTATATTATGAATTCTCAAGAGGGATAGACCTGCGCCCTGTCGAGGCCGTCCGAATCCGCAAATCCGTAGGCTGCGAACATACGCTCGAAAAAGACATTTCGCGGCAATCGTCCGTTATCATCGAATTATATCATGTTGCAACCGAACTGATCGAACGGTTGCAACGGACCGGTTTCAAAGGAAACACTCTTACTTTAAAGATTAAATTCCATGATTTCAACCAAAAGACAAGAAGTATCACCCAAAGCCACGAACTGACTACTTTAGCCGAAATACTACCTTTAGCCAAAGGGCTGTTGAAAGACATCGAATATACGACTCATCCGATTCGCCTGATCGGTCTTTCGATCTCCAACCCTTACGAGAAAAACGAAGAGAAAGCTCGCTGGGAACAACTCAGTTTCGAATTCAGCGACTGGGATTACTCTAAATAAGTATATCCATACAAGCCGGAACGATAGTTGGAAAGGAATTCCTTACCTTCTTCAACCGAAATCTTTCCTTCCTTTACGGACTTAGTTACCCAAGTTTCCAGCGTCCTCACCAGTTTTTTAGGATTATACTGAACATAATCGAGCACTTCGGCAACCGTTTCCCCGTCGATAACTTGCTCGATGTTGTAACCTTTTTCATCCACCGTTACATGCACGGCATTCGTATCGCCGAAAAGGTTGTGCATGTCTCCCAGAATTTCCTGATAAGCTCCCACCAGAAAGACACCGATATAATAAGCATCTTTTCCTTTCAGCGAATGTACCGGTAGATCATGAGAAACATTGCGTGTCGAAATGAAGTTGGCGATCTTGCCATCCGAATCGCAAGTTATGTCCTGCAAAGTCGCCGTCCGGTCAGGCCGTTCATCCAACCGCTGGATAGGCATGATCGGGAAAATCTGATCGATCGCCCAAGAGTCCGGCAAAGACTGGAAAAGCGAGAAATTACAGAAATACTTATCAGCCAACAGTTTGTCTAGCTTGCGAAACTCATCCGGTGCATGTTTCAGACCGGAGGCGATCTGGCTGATCTCGCGCGTCACAGACCAATACAAGCGCTCGATCTGGGCACGAGTCTTCAAATCGACAATACCATGACTGAACAAATCCAACGCCTCCTCGCGTATCTGCTGCGCATCGTGCCAGGCTTCCAACATACGACTCTGGTTCAGCTTATCCCAAATCTCATACAGTTCATGCACAAGTTCATGGTCGGATTCACTCACTTCAAAGTCTTCATCCATTTCGGGAAGCGTAGCTGTTTCCAGCACCTCAAATATCAAAACGGAATGATGGGCAGTCAACGAACGGCCGCTCTCCGTTATGATATTTGGATGAGGGATGCCGTTCTTGTCACTGACATCGACCATTGTGGAAATAGAGTCATTCACATATTCCTGGATAGAATAATTGACACTGCTCTCGCTATTGGAAGAACGGGTACCGTCGTAATCGACTCCCAGCCCGCCGCCAATATCCACAAACTCGATATTGAAGCCCATCGCATGCAGCTGCACATAGAACTGCGACGCTTCGCGCAAAGCCGTTTTGATACGGCGTATCTTGGTCACCTGACTGCCGATATGGAAATGGATCAGCTTCAGGCAATCCGTCAAATCTTTCTTTTCCAAGAAATCAAGTGCTTCCAGCTAGCTCGCTGGACGTCAAACCGAACTTGCTGGCATCCCCCCCGCTTTCTTCCCATTTGCCACTGCCGGAAGAGGCAAGTTTGATACGGATACCGATATTCGGACGGACATTCAGTTGCTTGGCCATCTTAGCGATCAAAGTCAGTTCGTTGATCTTCTCGACAACCAGAAAGATGCGTTTGCCCAATTTTCTGTGCCAGCAAAGCCAGTTCGATATAACTCTCATCCTTGTAACCGTTACAGATAATCAAAGAGTCCGAATCTGTATTGACCGCAATCACCGCATGGAGTTCCGGCTTTGAACCGGCTTCCAACCCTAAGTTGAACTTCTTGCCATGACCGATAATCTCTTCCACCACCGGACGCATCTGATTTACTTTAATAGGATAGATAATGAAATTCTGCGCCTTATAACCATATTCATCGGAAGCCTGCTTGAAACAGTTCGCTATCTTTTCAATACGGTTATCCAGAATATCTGGGAAACGGATCAGTACAGGAGCCTCCACATCCCGTAATTGCAGTTCGTCGACCAGCTCTCTCAGGTCTACACCGACGCCGTCTTTACGAGGAGTTACCACTACATGACCTTTGTCATTGATACCAAAGTACGAAGTACCCCAACCTGTGATGTTGTAGAGTTCTTCTGAGTCTTCAATACGCCATTTTCTCATTTCTTCTTCAGTGCAAAAAGTATGTACCTTTCAAAATTGTTGTAAATATAAGCAATTGATATACAATTACGGCAGATTTGATCAATAAAAATATCAGCCAACATCCAAACAAAGCATCCAAAGCATAAAAAAATACCCGGTAAACAATTAATATCTACCGGGTATTTTTTTCAAATTATGTGATTCCGGAGCGATTCGAACGCTCGACCCACGCCTTAGAAGGGCGTTGCTCTATCCAGCTGAGCTACGGAACCATCCTTATTTGCGGTGCAAAGGTAGTAATATTATTTTAACAAGCAAATATTTCCGTTATTTTTCCTCCAAAATTCATAAGGATAGAGTCAACGGAAAAGCTATATTCACAAACATACCGTTTAGCATTTCGATAGCGAAAGAGGGTTATTGCTATCAAACAGAATGTTAAAAAATATTAGCCTTGCGGGTAATTTTAATTAGAAGCCATACAAATTCAAATTTCATGGTATAACACTATCATTTTGATAATCGACAGATCAAATACAAAAGACTATTATCCTCCAAAATCAGAACGGATATCCCACGGCAAAATGCCAAGCGAAGTTACTGTGAAAATTCGGATGAAGGATGGCCCATTTCCTTTTGCCACTTTCCTGCGGGTTATAAGCTTTCATACCGGTATCGAAGCGGATCAGGAAGAAATCGAAATCGAGACGGAGACCTAATCCGTATGAGACGGCAATCTCTTTGTAGAAACGGGAAAAATCGAAGTTGCCGTTCGGACGGCTCTCATCTTTATGGAAAGTCCAGATATTACCGGCATCGATAAAAGCCGCCATCTCAAATTTCCAGAATAGCTTCGTCCGATATTCCAAATTCAGATCCAGACGGATATCACCGATCTGCTGGGCAAAGGACTTAACCGAATCGAGCGGCATGCTACCAGGACCGAGCGAACGGACGGACCAGCCGCGGACACTGTTTGCTCCTCCTGAGAAATAGCTGCGTTCGAACGGCAGCATCTTCGAATTGCCATACGGATAGCCGACTCCGACACCGACGTGGAAAGCCAACTTGTTACGATTGTCCAACACGATGCTTTTGCTGAAATCGATATCCCCTTTCACAAACTGGGCATAATTAATCCCGAACAATTTATAGCGCCCTTCGTCATCTTTATCCGCACCGGTCAGGTGGGAAAGCCCGTACAGCAGGTTGCCCGCCATCTCGAAGGAGAAGCGAACGGAATGCGTATTCCTCAAACGATTCTGAGGATCATAATTATTAAAAAGAATAAGTATAACCGGAAACCGACGATAAACTGGTCGGTAAAATTGTAGAGCAAAGTAGATTCAGGCAACGAGTCTTTAAACGACTGGCTGATCTTCGGCAAATGCACATAGTCGATGTCCAACAACTTGAACACATGGCGTGCCTGCATATTACTCCGCTCCTGCCAGATATAATTCCATCCAGCAGAGACGATGGCTCTTTTGAACTCCGGACGTGTCTGTATGCTGTAACTCACCTTCAGTTCGGTCGTTGCACGAATCTTACGACGGAAATTCTCATGCAGGAAGGGAAACAGGAAACGGGGGAACAAGACAGACGCCTCCGTACCGAACTCCCAAAAGTTGTTTCCTTCCGACTGGTTGCCGGATAACGCCTCATAAGCACCGCGGACTTTAGCCGAGAAAACCTCCGACCCCTTGAACAAGTTCCGGTGCTGATAGTTCAAACTCGAAGCAAAACCAAAATCTCCTGCCGAGTTTGTCCCTTCCAAGTCGACCCCGAAACCTTGTAGTTTGGCAGGAGAAGTCAGGATCGTACAGTTGAGCTTCATCGTGTCGTTCTCTTCGACCTCCGAAAAACGGATATTCACATTACGCAAAGCACGCAGCGTAGCAAACGAAGAGTAGGTCTGCTCCACCGTCCGCTCGTTATACAAGCGTCCCGGCATGATATAATTACTCTTGCGCAAGACTCCCGGACGGATGCTTCTGCCGTTCTTTCCGTACAGGATATCGATACCGCCGGTTCGGACCGTATCGTAAGGCATAGCATTGTTTTCTTCCAACGTCAACGGATCATAATCGGTCACAATCGAAACGTCTTTAATATAATACTGTCGATGCAATGTGTCGACCACCGTCCCGTCAGGCTTCTGCAAACGGTATGGTTTCAGCAGCATATCCAAGTCTACGATATTCCGGTTCAAAGAGCTATCGGCAATATAAGATAGGTAATCCCGGTTGAAGGCATAATAACCACGCCGGCGGAGCAAAGTCGTAAGGCGCTGCCGTTCCTTATCCAGTACATCGCGGTCAAACAAGGCACTGTCTTTTATCAGGGAAGTATAATCGTCGGAATAAGTACGGAAAGCCGAAGCCAGTACGGAACGGTGAGGCGGTTTGAGCTTGGCGATGCTGTCGATCTTCGGATCGCTCAAATCCATCGAATAGTTATGGATGCGGTAAGGAGTGTTAGGGACGATCCTATAGGTCACGACAGCCTTTTTACTTCGCGAAGTATCGATAGAAGCCGAAACTTCAGCGTTCATATATCCTTTATTGATGAAGAAGCGTTTCAACTCGTCGACCGACTGCGTTACCAGCGTCGTATCCAAGATAACAGGCGCCTCTCCCATCCGACGAAGCTGCTTATTAATCCATTTCTTCTCATTCCGACCCGACCAGTCGTACACGAACAACTGCCATTTCATCAGCCCAAAAGCCTTAAAGTTGGGTTGCTGGCGCAAATAAGGCTTCAAATCGCTGTTTTTATAAGTCTTGCCATCCGACACAATCTCCACTTTGTCCAGGAGGTATTCTCCCTCGCCCACATATTTTGTCGAGCTACAGGAGACTAACAGCAATAGGAAACAAATGAAATATAGTGTTTGGATTCCCTTCATCATTCAAGCTTTTACGCACGCAAAAATAGGAAGAAAAAATCATAAAGCGTGGTGCGTAACGAAAAACATTCTTGTCATATTGTCACGCCACACGTACCAACGTATCTTTGCACAAAAAATAACGTGAATTTGAATAAATCCCTGTACATTTGCACTTGAAAAAAGAGAATAAAGATGCTAAGTAAGGGGAAAGTCAAATACATCCATTCGTTGGAAATGAAGAAATATCGGAACGAACTGAATGCATTCGTTGCCGAAGGAAACAAGCTGGTAGCCGACATGATGTTTGCTTTCGAATGCGAACTGATTCTCGCCAAACCATCCTGGATGGCGATGCAGGGGAACATTCCGGCGAAAGAACTATTGGAAGCGGAAGACGAAGACATCCGTAAAGCCAGTTTCCTGAAAAACCCGCAGGATGTACTTGCCGTATTCAAGCGTCCGGGCTGGTCGATCGACGAAGCCGATCCTTCTTCCTCACTCGTTTTAGCATTGGACGGCATACAGGACCCCGGCAATCTCGGTACCATCATACGGCTTGCCGACTGGTTCGGCATCGAACATATCGTTTGCAGCCCCGACACCGCAGATGTTTTCAGCCCGAAGACCGTACAGGCCACAATGGGCGCACTGGCACACGTAAAAGTCCATTATACGGAATTGGAAAACTACTTGAAAGCCCAGGTGGCAAGGCAAGTTCCGTTGTTCGGCACATTCCTCGACGGAGAAAATATGTACACAAAGGAATTATCGGCAAACGGAATTATCGTGATGGGGAATGAGGGAAACGGAATACGCCCGCAAATAGAAGAGCTGATTGATCAAAAACTTTACATTCCAAGCTTCCACCCGAAAGAGAAACATCAGAGTCTTTGAATGTAGCCATCGCTACGGCTGTCATCTGCGCCGAATTTCGCCGTCGTCAGGGGGAATGCCGCCCAATAACAGCACACAAACAGGCGAACCCGCTTCAATAATACCTGTAAAACCTCGACGTTCCAAGGCATCCGCCAACTGTTCTCCCGGCAGCATATCAAAAGCGACCCCTTCCCGTACTTGACTCGGGATCACAAAGGGAGTATCAGAATAAGAATTCAGGTAATATCGCTGTTCCCCTTCAATCTCGCATCAAGAGCGGGAATAGGCACAAGGATCAAGATGCCGTCATAAAACTCCGTACCCGCAATTTCCCCTTCCAAAGGGAAAACACCGGTTAGGATGCCGCTATCGTCCAACTCGACATAGTGCATCCGGTAGAACTGTCTCCAATAGATATAATGGGAAGCGATCCGGCGCATAACACGATTTATTCCACTGCGGATATTTTTACGGCAGACGAATCTTTTGCCATATCAGTCAGACGGCCGTAATTATATTTCATGAGGTTCAGACTGTCCAGATAAACCTTGTAGTAGGAAGAATCGGCATTGTTCATAAAGATATACCCGTACACGCGTTTGACCTGCTTGGTCGGAACCGTCTTCAAAACGGTTTCGTGATAGCCATCGCGAAGCACCTTATCATTGACAGTCACGATCGTATCGCCCTGGTCAGCGCTTATGCGTATTTCCGGTTTATAAGCCATCCCCTCGTTGATACCCCAGACATTCATGCCCAAGACAAACGAACTGCCGGACGAATAGTTCGTTTCCGGTTTGATATCGAACGTCACACCGTTAAACAAGGCATCGGGTTCCAATCTTAAAGAGGTACGGCGGGGCCAGATATCCACCGAATCCTGTTTGGAAACAGGAGCAGCCGAAGCCTGTACGTCGCCCAATGCTTTCTGCCGTTCATTCAGATCGGCCAGCACGCGGTCATACACTTTCATATAAATATCCAGATGCCGTCCATACCAAACGAGCGAACTGTCGTACTCGGTCTTGTGTGATATCGTATTTGCGGAAGATGGACTGATATAGAGCCTCCTTACGGGACATTATCGGAAAACTCTTTGCTATCCAGGTTAATCATGGCTTCTGCCAATTGCATATCCACCTGTACTGCTTGCATCTTCTTTTCCTGAAAGAATGCCGTCCGGCACTTTACTACAGGCGACCAGATAAGGTTCCCAGCAGCAAAACGACACCATATCTATGCAGTTTGTTCCGCATCAGTTCTTTATTTTTCTTTTGAGAGACTTGTCGACAATGTAGTGACGGTAGAACAGTAACAACAAAAAGACACCTACGCAGATCGCCGAATCGGCCAAGTTAAAGATTGGACGGAAAAAGACAAACTCCTCCCCTCCCCATACTGGTACCCAGTCTGGCAACACCGTCTGTATCAAAGGGAAATAAAACATATCGACCACTTTTCCATGCAACCAACTGGCATAGCCGCCACCCTCCGGCATAAACGAGGCCACCTGCCCGAAGCTATGATCGAACACTACCCCATAGAATATGGAGTCGATGATATTTCCGATCGCCCCCGCAAAGATCAACGAGATACAAGCGATAAAGCCAAAGGTGTAATTCTGTTTCACCAGCTTATACAGATAATAACCGATAAAACCGACAGCAATAATACGGAATACCGACAAAAACAACTTACCGATCACTTCTATCCCGAAAGCCATTCCCGGATTCTCAGTGAAGTACAGATAAAACCACGGAGTGATTTCAATACTCTCATGCAACTGCATGTGAGTTTTAATCCATATTTTAAGAGCCTGGTCAAGAATAAGGAGCAGCATCACAATCAACGCTGCTCCCCAACCTTTGGAATATCTCATTTACTTGGCACCTCCCTGTTTAGCTTCGATACTCAACGTAGCGTGAGGCACTGCACGTAATCTTTCTTTCGGGATCAATTTACCGGTTTCGCGGCAAATACCGTAGGTTTTATTCTCAATCCGGATCAATGCAGCCTGCAAGTTCTGTATAAACTTCATCTGGCGCTGTGCCAAACGGCCAGCCTCTTCCTTCGATAAAGTCGCAGCGCCTTCCTCCAATACCTTAAACGTAGGAGACGTATCAGCGACATCATTGCCGTCAGAATTAGTGACACCGGATCTCAACAGGTCATAATCTTTTTTTGCCTTCTCCAGCTTTTCCAATATTATGGCGCGGAACTCCTCGAGTTCGGCATCCGAATATCTTGTCTTTTCTGCCATAGTTTTAAAAAATTAATAATTAACGAATGAAAGAATGAAAAGATCAATGATGATTTTTCTTTCTCTTGGCCACAAATGTAAGCAATTCTTCCTTTCTTTCCCCCTTTCATTCTTTAATTCTTTCATTCTTTCATTCTTCAATTGAAAACACTCATGCTTTTTCAATCCGGACCGAAAGTTTGAAATCTTCGAAATCCAACTCGGTCGCATCGCTGATCACATCCGTAATTTCCACTGATACAGCCAACACCTGGTTTGCGATATACGAATTGAAGTCCTTGATCGCCTCATCCATCACATCGTTCGAAAGGACAGTGACGGATATCTTGTCGGTGATGTCGTAACCACTGCTCTTACGCAGGTTCTGGATGCGGTTTACCAACTCACGCGCCAATCCTTCCTTACGGAGAGTTTCTGTTACGGTGATATCCAAAGCCACTGTCAGGCGGCCTTCGTTCGCAACCAGCCAGCCCGGTATGTCTTCGGAGATGATTTCAACGTCTGCACGTTCAATCACCGCCTCCTGACCTTCAACCGTCAGCGTGAATGTTCCGGCCTTCTCAAACGCATTGATTTCGTCCTGACTCATTGTCTGGATAGCGGCGGCCAACGCCTTCATGATCTTGCCATAACGCGGACCTAACTTCTTAAAGTCCGGTTTGATCTTCTTCACCAGAATACCGGCAGCGTTATCGACAAACTTCAGTTCCTTCACATTGACCTCGTTCAGGATCAACGCTTTCACAGCTTCGATGCTTTCTTGCTGATGGGCATCCACAACCGGGACCATGATGGTTTGCAACGGCTGGCGCACCTTGATATTCACCTTGCGACGCAAAGCCAGCACCATAGAAGACACATCCTGCGCCATCTGCATACGTTCTTCCAGATTCTTGTCGATCAATGCCTCGTTGCAAACTGGGAATTCGGACAGGTGAACAGATTCAACCTTCTCACGTCCAGTAGCGGCAATCAGGTCACAGAACAACTGGTCTGCATAGAACGGCGCGATCGGAGCCATCAGCTTGGCGACCGTTTCCAGACAGGTGTACAAAGTCTGGTAAGCAGACAACTTGTCGGTTGTCATGCCTCCGCCCCAGAAACGGCGGCGGTTCAAACGCACGTACCAGTTACTCAGATTGTCGTTTACAAAATCAGAGATCGCACGTCCGGCGCGTGTCGGTTCGTATGTATCCAAGAATCCATCCACATCCTTCACCAGCGAATTCAGCAACGACAGAATCCAGCAGTCGATTTCGGGACGCTCTTTCCAGTCTACATCCGGTTCGGAATAATCGAAACCGTCTACATTCGCATACAAAGCGAAGAACGAATAGGTATTATATAAGGTACCGAAGAACTTACGGCGAACTTCCTCGATACCATCGATATCAAATTTGATGTTATCCCACGGAGACGCATTTGTAATCATGTACCAGCGCAAAGGATCGGAACCATACTGCTCGATCGTGGCGAACGGATCGACAGCGTTGCCCAGACGTTTGGACATCTTATTGCCATTCTTGTCCAGTACCAGTCCGTTCGAAACGACAGCTTTATACGACACACTGTCGAACACCATCGTAGCGAGCGCATGCAAAGTGAAGAACCATCCACGTGTCTGGTCGACACCCTCGGCAATAAAGTCGGCCGGATACACCTTGCGGTCGTCGAAGATTTCCTTGTTCTCGAACGGATAATGAATCTGTGCATAAGGCATCGCACCGGAATCGAACCATACGTCGATCAAGTCGGTCTCGCGCTTCATCGGCTTACCGCTTTCGGAAACCAGGATCACATCATCCACATACGGACGGTGAAGGTCGATCTTTTCGTAGTTTTCCTTTGTATATTCACCCGGCTGGAATTTCAGTTCCTTATACGGGTTGGACTCCATCAGCCCAGCCTTTACGGATTTCTCAATTTCATTGTACAGTTCTTCAACCGAACCGATACAGATTTCTTCCGCCCCGTCTTCGGTACGCCAGATAGGCAACGGCGTTCCCCAGTAGCGGCTACGGCTCAAGTTCCAGTCCTGCAAGTTTTCCAACCATTTGCCGAAACGTCCCGTTCCGGTGCTCTGCGGTTTCCAGTTGATCGTATTGTTCAGTTCGATCATCCGTTCGCGACAAGCGGTTGTGCGGATAAACCAGCTATCCAGCGGATAGTACAACACAGGTTTGTCCGTACGCCAACAGTGCGGATAGTTGTGAACATGCTTCTCGATGCGGAACACACGGTTCTGCGCTTTCAGCATCATGCAGATTTCGATATCCAGCGTTTCGTCTTTCTCTCCCTTTGTCGCATCGTAAGCGTTCTTCACGAACTTGCCCTGCCACGGATCATAGTCGGCAGCATTCATATGCTCCTGAACATACTCGGGATCGAGGTCTTCCAGCAGATAGAATTTACCTGTCATATCGACCATCGGACGGCGGTTCCCGTCTTTGTCGATCATCATCAAAGGAGGTACACCGCTTGCTTTTGCCACACGGTCGTCATCCGCACCGAAAGTCGGAGCGATATGTACGATACCCGTACCATCTTCCACCGTCACATAGTCGCCGGTGATTACCCGGAAAGCACCTTCTCCCGGATTGACCCACGGGATCAGTTGCTCGTAATGCATGCCGGCCAGTTCCGGTCCTTTCCATTCGCCGACCACTTTGAACGGCACCAGTTTATCGCCCGGTTTATAATCGGTCAGAGCCAGATCGGCGGCTTTCGGATTGAAATACACATTCAACAAGTCCTTAGCCAAAACAGCCGTCATCGGCATACCTGTATATGGATTATAGGTCTGAACAGCCACATAAGTGAAATTCGGACCCACACAAAGAGCCGTGTTGGAAGGCAAAGTCCACGGAGTAGTGGTCCATGCCAAGAAGAACGGTTCGCCAAATCCCGCCATCTCCGGTTTCGGATCAAGAATGCGGAACTGAGCCGTACAAGTCGTATCCTTCACGTCGCGATAACACCCCGGCTGGTTCAACTCGTGCGAGCTAAGCCCCGTTCCGGCGGCCGGCGAATACGGCTGGATCGTGTACCCTTTGTAAAGCAAACCTTTCTTATACAGTTCCTTCAGCAAGTACCACAATGTTTCGATATAACGGTTATCGTAAGTGATATACGGGTTTTCAAGGTCGACCCAATATCCCATCTTCTGTGTCAGATCCGTCCATTCCTTCGTAAACTTCATCACGTCACGGCGGCAGGCGGCATTATATTCGGCCACAGAGATCTTTTTGCCGATATCTTCCTTGGTTATACCCAATGTTTTTTCGACTCCCAGCTCTACCGGCAGCCCGTGTGTATCCCATCCCGCCTTACGATTGACAAGATACCCCTTCATGGTCTTATAACGGCAGAAAATATCCTTAATCGAACGGGCAATCACATGGTGAATACCGGGCATACCGTTTGCAGAAGGAGGACCTTCATAAAATACAAACGAGGGATGTCCTTCGCGGATTTCAAGACTCTTATGGAAGATGTCGCCATCCTGCCATTTCTTCAGCACCTCTTTATTGACGTTCGATAAGTCAAATTTCGAGTATTCGGCAAATTTCTTACTCATATGTGTTATATTTATCTATCTTCTCAAAAATTGCCGCAAAGGTAGTGATTTAATTCGAATTAGGCAATATGGAAACAGCAAGGTCTCAAATCTCTCCTGATGTATTTTCCAGTGCCATCAATAATGCCACCACTTCCGAATAATTCTTCCGGCCGGAGGGGATGTTGTTTCCTTTCAGGAACCAGTTGTAAGCGATACTTTGGATTTCACCTATGAGCGGGCTGTACAACTCTTCCCAATAAGCGACTTTACGGTTGTAAAGCTCTTTTATTTCGGGAGAGATCGTGTTTTTCCACCGGATAAATTCTTCCTCCAGCAGGAGCTGATATGCGTTGCTCAGCACATATGGCAACAAGGCGAAGTAAGCTGAAAAACGGATTTCCGGCACTTCCGAGCGGGAACAGACCAGAAAACCGTACAGATTCGCTTCCGCCTCGCTGGATATCCCCAACACATGCGCCATTTCGTGCGCATAAGTAAACGGATACTGGACAGGCAGCAATTCCGGATTCAGGTTATATTCAGTAAAAAACGGCCCCATATATCCCAAAACACCCACACCGCTCATCAGCGAAGGGAACAACATCGGCTTCGGATGCAGATATCCGGCAGGAGCAACCAGTCCGAATCGTCCGGCAATTTCCCGGTATCCCCTTTCGGATTCCTTCGCAACAACCGCTTTGTCGACCTCCTCAACCGGGACAAAAGAAGCATTCAAAGCATCCGTGTAAGCAGACAGGAAAGAACGGAATGCATCGGCCGAATAAGCCGCATACGGAAGCTGTGTCCGGGTAAAGAAATCCTGCCGGAAATAATTCAGTCCCCATGCCATATAGAACCAGACATACACCCACAACAGATATTCGACTGTCCGCCCTGCTAACGTCTTCCACGAACATTTGCCAGCAATAGCACAGCCCACATAAACAAGCAAACCGACAATACTACCATATATCAGGCAATCGCCCACCGAAAAAGGGAAAAGAGATGAGAAACGGGACAGGACAGCCGATACATACGGATAGATATTCCGGGCATACGCCTCTCCTGCTCCCGGCGAACGCATGGTGAACCAGATAGCGACTAAAAGGAGAGACAAGATTATCCGGCGTATGTATTTCAATTCGATATGTTTTTATTCAATAATTTCTTCGTTTCCGTTTCCGACAGATTCCGGCGGCGGGCGTAATCCTTCATCTGTTCCTCGTCGATAGTACCGATCATGAAATATTGCGAATCCGGGTGTGCGATATAAATACCGCTGACCGTCGCCGTCGGGTACATCGCACCGTTTTCCGTCAGCCGGACGCCGATCCGCTGACATATCCAACAACTATCCAGCGTATAGTTCAAAAGCTGGTCCGGCAATGAAGGATAGCCGACAGCCGGACGTATTCCTTGATATTTCACTTTGTACAGGTCAGAGATGGAAAGCGACTCATCCGGAGCATACCCCCAATATTCCTTACGG
>ENA-OQCB01000352-OQCB01000352.1-human-gut-metagenome-genome-assembly--contig:-NODE-352-length-21582-cov-2.543323_pt1 | contig 21582 bp, 27 predicted proteins | sample MGYA00242493_ERZ504568 | MGnify/ENA primary metagenome ERZ504568 (study PRJEB26092, sample SAMD00036229) | human gut metagenome | host: Homo sapiens | study: EMG produced TPA metagenomics assembly of...
CAACCCAAAAAGTCGTTACCTGCTCCGTTACCGTTATGTAATGTGGCAATACATTCCATTGCCTTGGCCTCTTGAGCGTAAACCTGTTCCTTGGAGACAGTGCCCAGAGCCTTGTCGATGTTTAAACAAATATTTTTCCGGCAGAGACAATTGGCCATCGCCCTCCATAGATACCGTGGAGGCACCGTTGAATCCAAACCAGCAGAACCAGAGAATAAAGACACCTAAGGCGCCTACAGTCAGATTGTGGCCCGGGATAGCTTTTGATTTGCCGCTTTTTGAGTATTTGCCAATACGGGGGCCAAGAATTTTGGCACCTACAAGGGCAGCAATTCCGCCTACCATATGAACCGCGCAGGAACCTGCAAAGTCATGGAATCCCATCTGTGCCAGCCAGCCGCCGCCCCAGATCCAATGACCGGAGATGGGGTATACCACCAAGCTGATGAGAAGGCTGTAAATGCAGTAAGATGAAAATTTGGTCCTCTCAGCCATGGCACCTGAGACAATGGTTGCGGAGGTTGCACAGAAAACAGTCTGAAAGATCAGGAATGCCCAAAACGGAACACCGTCCGGAAGCATGGCTGTGCCGTAATTGGATTCAGAGGCAATGCCTGCCACGGAACCGAAAAAGCCGCTGCGGGAGCCGAACATAATACCAAAGCCCACCAGCCAGAAGGCAGGGGTACCGATACAGAAATCCATCAGGTTTTTCATAATAATATTGCCGGCGTTTTGGCCCGTGTAAAACCGGTCTCCACCATGGCAAAGCCTGCCTGCATAAAGAAGACCAGCGCGGCGCCTAAAAGTACCCAGATCGTGTTTACAGATGAAAAATCACTCATAAAAATATCTCCTTCCTTTTTCAAGTTTTTACATTTTCCTTTCCAGAATAAAACAAAAAGGTGCGTATTTAAGAGTTATGGGAGACTCTGAAAATACGCACCTTTGCATAAAGAAAAATGTGATATATGTAATCGGAAAATGACGGCCATGGGAAATGACCGCGCATCTCCGCAATTACTGTTGATAACACCAGGAAACCGGTATAGATTATCTATTGTTTATTGTCTGCTGTATGGCCTGTGATATCCATGGGATAATGGCTGTCAAAGCAGGCTTTGCACAGAGGCAATTTTCCCACCATGGACTGCAGGTCCCGTGGGTTCATATAACCCAGGGAATCGGCACCGATCATGGCGCAGATCTCATTAGCTGTGTGGGAAGAAGCAATTAACTGTTTGTTGGATGGAATATCTGTTCCAAAGTAACAAGGATACAGAAACGGTGGAGAGCTGACACGAACATGAACGCTTTTTGCTCCGGCTTTTTTCAGCATACGGATGAGGTTCGCTATGGTTGTGCCGCGGACGATGGAGTCGTCAACAAGGATAATACGTTTATCCCGCACAACAGGTTCTAAAACATTTAATTTCAGCCGGACGCTTGATTCACGCTCTTTTTGTGTCGGTTTGATGAAGGTTCTTCCCACATAGCTGTTTTTATAAAAGGCTAATGCAAATGGAATCCCTGACGCTTCCGAATAGCCTTTAGCTGCCGGAATCCCGGAATCCGGGACGCCGGTCACAAGGTCTGCATCTGCAGGATATGCCGCCGCAAGGGCTGCGCCTGCACGGATGCGGGCATCATAGATATTGACGCCGTCCAGGGTACTGTCCAGCCGCGCAAAATAGATGTACTCAAAAATGCAGTGTGCATGAGTCTCCTGGCATAGCTGGCAGTTGGAGGTAATGCCATCCGCCGTGATGGTGAGAATCTCACCCGGACGGATATCACGGATAAATTCTGCGCCGATTGCAGAGAGGGCGCAGCTCTCGGAAGCAATGATATAAGATGAATCACGTTTGCCAAGGCAGAGCGGCTTCAGGCCAAGAGGGTCACGGACGCCTATCAGCTTTCTGGGGCTGGCAATGACCAGTCCATAGGCTCCGCGTATTTTTTTGCCGTATGCAGAATTGCCTCTTCTACATTGTGAGTGCGGACTCTTTCCCTGGCGATGCAGTAAGCGATGACTTCCGAATCCGTGGTTGTATGGAATATTGCTCCGGTTTGTTCCAGTTCACATCTGAGGTCTTGAGTGTTCACCAGATTCCCGTTATGGGCCAGAGCAAGTGTTCCCTTAATGTAATTCAATACCAGAGGCTGCGCGTTTGAAAGAGTGGCAGCTCCTGTGGTGGAATAACGGACGTGGCCGATACCCAGATTACCGTGAAGCTTCTCGAGGATATCATCCTTAAAGACTTCACTTACCAGCCCCATTCCTTTGTGAGTATTCATGTTGCCTTTGGGACCTTTGGTATCACAAACAGCGATGCCGCAGGATTCCTGGCCCCGGTGCTGCAGAGAGCAGAGGCCGTAGTAAATGGATGACGCAGCATCCTCTCCGTTTGGATTAAAGATGCCAAATACACCGCAGGCTTCTTTTATTTCCATATCTGACTGTAATTCCATGGGGCTGTCTCCTTAGACATAAAATAACAGATGGTCATAGGTCGGATATGGAAGTATTTCATCAGGAATTTTTATTTCTGCTTCATTTGCAGCGTTCTTCAGCTCTTCCATTACAGGAAGAACTTCAGTGAGGAACAGGTCAGCCTGCTTCTGCATATCCACTGCGGATTCAGCTTTGGCGGTTGCCTCTTTTAAGGTGGTTACACCGGCTGCAATACGGTTGGAGATTTCAGTCAGGTTTGACACCAGGGCTTCCTCAGATGCAGTGGAGAGTTCCGCAAGCAGAGCTTTTTTATCGGATACCTGTTTGGCAGCAGCAGCGGCGTAGCGGTTGACTGCCGGGAGAAAATCTTTTATGAGCATTTCCTGCATGGTTTTGGATTCGATGGCAACGGTTTTGGAATAGGTCTCCAGAAGAATCTCATAGCGGGAGAAAATCTCCTCCCTGGTAAATACACCGTGTTTGATAAACAAATCCAGATTTTTATCGGCAATAAAGCGGGGAAGGGCTTCAGGTGTAGAAACCAGGTTGTAAAGTCCTCTGGATTCTGCCTCTTTTACCCAATCTTCTGTGTAGCCGTTACCGTTGAAAATAACTTTTTATGCTTTTTGACTGCGCGTTTGATCAGTTCATGGACGGCATGCTCCATTTCCTCCGGCGCAGTGTCTTTCAGTTCATTGTAGAACTGGGACAGAGCCTCTGCCACAGCGGTGTTCAGAACCATATTGGGATTTGCCACAGACGCGGCGGAGCCCAGCATACGAAATTCAAATTTGTTGCCCGTGAAGGCAAAAGGCGAGGTGCGGTTTCTGTCTGTAGTGTCCTTGGTAAAGTGAGGCAGTACATGTGCACCGGTTTCCAACTGTACGGGATGGGCCTTTCCGAAGTAAGCGTCCTCCTCAATAGATTTCAGTACACTTTCCAGCTCATCGCCGATGAAGATGGAGACGATGGCAGGAGGTGCTTCGTTGCCGCCGAGACGATGGTCATTGCCGGCGCTGGCAGCAGATACACGCATAAGGTCTGCGTAGTCATCCACTGCTTTGATCACAGCCATAAGAAATACCAGGAATTGAATGTTTTCGGCAGGAGTTTTGCCCGGGTCCAGCAGGTTGATACCTGTGTTGGTTGACATGGACCAGTTGTTGTGCTTGCCGCTTCCGTTGATGCCGTCGAAGGGTTTTTCATGGAGAAGGCAGACAGGCCGTGCTTCTCCGCTGTTTTTTTCATGATTTCCATGGTGAGCTGGTTGTGGTCAACCGCCACGTTGGCAGTATCGAAAACAGGGGCCAGTTCGTGCTGGGCAGGAGCCACTTCGTTGTGTTTTGTCTTGGCCGGAATGCCCAGTTTCCATAGTTCCTCATCCAGTTCATGCATGTAGGCGGCAATTCTCGGTTTCAGAGCACCAAAGTAGTGGTCCTCCATTTCCTGGCCTTTGGGGGCAGGGGCACCGAACAGTGTTCTGCCTGTAAAGATGAGATCCCGTCTTTTTTCGTAAAGCTCTTTAGGGACAAGGAAGTATTCCTGTTCCGGTCCTACCGTGGTGGAGACACTGGTTATTTCCTTGTTGCCAAGGAGATGGAGCATTTTAACGGCTTCTTTATTCAACGCTTCCATGGAGCGGAGCAGGGGCGTTTTTTTATCCAGTGCTTCTCCGCTGAAGGAACAAAATGCTGTTGGTATGTAAAGTGTGTTATCTTTGATAAAAGCTGGCGATGTAGGGTCCCAGTTTGTGTAACCTCTTGCTTCAAATGTGGCACGCAGGCCGCCTGAGGGGAAACTGGACGCATCGGGTTCTCCTTTTACCAGTTCTTTGCCGGAAAATTCCATGATGACTTCACCGCTTCCATTGGGTGATATGAAGCTGTCGTGTTTTTCAGCGGTATAGCCGGTCATGGGCTGGAACCAGTGGGTAAAGTGTGTGGCGCCGTTTTCTACGGCCCATTCTTTCATGGCTACAGCTACGGAATTGGCTACGTCCAGTTCCAGGTGGGTTCCATTTTGAATGGTTTTGTGAAGGGCTTTGTATACGTCCTCGGAGTTGTTGTCGCATCACTTTGTCGCTGAAAACCAGGCTTCCATATAGTGTGGGAATATCTTTTGGCATATTCACAGCACTCCTTTCGAGATTTATTTTGGGGTATAAATGAGCAAACAAAAAGGGCGCCTTGGATGGGGAATCCAAAGCGCCTTTGCTTTATGGTGAGTAGTATTGCATGGAAAATGGGAAATGTCAAGAGGTATTTGAAAAAAATATGCAGAACGGACGTCACCCGGGCGTGGGAGATGCCCATGCCCGGGTAACTGAGCGTTGGAAGGCGGAAGGAAAATTTTTGTGGATTTTTATGGGATTGACAGAGTGGGGGGAGGAAGGTATAATCGGTTTATCTGGAGAGCATTTCATTTAATCTGCGGCAGGTCTGCCGAAAAATCCAGAAAGTATAAAATTGTATATTGTCGGACGAAAGAGAAAAACGGCAGAAACTGCAGTGTGATGCAAAGTAAAAATTGATATAAGCTGTGTTTTAGTTTATATTATTGGTATAGGATACAGATATCCTGTGGTCTGGTGGTCTGCCTTTTACTTTTTGTCCGGGGAGGAGGTCTATGAAAGGAATTGTACTGACAGCCATGGATGACGAGATCTATGAGGTACTGTCAGATAACGAAATCTTTGCAGATTTATTTAATGGTGCCTTGTTTGGGGGAAATCAGATTATCAGGCCGGATATGCTGGAGCAGGAAAACGAAAAGAAAGTTATGCGTGTAGGAAAGGAAGGCGGAAGGCGGGTAATACTCAGAAGAATCCGGGATGTGCAGAAACTGTCTGGGCTTCGGGAGAGCTGCCTGGCAGTTGTATTGGCCGCAGAAGGGCAGAGGAATGTACATTATGCCATGGCCGGTCCGCTGTATGCTCTATGATGCAATGGATTATACAAGGCAGGTAGAGCGTATGGTAAAAAAGAGAAGAGAGGAGGGAAAGCTGGAAAAGGGAGCAGAGTATCTATCCGGAATGAAGAGGGAAGACAGGCTGCTGCCGGTAATCACGATTGTATTTTATTATGGGGAGGAACAGAGCTGGGATGGGCCGCTGTGTCTTCATGATATGCTGGATATTCCGCCGGAGCTGGAACCGTGGGCAGCGTGTATCCAGGATTACCGGGTTAACCTGGTATGCAGCGGTACGGTGGAGAGCAGTCATTTCAGGACCGGACTTCGGGAGGTCTTTGAACTGCTTCCGCTTCTGAAGGATAAAGAAGGGATGAAAGAATTCCTGGAGACCAGAAAAAGGGAGTTCATACATCATGGATGCAAAAAAAGGCTGGCTGGTGTCAAAGTTTCTGAATGTTCCTGCTTTGAAGGAGTTAAAAGAAAATGAGAAGGGAGAGGTTAATATGTGTACTGCAATTGAGGAGATGCTGGAGGAAAGAGAAACGCAGGGAATTGAGAGGGGAATTGAGAGGGGTATTGAGCAGGGAGAAATACGAGTGAACCAGTTGATTGAAGTATTGCTGCGGCAGTCAGAACTGGATGAGGCTTATAAGCAAATCAAGAGGGCTGTTACGGATCGGGATTATCAGAAGAAGCTGTTTGATAAATATGGTATATAGGAGGATTTATATCCGGACCCACACGGGCTGTATGTCAAAAGGCATCTGCAAAATGAGAGGAGGCTGCAGAAAAGTCCTCCGGAGACCCTCTGATGAAAAAAAATAATTTGGGGATTTACAAACGCGGAGAAATGAGATATAGTAATTCCATAATTTTTGCAGTGTTTCATTTGAAACAGGCAAAAAGGAATGGAAGAAGTAAAAAGCATATTGGAAAAATAACGACAATGGCGTCGGTAAACCTTATATATCAAGGTTACCGGCGCCTTTTTGATGTGTGGAAAATGTTGTAATTATTCCATAAGTCAGGCAACGCAGGAGGAAAATGTGATGGCAGTAAAGTATGTATTTGTTACAGGCGGCGTGGTGTCGGGATTGGGAAAGGGGATTACAGCGGCGTCACTTGGGCGGCTTTTAAAGGCCAGAGGATATCAGGTGACCATGCAGAAATTTGACCCCTACATCAATGTGGACCCTGGAACGATGAATCCGGTGCAACACGGAGAGGTGTTTGTCACTGAGGACGGGACAGAGACAGATCTGGATTTAGGACACTATGAGCGTTTTATCGATGAAAATTTAGGAGTTCACTCCAACGTGACGACGGGAAAGATTTACTGGTCCGTTCTACAAAAAGAACGGCGTGGGGATTTTGGCGGAGGAACTGTCCAGGTAATTCCGCATATCACGAATGAGATCAAGAATCGTTTTTGCCATTCTGGGGAACGCATTGTCATTATCGAAGTGGGTGGCACTGCGGGAGACATTGAGAGTCAGCCATTTTTGGAGGCAATACGCCAATTTCAGCAGGAAGTGGGCAGGGGAAATACTGTTCTAATTCATGTTACCTTAGTCCCTTATCTGAGGGCTTCTCAAGAAATGAAGACGAAACCTACACAGGCCAGCGTGCGGGAGCTGCAAAGAATGGGAATTCAGCCAGATATTTTGGTGTGCCGCTCGGAATATCCTCTGACAGATGGGATTCGCGAGAAGATTGCATTATTTTGCAACATTGATTCTCAAAGAGTGATTCAAAATCTGGACGTGGAGTATCTATATGAGGCACCTTTGGCTATGGAAAGAGAAAATTTGGCACAGGTTGTCTGTGACTCTCTTAGATTACCCTGTCAGGAACCGGATTTAAGGGAATGGAGTGAGATGGTAGAGCGTCTGCGTCATCCTAAAAACACGGTTACTGTAGCACTGGTTGGAAAATATGTTGAACTGCGTGATGCCTATTTAAGTGTTGTGGAGGCGTTAAAACATGGAGGGATTGAAAATCAGGCGAAGGTAGAAATAGAATGGGTGGATTCTGAGAGACTGACAGAAAAAAATCTGAAGCAGAAATTTCAAAGGGTTCATGGAATTATCGTGCCGGGTGGCTTTGGAGGCAGAGGAATTGAAGGAATGATTCTGGCAATTCGGTACGCCAGGGAATGCAAGGTACCGTATCTGGGAATTTGTCTCGGAATGCAGATGGCAGTGGTAGAGTTTGCGAGAAATGTTTTGGGTTATACAGGGGGCTAACAGTGTGGAATTTGATGCAAAAACCGAGTATCCAGTGATTAGTCTGATGCCGGACCAAGAGAACGTGGAGAACAGGGGAGGAACACTTCGACTGGGAGCCTATCCATGTGCGCTGGGATGCTCAGTCAAAGGCTTATCGTATCTATGGAAGAGGAATCGTGCAAGAACGGCATAGACATCGGTATGAATTCAACAACGAATACCGGGAAGCTGTGGAGGATGCGGGTATGAATCTGTGTGGGATGTCACCGGATAAACGTATTGTGGAGATGATTGAGCTTAAAGAACATCCGTTTTTCATTGGGACACAGGCACATCCCGAGTTTAAATCCAGACCGAATCGCGCACATCCTCTGTTTCGAGGATTCGTGGAGGCGGCCCTGAACAAGTCGAGATCCATTGCCGCAGGCAATCGAGAATATGTATAAAAACACCTTGCGGGATATTGGAGGTCTGAACGGTAACGCAGGAACTCTTTGATTGGGTAAAGTGACAGAGAAAAATATTGACAAAAAAAGGAACTGTTGCTATAATCTCTAGTTATAGAAGAGAGGGTGTTCTTACTGAGGAAAGTCTGAGGTAAGTGCGCCCTGTTATTTTTTGGTAAGGAGGAAGATCATGTATAAAGTCAATGAGAACTATTTAAAAATTCAGGGGAATTATTTGTTTTCTACGATCGCAAAAAATGGTGCAGGAGTTTTCTGAACAAAATCCTGATAAAGAGGTGATTCGTCTGGGCATCGGTGATGTGACTCAGCCGTTGGCTCCAGTTCTGGTGAAGGCCCTGCAAGACGCTGTGCAGGAGATGGCCAGTGCGGATACGTTTCACGGGTACGCGCCAGATTTGGGATATGAATTTTTGAGAAGCGAGATTTGCGAAAAAATGACTATCTGAGCAGAGGCTGCCAGATCAGCGCGGAGGAGATTTTTGTATCAGATGGAGCAAAATGTGACTGTGGAAATATTCAGGAGATCTTCAGCACAGACAATAAAATTGCGGTATGTGATCCAGTTTATCCGGTGTACGTGGATACGAATGTGATGGCAGGAAGAACTGGGAAATACGATGCTATGATACAGGGATATGAAGGTGTGATCTATATGCCCTGCATGGCAGAAAATGACTTTGTGCCGGAATTTCCTAAAGAGGTGCCGGACATGATCTATTTGTGTTATCCGAATAATCCTACTGGTGCGGTAATTACGAAAGAACAGCTTCAAGAATGGGTGGATTATGCTCTGAAGATAGGGGCTGTAATCTTATATGATGCGGCTTACGAAGCTTATATTGCCAGTGATGAAATTCCTCACTCTATCTATGAGTGTGAGGGGGCAAGAAGCTGTGCGATAGAATTTCACAGTTTTTCCAAAAATGCTGGTTTTACCGGAGTTCGGTTGGGCTATACGGTGGTCCCAAAAAGAATTGAAATTGACGGGGTGTCGCTGCATGATCTGTGGGCTAGAAGGCATGGAACAAAATACAATGGAGCGCCTTATATTGTACAGAAAGCAGGCGCGGCAGTTTATACAAAAGAGGGAAAAGCCCAGATCAAAAATCAGATTTCCTATTATATGGAAAATGCAAGTATGATTTTAGAAGGTTTAAAGCAGGCAGGATATCAGGTCTACGGCGGTGTCAACGCTCCGTATATATGGCTGAAGACACCGGGCAGAATGACATCTTGGGAGTTTTTCGATGAGTTGCTTGAGAAGGCGAATGTGGTAGGAACGCCAGGGAGTGGTTTTGGTCCGCATGGAGAAGGCTATTTCCGTCTCACCGCATTTGGAACCCATGAGAACACGAAAAAAGCATTGGAGCGAATTGCGAGGATGTGAATTATATGAATTATATATGAATTTGTTGATTTTGACGAAGCTCTGTGCTAGAATAATACTTGGTATTTATTATGCAATTTTGTGATGACACAGACCTTTATATAGGGGAGTAAAGGTGAGGTTCAGCAGATGAAGGGAGTAGTTTTTTAGGATGAAGAATAAATATCTGATGAAAATTTTATGTATTACCTTAATCTCCACGATGGTATTGGCGAGTCCTGTTAGTATCATGGCTTCTGCAGAAGAAGGTTTTACTGTTAACTCAGAGGATGCAGGCAGTGTCACGGAGACACCGAGTCCGGAGCCGACAGACACGCCGGGTTCAGAGCCGACAGAGACTCCGACCCCAGACCCAACGGGCACGCCGAGCCCAGAGCCGACTGGAACTCCGGACCCGGCGCCGACGGATACTCCGAGTCCAAGCCCGACTCCAAGTCCAGAGCCGACAGAGACTCCGGAACCCGATGAGATTTCAAAGGACGCTCAGGAAGTCATTGATTTGATTGACTCCATCCCGAGCAATATTACGTTGGACTGTGAAGAAATTATTGTCGAGGCAGAGGAGGCTTATGAGAAGCTTTCAGATGAAGAGAAAGCGATGGTTTACAATTATGTGACTTTGATACAGGCTAGGGAACTTTTGGACGAGCTGAAAGAGAATCAGGCGAAGGAACCTGAGGATGGCTCTGACGATGAAAATAGTTTTATCAATAGCAATAATAACTCAGGGAATAGCTTTAGCAGCGAAAATACGAATGTTCAGGTAGGTCAAAAGGTGACGATTGGTTCTTCTTCTATATCCAATCTTCATGCGGGAAAAGGCTTTTATTTGGATAGTCTGGAAGAAAATTACAATCTCTCATTTTCCGATGATTTTGCAGAGGTGATGGATGAGATTGAACAGGAGTATAAAGATGCGAACAAACTGGTGGATGTATCAGACACAGAAGAAGATCATCTGACCAGTTCACGGGACAACCTTTTGGTGAGAAATTGGCAGGATATATTGGCTATTTACATATACCAGCAATCCAAAGAAGGGGTGGATACATTTACATTAGACGAAACCGCCAAGGAGGAGCTGGCAGAGATTTTTGCAATGATGAATCCTGTGGTCCGTGATAAGAAGAACATAACGAAAGTGAGTTACGGAAACTATCATATCAATTATTATATCAAGAAGAATAAGATTTCCAAAGACGATCGTGAGATTTTGAAAAAAATACACGGAGACAGATTGTAAGCTGCTGTGTGCCGTTGTGACGGGTGCGAAGGGCTTTGTGCGTCAAAGCGTCGGAGAGGAAGTGTCGGAAGAGCGCGTGAATGTGATTACGGCGGCTTATTCGTTGGTAGGTAAAGTAGGCTATTTCTGGGGAGGTAAATCTACGACCATTGGTATGGATCCCAGTTGGGGAGCTGCCACAACCGTGGATGCGGCTGGCAGCAGAACGACAGGAAGCCTGCGCGCGTATGGCCTGGACTGCAGTGGCTTTGTGACCTGGGCAGTGATCAATGGGTATCAGGATCAAGAAATGCAAGGAGAGATTGGGGATGGCACCTCTGATCAATGGCTGAAGGCAAATACGGTCAGTGAAGAAGACGCACAGCCAGGAGATCTTGTATTCCAGAGGGGGCCAGAGGCCGGAAGCGATAATCACGTCGGTATCATCTGTGGACAGACAGACGCCGGGGACTGGATTGCCGTACATTGTTCTTCAAGCAAAAACGGAGTTACCGTGGGTGAGGCATATTCAGCAAGTTTCCGCTATATTCGCCAGCCAGATTTCTATCCAACTCAGGAAGAGTTAGATGAGATTGAAAAAGAGAAGAATCAGAATACTTCTATTTTGGCAGCGATTGAGAAAGAGGATTCGGAATTCTCTAGTCAGAAAAAGACTTTGACAATTTTAGAAGATGACGACACGGAAGCTGGAGATGAGTTTCAGGGCTTGGAAGTGTTAGATTAAAGAAAGGTACCGCATAACCTCAGAGAGAGGGAGTGCGGTACATTTTGTTGTTGTTAGGTCAGGGACTTGACAAATAGACGAAAACGACATATACTTTGAAAGTCAAAGTAATAAATATAAAGGTGAATAAATATGACTACAAGAATTATAGGAACAGGAAGTGCTCTTCCAGAAGCTGTTGTGACCAATGATGATCTCTCGAAATTGGTTGACACCAGTGATGAGTGGATTAGCAGCAGAACTGGAATCAGGGAGCGCAGACTTGTGAACCCTGATGAGAACACGGCATCTTTGGGAGCAAAAGCGGCTCAAAAGGCGTTGGAGGATGCGAAAGTTTCTCCTGGAGAGATTGATCTGGTTCTGGTCGCGACAAGCTCTAGTGAACACTATTTTCCAAGTGTGGCTTGTCAGATACAAGGAATGCTGCAGCTTGACAATGCGGTGGCCATGGATGTGAGCGCAGCGTGCTCAGGATTTTTTGTTTGTGTTAAATACCGCTCATGCCTATCTGAAAAGCGGTATCTACAGAAGAGCTTTGTTGGTGGGAACAGAGACCTTGTCTCATTTGATTGACTGGGAAGATCGAAGTACCTGTGTGCTTTTTGGAGATGGGGCCGGTGCCTGTGTGGTGGAACGGCAGGAGACTGGAGTGATTGATTTTCTTCAGCAGACAGACGGTAGTATGGGGCATGTCCTCACCTGTAATGCGGCTACTTTTGCCTCTCCGATCTCAGAAAGTGCTCCGTTCCAGTCAATTTATATGGATGGACAAGCAGTATTCAAATTTGCGGTGAAAAAAGTGCCAGCCTGCATACGTCAGCTTTTGGAGCGAAATGGTACAGAGGTGGAGGATATTCAGTGGTATCTGCTTCATCAGGCAAACAGAAGGATTATACAGTCTGTAGCGAAACGCTTGGGGCAGCCGGAAGAGAAATTTCCAATTAATTTAGACCAATATGGCAATACGTCGGCAGCTTCGATTCCGATTTTAATGGATGAGCTTCACAGGTCAGGCGCCTTAAGAGGGGAGATAAATGTGTTCTCTCAGGTTTTGGGGCTGGATTGACTTGGGGAGCGGCTTTGATAGAGTGGTAGCTGTCTGAAATTTTGGAAACATTTTAGGCAGGCGTGATTGATGAAAATTACGCCTGCCTTTTCCCTATCCGATTTGAGAAGAAAGATCTATTATAAGTTTTCACTGTTTGCAAATTCCGCAGAAATCCGGTATGATTAGGAGAGAATATAGGACGATACAGGGAGAATTTATGAGAATATCTAAAAAGCAATTTTGGGCGGTTCTCCTGCTGAGTTTGGCGGTACTGGTAGCAGGGTGCAGTCAGGAAAATCATCAAGCAGAGAGAAAGCTTGGCTTTTTTGAACCCAAAGAGGTGAAAGAGCTTCGCAAAAAAGAAGTTTCTCAAAGTGATGGAGAACGTTCAGAATATTTTTTTCAGCAGTTGCCAGAGGAAGAGCAGCGCATTTACCGGGAAATCTTAGAGGGTGTCCAACAGTACCAGGAACAGATTTATGTCAGCAGCGCTGACAATGAAGCTATTGATAAGACATACCATGCAATTCTCAGAGATCACCCAGAAGTTTTTTGGATTCACAATCGGGAGGCTACCTATAAGACAGTCTATTCCACCTATACAGTATTTGAACCGGGATATCGAATTGGACAAGACGAGATTCCTGCCGTGGAGAGTGAGATGGAAGCTGCTTATCAGACAGTGGTGAAAGGCCTGCCGGAAAACGCAGGGGACTATGAAAAGGCGAAGGCAGTGTATGAGTATGTAATATTGAATACGAACTACGGATATTCTGAGGACGATCAAAGTCTTGCAGGAGTGTTTCGAGATCACCAGGCTGTATGTGCAGGCTATGCCGGGGCAGTGCAATATCTGCTGGAACGTCTGGGTGTAGAATGTCTGTATGTGACGGGAGATACCCAGGAATCTCCTGACGGTCATGCGTGGAATATTGCCAATCTTAATGGGAACTATTATTATCTGGATGCGACCAATGGAGATCAGCCGGATTTTCTTCAGTCGGAGGAAGCGGAAACTGTGAAGGATATGGTACTCTATGATTATCTGTGCCCCTTTCCAGAAGAATACGAGAGTATGGCACAGATTCACACAGAATTTAGTCTGCCGGACTGTGTGGCCACAGAGTATAATTACTATGTTAGAAACGGCAGCTGTTTTGAGGCGTACGACAGTGAGGCAATCTATCAATATGCGTGTCAGCAGATAGACCAAGGAAGCGATATGATTCAATTTAAATTTCGTTCCAGGCAGTCCTATGAGGAGGCAATTACAGATTTGATTGAAGGGAAAGCTGTGGAGCGGATTGCTCAGTATTACATGAGCTATTATGACATGCGACAGATAGAGTATCACTATGGAGTCCTGGAGGATTTTAATACGATTTATTTTATGTTATAGAAAAGACTTTGTCACACTGATGTATAAAAATTCTTTCCTATAACATAACCGATGTTTGGTACTCTTGGCGATTAAGCAAAACAGATAGGAGCTAAAGGGGGAAGAAGTATGGAAGATATGATGCAGATTATGTTGAAACTGGGAGATTTATTGCAGCATCTAGAACAGATTGGAAAGAGCTTTCTGATCGTGGTGGCAGTGTTAGGTCTGCTCAATTGTTTTTTAGGATATAAGCTTCTGCGACTGTGGGTGACAGTAGTGGGATTGGCTGTGGGTGGTATCGGCGGTCTGTTGGTAGGCTACCGCTTTTTGCACGCTGACCCTATTGTATCAGTGATTATCGCCGGTGTCGCTGCGCTGATTCTAGCTGGGCTGGCTTTTTACATTTATAAGGCAGGAATTTTCCTGCTGTGTGCAGGTGTTGGTCTGGCAATCTGTATCTATGTAATTCACCCCCGCAGTTCCGTAGTCTTTTTTATCTGCCTTTTGGTCAGTGTGGGAATTGGCGCTTTGGGTGTGGTCTTTGTAAAGCCCATTGTAATCGTCACCACATCCATTCAGGGAGGACTGGCGGCGGGGTCTGCACTGGTTCCCTTGTTACAGCTGGGAGATACTTTTTCTGGAAGATTTCTGGGGATTGGAATCGCGGTGTTGGGATTGATATTCCAGGTACTTACCAATCTTCACAGTGGCGATGACAGGGATGATGAGGATGAGGATGACGACCAGGAGCTAGGACGACGTCAAAGAAAAAGGAAGGAGCAGGACGAGAGAATCGAACAGTGGTGATAGATGGACAGATCAAACAATACGAGAAGAGGAAAGGAAAATGTTGCTGACCGAGAAAAGAGATTATAAGCTATATGTGGATATTCGACAGGGGGGAAGGTGAAGAAGAGTCTCCTAGGAATTTGACAGAACTAAGTTTTTTCCCAATCTGGAACTGCTCCATGAGATTGTAATGAGTTCTCTTCCACAGCAGAGACTTCCAGGGAATGACTGCCAAAAGCGCAGATATGAGCTGGCATACCGGATTTATCTGTTAGAGACAGCACTAGAGGTGCAGAAGGACACTCTGAAAAAATCAGGCAGAATCGCACATTTGGATTCCTCAGAGAAAAGCCTGATACATTATTATCTGGGGACAGCTCTCACAAAGATGATTGCCAGACGGCTGTTTCAAACAGACTATCTGACACATTTGTCAGTAATCAGACAGGCAGATGGGGGATATTTGAATTCTCCGGGAAGCAATCGGAATGACATGATTGGTGCCACACTGACTGAGAACGGTTATCAAGTCTGGTCTGTCAAAGGGCGCAGTCAAAACAGCCGAAACGCAATGAAAATCGGATGCGGGGAAGTTTGCGACTTTCAGACAGTCAGCGGTGGAAAACCAGAAATCCAAGCAGTCTGCATGACTTACTATGATGGTGGACATCTGAATGCGACAGTTCAGATTCCAGGAAAATCTTATCTGGAAAAAAGCAGACAGGTATCCATAGATTTTGAGAGGGAGAGCTATCTTAGAGCTTATTACCGGTATGTGTGCCAGTTGTTTTCCAAGGAAGGAGAAAGGCAGAATTACCGCAGGGATAAAAAATTCTATGAAGATGGAATTGTGACAGAGATTCCGCTGTTTTCGGGAGGAGAGGCTGAGAAAAACAGAGGTTTGCGCGTGGGGATATCACGAAAACTTTTGAGCTGTGTCAAAGACGGAGAGAATGATTTGGAAGACTGTATTCAGCATTTGTGCTGGCAGGAGACTTTGGGCCGGGAACAATATATGGGCGGGGATGGAATTTATATTTTTTGAACTGCTGTGCTGATGCCTTGAAGGTCTATAAAATGTAGTTGCTTTTCGGCGCTTGTTTTTTTATAATGGATAAAGGTGACTGTCTTGAAAAAAGACAGCAGCAATGACGAGAACTGTCCCAAGAAGGAGAACTTACTATGTTAGAAGGAAAAACCATATTATTGGGAGTGAGCGGAAGCATCGCCGCTTACAAGATTGCTTATCTGGCCAGCGCGTTAAAGAAACAGCGCGCCACGGTGCATGTTCTGATGACACAGAATGCCACGAATTTCATCAATCCCATCACATTTGAGTCTTTGACCGGCAATAAGTGTCTGGTGGATACCTTTGACCGGAATTTTGAATTTCAGGTGGAGCACGTGGCTCTTGCATCGAGGGCAGATTTGGTGGTGGTTGCACCGGCCAGCGCAAACGTGATCGGAAAGCTTGCCCACGGAATTGCGGACGACATGCTGACGACCACAGTGATGGCATGTAAATGTCCGAAAATTTTGGCGCCGGCGATGAATACGAATATGTTTGAGAATCCGGTAGTTCAGGATAATTTGAAAATTCTGGAAAAATACCATTATGAGATCGTGCAGCCAGCTGTGGGCTATCTGGCATGTGGGGCTACGGGAGCAGGAAAAATGGAAGAACCTCAGGTGCTTCTGGAATATATTTACAGAGCGATTGCCAGAAAAAAAGATCTGCTCGGCAAGAAAATCCTGGTGACAGCAGGTCCGACCCAGGAGGCCATCGACCCGGTGCGCTATGTGACGAATCATTCCACTGGAAAGATGGGATATGCGATAGCCAAGGTATGTATGCAAAGAGGGGCAGAGGTCACTTTGGTGACAGGACCGACCAGCTTGCCAAAGCCAAGATTTGTTGATTTGATAGAAGTGACGACTGCCCGGGAAATGTTCGAAGCTGTAACAGCTCTGGCCGGGGAGCAGGACATTATTGTCAAAGCGGCGGCTGTAGCAGACTATCGGCCGAGAGAGGTAAAAGAAGAAAAAATTAAAAAATCAGATACCCAGATGAGCTTGGAGATGGAGAAGACAGATGACAATTTTGAAATTTCTGGGGGAGAATAAAAAAAGAAGGACAATTTCTCTGTGGTTTTTCCATGGAGACAGAAAATATGGTGGCCAATTCGAGAAAAAAATTGGAGAAAAAGAACCTGGATATGGTGGTCGCGAATAACCTCAAGGTGGAAGGGGCAGGATTCTCCGGGGACACGAATGTGGTCACACTGATTACGAAGGATGAGGAAGTCTCACTTCAGCTTATGAGCAAGGAGGAGGCAGCCGATCATATCCTGGATAAGATTTTATCCATGTCAGTGTAGATGTTTTGGGAAAAAGCATTTTGCGCACTGGCGCGAGAAGATCTTTCCTATAACATAAAAGCTCCGTTAAGGACAAAGAAACTGGAAAACTCATTGTATTGTATCTCTGTGTGAGAATAGTAACAAGGAGGAAAAAATGAAAAACAACACAGTAACAGGATACGCCCGCGTATCCAAGACAAAGGGCATGGCACAGGTGGCACTTTTCGCTGCACTGATTGTACTGATGGCCTTTACACCATTTCTAGGGTATATCCCGCTGGGATTTACCCGTGCAACCATTATTCATATACCGGTGATTATCGGTTCGCTGCTGTTGGGGCCGAAAAAAGGGGCTGGACTTGGATTTGTATTTGGACTGACCAGTTTTATCAATAACACGATAAATCCGACAGTGACTTCTTTTGTTTTCACGCCATTTTATTCCCTGGGCGAGTACAGCGGTGGAGTCGGGAGTATGATTATCTGTTTTGTCCCCAGAATTCTGGTAGGCGTACTTCCCTTTTATGTGTACCGTGGAGTGAAGAAACTGCAGAGGGAAGAAAAGGTATCCACAGTAGGTTTGGCGCTGGCGGGAGTCAGCGGGGCGTTGGTCAATACCTTGCTGGTGATGAATTTGATCTTTGTATTTTTTCGAGATGCATATGCCTCTGCGAATGGGGTGGCAGCCAGCGCAGTGTATGGATTTATTCTCTCAGTCATCGGTATCAACGGGGTGCCTGAAGCAATCGTAGCTGGTATTATCACGGTGTTGATTGGGAGAGTACTGCTGAATAAAAATGTGAGAGTAAAATTAGGAGTATAGCATGATATTAGTCATTGATGTGGGAAATACAAATATTGTGGTGGGGTGTATCGACGATGAAAAAACTTATTTTGTTGAGCGTCTGGCCACAGTGAGGACGAAGACGGAACTGGAATATGCCATTGATCTTAAGAATGTGCTGGACATCTATAAAATTCACCAAAGAGACATCGAAGGTGGGATTGTGTGTTCTGTAGTTCCACAGATTACCAGCATCATCAATCTCGCGGCGGAAAAGATTCTCCGCAAAAAGGTTCTCGTGGTGGGCCCTGGGGTAAAGACCGGACTGAATATTTTGATGGACAACCCGGCACAGCTAGGGAGTGATCTGGTAGCAGCAGCCGTGGCCGGGATTGCAGAATATCCGGTTCCACTGATTTTAATTGATATGGGAACAGCCACGACAGTCTGTGTGGTAGATGGAAAAAAGAACTATATCGGTGGTATGATTCTGCCGGGTGTAGGGGTATCTCTAGATGCTCTGACAGCCAGAGCCTCTCAGCTCCATGGTATCAGCTTAGAAGCACCGCGCCACATCATTGGCAAAAATACAATCGAATGTATGAAAAGCGGCGTAATCTACAGCAGTGCCGCAGGTCTGGACGGAGTGGTCACGCGGATTGAAGAAGAACTGGGTGAGAAGGCGACTGTGGTAGCGACAGGAGGACTTGCGAAAAACATAGTACCCCACTGCCGCCAGAACATTATTTTAGATGATGATTTGCTCCTAAAGGGGCTGAAGATTATATACGACAAGAACCGGAACTCGTGACCGGTGAAGATGAGGCGTTCAGACATATGTAGAGAGGGCGGACCTGATTTTGGCTCAGGTCCGCCCTCTTGTGTGGTGAAAGAAAAATTTATTTCCTGCGGCTGCCCCGGTATTTTTCCTCACAGTATTTGCAGCGGTAGGTCTCACTCTCCTCATCGGAGAGAACGAAGATCTGGTCTAAACCTTGCTCGATGGAGGTGATGCATCTGGGGTTTTTGCATTTGATTACGTTGACGACTTGCTTTGGAAGACGCAGCTCTTTCTTTTCCACAATTTTCTCATCCTTGATGATATTCACGGTGATATTGTGGTCGATAAAGCCTAAAATGTCCAAATCCAGCTTGTCGATGGGACATTCTACCTTGATGATATCTTTTTTACCCATTTTGTTGCTGCGGGCATTTTTGATAATTGCAACCGTGCAGTCTAATTTATCTAATTTCAAATCGTGATAGATGGTCATGCTTTTTCCAGCTTTGATGTGGTCTAGTACATAGCCTTCTTTTAACGCACCTACATTTAACATACTTTCACCTCCAATAATGTGAGAATCAGGGCCATGCGGACATAGACACCGTACTGAGCCTGCTTAAAATATGCGGCCCGGGGGTCGTCATCCACCTCTACTGCGATCTCATTGACTCTTGGAAGTGGGTGAAGGATGTACATATCTGGTTTGGCCAGTTCCATCTTGGCTTTGTCCAATATGTAGAAGTCTTTCATCCGGACATAGTCTTCCTCGTTGAAGAAACGTTCCTTTTGCACACGGGTCATGTACAGCAGGTCTAGACTTGGGAGGGCGTCTTCTAAGCGCTCCACTTCCTCGTAAGGGATATTCTGTTTTTTCAGTACACCGTCGCGGATATACCCTGGCAGACGAAGTTCCTCCGGGGAAATCAGGATGAATTTCACGTTTGGATAGCGCACCAGTGCTTGAATCAGTGAGTGAACGGTACGGCCGAACTTCAAATCTCCACACAGACCGATGGTCAGATTGCCCAGGTGTCCCTTGAGGGAACGAATTGTCAACAGATCGGTTAAAGTCTGAGTGGGATGTTGATGACCGCCGTCTCCGGCATTGATAACGGGAATAGAAGATGCCATCGAAGCGACGAGAGGAGCTCCCTCTTTCGGATGACGCATAGCGCAGATGTCTGCGTAACAGGATGTGACGCGAATCGTGTCGGCGACACTCTCGCCTTTGGCAGCGGAGCTGGAATCAGCGCTGGAAAAACCAAGAACGCTGCCGCCTAAGTTCAGCATTGCTGCCTCAAAACTCAGACGGGTACGAGTACTGGGTTCGTAAAATAAAGTAGCCAGCTTTTTACCTGCACAGGCATGTGCGTATTTTTCAGGGCTTTTTTCAATATCATTTGCCAGGTCAAGGAGTTGATCTAGTTCCTCGACGGACAAGTCTAAGGGACTCATTATATGTCTCATGTATTACCTCCTGATGGATTGTATGATTTGTCACAGTGTCTCCATCGATCAGAGCAAATCAAACGAGCTACCTCGCTGTGTTTGCCTTGGCGTATGGCTAGACTGTCACATATTTTTGCCTTAAAAAGCAAGGCGGTTCCCTGATCTCCATCATATAATACTTGGGATTATTTTTCAAGGAAAAAAGAAGATTTAGAAGGATTCCTTGCTTGTCCCAATATTCAGTACCTTTTCGTAGAAAAGCCCCGTGCAGAACCAAAGAGGAGCATAGTCTAGCCGAATGAGTCCTTTGTAATGACAACGGGAATTGCTGTAATCCCAAGGACAGGCATGAAAGTGCCGAAGGAGAGTACCGCTGGCGTACTCAATGAAATAAATTCCAGCTGTGTATAAAGTCCCTCTTAGAAAAAATGGAAGTTTGGTTAGATGCTGGGAGATTGGGCCGATGACGAAGGCAAGACCGTAAATGGGAAACATCCAGATCGAGGAAGTTCCGCATAAAGTGGATTCTCCTTTTTGTAGGCTGTGAAGTCCGGTCCATAGGATTTCCAGACACCATCCAATACCGCCGCAAAGTAAAAATTGATTTTTCATAGAGCACCTCTTTGTAGATTTCTGTGATGTTGTAAAAAGTATGCAGTACAAAGTATTTCCACAGACTTGGTTTCTATACATAATTAGGGACTATATGGACGAGAGGCTATTCTGACTTGGAATTCTTTGATATCACAAAAATTTTACAATCTGTAAGCTGTTGTTGCCTGCTTGCTCCTTGAAAAATAAAGTCCCGTATAATATACTGAAATAAAAGGAAGACCAATTTGGAGGCATTTATGAACTATGAACAGAGTAGAGCCTACATCGATCAGGTGGAGTGTTACGGCCGGGTGTTGGGTTTAGAGAACATTGAAGAATTGACGCAAAGACTGGGAAATCCCCAGGAGGATTTAAATGTGATTCATGTGGCAGGGACCAACGGAAAAAGGTTCCACAATCGCTTATCTGTCCACGATACTGCAGGAAGCAGGTTATAAGGTGGGAAAATATATCTCTCCCACGATCTATTCCTACAGGGAGAGGATGTCGATAGGAGAAAAGAAAATCAGTAAAGAGGCATTTGCCCGGCATCTGACAAAAGTCGCCGCCATCGCGGAAGAGATGGCAGCGCAGGGGCGTCCGCATCCGACGCCTTTTGAGATTGAGACAGCCGTGGCTTTTTTGTTTTTCCAGGAAGAAAAATGTGATTTTGTCGTGCTGGAGACTGGAATGGGAGGAGCCACAGACGCGACTAATGTGGTGAGGAATACGAGAATGGCTGTGCTGACTCCTATCGGGCTGGATCACATGGGCTTTTTGGGAAACACCTTGTCTGAGATTGCAGCAGTGAAAGCAGGTATCATCAAGGAAGGCTGTGTGACGGTCTGCTCGTGTCAGAAGGCAGAGGTGAGAGCAGTCATTGAGAAGGAGTGCCAGAATAAACGTTCGCCGCTTATATGGGCTGACACAAAGACGCTGAAGGTAAAGGAAACCTCTTGTTTCGGACAGTCTTTTCAAT
>ENA-OQCB01000357-OQCB01000357.1-human-gut-metagenome-genome-assembly--contig:-NODE-357-length-21441-cov-3.067280_pt1 | contig 21441 bp, 21 predicted proteins | sample MGYA00242493_ERZ504568 | MGnify/ENA primary metagenome ERZ504568 (study PRJEB26092, sample SAMD00036229) | human gut metagenome | host: Homo sapiens | study: EMG produced TPA metagenomics assembly of...
TTAACCACCAGGTTGTCCGCTGTCATTTCCTGTACCAGGCTGGTTACGGTCGGACGGCTGAGATGGGTCATATATGCTATATCTGTCATGGTGACTGCCTTATGGGACCAGATACATTCGTATACCACCTGCCTGTTGGCTTTCTTCACATCCACTGAGATTATTCCCCTTCATATTCCCCCTCCTGTAACGGCCCAATGCTTTCACATTTTCCGTATTACCATCATCATTATATCTTGCCCTGCTTCCAGTGTCAATAGATAAAAGGCAGCCGTTTCCTCTGTATAAAACGGCTGCCCAATATCATAATCAGAATTTGTCCAGCTTTTTTTTGAATCACCTGTTTTCTCTTCTCCCCGGCCTCACACAGCTGCTTTTTGTGCTCCTGTATCCATAACTTGTTTGCCTCAACCTCTTTTTTTGCCCTGTCAATCATGGACTTCATAGCTTTATCACCGGTTCCTCCTCTGACCTCCCTGCATTTTACAAAATGCCAGGGATTGATACACTGGGAGATGGGTGTAAAATCAAAGCAAAAGGCTCTCCAAAGAACTCATGATAGGCAGAAGAAAAGAATTCTTCAGATATATTTTTAAATTGTAATCCATGGTTCCCGCCTTTTTAACAAGAAAACTAACAAAGGAATGGGCCTTCCTGAATGGTATCTTATAAGAGCGGTACATTTGGTCGGCAATATCAGTAACCACGGAAAAGCTTTCATAGGCCCTGCTCTCAAGCAATTCTTTGTTTACCTCCAGCGTACTGATAACTGCGCGGAACAACTGCACATTTTTTTGGAACAGCTCCAGGCAGCCAAATACACTATCCTTCGATGTCTTCATAATCAGAAATATCCCCGTACGGGCTCTTCAGAAACCCGGTCAGTACCGTATCCGCCATTCCCTTCAGAACAGACAGAGAGGACCGCAGATGTTCCAATGCAATGGGATTTCTTTTCTGAGGCATAATGGAGCTTATGGAAATGTAGCCGTCCGCCACATGAATCATATTCATTTCCTGTGTTGCCCAGAGAAGCAAATCCGTAACAATCCTGCCCATATCCAAAGCACACAATCCCAACGCACTGGCTGTCTGCGTCAAATAGTCGCTGTTTCCAATGGCATCGATATGCATTCTCAATCATGCCTGAAAAACCAGCCAGCTCTGCCACCCGTTCTCTGGAAACAGGAAAACCAGTGGTCGTCACTGCGGCAGCGCCCATGGGCGACTGGTTCACTGCATCATAAGCTCTGCACAGACGTTTAAAATCACGTTCCAGCATATCCGCGGCTCCGAGAAAATAATGTCCCAATAATCCGGGCTGCGCATGCTGTGTATGGGTATGAATTACATACAAGGTGTCTTTATGCTCCTCTGCAAACAATACAATGGCATTTTTCAGATACAGGAACTGTTCCATGGCCTGCAAAAGGCCATCCCGCACCGCCATGTGGGACCATGCCACGCACATGTCATTGCGGCTCCTGGCCAGATGCAGATTGCCCGCAATACCGTCTGTCGCCTCTATCAGCTTGCTTTCCATATAAAAATACAGGTCTTCATACCGTCCATCATACACCGTATTTTTATAGAACTCCTGATCCAGTTCCCCAAGAGCCTTTAGAATAACGTTTCCACTGTTTTCATCCACAATCCCCTGTTCCATCAGCATAATCAGATGGGCTTCATTTATTGCCTGAATATAGGGAAGCATCCGGTTTTTAGCTCTCTCATAGCCAGGTTCCAGCTCCATGGCAACCAGTGCCTTCCCTGGGTATTTCATCCCTTCCTGTTCCAGCGTCTGCTTTCTTAATTCCGTATATGTCTCTGGCAGCCTCATGCCCCTTATGCCCTCCTCTTTCATCTTTTCATAATATACCTACTGGTCTGCCACAGCTCCGTCCTCCCGCAGCTTTGTCACATATAAACGCGGCTTGTACGGATAGTCATTCATGGCCGATTCATTTAGCTCTATTCCGATTCCAGGTCCCTCCGGCACGGTCAGATAGCCGTCCTTCAGAGTAAGAGTGGATTTTACTATCCTATTTTTAGGCGCACTGTCCTCGCCCAGCGGATATTCCTGAATCGCAAAGTTTGGTATGGCCGCAGCCAATTGGATGCAGGCCGCCGTACTGACCGGACTCAGGGGGTTATGGGGCACCACCAGAACTCCCCTGGCTTCCGCCAGGGCCGCAATCTTTTTGGCCTGTGTTATTCCGCCGCACAGGCATACATCCGGGCGTATGTACTGGCATGCATTACGTGAAAGAAGCATTCCAAATTCCTCTAAAGTGTGAAGCCTTTCACCTGTGGCGATGGGAATATGTATTTTATCAGCTACTTTTTCCATATCATCAAAATTGTCAGGTCTCACCGGATCTTCAAAAAACATGGGTCTGGCCTGTTCTATTTCCCTTCCCAGCGCAATTGCTTCCGGTACATTTAACTGTCTGTGTATTTCAATACAAAGATCTACCTCATTTCCCACCGCCTCCCTGTATTGATAGACGCGTTCAGACGCATTGCTTATTTTAGCGGCAAAGCTTTCAAGAGGCATGATTTCCCTGCGGTCCGAATCCACAAAGGGCGTCAGATGCCCTACTGCTGTAAATCCGCGGGCTTTGGCATTCCTGCATCCCCGGATCAGTTCTTCTCCGGTGGAGCCGAATACATGATAATAGACCCTGGCTTTATGCCGTACTTTTCCCCCCAACAGCTCATAGCATGGGACACCGTAATATTTGCCCTTTATGTCCCACAGGGCAATATCAATTGCTGACAGCGCTCCCATGATGGCAGCTCCCCTAAAGTGGTAACACCGGTACATATACTGCCAGTGGTGCTCTATCAAAAGAGGATTCTGTCCTATCAGATACCGTTTGAAGGTCTCCACCACTGCCTCTGAGGCTTCTAAGAAGGCCCATGCCCCGGATTCGCCCACACCCGATATGCCCTCATCCGTATCCACCCGTACAAACATATATTGATCAATCAACCGCGTGCTTACATCTGTTATCTTCATCCTTACTCCTCCTATCCTTTTACGGAACCGCTGGTAAGACCTCCCACCAGATACTTCTGGGCAAACAGCGCAAACAAAAAGGAAGGTATGCATACAATCATGGAGGCTGCCAGCACATCCCCCTGCAGCATGCTGTCTCTGGAACTAAAGTCCGCGATTACCACTGGCAATGTTTTCTTTGACTCATCAATTAACAGCGTGTTGGCCAGCAGGAAGTTATTCCAGATGCCGATAAACGTCATGATGCCGCTGGCCGCAAGCCCTGGCAATGCCACAGGAAGGAATATATGCCAGAGTGTCTGGATTTTGCCAGGCCATCTATCTCCGCTGCTTCAATCAGGTCTGATGGGATGGTTTCAAAATAAGACTGCATGGTCCATATACAGATAGGAAGTTCCAAATGCAATGTAACACAGAATCAGACCCTTTGTATGTGTTAATCAATCCCATCTTGGACATCATCAGATAAATAGGTATGATAAATTAAGATCTGCGGAAACATATATACAAATAATACCATTTTGCTGAATGTCTCTTTCATCCGGTACTCATATGCCTTATAGCTGAATGCGGCCAGGCATGCAACTGCCAGTGTAAGAATGGTGGAAACCACCGTAATAAAAATACTGTTCCACAGGAAACGGGCAATTCCAAATTCCGTAAATACCTTCTTCACAAAATACAGGGAATATGTTTGAGGAAGGATGGAAGGCGGAAGCTTGGTTACGGTCTGAGGACTTTGCAGTGCCGAAACCACCAGCCAGTATACGGGAAATATAATTGGTATTACCACTGCCACTGCCAGAATATGAATTCCAATCAGTTTCAGAAGCTTGCTGTTTTTCTTGTTCACATGTCCACCCCCATTAGCCATACAGCTTATCCTGCCGCTTTTTTAGTATGAAATAAATTGCTGCAAATATAATTAAAATCACAAATAGAATCATGGTTATGGCAGATCCTTCTCCCATTCTGTAACTGCTGAACGCTCTCCTGTATGCGTAAATAGGAGTTGTCTGTGTGGCCTCAGCCGGTCCGCCTCCTGTCATGACCCATGGCAAATCATAGAAATTAAATGTCCATATGAATCTCAGGATTCCTGATACCATGACAACAGGCATCAAAAGCGGCAATGTGATCTTACAAAACCGGTTCCAGCCATTTGCCCCGTCAATCTGTCCCGCTTCATATAAGTCAGAAGGAATCCCCTGAAGGCCCGCAAGGAACATGGTTATAAGCATTGGCACGCCGCGCCAGACATTGGCCAGTATAAGGATAAACATGGCTGTGTGTTCATTGGCGATCCACGCTACGGGTTCTTTTAACACATGCAGATCTATTAATATATAATTCATGATCCCGTAAATGTCATGAAACATCCACCTGAATATCATGGCAACCGCTACCGTGGGCACCAGCCACGGCATTATCACCAATCCTCTGAACAGCCCCTTAAAACGCAGGTCCGGATGATTCAAAAGGATGGCAATGGCCAGCCCTAATACAACCTGCGGTATAAGTGAGCCAAAGGTAAAGATAAGCGACCGTCCCACTGCCTGCCAGAATGAGGCATCTTGTAATATCTTTATATAGTTTGCTATCCCAACAAAGTTCATGACCGGTTTTCTGACGCTGTAGCCTGTAAAACTCATTACAAGAGCATAGAGCATCGGATATACCACAATTCCAAATATAATCAGAATAGCCGGCATATAAAGCAAGGTTCCCTGAGTACTCGTCCTGTTTTTCTTTTTCCTGTTACCAGACATCCGGTATCCACCCCCTTTTAGACAGAGTGGATATTCTGCTGTGTCTGCTCAGAATATCCACTCCCAAAATGATTATAACAGTTTCTCCAGTTCGCCCACAATATAATCCACTGCCTGGTCCGCACTATACCCATCTGAAAGCATCTTAATCAGGCCATTGCCCAGAATACACTGGGATTCAAACTCGCCGGCGCCCGGGAACGGTCCATTGACCATGCCTAAACCATTGGATGTTGACAGAATATCAAGCGCCATATCCGGTACCATTTCTTTCAGATTGTCAGGAAGATTTTCCTGATATTTGGTGTTCTGGAAGAGATCTTCCTTGGCTGGGAACATGGCATATGGATAGCTGAGATAAAAGTCAACCATGTTATCACCTGTAAACATATATCTCACAAAATCCTTTGCCAGTCCTGTATTGCCGTCGGAAGAAATACTCAATCCAACCCATCCCTGTCCGGAACCTGTCTTTTTTCTTCCGGGTATTTTAAAATAAGATACATCATCCATGTCATCAGGGGCAACGGACTGCAGTGTATAGTAAATTTCAGGTGTGTCGATTCGGCTCATCACAGTACCGCCTGCCACCATTTCCCTGACATTTGTCTGTGTATAACCCACGGTTCCCTCCGGCGCGCAGTCCTTCACTAATTTGTAGAGGTAGTCATATGTTTCCACCATGGCGGCCCGGCTTTCATCGTCCAGGTCAATATACCACTCACCATTTTCATCCACATTTAAAAGGTCCACATCATTGGCCTGCAGAAAACTCCAAATCGTTTTCCAGGCGTGGAGGTCTCCCAAAGGCAGGGCAAAACCATATCTGTCCTTGGATGGGTCTGTCACGGCCTTACACATATCGTAATACTCTTCCCAGGTTGTGGGCAGAGTCTCGATACCGGCCTCTTTCAGCCAGCTGTCCCTGTAATAAGCCACATAAGGAGTGATATAAAGAGGAACAGAATATAATCCATCCTCATATGCCCCCTGAACAGTTAACGATGTACTTAAAAACGCATCCTTTCCCCCTATTTCCTCCACAAGGTCAGATAGCTCCAGCAGGCCTCCCGTACCAGCCAAGGACTGGGGATACCCCGTTCCTGTCACCATAATATCCGGTGCGTTTCCTGCCATAATAGCTGATACAATTTTGTCCATGGCCCCGCTCCATGGCATGACTGTAATGTTAATCTGTGTTCCCGGATTCTGTTCCATATAAGAATCTGCCAGCTTCTGCAGTTCATCGGCCCTCTCCTGCTGTGTCAGCATGGACCACATCTCAATGGTTCCTGTCGCTTCCTCTGCAGATTCTGCCTGGGCGGAATCTGCATTCTCCGCGTTGTTTTCTGATACCTTTACCTCTTGTGCATCCTTTGTACCGGAGTCAGCGCTCTGTCCGCATCCTGCCGCAGCCATCATGACGGCTGCTCCCATAATAACCCCCAGTATCCGTTTCCCTTTCTTTGTCATTTTTGTACCTCCCATCATTTTTTATTATTTATCATCAGAAGAATACGTACAGTATGGACGTATTCTCTCATATTCAATCTCCACCCCTAACCCCGGCGCCTGGGGGACCATGATCTGCCCCAATTCGTTCAGCCTGATAGGTTCCGGAAACATATCTTTTAGCAGTGCGTTTGTATTATTGTCGTAATATTCCGCAATCAGGCCGTTGGGAACAGAAGCCACCAGATGTGCGTGTATCTCCTGGTCTCCGTGAGGTGCCAGCAGCACATGGGACGACATAGCTAAATCAGCTACCTTCTTCCACTCTGTAATGCCGCCCAGCACCTGGGCATCTGCATTCAGCACCTGGGCTGCATTTGCCTCTATTAACTGTTTAAATCCCCATCTGGTATACTCATTCTCCCCAATGGCAATGGGTATGTCCAGTTTTCTTTGAAGCTCAGCACAGCCTTCAATATCATCCGGTGATAAAGGCTCCTCAAACCAGTATATGTTCCTGCGCTCCAGCTCCCTTCCCATTTTCAGAGCATCTATCCGGTTATATGCATTATTCGCATCTACCAGTAAATGTATATCCGGCCCAACCGCATCCCGTACCGCGTCCACGCGTTCCAAATCTTCCTTAATAGATACGCCTCCTATTTTCATCTTTACGGCCTTTGCTCCCCGCTTCAGGTTTTCCTTCATTTCGCTCTGGAGCATATCCCATCCTTTTCCCTCTTCATAATAACCGCCTGCTATGTAAGCCGGTATCCGGTCGGCATATCCTCCCATCATCTGGCAAACGCTTCTGCCCGCCACCTTACCTTTTATGTCCCAAAGGGCTATGTCGATGCCGCTGATTGCCCGAGTAGCAAGCCCCTTTCTTCCATATACTTTAGGAAGATACATCCGTTCCCAAATCCGCTCTACGTTAAAGGGATCCTGGCCTATGACCCTGTCTTTTAAACTCAGCATTGCCTTTATCACCATATCAGAGCCATGGACCCATCCAACACCGTTTACCCCCTCATCCGTTACTACCTCGCATATTACGATTTCAGTTGCAGGATATGTATATTTTCCGTTACGAATCGGATTTTTGTAGGCAGCGGAATATGCGTGAATCCTGATATCTGTAATTATCATTTCGGACCTCCCATTTATTATGCATTTTGTATGTTTTACCATTCTTATTCCTTTTTCTATTAACACTATATCACTACGCCACACTTTATGTCAATAACTTTTGTAAAATTTATTTACAAAATTATTTTAAATAACTTCCACAGTTAAAAATGGCAATTGTCCCTGGGTTTATGCTCTGCTTCGTTCTGTTATTGGGCGGCTGTTCCAATGTACAGGGGAAAACAGCAAAAAAATACCGGGAAGCTCAGTATCTTCCCGGTACGTTTAAATATTATATTTTCATTCAGACAGTTTCCTTATGCTTTCATGCAGCATCCCCAGTCCCTTTTCCGTCCTCTCCACATACGGCGAATCAGCAAGATACTGTTCCAGTATCAGAAGGTTAGCCTCCGTTGCCTCCACCCCCAGTTCCCTTAAGGACAGAGGCATATCCAGATGTCTCATGAACTCCTTCAAGTTCTCCATCTCCCCTCCCAGGCCATTATAGTGAAGCTGGACAAACAATCCCACTGCCACTATTTCCCCGTGAAGGGCCTGCCTTGCCTCCCTGGTAAAACAGGTTCTGATTCCGTAGTATATCATATGGGCCAGGGCCGACTGGTTAAAGCTCCTTGTAATGTTAGAGATAATGCCTGTGACCGCAATATTGATGTAGGTGACATATTCCACTGCCTTTGTCACCGTCCCCCGCCTTATATCCTCTATGGCCTGGTGTCCATACCGCTCCAGCAAATCATAGGCAAATTCAGACATCCTGTACGCTGTATATAAATCAAAGGCAGCCGTATCCGGCTCCATGGCAGGCCTGCCGTTAAGCATCTCTATCTTCTTTGCCATGGCGTCCAGTATTCCGGCCGCCGCGTAGCGGCAGGGGCACCCGGAGATCACATCCAGGTCCACATATACCCCGTCTGTTTCATATTCATATCTCCAATTGTCCTTCATGGCTCCCTGGGGCGTATACATGACGCTCATGGCTGTAAAGGCGGCGCAGGTGGCAATGGAGGTAGGGATATTGATAACGCCCACTCCCGCTTTTCCAGCCACTGCCTTTGACAAGTCCATGATGACGCCGCCTCCAATGCCCACCACTTCGTCGCATCCCGCGTCCAGACATTTTTTACCGAGGGCTTCCGCCGCCTCATAACTGCATACGCCGTCATAAATCTCAGCAACAAACTCCACTCCGGCCTCTGTAAGACCGGGAAGCAGCCGGTCCTTTACAGCGTCAAAAGCCCTGGGACCGGACACAATGTAAGCCTTTTTTTCCAAACCGCCTTATCTCCTGTCCGCAGTGTTCCAGTACGCCCCTGCCCTGGCGATACCTTCCTGCACCGAATTTGACAGCGCTGTCCATCCCATTGTTTATCCCGTTGCCCATCACAGTATCCACTTATACCCTAATCCCTCATAAATATAATCCGGGCACAATACATGATTGCCCGTCCTTTACCGTCATCTCGGGTTTCAGCAGTTTATCCGCGGTAAAGGCAGTCCCCTTCCAGTCCTTATAGGTCTGTTTGAATCCATCCACCGGAAGATGGCCACATCCGCCCTGGCCCCTTCCGACAGGCATCCAATCTCTCCCTGCAATTTTCATCAGTCCGGCCGGGCGCTCTGTGGCCATGCTGACCACCTGGCTCATGGGGATTCCCATACAGATATACCGGGACATCAGGTTTGGCAGTGCAAAAAATGGGGCGTCTGAACATGCTTCCCAACACCAGGTCCGTACTGCACATATCCGCAATAAATCCCTGTTCCTTGGCCTTAAGCATGACGTCAAAATCACCGTGCTTCCTTCCCTCTGCCGTGTCAAAGATAATTCCCCGTTTCCTGGCTTCCCTGACACAGTCGTACAATTTGCCGTTTTCATCAATGATCGTGTTCTTCACTCCCTGGTATACATGTTCAAAGATATCTCCGGGACGCAGAACCTTAAGCACCTCACTGGTGGGTACCGGGATGTTGGTGCAGTGAACCTCCACCGGACAGCCTGCCATGCCGGCTATACGTACCGTTTCCTTTAACGGCTCAATGCCCAGTCCCTCTGCCAGTTCTTCACTCTGGCGTATTTTTAAGCCCCAGGATATTGTCCTGATTGTCATGGTACATACGGACAATCTTTTCCGGGTTGAAAAATTTCGGATTGATACACTCATGATAGCTGGTTGTGGTCAGCCCTGCGGAACACACCTGAAGGAAGCTCTTGATGGTAACCCTGCTCCTGGCAATCACTGCCGACCTGAAGATTGGATAATTGGCAACGCCGGCCGAAAAATCTATGGCAGACGTGACTCCTGTGGGCAGATAGGCCACATCCGGATATATGCCGATCTCCGTTCCTTCCTGGAACATATGGGCATGGGCGTCAATCAGTCCGGGAAACACATATCTTCCCGCGGCGTCCACCACATGCCTTGCCGGCTCCCCTTCCTCATATCTGGTGATTCTGCCGTTATAAATCGCTATGTTTCCTACCTGATCGGTCCGGTTGGCCGGGTCAATCACATGTCCGTTCTTAATCAATAAATCTAACATTCTACCACCTCCGGGTATCTTACCAAAGACCAATGAGTTTCCAATAAGGAAGGCCAATCAAAAAGAAAATAACAAGGGCCATTGCCACCATGATGGTGCCCACTCTCCAGAAGTCCTTCTGGGGCACATAGTCCGACGCAAAGGTTATAAGGCCGGCTCCGTTTCCATAATGGGTAAGGAGGGCTCCAAAGCTGGCGAAAAATGCAAGCAGCAGTCCCACCACCATAGGGTTTGCCTTTGTATTCACTGCAAGGGAGAACAGCACCGGATAAAAGGATGCCACAAACGCGCTGTTGGAGACAAAGAAATAGCGCACCGCCAGGCTGACCAGCACCAGAATCACGGTTACTGCCATGCCGTTCATCTGGGAAAGATCCAGCACAACACCCAGCTGGTCTGCCAGCCATGTATAAAATCCGGCTGATGACAGGGCTGAGGCAATGCCATAGAAAGCGCCGTACCAGATAAAGATACTCCAGGCCCCTTTGGCGGCCATTACATCGTTCCAGTCCAGCACGTCCAGAAGCAGAACAAGTGCCAGGAACACAAAGCCCACCACCTGCATGCTCAGGTTGACAACCGGAAGCTTCGGTCCGAACATCCATCCCAGAATGGCAAGGAGGAACAGGACAAACAGTTTCTTCTCAGCAGACGTAACAGCTCCCAGCTCCTTTAACCCCTTTTGCGCAAGCGGCTTGATGTCATCCAGGGATTTGAGTTCCGGCGGATAGATTTTGTAAATCACATAGGGAGCCAGCAGCAAAAACAGGCCTACCGGTACAATGGATGCCAGAAACCAGGTTCCCCAGGTAAGGGTAATTCCCAACATCTCGGTAATCAGGGACACGGTTATGGCATTGGTGGCCATACCGGTCAGAAACAAGGCTGATGTTCCCTGAGAGCTTGCGTACATGAGTACGGTCAGATAGGCGCCCAGCTTTCTGGGTGCATTCTTGGCGCTTGAACCGGTGCCCTCCGCAATATTCTGGAAAATGGGATAAATAATGCTTGTCCTGGAAGAGTTGGAACCGGTTGCCGGGCTTAATACAAGGTCTGTAAATACCATAATGTAGCCCAGACTCAGGGTATTCTTGCCGGACTTAAGCAGCAGGTTATAGGCAATACGCCTGCCCAGCCCCGTCTTTACAAACGCAGTACAGACAATGGTTACCATAGCGATAAACCATGCCATATTATTCCCGTATCCCTTTAACAGGATGGATGTATCCATGAACATGGCTGCGATGCCCACGATAATCAGAGTAATGATCGGCTCTGAAAATGGTTTGATTACCAGTCCCAGCAGCAGCCCCAGGTACAGCGCCACAATATGCCAGGTCTCCACTTCCAATCCGGCCGGCGCCGGTATGTTCCAGATAGCAATTGTTACGGCAGCTATGAGGAATAGTTTTAAAAACCGTTTCTTTTCCATATATATCCTCCATATGTTCCAATCAGCCGGCAGTTTCTACCGGCGTTTCCTTCTGTTAAAAAACACAAAACCAGTCACGGCAAACCCAATCATCATGACAAAACCCACTCCGAATGTCAGTGCGATTCCATTCATGAGCCACACAGGCGTCAGGCCCACGTATATATCCTTCCATGACATGATGGTGGAATAGACACCATGGGTATCTCCCGCCCCTGACTGGGAGTCCGGATCGATTGCGCGCACCAGGGCCAGCCCGGTGGATGTGTTGCCGGTGGCAGCCCCAAAGGCCATACATGCCTTTTCAAACCATTCATCCTTACAGAAACGGTAAGACAAAGTGAAAAATCAGGGGGACCGTCAATCCGCAGATAGTAACCGTATATATCAGGACAGGCGCTATATAGGTAGAGACAAACTCCAGATTCAGTGTTGCCATGGCTGTAAACACCACGATTTCCAGAAAGAATCCACTGAGCATCTTAACTGTCTTTATGTCCACATACCGGTCCAGCTTCGTCATCTTAAGTATCTTCCACAGGATGGCTCCTCCAAACACGCCGTGGAGCACACCCGGTAATTTGTAAAAAAGGGAATGCAGGTTCCAAGGAAATGGAAAATGGTCCTTCCCAGAAACAGTGCTGCCAGCAGCCATGATATCTGAAGCGCCAGATGGTTGATGCTGATGGCGGTTGTCACTGTATGGCCGGAAGCAGCCCGTTTTTCCTGGGGCAGAGTCCCGCCGTAAAAATAGGAAGGCTGTTTCTTTGGCTCCTTTACATATGTACCCCATCCTTTTCTGATCCCATAATTGACCATGGCCATTCCCACAACCATGGCAAATATAAGGCCAAAGGTAGACAGCACCATTCCCACTGCCATGTTGCCGTCCACGCCCAGCTTCTGAAAAGCAGACGCCGCGGCAGCGGCTGTTCCGTGGCCGCCATGGAATGAGAAAACGCCCATGACGCCCCATCCCTGGGGAAGTCCGGTCCATATCTTTGACAGAATCCAGCCCAGGCCTACACCCAGGCACATCTGCATCCCGTAGGAGGTCATGGTAACACAGGAGTAATCCAGATAGGAACTGATCTTCTCCCGGTTGAAATTAACCCCGAACACAAGGGACGCCATGACAATGTCAATGAGCACACCGGGCAGTTCATGGAAGCTTTCCGGCACCGCAATGATACCCATGGCCTGATGGCCCAGGAGAAGCAGAAGCAGTCCGCCAATCAGGGACGAAGGGCAGGAACAGCTTCTGTACCGGCTTAAAGATCTCCCGGATGAAAAAACCAGCCAGCATAAAACCGCCAATATTAACATATCATTGCATAAAGATGACACTGTCATGATAAATCCCCCGTTTTTCTTTTCTGTCTTCTCCTGTAATTTCAAGCTCTATTATAGCATGAAACTCTGTCCTGCCATAATTTAAAAGTCAAACATACCGGAACTTTTCTTATTTGGCTTTTTCGTGTCTGTATAAGTCGGCGCAGTAACATAATCAATATCATTGATTGGCCAGGTAGGTTCCTTCCCCTCATAGACCTCCTGTACTCCCATGGCCGCAAAATAGGACGCCCTGTGCGCTGCCTCCATTGTGTTTCCTCCAATGTGTGGGTAAATGATTACATTGTCCAGGGTCAGAAGAGGATTGGCAGGATCCACCGGCTCCTTCTGGATGGCATCCAGTCCCGCACCTGCAATGGTTTTATTCTTACATGCCTCGTACAGATCCTGCTCCACAACACAGCCGCCCCTTGCCGTATTAATCAGGAAAGCGGTCGGCTTCATCATTTCCAGACGCTCCTTGTTTACCATACCGCGGGTAATTGGGGTATTCGGCACATGCAGGGAAACGTAATCGCTCTCCTTGAAAATCCGATCCAGGTCCCTTACCACCTCAACTCCCTCCGGGAATTCATCCGCTTTCTTATATGGGTCATAGGCCAGGACATTCATTTCCATGCCAAGCGCTCGCACGGCCAGACGGCTTCCGATATTTCCGCATCCGATGATACCCACTGTCTTGCCGTTTACTGTAGTCTTTCTGGTCTTAAGCTTTGCCTTGTAGTAATCCTGAACCCATATTTTCCTCAGTTCAATCACATTGCGGCTGCATTCCAGCATCAGAAGCATGGCGGTCTCTGCCACTGAGGTGCTGTTTGCCACCGGCGCGTACAGGGTCTGTACCCCGTTGTCATGGCATGCCTTTACATCCAGTGCGTCAAATCCTGCACCGTGGCGTACCACCACCTTCAGGTTGGGGTTGGCCTCGATTACTTCCCTGGTGATTGGCGTAATACGCACAATCATTGCATCCGGCCGGTGCTCCTTCATATCAGCCAGCACGTCCTCTGTCTCAAAGCCGCGTCCCCTAATCAGGGTATGTCCTGCATCCACTAATAACTGCTCACCTTCATCCATGATTTCCTGTGGTAATAAAATCTTCCATCCCATGTTCTTATCTCTCCCTGTGAATTTTCTTTTATAATATGTGATTTACATTTATATACGTAAGGTTTGGGGCACCAAATCAATTTACGATTGATTATGGCCTGTAAACATCGTCAATAATTTCAAATCCCTTTGCCTCCAGCGCCTTGTCCACCCACTCACGTTTGGCTGTGCCGTTTTTGGAAGCTTCCAGCTTGGCCTCATCTGCTGCCTGGAATTTCCTGGCTTCCTCCAGAATGACCGCTGCGTCCTTGCGCGGAATGACGATGACACCGTCCGGATCTGCCAGGATGATGTCGCCCGGGTTCACACTGATTCCTCCGCAGGCTATTGGTACATTGACCTCGCCCGGTCCCTCCTTGTAAGGACCGCCCGGGGTGGTTCCCGTACAGTAAACCGGAAAATCCCATTTGCCAATCTCGTCGATGTCGCGGATTGGACCGTCCAGAACAATGCCCGCCACCTTCTTTGTATACCGCAGATATGCCATCATGACCTCGCCAATCAGGGCTCTTGTACTGTCCTCCTCATTGGAAACCACAATCACATCCCCCTCATTGCACATGCTGAGGGCTGCGTGCAGGGCCAGATTGTCACCCGCCCTGCATTTAACTGTGTAGGCAGGTCCCACCATCATCTGCGCCTTTGGACTGCTGACCAGGCGGATGCGCGGGTTCATGGCACAGCTCCTTCCCATGACATCCGCTGTGTTGGAGGCCGGTATGGACTTAAACTGGTTCATTACCTCCATGTCCGGCATCTCTCTTTTTAGATAAATACGTTTCCCTACTGACATAACATTACCTTCCTTTCTTACCAAACACTTGACTCCTTGCGAGTTTTTTGTTGTAATTTTCCTTAAAACCATTTGCTTTCCTGATAGTTTTATTGTAATATATAGCTAATCACAAATCAAACAATGTATTTTCAAGTTTTTAACAAAATAAATTTGTGGAGGTTGAAATCATGGATACACTAAGCCTGTATTACTTCTCGGAGCTTGCCAAGGATCTGCACATCACCCGCACTGCCAACCGTTTATTTATATCCCAGCAGACACTGAGCAACCATATCATGAGACTGGAGGAATATTACGGGGTAAAGCTGCTGAACCGTAAGCCCTCCCTCTCCCTTACATATGCCGGAGAGTATGTACTGTCATTTGCAGAGACCATGAACCGTGAAAACGCAAACCTTATGGATATTCTGGCAGATATACAGAAGCAGAAACGGGGCCTTATCCTGTTCGGCGCCAGCACCCTGCGCATGAGCGCCAGCCTGCCTGATATCCTGCCTGAGTTCTCATCCCGGTATCCCAATGTGGAAATCCGTATCACCGACATGAACTCCAAGCGGCTGGAACAGTTGATTCTGAGCGGAGACCTGGACCTGGCCATCGTCATATCCGGGGGCGAACATCCCAGTATAGAGGAAAAACCCCTGATGTCCGACCAGATTTACCTTTGTGCTGCCGATACACTGCTTCGGAAATATTATGGCGACGGGACAGAGGATTTAAAACGAAAGGCCCGAAACATGGCGGATGTAAAAGATTTCTCCAGGCTGCCTTTTTGTATTCTCAATAACCGCATGGGTCAGAATATCCAGAAATGCTTTGACGAGGCCGGATTTGTCCCCAACATTTACACCACCAGCGCCTATGTGCAGATCAGCACATCCATCGGCCTAAAAGGCCTTGCCGCATGCTTCGCCACCCGCAACAGCATATTGAACCAGAAGGGTGAAATCTCTGAGGATATCAATGTATTTCCGCTGTACTGCAAGGGAGAGCCCCTCCTTCAGCAGATATCCGTGATTCATCACAAGGACCGCTATCTCTCCACCTATACGCAGTATTTTCAGGAACTGATACTAAAATATTTCCATGAGGTTGAGCAGATTCCGATTGAGGAACTGGTAAACTCGTCCTCTATTTCACTGCAGTAAAAACACCAGGCGTTTCCCTGGTCAGTTTGAACCGGGAAATGCCTGGCGCTTACTAGTCTAATTTAAATAGTATCCGGCGCATCTACAAACCAAATCCCCTGCGCCCCGTTATCCCGGCTGTGCCAGCAGGCACCTTCCAATGGTCCGCCTGCGGTGGAGTCGAAGTAATACCAATCGCCGGAACCGTCTTCCGGGTCGCACACGCTACCATTCCAGCGATGCCAGCTGGTACAGGCATATCCGTCTTTATTAAAAAGGTACCAATGATGGTTAATGGTATGCCATGCGTTGGCTGGATAACTGCCGTCCGGCCGACGGTACCACCAGCCGTTATTGTCCTTTATCCAGCCAGCACGTTCTTCCGGGATCCAGGTCTTCATGAACGCCTCCGGAGTGGCGTATACCTTTTTGATTCCACTGGTGGAACTTCCCCAGTCCGGCAGCTGGAAATGGGGATTATCCATAATGGATTTCCCAGTTCCCGCCCCATTCCAGGCCCAGGGACATGCCGATGGCGCCAACCCGCTGGAAGAATAGAGCAGACTCATTATAAGCTCCAGCCCATCATTTCTGTAAATATCAAATGCTGTCCCCCACTGATGATAGGAGCTGTAGTTGCTGCCTGGGGCGTTGGTTACTAGATTCCCCCGGTTCCGTCCTGCCTTGGGCATACAGGGCGTCCTGCTCCGCCACAGTACGAAATGTCTCGCCTATTTTAATACTCAACCCCTGTCTGCCGCACTCCTCTATTAACTGACCGGCCAGATGCTGCAGGCGGGGATGGCAAAATGTAATGTCTCTCATAGCAGACCTCCTAATCATATATATTATGAACTATGCCCCAGGAATGCCCCTGAGCCATGAAAAGTTATGACGTCTAGTCCAAATATGACCGGACTCGTCATAGATTACTACTGCTTTCGCCTCAAGGAAATTGAACCGGACCAGCGTATGTAAACTGTCCGTCCTTCTACGATAAGATATTTAGTTCCCTCCGCATATAAAACCTGCATGATAACAAAACAAATAAAACTGCATGCGGCTTGGCATTAAAGTATCGTTAATATTCCTCCCATCCCGTTGACATTGTCCCTTTATCCTCATATAATTCCAGCAGGACAGGATATTTCCATATACAAAACATCAGAAGGGAAATGACATACATATGGACGCCACCGTCAACGACGATGACCAAATTTTCACCCAAAAACCACGCTTCATATGTTTAAAAGAAAAGGCATGACCCGCATTCATACACATGGATGCGGGCAATGCCTTTTTCTTTTGAAATAATACTGCCAAACAGATAAAAGAGGAGGAATCATTGTGAGTATTCATTCGTTTTTCAGTCTATTAGGAGGACTGGCATTATTTTTGTACGGTATGCAGATGATGAGCACCAATCTGGAAGCCGCAGCCGGAAGCCGCATGAAGCAGATTCTGGAGCGGCTGACTGCCAACCGGTTTTTAGGCGTGTTCGTGGGAGCCGGAATCACTGCTATCATCCAGTCCTCATCCGCCACAACCGTCATGGTGGTGGGCTTCGTCAACTCCCAGCTCATGACGCTCAAACAGGCTGTCTGGATCATCATGGGCGCCAATATCGGGACCACCGTGACCGGCCAGCTCATAGCCCTGGACATCGGGGCCATCGCGCCGTTGATTGCATTTGCAGGTGTTGCCCTGATTCTTTTTGTCAAACAGAAAAAAGGTCCAGTTTGCCGGTGGTATTATTGCAGGTCTGGGTATCCTCTTTCTCGGCATGGGAATGATGAGCGCGGCAATGATACCGCTGCGCGATTCCCAGCATTTTGTCAATTTGATGACAAAGTTTTCCAATCCCTTTCTGGGTATTCTGGCCGGAGCAGCTTTTACTGCTATCATACAGTCCTCTTCTGCATCTGTTGGTATCCTTCAGGCTTTGGCTGTAAGCGGATTAATCGGACTGGACAGCGCGGTCTTTGTCCTGTTCGGCCAGAATATCGGCACCTGCATCACCGCAGTCCTGGCCTCTATCGGGGCAAACCGCGACGCGAAACGGACCACCCTGATTCACCTGATATTCAATGTCATTGGCACAACTGTGTTTACCCTGATCTGCCTGGTGTCCCCCTTTACACAGTGGATGGCCTCGTTCACACCGGACAATCCCGCGGCGCAGATTGCCAATGTACATACACTGTTTAACATTGTCACAACCCTGCTTCTGTTGCCTTTCGGCACACAGCTTGCGCGGATATCCGAAAAGCTTCTGCCTGATAAGCCGCAGAAAACAACGGATGAGGAGCGCTGGTTTGAGGATTTGCTGGCCTCCGAACATGTACTTGGCGTATCAGTCATAGCAAGGAAGCAGCTGAATGAGGACATCAGCCGGATGCTTGCTCTGGCGGCCTCCAATGTTGAAACCAGTTTTCTGGCTTTTGAGCACAGGGATGAATACGAATTGGAGCAGATTCAAAAACGTGAGGAAGAGATTGATCTTTACAATGCCCAGTTATCCAGAAGGATTTCCAGGGTCCTTGCAGTGGAAAATTCCCCGTCTGAAGTAAATGCGCTTAACCGCATGTTCTCCATCATCGGAAATGTGGAGCGCATCGGCGACCATGCAACAAATATTGCCGGCTATGCCCGGACCATGATGGAGCGCGGGCTGGAGCTTTCTTCCCAGGCATCTGTTGAGCTGGCCGATATGAGGACCTCCTGCATGCGCGCCGTAAACCTGATTTGCAGCGCCTGCTGCGTTGATTTCACTTTTGCTCCAGAGCAGGAATCTCCAGATAAACGCGGCTCTCTGACGGAACATGACGCTCCGGCAGAACATATATCCTTACCGCAGCACGCCTCCCTTCTGGAACAGGCCCTGCTGCTGGAACAAGACATTGACAGCCGGACCGCCCGGTACCGCTCCAACCAGATTGAGCGCATGAGAAAGGGGAAATGTCATGTGGAAACTTCCATCCTGTATTCGGAAATCCTGACCGATTATGAGCGCATTGGCGACCATGCGTTCAACATTGCCCAGGCGCTTGACAAGCTGGATGAAAATTAACATGCAGATTCGTTTCCCGCAGCATCACTAAGCTTTCGGCAGCAATGCCTGCTTCTTCCGGCGTTTTTTATGTTCCTGAAGATAAAATGATTGAACGCAGGACAACGAACAAAGTCATTGTAAGAAAACGTATTGCTATGCTATAATCAAAGCATCCGTATAGGGCGGGGGCAGTTCATACCATCAGGTATAAAAGTCAATCAGAATATAACTGGTTAGAACTGGAATAGTAAGCCTATACACACTTAAAATGTGTGCATGGGCTTTTATATTTTGCAGAAAGGCGTTACAAACAATGATCAGCATAGTAACTACATCTATTGTTTCATTTATCAGTACCAACATAGATAATATTTTTGTCATGATGGTGCTCTATGCCAGGGTTGACGAAACTTTTAAAAAGAAATATGTTGTCATTGGGCAATATCTTGCTATTGGCATACTGACAGCAATAAGCCTGTCAGCCGCTTTCGGCCTCAACTTTGTTCCGCAAAAATACGTCGGTCTGCTCGGTTTTATACCGATTGCTTTAGGCGTCAAGGAATGGATATCATACAAACGACCTGCCCAAAACAAAGCCAATCGTAAAGAATTTCCGTTGGAAACAGAAGAAACCGAAGCTGCCCACCCCAACAAGCTGCAGAATATATTGCGGAATGTAACATCTATGGCCAGTAAAATCGTAAAGCCTGAAATTTTAAGCGTTGCTCTCGTAGGCGTGGCAAATGGAGCTGATAATATTGGCGTTTATATTCCATTGTTTACTGGCTATTCATCAATACAGGTCATTATAACTATCATAGTGTTTGTTTTAATGATGGCGGTTTGGTGCTTCCTGGGAGAAAAGATAACCGATTTCCCCAAGATAAAAGCAATCATTCAAACGTATAAGTATTTTGCCGTACCGGCTGTCTTTGTTGGACTTGGTATATACATCATTATCAAAAGCGTGTTAATAGCGTGATATAAACAGCTTTATACCTGATTGTAAAATAACGGCCGGCAATATACATGACAGTGTTGTTTTTGATACTATATATGCCTAAAAGTATGCCGATTATGCCACCTATTGTAAAAGTCATGTCATTTATAATATCCTGGACTCAGCAGATCTGCAGATATAAAATTAAAATTACCAGGAGGAAGCATTATGTTATATCATAAAGATGTAGACGGCGACCACGAATATGTCCATATTTTCGATGAGGATAAATTGAAGATATGTTTTGAAGCACTCGCCGATACGACGAACGAGATACACGATTTACCTGCCCAAGACGGCATTAAGCAAAAAATTCTGGGATGTGTAAATCCCGCTCAGGAAAACAGGCTTACCATTCCGGGGATACCCCCGGTGGTTGTGCTCAGAAAAGCACTGGATTTGCAGCTTTCCAAGCATGAGCATGACGTGAATGTTCTGAACACATATGTGAGCATATACGGTAGCAGATTCCAACGTATTTTACTGCCTGCGCCTGATGTTCTGTTTTCCAGCAAAATGGGACAGTCTCAAAGTTCATTCAAAGCTCAGGATACCGCATCATTTCTTACATCGAATCTATTATATCGAAAGATGACGTTTGCAGAATACACGTATCTCTGTAACAGAAAGGAACTGCCTTGTAACGGCAACTATTTTTCTCCGGATGGCTTGTGGCAATATTCCCCGGATGACCCCACAGGGCTGAGCCAGAATCATGAAGTATTAGTAAAATTCACATTAGCGCACAGCCTTGGCTCTATTTTAGATAACGTACTATCCAGCAACATACCGGTATATAGGGAAGGGGGAAATCTGTCAAAAGCAGCCTCTGAAAATATTGATATGTTTGCCAGGCATTTATGCGCCTTTCCGAAAAAGGAAAACGGAGTTTAAGGCCGGAATAAAAATAGAAAGCGATTGTATATCGTTCCGTATGGGCAATGGACTGAAAACAGGTGTATGCTACATTCCACTCATTCAAGGTGAACTTGAAAATATTGAGGTGGAAGCGTATAATATAGTAATCAGCGATGAGAAATACGACGCTCTGCAGAAGGGTGATCAGGAGCCCATGGGGATAAAATTTCATGAAATCGCAGACTACTATCTGCCTTTGCTTAAAAGTAATTTCACATTCAATTCCAGGTAAGCCAATCATCCCGTGTAACTAACAAAGGCCTTCGGGACATACCAAAAGGAGCCGTCAGACCAGGACAGCTCCTTTTGCATCATCACCATTCATATTACCACTATATTACGACTCATGTTACCATTCACATATTCCATATATTACAAAAAAAACTACAGAAGGAATCCCATTGATTTAGCCTGGGCTGTCAGTTCATCCCGGAACCTGGGATGCGCTATGCTGATTAGAAGCTTTGCGCGCTCCCTCACCGTCCTACCGCTCAGACGGACGATACCGTATTCCGTGGCAACATAATCCACATCATTTCTGGAGAGGTCGACGCTGTACCGGGCTGGCATGGGATGAGGCATGATCTTTGACAAATGTACCCGCTTTTTTGCTTGGTGGATGCCAGAGCAATGATGGACTTGCCGCCCGTGGCATGGATGGCACCTGTTACCGTATCCACCTGGCCTCCGCTTCCGCTGTACTGCATGGGACCAATACTC
>ENA-OQCB01000358-OQCB01000358.1-human-gut-metagenome-genome-assembly--contig:-NODE-358-length-21420-cov-7.210586_pt1 | contig 21420 bp, 30 predicted proteins | sample MGYA00242493_ERZ504568 | MGnify/ENA primary metagenome ERZ504568 (study PRJEB26092, sample SAMD00036229) | human gut metagenome | host: Homo sapiens | study: EMG produced TPA metagenomics assembly of...
CATTCTGCATAGTTATTTCAAATATTGCTTCTTCAATTACCCTTACACACTCATCCACATTTTTAGAAATTTCTTTTCCCCAAAACCGAATAACTGTCCATCCCTCAAACAATAGTCTTTTATTTATTTCATCGTCACGCTCTCTGTTTCTGGAAATCTTACTAATCCAATACTGGCTGTTATTGCTCTTTTCCAGTCTCGGCCTTAATACTTCCCAATCCTTTCCATGAAAAAACTCACTGTCGCAAAAAATCGCTATCTTATATTTCGTCAACACAATATCCGGTTTTCCCGGTAGCCTGTCATAATTCTTTCGGTAACGATACCCCTTATTCCACAATGATTTTCTCAGCTTCACTTCAATACTGGTATCCTTTGCCTTGATACGCTGCATATTCTTCCGCCGCTGTTCTTTTGTCAGGTTATCCATCTGTCACATCACTGTCCTATACAATATCCTTCATCAGCACCTGCCTGTTGACACTGAAAATATCTTTTATGCGCTGGTGTGTGTATGGCTTTTCTCTATGCTGTTCCACCATTTTAATCACGTTCGATACACTGATTGCCGAACCATTCACATCCGTTGCATCGACTATGTTTTTAAGCTGTTTATCAATGTTACTGCCAAAACCGCCCGCAATATATGAGAAAAAGGCAAGCGGCTTATCCGATTTGCTGTAATTGCCGATATTGCCAATATAATTATGCACCATGCGGTTATAATGGTCATTGTTGATTGTATATTTATAATACGCCTTATTATCCAATATTGCCTGAAATCCACTTTCATCAGAGAGCAGTAATACATCTGGCGTTAATCCAATCGGACCAACGTGTTTTGCCTCAAATCCAAACACGTCTTGAAACAATTCTACCGTTGCTTTCTCAAACTCCGTCGCTTCATCACGCCCCTTGAATGCCATTTCAAAATATTTTGTCATAAATGCGCCAACAGAACCATTCGGATAGGTTTCAATCAAAATATCCTCGACCGTCTTTCCGTCTATTCCGGTTCTCTGCACAATGTAATCAACAACTACCGGCGTTATTTTTGTAATCGGGCGTTCCAGTGATTCTGTTATATAAGCCTGTCTTACCTTTTGTCTCGCAATCAGCATTGCTGTAATGGTCTGTGTCATGGCAAGGTTACGGCTGTCCTTTTTATGTTTCGGATCAATTCCATATTTCCGTTGGAAATATTCGTGTTGTTCCGGACGGTCAATAAAATTAGGTTTATCACATAAAATTCTTCTGACATCTTCCCGCTTATCCTCAAGAATTTCCACTTTCCCATTTTCCCGTTTTGCAAGCTGTGTATACTCAAGCCAGTTAATAATTGTATTAGCTAAATCCATCAAATGGCTGTATGGATGATCGGGGTTGACTTCGCCTTTAGAAGATTGATATTTTTGGAAAAAATCTTTCTCTAAACAACTATCGCCAAAATTCCTGAACTGGATAATTCTATCGACAATATAGTTGTAGCACTTATCACTTTCATTCTCGGCTTCCGTAACAACAATTTTAGCAATTTCTTCTTCTGTCAGATAACCAATTTTACTATCATCAAGCAGTTTTAATAAAAATCTGAATGGTCTGATTTTAAACCGTTCCGCTACCTGCACACCTCTGCCAAGTGAAAATGATGAAGGAAACTGATATTTCAGTATCTGATTTGTCAATACCGCTACAGGAGAATCGCCATTCATAATAGCCTCTCCTGCTAAAGTCAATTTTATCTTACCTGTTGATTCCTGTGTAAAAATCAGTCCCAAGCTAGCAAGCCAAGCTTTGTATGTTCTTGCGCCTCCGCCTGTCTGGTCACGCCTTTCACCTTTACGTTTCAATCCTGCCGCTTCCAGTGCATCTTCATATGCTAAATGTGAATCCCTCTGTCCATCCCATTCCTGATTCAGTGATAAATCCGCAAATGCCGCCAACACTTCCGGCACTGAATTTAATTTCCTTTTTGGTCTTGTTACCCACCAATAATTAAGCATACCTCTACCTCGTTTTCTAATCATCACATCCGGTATATGCATCCACACTCTCATATGGTATTCCGGCAAAAGTCCTTAATATCGCCTCAAAAATAACCCTTGCCCCTTTAGATGGAACCGCCATACCTATCTGCTTTCTGACTGATTCTTTAGCACCCTCAAAAACATAATCGTCTGGAAATGTCTGAAGTCTTGCTCGCTCCCTATTTGTTAATGCTCTCGGTTCTGCATAATGGTAAATATGCGTTCCGCCACCGCCGGAACCCGTCACTGTGTATGCTGGTTTAGCTGGATCTAACCGCTTATATATCTGGCTGATTTTTGCCCCTCTGACGTTCAGCTTTAATCTTTCTGGAAGTTCTGCCGAAAACGCATTCTGCCCCGGCTTAATATAATTTAACCTTTCTACCACCTGCGCTGACTGCTTTGTCAGCTCGTTATTGGCAGCATCTGTCGGGATTGGCGGCACTTCAATCGCCGTTTTACAAGACACATCAACATCCTTATACGGATCAGGGCTCGGTATCTTAAATTCATAAGGCAAATCTTTCCGTATTCCAACAATTATCATACGATGCCTTGCCTGTGGAACTCCATACTCCTCAAATTTATACAAATTAGGATATATTCTATATCCTGCCTTAATCAAATCTTTTTTTATTTTTTCAAAAGCCTTTCCTTCATTTGCACTTTTTAACCCGCCGACATTTTCAGCAAGAAACCATAAAGGCTGATATTTTTTTAACACCTTTACCCCATATGTATACAATGGTCCGAAAGTGCCATTAAATCCTTTCTGCTCGCCTACAACCGAAAAATCATTGCATGGAAATCCAAATGCCAGCGCATCAATATCCCCCAAAGGTTCTATATCCAGTTTTCGCACATCTCCACAAATAACACTGTCCTCATCATCAGGACATATATTTCTCCGGTATGTATTGCAGGTATCTAAGTCATAATCATTTGCCCATTTATGGACTATCCTATATTCCGGATCATCTATTTTTGCAGTTATTGCAGCAAGCGCAAGTCCTCCCGGTCCGCAAAATAATTCCCCAAGTCTGAACTCCTTTACATCTTCTGCATTCATTATATTTTATCTCCATTTTCTAAAATAAATTCTCTATTAAAGGAAACACCTAGAACATCTGCCACCTGTTCAATCTCTGGTATAGAAAAACTGCCTCTTTTCATTTTAGAGTTAAAACTCTGCGGGGATTTCCCTAAGCGTCTTGCCAATTCCGCTTCACTTACATTACATCTTACACATAATACTTTTATCTGTTCTGAAATAGTCATATATTCCGTTCCTCCACGCATATTATAAAACATTTTTTTGATGATGTCAAAATAATCTTTTAGCTTACTTGTAACTATTTCACCAAATATCTGTACTGTCTTTCCGTGATAGTGCCCCTTCAAAGAATAACGACCATTAAAAATAATCTTGCACAACATTCTAACGAATTAGCAAAAACAGAGCCTTTCTACAGCAAGCAATTGTTTTCATTAAAAGATTGCCTATTTACCGGATATGAAAATATAAATCCCTTTGTGTTCGGACAAATATTTGAAATATTACAATAAGGGGTGCGGACATTTTCTTGGACTGGCTAAGCCGCCAAGCCAAGGCTCCTCCTGTACTCCAACGGGCTCATGTTTCCAAGGGATATCTTTATCCGCTTTTCGTTATACCATATCAGATATTCATTCAGTATGTCAATGAATTCCTGGATGCTTACTCCTGTCCAGTCCCGGTTGTAAAACATCTCGTTTTTCAGGCGGCCAAACAGCCCCTCACAGGCGGAATTGTCAGGGGAGCATCCTTTTGGGGACATGGAGCGCTCCAACCCGGCTTTCTACATACGGCTGATCCAGCCAGGCCAGCGGTAATGGCATCCCCTGTCAGAATGGATTATGGGATGCTCTGCCTCCCCTAACTGTGAGATCGCGCCATCCGGCATGTCATTCACCAGGGCAGCATCCGGTTTCGTGCTGATCGTCCAGTATGGCAGCATCCCATCAAAACAGTCCACAACCGGGGAGAGATAGACCTTACCTGCGGGGATGGCAAACTCCGTGATGTCAGTAAGCCATATCTCATTCGGCTTTTCCGAATGGAAATCCCTGTTTACCGTATTTGGCACAGAGGGGGAGATTTCCCCCTGGTAAGAGTTGTATTTCCGTCTGCTCTTAACCAGAACTACAAGCCCTTCTTCGGCCATGATCCTGCGTACCACTTTCTCGGAAACGGTGATTCCTTCACGGATGAGCAGGGCGTGTATCCTGCGGTATCCGTAACGCCCGCTGTTTTCATGAAACAGATCGAAAATCTTTTTGCGGATGTTGGAATACTTGTCCTGCCTTTGTCTTTTGGCTTCTTGGTAATAATAGCTGCTCTTGGGCAGGCCAAGCTTCCCCAGCAGCAACGGCAGTGGGTATTTATCTTTAAGGGCATCAACGCTCACTGCCTTCTCCCTGTTTTTAAGGGTCTCCGTGTTGATGCCGGGTCTTTTTTTTAACACATTGATGGTTTCCTTTAATATATCGATTTCCATCTGCATGCCATCCATCCAGGCAAACAGTTGTTGCATTTCAGCATTAGGGGGATCCAGTATGCCCTCCGTAAGGGCGCCGGGTTTTATGTTTTTGTCGTCCATCAGTGCGACAGTACCTCCCTGGAGATATTTTTTTCGCCAGGCATAGATGCTTGCCCGGCTGTAGCCGATCTCCTCTGACACACATTTTATACTTTCTCCAAGCTCAAAGCAACGGTGGAACGCATCCATTTTAACTTCAATGGGAGGGTTGCGGGGATGTGCCGTTGTATTGGTATTATCCAATGCTTTTCGTGGCGGCTTTTGAACACCCTCGTTTTCGATCCATGTATAGAGTGCCCTCCTGGTTGGATAACCCAGCATACGGATTGTGTTGGTTACAGAACCGCACTGGTGATAAACCTGTAATGCAATGTCGATTTTGTCCTGAGAATACATAATGATTCAGCTCCTTTCGGAGCCCGTGGAAGTCCAGCTTTTTGTCCGCGCCCCCAATTACCGCTGCGGTCAGGTGTCTACTATCTTCTGTTCCCAGTTTATGCCGGAAGGCTGGCATGAAAGATTGGGAGGCAGTGCTCTTGCTGATTCTATCCTTGACCGCACCATACCATCGGCTTATACCATGCGGATTGACGGAGATGTTTCCATGAGGCAAAGAAAGAGAATAATCAAAAGATAGATCATTCTATCGGGAGCCAAGATATAACATCATGGCTTCCGTCATCGGATGGCTGGCTCTCGATAACGGATCCTGTGGCTCTATCACATGAGATTGGGTGGCTCTGCCACCGCAGAATATTCAACTCTTCTCACTTATTGAATATGCTTATTATCTTCCAACAATCTCTTACTTATATCCATTGCACTGTAAAGCACTCTTGTTACTATGACTTGCATATCCTCAATTACGTAAAAAGCCGAATAATTATCTATCACTAATTGTCGTAAACCCATTATCCTTTCCGGCTCGGACTCCATAAGTTTTGTTCTTTCGGGAAAAACAGCATAACCCCTCAATAGCCTCTGCAATTCGATTATATTGTCCCATTGCGTTTTCCGGGGCTTGAAGTTGTATCGCAATATAGTTATAGATTTCCTCCATATCAGCCAGTGCCTTATCTGTAATCTGTATCGTATAATGCTTCATACTTAATGGTTCTCCCTAAACTTCTTAAATGCTGAAGCGGCATTTTGCACTTTACCCGCTTGCAAATCATCATATCCCTCCTGCAGCTTTGTATGAATTTCCTCTACTGTCATCAAGTCTGCATTGAGAACGGTGGGAACATTAGGTAAAGTAACAGCAAAGGGTATTCCTCCTGTCAGTAATATTTGATTAAGATATATGTCTATAGCCGTTGACATAGGAATACCCAGCCTTGTCAGTACTTCTTCTGCCCTCTGTTTTACTGTAGGATTTACTCTCAAATTTAAAGTTGCAGTCTTTTCCATATCATATCATCTCCTTCTCATCCTATTGTAACGCTTTTGTCGTTACATATCAAGATAAATTTCCTTTTCTCATTTAATCTTCGTTCTGTATTACTCTATCATTAGCAGCACTTACTTTATCCAAACCCAATAATATGAATAAACAAAATATAACAGGCAATCTATAAGACTATCTGCCATATAAAATAAATAAAATACCCTTGTACTATTCAAACTCCTCGGCGGATAGCGTGAACTGGCTATTTTTCCTTTGATTTTTAAAGCATTTATTATCCATATTCTTTAAAAATCGCTCTCGTATTTGTGCCAGTCAAAATTTTTAGAGCCAAAATAGAGCCAACCAAATCCACCGTTTTTCCTTTATCTGCCTTATCAACATGGTGCTAGCACCATGTAATTATTCCACTAAAAAGAAAATATATAATCGCTCCTGTTACGCAATATACCCCTTATTTAGATGATAGTGATATAAAGTATAGCAATCATTATTTTTGTTGCGAAAATCCTTATAAAATAAGCCTTCAAAATCTTCTAAAGCGTAACAATGCTTTTTCTCTAATTTCTCTACAAACTGGAATTCAAGAAAGTGCCTTCGGCACCTCAACTCCCCTAGCCCCTCATTCATGAGGGGAATTAGGGCTTGTTTTTTGCGTCATTTTATTCCATAATAATCTCATGAATGTGATTCAGAAGATGCTCAGAGACTATTACGAAATCATTGAATACGATATAAAACCCAGACCTGTCGTCATGGAAAACATTGATAAGGTCATTAACTGCGGGGCTCCTTCTTATGGTGGCGCCATGTATGGCTGTCCCCATTGCGGTAACCTCAAGTTCGTTCCTTTCCGCTGCCACTCCAAGTTTTGCCCCTCCTGCGGCGCTAAGTATTCCAATGACAGGTCTACCGCTATGTCTTTTAAATTAATACAGTCTACCCATCGGCATCTCGTTTTCACCATTGACGAATCCCTCCGCCGCTTTTTCCTCGAAGACCGCACTCTGCTTAACTGCCTTTTCGAGGCTGTTTCTGATGTCATCAAAAAATATTTTTTCTCCCTGAACAAATCCAAAAACTTTGTCCCTGGGTTTATCTGTGTCCTTCATACCTTCGGTCGCCCTCTCGGTTGGAATCCACACATCCACTGTCTCCTTACCGAAGGTGGGTTTTCTGATGATGGTGTCTGGTGCAAGGTCACATATTTCAATTATTCCTACCTCCGTAAATCCTTTCAGACTGTTTTGTTAAATAAACTGGAAAAACGCATCGGTCCCTCTTTTAAAAAGATGAAAGCCGCCGTTTACCATAGGGACAGAAATGGATTCTACGTTTATGCCAAGCCCAATCTTTGCGACCCAAAATCCATTATTAAATATGTCAGCCGTTATCTTGGCCGCCCTGTCATTGCTCTTTCCAGGATTGATTCCTACAATGGGGAGATGGTGACTTTCCATTACAATAAGCATGAAGACAACTCTTTTGTGCAAAAGACTCTTCCTTGGTATAGACGTCAGACGTAATCGTGAAGACTCATTTGACCTTTTTTGACCTCTTTTCAAATTATTTTTTACACCTTGAATTATGGCTTTCAACAGAGGTAAATTCATTTTTACAGGCCCTAATTGTAAATGCGTAAAATGACTATTAATGTTCATGACAAATTTTTTGCCGCCTATACCCACCTCCTCCGAACACACTTAATTGCCGCTATAACCTGGCTCCTCCGCTCAAATATTTAATCTTGAGCACATTGACTCATTCGTACATGATTCAATTGGCATTATGGGCAGAAATAATGCTTGTCATAATAAAATCTGTGCTATAATAATTATGTAAATACTTAGCAGTAGCGCCAAACTAGTCATCAATGACGCTTAGTTATTCAATTCTGCATCGAATACTTCCGGCTAAGTATTTACAACCGCTTTCGGGTGGGCAATATAATTATGGAGGTTAAATGAACAAAAGAATATCAAGGTTTCTCGTGGGAGCAGCGATTTTTTCGGTCGTGTTTATGCTCTCACTTTTTAATATCAACACTTTCTGGTGTCCAACTATTTCTTCTGCGACAACAGGTAAAGGGAATTTTAGAGTCAATATCGAAGAAAACATATCGGTGGCGATCGAATCAGATATGACCGATTTTGAAATCACTCCAACTCCGAGCGGTAAATTCTCATCCTCCAATATGATAGTCCGGGTTTACACCAACGCTCATGGCTATAAACTCTATTTTTCTGAGGCTGATGCCTCGCAGAAATCTAACCGAAATACTCCAATCACTTCCATATTTTCTGCTCTAACTGGCGAAACTCCCGCCGATTCATTTCCAATAAACTCCTGGGGATACTCGATTGACAACACAACTTACAATGCTATTCCAGATATTGCCACCCCAGTCTTAATCAAGGAAGTGGCTGATCTCGCAGATGAGGACAGTAGCCGTCAGAATAATCCAAAAAGTGTAGCCCAGTCTTTAACTTCCATTTATTTCGGAGCTAAGGCCAATACAGAGGTTCCGTCCGGAGTATATACTGATACAGTTCTCTTTACCGTGACAACTTTGAATGTGCCAGTGGAAACCAGAACCTTGGCGGATGTCGCTTATATGCAAGAAGTGACACCAAAGATTTGCCAGAATACCGAATACAATCCAAATACCGAAACCACGGTGGACCTGATTGATAATCGTGACGGCAAGCATTATTTCGTTACGAAACAGGCAGACGGCAGCTGCTTCATGACTCAAAACCTCGACCTTGATCTGAAAGTAGGCACAGATGGCAAAACTATGGGCACGAATGGAGTTGATGGTGATTTCGTGGCATTTACAAATCAGAATACAAATATCTCGGATTCTAACTGGATCGTAGATAGACCAAATGCTGCCTACGATACCCAGACCACCACTGATACAGCTTGGGATCAGCTAGGTCGCAACGGTTCCTCTAACTCCAACACCTACGAAGTCCGCTCCTACGATAATGGAGACAACTGTCTGACCTACTCCGGAGTCAAGGAAAGCACTGATACCTTCGCATCCTGCACGGACGTAAAGACATCTGCTAACCACGCCCACGCAGGCAACTTTTACAACTTCCCAGCCGCTCTCGCTGGAGGCTGGATTTATGGCACTGCAGCGCAATATGCCAATATTACCACAGACATCTGTCCAAAAGGCTGGCATATTCCAACAGGTCCTCAAAGTTCTAGTCAAGGCGGAGAGAGGAATACAATGCTCAGCACTGCTATTCCTGCCATCACGATCAATGGCGGTGCAGACACATCTACTTCCATGACCGAAGACATCATGACTAAAATGACTTCATCCCCGCTATATCTTGCCCGTTCCGGCTACTACAGTTACTCCAATGGCTCGCTCATTGCTCGCGGCACGAGCGGGATCTACTGGTCTTCTACGCCGTATAATTATCCTGTCTTCTACCTCCTCTTCTATCCCAGCTATGTCTACCCAGGTACTCGTACCCTCAGCGCCGGCTACGGCAACTCTGTCCGCTGCCTCATTAAATAGGTAACAGCGAGTCTCCCAAACAGGAGACTTGCGCGAACTTTTCTGAAAAGAACGCGGAGGGCTTCTCCTGTTTGAGTATTAGAGATTCTCCAATTTCCTGCGGTGTTTTTTGAGACCGTCCCGGCAAAAAGGCCCACCAACATTCTGGTGAGCCTTATGTGTAAGGTACGTTGGAATTATCCCTCTGGCATTTCGCCATCGTTCTGCAATGCCGAAGTTTCCGTTCCTTCTGTGGATTCTGATGCCGCTGTGGTTTCCGATTCTGATTCGCTGTCGGCAACCCTGCGACTCCCGGACTTAAAAGATCCGTTGCCGGACAAACGGCTGAGAAGTATTTTCCGATCATTCTTATGTTCTGTCCCGATAAAACCGAGGCGGAGCAGGAAGCAGCGGAATTCATACTTCTCGTTTGTTACCGGCTTTTCCTTTGCCGTGACGCGGGACTGCTTCATGCTCATCTCGCACAGCGCGGAGATAAAGTAGGTGTATGCCCTGACAGCATCGGCATCCGGCACCGTGGCAAACCACGGAAAAGATACTTTACCGTCCTCCTCACGGACAGGCAGATCATCAACCCCTAGGGCGCGCTTAATCAGCACACCTTTTGCTTCAAGCAGAGCTTTCAGATTACCGAGGTTTACCTTGTCCGCAGGCAGCGAAACCGTAAACCCCGGTGTGTCCGAATTGGCATCCGGAGACAGGGAAATCTCAGTCCCAGCTCCGTCTACAACAGTACCAACGGCCTGCATATCGACAACACTTCTCGGCTGTGGCCGTCCCTCCTCCGGCTGGTATCCGGCAGACACCAGCGTGTCATAGAGTTCGAGCAGGACAGGGTATTCCGTGTCATCCGGGACTTCGAGGTTTCCAGACCTCGTCAGGATAAATTCGCCTATCCTGTAGGCATAAGTCGGTGCCCTCATATAGACGGCATCTTCCCCAGCAAACTCGCTGACGAGCTTTGCCAGAGGCTTTCTTTCAGTAACATTCATCGTAATAATCATAGTATCCCTCCAATCTGTTTTCATAAACGATGACCCAGCCGACTACCGCGTGATAAAAGCACAAGGATATGGTTGCCGTGGTATGTATGTACCGGGTTAGGCCAAACTTATCCGTGCGCTTCCTGAGTATCAGAGTCAGATCCGGCTTCTTGTCCGCTTCGATGACTTTCGCATTCCAAGTCTTAAAACTACGGGTTGTCTTTTGCTTTACATTTTCCCTATGCATTGCCCCTCCTTTCTCAGACCGGACCGAGCAGTTCCTCGGCATAGTCCGGCTCAAGGCCCAGCTCCGAGGCGAGGATTTCCTCCACCTCGTCATAATCGCCGGATGCCAGACGCTCCTCACAGAGCAGCCGGCATTCGGCGATCCTGTCCTCCGCTTCCTGTTCGGTGCAGCCGTCCCGCCGCATCAGAATGTTTTTGATCTCCATTGCAGTTCTCCTTTCCAACATTTTTAAGGTGCATTATGTGCCGCGCTGGGGCTGTTCGCCCCTTTGCGGCATGAATCGGGCGGCAGCATTCCGCCGCCCGTAAAGGAAAGGTACTAGGGATAAATTTTTACATTGTGCCGTCCATACAGACCACACGGACCCCGCAGCTATCAAGCCAATGGATGTATTTCAATACTTCAAAGGTATTGCGCCCAAGCCGGCTTATGTTTGCTATGAGCAGGACATCGATTTGATTCTGCTTCACCGCACGGGATATCTTGGCGATACCATCGCGGTCAAAGGACAGGCCGCTCCCTTGCTCCGTTGTAATACCTACCACCTCGAACTGTTTTTCTTCTGCATAGGCAGATAACGCTTTCTTCTGCATTCTTAAAGCGGCCTTATCCGGAGCCGCTACGCGGCAGTAAATCCATGCCCGTTTTTTACGCCCTATACGCATATAAATTGCTGCTTTCTTTTTCTGTGCCATTCTTTGACACCTCCCTTCCAAGATTTTCAAGGTGCATTGGTGCCGCTTTGAGGCTGTTCGCCCCTTTGCGGCATGATCCGGGCGGCAGCATTCCGCCGCCCGTAGTAGAAAGGTGCTGCGATATAAATCGCCTATGGCTCCTTAGAGCCGGGAACCACATTTTGCAGTTTCCATAGGAGCATATGCTCCATATACTGCTCGTTGATCTCTTGCTGCTCCTCATAGGTCAGCTTCGCACCGTGATCGAGCAACCAGAGAACGGTGTCCCACTGGCTGTTGCGGTACGCTCCCATGATGAGGGAGTGGTCTTTCAAAAACTTGCGGTAAGTGACATCCAAGGACCCCGTCATCTTATAGTAGGTGTCGAGGTTCTCGATATCCCCAGTGCAGGCCATCTCGAACAGTTTTTCAATTATATCTCGTGCATTTTCAGACAACATTTTTTATCTCCTCTCCTGGTTATTCTTTGGTTTTTCCACGCTTACCTCACGGCCATCCTTGAAGCGGACAACCATGCTGCCATCCGGCATGACGGTAATCTTCTCGGCAACGGCGTTAAATGCATTGCCTCTGAAGCTAGTGACGATCTTAGGCTGCTTTTTAAGGCCGTCCAGATAGTCGCGGATCAGCGCCATGCGTGCCGGTTTTACAGTCTCCATCTCTCGCATCAGAAGGTCGATATACTCCTCCTTCGACTCCAGTATCCGGTTCAGGGCAATGACGAACGCCGTCTTTAAGTCCTCCTCACGCACATTCGGTGTGGAGCAGTTCGGCTCCTTCGCGTATTTGTGCGTGCAGCGCCAGACATAGATCCGCCTGCTGGAGTCCGCGTGCCACAGCTTCGGGCCGTAAAGATGGCCGCATTCGCCACAGAAAACCTTGCGGCTCAGTGGCGAAGTTCCGCCTCGTCCGGCCTCCTTGCCACGGCGGGCCATTTCTTCCTGTACCAGGTCGAAGGTGGCCTCGTCTATGATGGCAGGATGCGAATCCTTCACATAGAACTGCCTCAGCTCCCCGTTATTCTTCTTGGATTTTTTGTTAAGGAAGTCAGAGGTGTAGACTTTCTGCAGCAGGGCATCACCCTTGTACTTTTCGTTCCGCAGGATGCTGACTGCTGTGGAAACAGACCAGTTGCAGTTTTTACCCCTTGGTGTCGGGATGCCGTCCTCCTTGAGGATGCGGCAGATCTCACGCACCGTACATCCCTTTAAATAAAGGGAATAGATCCTGCGGACAACCTCTGCCTCTTCCGGAACAATCTCAGGCTTCCCATCCGGGCCTTTCCTGTAGCCAAGGAACTGGCTGTATGCCATCGTAACCTTGCCTTTTTCCATGTTCTTGCGAAGGCTCCAGGTCACGTTTTCGCTGATGGAGCGTGATTCCTCCTGGGCGATGGAGCTCATGATAGTAATCATCAGCTCGCCCTTGCTGTCGAAAGTGTAGATATTCTCTTTTTCAAAATAAATCTCTACACCATTGGCTTTCAGCTGGCGGATAGTCACAAGCGAGTCTACGGTGTTGCGGGCGAAGCGGGAGATGGATTTTGTCAGAATCAGGTCGATTTTGCCGTTCATGGCGTCCTCCACCATCTGGCGGAAACCCTCACGTTTCTTTGTGTTGAGGCCGCTGATGCCTTCATCCGAATACATCCCGACAAATTCCCAGTCCGGGTTCGCCTGGATATAGCGCGTGTAATACTCCATCTGATTCTGGTAGCTGGTAAGCTGTTCCTCCTCATCGGTGGATACACGGGCATAGGCCGCTACGCGGCGCTTCTTTCTAGCCTCGGCGAGCTCACCGCCGGCTTTCCTTTTTGTCGGTTCGATGACAATTACTTTTCGTTCTTCATCCATTAAATCACTTCCTCTTCTTTTATCTCGTTGTCTGGGTATGCGGCACCGTACAGATTCTTCCAGCAGGAAGCGTTCCATGCGGATACCGTTTCGCTGCCATCCTTAAAGTGGTACAGCAGAAAACCAGGATCCAAAAGTACAACATATTTCAGCTTTGTCCGGACGGATTTCCGTAGTCTGCGCTCACCCAAAAGATTTGCAGTTCTCTTGATAAGAACAGTTTCCGGGATCGGCAGACACATGCATTCCCCGCGTCCTGCCGCAAAGCAGGAGGGGCACAGCCATGTGCGGATTTTCAGTCCGCGTCCGGTCACCGCCGTAAGGCAGATACACCGGCTGCAGCAGGAGCCGCAGATGACGATGTCTGATAAAGGGCTGTCCGGAGGCTTTTCTTTCTTCCGACCAGGATGACGGTGCTTCCTTTCAGCCTGTGCAGCATCGAAAATATCCTGCGGTATGATGGCTTCATGTGCATTCTCCACATAATACTGCTTGCGCTCCCCGGTATTCTTTATCTGCTTCTTCGTAATATAATCTTCCGTAAAGGTTTTCTGGAGCAACAGATGTCCAGCGTACTTCTCATTTTTGAGGATGTTGCTGACCGAGCGCTGATTCCAGAGCGTCCCCATACATGAGGGAACATGACCTTTATTCAGTTTTCTGGCAATTTCGCTATATGTCATACCTGAGAGGAAGTCATCATAGATCATCCTTACGATTTTCGCTTCTTCCGGAATAATCTTGTACTCCCTGTTTTCCTGGCGGAAACCGTAAGTCCTTGCCCACATGGGCCTGCCTTCCTCAAAATTCTTCTTGATGCGCCATAACTGGTTTTCGCTGGCAGACTGTGCCTCCGCCTGGGCGAAGGCTGCAAGCAGCGTGATGAGTAGCTCACCGCTCTCGTGGAGGGAGCGGATGTTATCCTTCTCAAACCACACCTCGATGCCTAAATCCTTTAATTCACGCAGTGTCTTTAAGAGCACCACTGTATTACGCGCGAAGCGTGTAAACGACTTCGTGAGGATCAGGTCGATCTTCCCGGCGCGGCAGTCCGACAGCATCTGCTGGAACTGCGGGCGTTTTTCCTTTGTGCCGGAAATGCCGCGGTCTTCATAGACGCTTACAAACTCCCAATCCGGATTTGCCTTGATGTACTCCGTATAGGTCTGCACCTGGTTGTTCAGCGAATTCAGCATCACGTCATCATCCAGTGATACGCGTGCATAGGCAGCCACCCGCAGTTTCTTGCGGGATATGCTCTCCATTCTGCTTCCCAGTTCTTCAATCTTCATATAATGTCACCATCCTTTTTGGAAAGAGGGGGCAAAACCTGCCCCCTCCGTTAATGTGCTACAGTTTTTTGATCTGATCCTCTCCATATACCACACCGAGTCCGGAGCCGTTCTCCCAGCTGACGAATACCGTTCCGGTATCATCAACTGTTTTCACGACGCCTTTAAGTCCCGGCGGCATATTGCGGTACGGATCGTTCATCGAAACCAGCTCAACCTTTGTCCCGGCAGGGTACTGTCTGCGGATTCTCTCCACGATCTCCCTGCTTGGAAATCCCATACACTTCATTCAGCTTCACCTCCATTCTCATTGTCTTCGTCCGGCAGTGGAATCTCTACAATGGGGAACACATCGTAATTGCAGTTGTCCCCGTATGCGGCGATAATCTCAGCCTGCTTATGTGGCAAAAGGTCATCCCAGTAGATACGGATCACTCCGCCGTTGGGCGGCAGGTCTGCCAGGTCTTCAAACTCCGGTATGGGGTTATCCGGCCTTGCAGTAAACCCGGCTGCGTCTAAGGCTTCCAGTATGTGTTCCACCTCCTCGCTGTCCGAGCGATCCCAGATATATAGGTCGCCCTTGCTGCTGATAAAGTAGGTGTCTACCTTATAGCCGTAGGTCGGTGCGCCGCAGCTGTAGATGCCAGATTGAACGATGTCATCGATTGTCTCGACAAGCCGCTCCAGCTCTTTTCCCGTTACTTCATAATGGGCTATCATGTTGTTTTTTCTCCTTTCCAACACTATTCATCACTCTGTTTAAGAGAAACATCAAGTCATGACATTCCCCAAAAATGTGATGTGGCAGATCACTGGTAATATGGACTAAAACCTTCCCCTTCGAGGTAGCAAAGCAGGGCTTTTATATCCTCATCACCTTTGCTGTCCGGGATGATCATGTCGCCGAACTTCGTGATACAGCAGGCTCCGGCCTCGTAGCATTCAGAGAGTTGCCCGCCGCTTCCGGCAGACGGATCCCCTACACTTATTACGCTGGCGTGTTCAAACTTCGCCACCGCTTCAACGAGACGGATCAACTCCCCACCCGACACCTCAAATCCTACATACTTCATGGTGCCTCCTTGCTTCTGATACCGGAGGGGCTTTCGCCCCTCCATAAATGTGCGAAACAACTTACCAGATATCATCCTCATTCCAATTGTCATCTCCCCAGTCATCGTCCACATCCTCGGTTTCGTCACGGTAGTCAAACATATCCTCCGTGTTGGGAGTAGACTTAAGCTCCGTGTGGGAATCAAGGAACGCAAGGACTTCCGCCTCAAGTGCGGCGAGGCCCTTTGTATAGAGGCGCTCGTCACGCTGTCCCCATAAATACTGGATGAGCGCGGCAGCCTCATCGCTGGCCTTATGTCCGAGATAGCGGGCAGACGGGTTGCAGGTCTCTTTTCCGTAGCCGACCCCGATCTGGTCACCGTCATTGTAAAAACGGAATCCGATACGGGATATGGCACGGATGATCTCACCCGCAACCGTATCCGCCTTGCCTCTCGTTGGAACAAGATCACTGAACAGATTGTTAATCCTTTCCTCGTTTGCCTTAACGGTTTCCGGACTGATATCCTTTACCGTATAAGGTGCAGAGGTTCCTTCCAGTGATGCATTGCCGGTAAGGATGTAGCGGATGTATTCGCGGCGGTTTTCTATGTCTGCAAGATAAGCCACAAGGTTATAGAACCTTGCGTTATTCGCAGCCTGCATCACGCCATCGATGTCGAACATGTTGGTCACGCCCGAATTACGGACGCGCCTTATCTGATCCTTAACTTTCAGTGTCATAGTCTCTGACCTTCCTTTCATCTAACATGATCCTGCTGGCTTCCTCTACGGCGGCATCAAGCACGCCGGTGTCAAAGCAAAAGCTCTGGTAGCCCTCACGGATCGTATCGTAGTAACAGCTGCTAGGAACTCTGTAGGGATGGCGATCTCCGTTCATGATATAAACCATGCACGTGACCTGCTTCCCGTCCAGATAGACGCGCACCGTCTCCTTGCGGTATAGGTGCGGCCAACCTTCATAGCGGTCTAAAGCTTTCTCGTCCCCCGGCTGGATGGACCAGACGAGGACGGGAACTTTAGCGCCCTTGCAGCGCTCTATGGTCGCCACGCCGCGGAAGCGCAGTGCCCAGCCGTGCATGACGGCGGTGCCCAGCACTTTGGCGGTAGGGCAGCGGTGCCTCATCTGCTCCAGGTTTAAGTTGGAGCCGTAGGCAATGTAGCGGCGAATTTTTTCCATTCTCATCATCTCCCTTCTATACTTCCCTAAGTGGGCAGTCTTTCAGCTTGCAGTCGGAATCCATGAAGCAGGGTGTCCGGTCGTCACCCGAATAATATGGGTGACAGCAGCGGATACTCTGCTTAGACAGGATCTCTACGGCCGCATCGACAATCTCACCGATGTATGCCATGTCCCATTCTGGCGATTCATCATCACAACAAGCGCCATGAGAGGCTAATGCACAAACAAGGTCATAAGCGGCATTGTCTATGCAGTCATTCTTCTCAAGCAGGAAATCTTCAAATCTGTTGGTCATTACATTTGACATTTTCATCCCTCCCTTAAATAGTCGTAGTAATCCTCCTCGGTAGCGAACAGTATCCATTTGCCGTTCACCCAGCCGAAGTAGCCGCATGATACGGCATATCCGCGCGCAGTCTCAGTCATCCGTACCGCCTCCTTCCTCCGGTGCCTCCGCCGCCTGGTCCGTGTGGACAGTCAGCGTCTGCATCCTCTGGTTGCGGGGCTTTACATGGTAACTGACATTCTCCCTGCTCCCGAAACGCCATGCGGCGTTACCGGAGAGGTGCGCATACAGATGTTCGCGGCAGCTCTTAAACTCCCTGCCGTTAAGCCCGATGCGTGTCAGATATGTCCGCATGGCGAACTTCTCATTCTCGGACTGTACCTTGTGGTACTGTGCGGACTTCTGGGTGAGTGCCTGGTGGTTCATCGCCAGCGCAAACACCACGTAAGCCCGGACCTTCCCGGCGTGCAGCGTGCCATTGAAGCCGCGCAGCTCCACCGTGTGGTTGCCGTGGAAATAGCTGTGCAGGTTCAGGAAATGGTAACGGGACTGGTGGTAGTGCGTGTCGCGCGTACCGTTATATCCCTCGTACCAGATCTGCTCCAGCTGTGCCATTGTCTTAGGCTTCCTTCGGTTCATCTTGTCTACCAGATAGGAATCTATCTCCTTGCAGTAGCGCATCCGCTCCGGCTTGATCTGCAGTGCTTTGTAGAACAGGTCATTGCGCGAGGCAATGAGGTTCACAAAGTTGCGGATGCTGCGTACCGTATGGTTGGATCCGTCCAGGTGGACATGGATGCCGCAGGTGCCGTTGGTGAAGGCTCCGGCTTTCCGCAGCCTCCGGACGATCTCCTGCAGTGTGGCGATGTCCTCGCGGTAGGTTAAGATGGGGCTTACCAGCTCCACGCTGTACTCCGAACCGGCGGAGACGCTCCTCCCGTCCTGCTTTTTCTGGCAGAGAATACTGCCATCGCTCATGAGCTTCCAGACCCTCGTGTCCGGGGATCTCACCGCAATGGTGTTATAATAACCCTGCGGGGATACTGCCGGGACACCGAGGTATTCAGCGACAACCCGTGCCGCCTCTTTCCTGGTAATGCCCGTGAATTCGATCTCGATTCCAAAGCTATTCTCAAACAACTATCCATCACCTCCATTTTTATGGCGGCACGGACTGAAGGCTGCGGATGCACGCAGCTGTTGTCAGTGCGTGTCCGCTCCAGTTGTCTAAGCGTTATTGGGCTTTTAATGTGCTATGGGCCGCCTCCTTACCGGCCCGTTTGTGGTTGTTGTCTGGTGCCGCTTTGGAGCTTTAGGCTCCGCTGCGGCATGGTATGGGCGGCAGCATTCCTGCCGCCCGTGGTAAATGTTCCGGAGGGTTAATCCATGTGTCCCCAGTGATACTTGATCTCCGTGGCCCCGATATCCTCCAGCTTTTTGCGGATTGTCTCTATATGGGGTTCCCATGAGAGGCTGCCCTGGTACGGGGACTGTGCGGGCATGGAATATTCCACTCCCTCATAGATAAAGGTGAATCCCGCACAGACCACGCAGCTACCTACATCCCCGGTCTTTTTACTGAGCTCGTACCATTCCGCCATGATGTTAAACAGCGGGGTTGGCACGCCCAGATCATCCGGGCGGCAGAGATGGACAGGTTCCGGCTTTACCTTGCTACGGTAATCCGTGAACTCAATCTCGTCATACATCTCTTCCTCGTCCGGGTAGACGGAGAGATTCCATGCATCGCCCAGCTCATAGTAAAGACCGTGGTCATCGAGGATCTCGCTTAAGCCGTCCGCAAATTCATCATCGCTACCGATGGAATAATAAAGCGGCCCCTCAAAGCTCATACTGAGGATGTGCTTCGGGCTGGCATACTCAAAGTAATCCAACGGGCAGATATCCTCCTCGACCATCGTCTCATAGCTGGCATTGCCGTCCCCGGTACGGATCTCCTTATGCGAGAGTCTTTTACCGTTAAAGTAGATGAATACATCCGAGTCCAGGTGATTGCCGGTCAGGTAATCCATGATCTCATATGCCAGTTTTTCGATATCACTCTTTGTCATTGATCATTCCTCCTTCTATTAATGTGCTTGTGTGCCACCGTAGGGCTTTAGGCCCTTTGGCGGCATATACCGGGAGGAGCGGGAGCATTCGGATACTCCCGTACCCCGGCAGACGAATGGCTAGAACAAACATTTTTGGAAGATAAGCTCTACATATCGCCTCCTTCCGGCTGGGGCATGGCATAAGTGAAGCCATACTCTTCAGCCAGTCTTTTTTGCAGGCTGTAGTATTCCTTTACACTCAAATAACCCTGTTCATAAAGATCTGCTGCTAGGCCGGTTAAAACTGCGTATCTTTCCTGGTCAGTCATTGAACACCTCCGTGCTATGCTCTTCCGGCAACGGATTCCTCTGGCTGTCTGTAAAACACTTACGGCTGCAGAAGCGCTTATTAGGATTGCCGAAAGCGGTAAACTCCTTACCGCACTGCTCACATATTTGAGCATATGGTATGCGGCGCTTTTTGGCAGTAAACCATGCGTTGCGGCACCTGTCCGAGCAGAACTGGCGCTTGGCAGATTTGCCCTCAAAAGGCTTGCCACAATTCCTACATAGAGGAACTTCGTCCCCAGAACTGTCTGTCTGGTTATTGTTGTTAACAGGCATAGATTTGGTATTCCGCTTTATGCTGTGGTTGAATATCGATCTCACAGAATCGGCTGAACGTCCCAGATACTTTCCAATCTGGACAAAGCTCATACCCATCGCACGCTGTTCTATGATAAATTGCTTTTCTTTTTCCTGTGTCATATGGTCTCCTCCTATCTATGCTGCTACATCTGCCCCTGTGGGGGCGCTGTCGGCGGTTTGTGGGGCGGTCTGCCCCGTGGTGGGCTTGCTATCCAGCTTGGCTCCCTTCGCGCCACGTTGGGCGAATTTGGTGGTCTGATAAAGCCTCCGGCCAACCGCCTCCACCACGTTCACCGTGACGGCGTTTCCGGCCTGTTTGTATGCCTGGGAATCCGAGGTTACGGCAAGTAGCCGGTCAATCTGGTCATCGCGGAACCCCTGTAGTCTCAAACACTCCCTCGGTGTGAGACGGCGAACTCTGAGATCCGACTCCACCACAGCTTTGTCTGCATTGGTGGTCAGTGTGTTGGCGATGCCTTTGCCCACGCGCCCACGTTTCATGTTCTGTCCAGCAAACGAGGTGTCAAACGAATCGCCGGGAGCCGCTTCCTTGTAACCTTTAGCGGTTGCCTCCTTGATGAGAAGGACCCCCGAACGCTCGCCTTTACGGTTTGGTATATCTGGCGAACCACAGTGCGAGGTCAAGCAGCGCACAATCTCCGTCACCTTTGGCTCGCCGGGATACAGGTCGATAGGATATAACTTTTCCTGTCTGCCTTTCTCATTCCTAATCAGATACAGCCCGGTTTTCCCACCTCCTCCGCCGGAGCTGGACAGCTGGGTGCAGGCTACGCCGCCCGCGTCATAGATCCTGCTGCCTTGTGCGCCTCCGACGATCTGTACAGTAGTTTGTCCAGTTGTTTCTGTGAAAGGAAATATTTTTCCGGCACATTCGGGATTAAGATATCCGACAATGTACACCCTCTTGCGGGACTGCGGGACTCCGAAATCCTTGCTGTTAAGCACCTGCCACTCCACACCGTACCCCAGGTCTGATAACGTACTGAGGATGGTGTTAAACGTCCTGCCCCCGTCATGAGATAGCAGTCCGGGAACATTTTCAAGTATGAAAAACTCTGGGTGCCTGGCCTTAAGGATGCGCGCGATGTCAAAGAAGAGAGTGCCTCTTGCATCCTCGAAGCCTCTGCGCTTCCCTGCGATAGAGAAACTCTGGCACGGGAAACCGGCACAGAGGACGTTGAAGTCCGGCATTTTGTCTGGGTCGATGTTCTTAGCGTCTTGATAGAAAACCTCCTTCGGGTTAATTTTATGTATTGCGCGGTAGGACTTATCGGCGTGCGGGTCGATCTCACAGTGCCCGATACACCTGAATCCCCCGGCACGCTCCAGTCCGGAGCGGAAGCCGCCGATCCCGGCGAACATATCGAAAAATGTTACATCGGGCATAGGCAGTCCTCCATGTCGAACTCATCGCGGATGAGCTTCGTGTATTCGTCCGGCAGGATCACCGCGAAGATCCTCGGATACTTTGGGAATGTCTCGCGGATATACTTCACGATGGATTCCCGGCGTGACTCGGTCTTAACGATCCAGAC
>ENA-OQCB01000365-OQCB01000365.1-human-gut-metagenome-genome-assembly--contig:-NODE-365-length-21164-cov-4.730760_pt1 | contig 21164 bp, 24 predicted proteins | sample MGYA00242493_ERZ504568 | MGnify/ENA primary metagenome ERZ504568 (study PRJEB26092, sample SAMD00036229) | human gut metagenome | host: Homo sapiens | study: EMG produced TPA metagenomics assembly of...
AAACCAGGTGTCGATCACCTCGGCATCTCCCTGAATATACAGCATGTTGTCCGGCTTGCTGTTTCCAGCTGGGTATACTTTGCGTTACAGCCCAGGGCAGCCACATTGAGTTTTTTTTTCAACGCGACCCAGCAATATCCGGATACTTCTGTTGCCATCTGCACCCAGTAATCCCCTTTGCCGGTCCCGATTTCCACATGCAGCTCTGCTCGCTTCAGGGTCTGCTTCCAGGCTCCGGCAAGTGCCGACGCATCGGGAACCACAACCTCCTGCTCTTTCAGAAAATCCTGGGCCCAGGGCAGTTTTCGCATTCTCATATTCGTTTACTCCTCATATTATTTCGCAAGCTGCTCTACGGCAGCGGTATAGATGGCAACCGCTCTTAACAAATCTTCCACCCGTATTGCCTCATCCTTCTGGTGGCAGCCGCCGATAAACATATCCTTTGGCTGCTCCCTATTTGGTAATTCTGGACCAAATGCTACAAAATTATCAAATTTCTTTGCATATGTTCCACCGCCGATTGTCATATTCGGCGTAAAGGTATCATGGGTGTAATCCCGATAGACACTGCTCAAGGTCTGGACCAGCTTTGAATCCGGATCCACAAACAGCGGCTTCGTGTTTTTCTTCAGCGTTACATCCAGTGCGTAATCAAGCTTCTTCGCCGTATCGGTAAAGCCCTTCATGATGCGCTTTGGATCTGCATCGTTTGGATAGCGGATGTCAATGACAATGCTTGCCTCGTTATGTTCAATGTTTACAATACCGGTATTCATGGTCAAAAAGCCCATGTAGGCACCATCTATATCGATGCCCAGCGGTTTTCCCTGCCAGTCCTTCAGCATGGTATAGGTATCGTGTGCAAATTTATCACCATAGGTACAGCCAATGAAGTTTAACAGATGCAATGCCGCATTTACGCCGTTGTATGGCATAGCCGCATGTGCAAAGACCCCTTCCATATGCAGAACAGCACTCTCATTGTCCAGAGTTTCCACGCTTCCTTTTAAATCAAAGGCCCGTAAATAGTACAGAAAGGCATCCAGATATTCTTCCTTCCAGTCCCTAACCTGGGCACTTGCCTGTCCGATTACGATATTGCTGCGCTCTCCCGCATGCATACTTGTAATTACGGTATCACACGTTCCGCTCAGTTCCACATGCAAGCCGCCCTTTTCTCCATAGATAACCGGGAAATCCGCATCCGGTGTAAAGCCCAGGGTAGGAAGCTCACCATGCTTTGTATAGTAATTCATGCACTCCATGCCGCTTTCTTCATCACAGCCCAGAATCAGCATGACCTTGCGGTTCAGCTTGATTCCCTTATCCTTCAGCATTTTAAGCGCATAAAAGCCAGCCATGGCAGGGCCTTTATCATCCAGTGTTCCGCGTCCGAACATGTAGCCGTTCACGATGTCACCGCCAAAGGGATCTCTGCTCCAGCCTTCACCGATCGGCACAATGTCCAAATGCACCAGCACACCGACGCTTTCTTCCCCTTCCCCATATGCAATCATACCGGCATAGCCGTCGTAATCCTTTATCTGAAAGCCTTCTCTTTTCCCAAGTTCCAGCATATAATCCAGTGCTTTTCTACAGCCTGCCCCAAACGGTGCATTGGCTGTCTTTGTTTTGTCATCCCGCACAGAAGGAATGGCAATCAGACCTCTCAGGTCTTGGATAAACGCATCCTTGTACGTTTCCAATTCCGTTAACCAGTTCATTCGATTCACCTCATGCATATATTCTACCACAAAGGAATGTGAATACCTATGATTATTTTCATAAATTTTCATAAAAGTTTCGAGCGCCGCAATCCAGAAAAATTCCAACAGTTTAAAAAGGTCAAGGTATGAAAAAACCGTTCGTGATTTTAAAAGAAAAGAGGCAGTCCGTCTGGATTGCCTCCGTAATGATTTTATGCTTCTTTGTTATCCTCCGCAGCAGCTGCAGGCTTCGCATCCTCTTCCTTCTTTTCCGTTCTTGGTCTAGGAAGCAGTGCCTTGGCGCTGACATTCACACGGCCGCGGTCATCGATTTCCGTAACCTTGACACGAACGGTATCCCCGATGTTTAATACATCCTCCACCTTGTTGACACGCTCATGATTGATTTTGGAAATGTGCAGCAGTCCATCCGTCCCCGGGAACAGATTAACAAAGGCACCGAATTTTTCAATACGGACAACCTTGCCCTCATAAATATCGCCGACCTTGGCTTCCCGTACGATGTCACGGATCATATCCGCTGCATGATTGATTGCCGCACGATCCATATGGTAAATGACCACATGTCCGTCGTCCTCAATATCGATTTTAACATCATCGCTCGCCTCAATGATCTTGTTGATCATCTTGCCGTTTGGCCCGATAACCTCACGAATCTTTTCCGGGTCGATATAGAACTGCTCGATCTTCGGAGCATAGGTTCCGACATCTTCTCTCGGTTCGCTGATGGCTGCCATCATATTTTCCAGAATCTGCGCACGGGCAACCTTCGCCTGCGCCAGAGCTTCTTCAAATACTTCTCTGGTGATTCCTGTCACCTTGATATCCATCTGCAGTGCCGTGATACCCTTGCTTGTACCGGCAACCTTAAAGTCCATATCACCGAAGTGATCCTCCATACCCTGAATATCCGTCAGTACGGTATACTTTCCATTTTCCTCATCCATGATCAGACCCATGGCAATACCAGCCACCGGCGCCTTGATTGGAACACCGGCTGCCATCAAAGACATGGTTCCGGCACAGATGGATGCCTGAGAGGAGGAACCGTTGGATTCGGTTACCTCGGCAACCGTACGGATTGTGTAAGGGAAATCCTCAACACTCGGCAGTACCTGGGACAGTGCACGCTCACCCAGTGCACCATGACCGATCTCACGACGGCCGGGGCTTCCCATACGTCCTGTTTCCCCTACGGAATACGGCGGGAAGTTATAGTGATGCATGAAGCGTTTTGTTTCCACTTCCGTTAAATCATCAATGATCTGATTGTCATTCATCGGTCCCAGCGTCGTAACGCTTAACACCTGTGTTTCCCCACGGGTAAACAGCGCACTGCCGTGTGCTCTTGGCAGGATGTCAACCTGGGAATCCAGCGGACGGATTTCATCAACCTTACGACCGTCCGGACGCACTTTATCTTCAATGATCAAGCGGCGCACCTCGTCTGCCTCAATACTGTGGCAGATCTGTTTTACCTGCTTGAGCACCTTTGCCTTTGCGGCTTCGTTTTCATATTCCTTAGCATCGAAAAACAGCGACAGCTTCCTCTGTCAGCTCGTCAATTTTGCCATAGCGTTCCAGCTTCTTTTCGATGGATACCGCATCACGGATTGCCTGTTCAAACTGTGCACGTACCTCGCGGTCGATGTCCTCGTCCACGGTATACAGCTTAACCTCCATCTTTTCTTTTCCAACGGCTGCTGCGATTTCCTCCTGGAAGGCAACCAGCTGCTTAATGTGCTCATGACCGAACATGATAGCACCCAGCATTGCTTCCTCGCTAACTTCCTTCGCACCGGACTCTACCATATTTACGGCATACTTTGTACCGGCAACCGTCAGGTTGATATCACTCTTCTCCAGCTGCTCCGGAGTCGGGTTGATGATGTATTCGCCATCCACGCGTCCTACCATTACACCGGCAATCGGACCGTTGAACGGGATGTCGGAAACGCACAGTGCCAGGGATGCCCCAAACATTGCGGTCATTTCCGGTGTACAGTCCTGATCTACGGATAATACCGTATTCACAACCTGTACCTCATTGCGGAAGCCGTCCGCAAACAACGGACGGATCGGACGGTCAATCATACGGGCCGTCAGCGTCGCATGCTCGCTCGGTCTTCCCTCTCTGCGTAAAAATCCACCGGGAATCTTACCAACTGAATACAGCTTTTCTTCAAATAAAACGGTCAGCGGAAAGAAATCAATGCCTTCCTTCGCCTGCTTGCTGGCTGTAGCTGTTGATAATACAACGGTGTCATCATATCTGACCAGGACAGCTCCACCTGCCTGTTTTGCCACTTCACCAGTTTCCACTGTGAGCCCACGCCCACAGAAATCTAAACGAAATACCTGTTTCGCCACGTTCTTCACCTCTATTTTTCTTATCTTTACCATGATATCATATTTTAAAAGCCAATAAAAGAAAAAAAGCTCTTTTCGAGCTTTTTACTACTTCCGCAGTCCTAAACGAGAAATCAGTTCCTTGTAACGGTTCAGATCTTTATTCTTCAGGTATGCCAGCAGGTTTCTACGACGACCAACCATCTTCATCAGACCACGCTGAGAGTGGTAATCGTGCTTGTGCTCCTTGAAGTGCTCCGTCAGCTGGTTGATTCTGTAAGTCAATACAGCTACCTGTACCTCCGGAGAGCCTGTGTCTCCTTCGAAACGTGCATACTCTTTCATAATCGCCTGTTTTTCGCTTTTTAATAACATGTTCTTTCCTCCTGTTTTCTTATTCGTTCCATACTGAGTGAACCGCTGAGGAATATTGCGCGTAGACCAAGTATAAAACCTTTGCTATCATAGCACAGTTACTGCTTGGATGCAAGCATTTTTTAGAAATCCGCCCATATGATTCGTGCAGGCTGAAGCAGTCGTTTTGCTGCTTTTTCAACCTGCTGCCTCTGCAGAGCATCAAAGTCCTCAAACGACTGTAGCTGCAGGGTTTCCTTTTCCAGCTTCCAGCGTCCTGCAACATTTCCCTTATACAGGAAGCAGGGATATACGATTCCCTGCAGATTGAACACCCTGCGCAGATGGCGCTGCGGCAAAAACGGGTTTTCATGCTTTTCATAGCCCAGCATCAGCGGATCAAAGCCACTGAGAAACACGGCGGTGGGGATACGGGGATAGGCGTCGATTTCCTCAGGAAGCTCATACACGGCAGATCCACTGCAATCACTCATCTGTACATTATGGATCTTTTGCAATACAGCCTCCAGCTCTTTCTTTTTCCAGCCGAAGAAATAACAGGCATCCCGCAGCGTTACCGGACCATAGCCCTTCAGATACCGGTATACAAGCTCTTTGCGGCAGGCATCCAGATCGCTTCGCAGTGATATCGGAGCATAGGCAAATTCCCGTGATGCCGCATGCTGAAACATCACCTTTCCCTGAATATTCAGGACAGCAAACAGGCCGTCCCAGCTGGAGCAGGCCAGCTCACACAGCTTTTCATCCAGCCCCATCGCAACCAGCCTTGTATAAATTTCACGGCGTCCGCAGATGCCCTGCTGCAGCAGATCAAGGATCGCATTGCAGAAAAGCTGTTCCTCCTGCGGTGTATAATAGCGGGCCATATAGTACTTGCGATGCTCATAATCCTTCCACAGAGCCGAGGTGATCAGCAGGCGGTCTTCCGCATCCAGCAGATGCAGCGTTCCGCGAAAGGCGCGTGTTTTCACACTCTGCTTGACCCATTGCTTCCATGAATCATCCCTTGTTCTGAGGCGCAGTGACATTTGTGCATGCCGCAGAAACTGCGCCTGCAGCGCCAATACATCCCGTGCAGCTGTTTGTGCATCACAGCGTGAGGTCAGATGCTGATGATAGAGTATTTTTCGTTTGCGTTCCGCTTCCTTCATAACGTTTCCTCCGATAAAAAATCAACAAGTACATCATGGAGCAGCAGCATGCCCTCTTCCGTTGTACGAACATGATCGTCCTTCACTTGCAGCATGCCATTTGCGATATTCTTTTGAAGCGGTGCAGAATAGATTGTTTCAAAATCAGCCGCAAAGCGTTCCCGAAACAGAGAGAGGCTCATCCCCTTCTTCATCCTTAGCGCCATCATCAGCATCTCAAACATTTCATCCTGTCTGCTCAGCTCAATGATATCCGGACAGCTGCCCTTTTGCAGATAGGTATGCAGATTGCGGGTGTTATCATAGCGGATATGTCCGCTCTTTCCGCTGGCACCGCATCCGATTCCACAGAAATCCTCATAGTTCCAGTACATCTGATTGTGCAGGGATGCTGCGTTCGGCTTTGCGAAATTGCTGATTTCATATTGTATAAAGCCATGCTTTTTCAGATAGGACACTGCATACAGATACATATCCGTTTCCACATCCGCATCGATATTCTCTACACCGTCACGCCCGAACTGAGAATGCTCCTCGATGGTAAGGGCATACAGCGAAATATGAGATATCTGAAAATGCTGTACGATGTCCTGCAAATCGTCCTGCCACATCTCCATCGTCTGCTGTGGAAGACCATATATGAGATCAATGGATATATTATGAATACCATACTGGTGCAGCTGCCGAATCCGCTCCACCACCTCTTCTCTTGTATGCCTTCGCCCGATGATGGACAGAAGGACGGGCTGCAGAGATTGCACGCCCAGTGAAATACGGTTGACCCCATACCGCTTCAGCAGCTTCATTTTATCTTCATCCAGTGATTCCACATTCGCTTCCACCGTATATTCCTGTACCTGTGTCGTATATGGGGCGAGCAGCTTCAGCAGCTGCTCCAGCTGTCTGCTGTTTAATGCACTCGGGGGTTCCACCTCCGATATACACTGTTTCTACCGAAACCTGCGCAAGCTTTTCCTGCAGCTCCCGCTCCACAGCAATCAGCCACTGGTCCGCAAGGCCCGCATGATAGCGGCACCGGGTAAAATCACAATAGGCGCAGATATCTCTGCAAAAGGGCACATGGACATAAACAGCTTTCATACAAACCTCCTAAACCGTATAATATACGTATTTTTTTACCGATTTTCCGCCGCTGATAGCAGTGCTGCTTCACCAGAAGCTCCATGGCACAGCGCGCTGTTTCATTACACACGCCGGCATATTCCATAAACTGCCGTATGGTGTAATAGCGGTATGGCTGTCGATGATCGACATAGAACATCAGCTGCTGTACACTGAGCATCGGATACTGCTCCAGCAGCTCCTGTAGCTGCATCGTCTGACAGGCGGTGACATCCATTTCCGTTAATGATAGCATGGATCGTGAGATTTGCAAGCGGATATCATCCAGAAAGCCAGAAAGCGTACACTCAGATCTCCTGCAGCTTTTCTGTTTGGCTGTTCCTCCATCGCTAAAGCAAACGGTGCATGACAGCGCTCATGTACCAGCAGGCAGTCCAGATAGGCGCTCTCTCCTGTAAACATGGATAGAAAAAAAGATACGCAGCAACAGCGGCTCCTCCTCCTGCTCCAGAAATGTCACAAGTCCATGCGGCAGCGGTGTAAGCGCCAACAGCTCGCCTGCCTTATACAGCCAATGCGGATAATTTCCTGCAAGCAGGATGCTTTTTTTGAACAGTCGCAGAAAAGGGGCGCTGCAATGGACAGCGATACAGCAGCTCTGTTGTCTGCTGCAGCTTCGCACACAGGGCTCTTGTCATAACGATATCCGCATGCAGATCATCAAAGCAGAAGCTGCGGCGAAGCAGTGCACGGTAATCCTCCACCTGCTTCCATACCGCATCCAGCACAACTCCTGTTAAATCAAGCCTTTGTGCCAGCTCCTCTTTGCTGACATAGACCTCCTCGGTATACTTCCTGGTTTCTTCAAACATATGTTCACCTCGCCACCAGTGTAGCATGGATTTTCAACCAGCTGGTAGCAATCGACAAAAGAAGAAAAAAACAGATCATTTCCGACCTGTTTATTTGTCATCATCATCCATGGAAAGCACGGCCATGAAGGCTTCCTGCGGCACCTCTACACTACCGACAGACTTCATGCGCTTCTTTCCCTCCTTCTGCTTCTCTAAAAGCTTTTTCTTACGGGAGATATCCCCGCCATAGCATTTCGCCAACACATTTTTACGCAGGGATTTAATATCTGCACGTGCAACGATCTTTCCATTGATCGCAGCCTGAATCGGAATTTCAAACTGCTGCTTTGGGATCAGCTTCTTCAGCTTTTCACAGATAGCACGTCCTCTTGGATAAGCAAACTCCCGATGTACAATACTGCTTAAGGCATCTACGATTTCCCCGTTTAACAGAATGTCCATCTTGGCAAGCTTATTCGTCTGATAACCGATCAGCTCATAATCCAAAGACGCATATCCCTTCGTGCAGGATTTCAGCTTATCGAAGAAATCAAACACAATTTCTCCCAGCGGCAGTTCATAGATCACATTCATACGGCCCTCATCAATATAGACCATATCCTTATAATTCCCACGCTTGCGCTGACACAGCTCCATGATCGGCCCGACATAATCATTCGGTGTCATAATGCTGGCACGTACAAACGGTTCCTCAATATGATCGATTTTCTGCACATCCGGAAGCAGGGATGGATTATCGATGGACAGTACGGAGCCGTCCGTCAGATATGCATGATAGACAACGGAAGGTGCAGTCGCAATTAGATCAATGCGGTATTCCCGCTCAATGCGTTCCTGAATAACATCCATATGCAGCAGCCCCAGAAAGCCGCAGCGAAATCCAAAGCCCAGTGCCTGTGAGGTCTCTGCTTCAAACTGCAAAGAGGCATCATTCAGCTGCAGCTTTTCCAAAGCATCCCGCAAATCGTTGTATTTACTGGAATCAATCGGATATAAACCGCAGTACACCATCGGATTCATTTCCCGATATCCATACAGCGCTTCTTTTGCGGCATGATCCGCATGGGTGATGGTATCTCCGACACGCACATCCTTAATGGATTTAATAGAGCCGCAAACCCAGCCTACCTCGCCGCATTCCAGCACATCCTTCTTGACTTCCTTCGGATTGCGAATACCTACCTCCAGCACTTCGTATTCCGCCCCGCTGGCCATAAACCGGATATGATCACCAACCCGCAGGGTTCCTTCCTTAACACGAACATAAGCAATAACACCACGGTAAGCATCATACAATGAGTCAAACACCAGTGCCTGCAGCGGTGCATGCGGATCTCCGGACGGTGCCGGCACATTGCGTACGACCGCTTCCAGCACATCCTTGATGTTCAAGCCGTTTTTCGCCGATATGAGCGGTGCATCGCTGGCATCCAGTCCGATTACATCTTCGATTTCCTTGCGCACAACATCCGGCTGTGCACTGGGAAGATCAATTTTATTGATCACCGGAATGATTTCCAAATCATTATCCAAAGCCAGATATACATTGGCCAGTGTCTGTGCCTCGATGCCCTGTGCCGCATCCACGACCAGAACGGCTCCCTCACAGGCCGCAAGCGAACGGGATACCTCATATGTAAAATCGACATGTCCCGGTGTATCTATCAGATGGAAAATATAATCCTGTCCATCCTCCGCTTTATATTTCAGCTGAACGGCATTCAGCTTGATCGTAATGCCACGCTCCCGTTCCAAATCCATGGTATCCAGCAGTTGTTCCTTCATTTCCCGCTGTTCAACAGTATCTGTAATTTCAAGAATACGATCGGCCAGAGTTGATTTCCCATGATCAATATGGGCGATGATTGAAAAGTTTCTTATGTATTTCTGATCCATATTCTCACTCCTAACGCAAGGACTATTATAACAGGAAAGTTGTGGGATGGAAAGCAAATTTAGTGTGTAGAAAGCAATTCCTCTTGACCTTTTCAGCGAGTAGTGCTAAAGTTTAGTGGAAAAGGATGAGAGAGCCTTTTTACGTTAGAATTTATCTAACAAAGAAGGACCCGCTGTAGGAGGCGGGTCCTTTCTATGTTCAGCAACCATGTAGAAAGCATAACCGTTATATGAAACATAGCCCATCCCTTCGTTTTATAGCTTTTCTAACAACAGAATACGCAATGGCGTCAATACAGTTATGTTACAACATATTTTCACGAACCGAGATATCGTCTTCTCTGCTTCGCTTTTCACAAAGTACTCCCAGAGTATCCATCAGCATCATAAAGCTCTGTTTCTGGTCGTTTGTCAATTCATCATAGAAATTCAATACTTCTATTTTATTCATATAATCTCGATTCATTTCTCTGATATTGCCTCTACACTTATCTGTCATCATTACCATCACTTTCTGCTATCACATTTATTTTATCGTGTTAACAAAGAATATACAACTGTTATTAGTGAATCATATTATCATATCTCTATCGGAGAATTGCATATGATTACTTATTATAAGCTTTGGGACTATTGTAACAGGAAAGACATAAACAAAACTGAATTGAAGGAGGGCGCAGGAATTTCCAATGCCACCATCAGTAAATTGAGCAACAATCAAATTGTCACGACGGAGACACTAGATAAGGTTTGCACCTTTTTGAAGGTTCAGCCCTTTCAGATTATGGAATGGGAAGAAAATAAAACAGCTAAATAATAGTGTGATTACCCACAAAAGAAGGCATCCCATCGGACACCTTCTTTTTCTATTTCATTAGTCCACGATATAGCCAATCAGATTTTTCCCGCTGCCGTTAAAGAAGACCTTTGCCTCCATCTTCGCTTTTCCTTCCAGCTGCAGCTCATCTGCCAGAATCAGTCCGTCGGCACAGGCAATCGCATAACCGCCGTCCACCATACCGATGATTTCTCCGCAGGCGGCACTTCCCTTTTTGCTCAGTCTGCGCACCTTATGGAATTTCAGCTTTTTGCCATTTACAAGCGCATAGGCACAGGGTGCAGGAATCAGACCACGGATATGATTATAGACGCTTTCTACATCTCTGCTGAAATCAACATGCTCCTCTTCCTTTTGAATGGTGTAGGCAAACGTTGCTTCCGCTTCGTTTTGTTCCACGAAGACAGCACTTCCGTCAATGATTTTCGGAATGCTTTCACTCAGCAGCTGTGCACCGGAAACGGCCAGCTTATCATACAAGGACCCCATCGTATCCTCATCTTCAATCGTCACATGACTTTGCGCCATGACAGCACCGGCATCCATTTTCTTCACCATGCGCATGATGGATACACCGCTTTCCGCATGCCCTTCGATGACCGCCTTATGAATCGGTGCTCCGCCTCTCAGCTTTGGCAGCAGCGATGCATGCACATTGACTGAGCCATAGGTCGGATGCTCCAGCAGCTTCGAAGGGATGAACTGCCCGTATGCACAGGTTACAATCAAATCGATATCCAGCTGCATCAGTTCCTCATAATCATCCCGTATTCGGATTGGCTGATACACAGGGATATCATGTGCCAAAGCTGCCTGCTTTACCGGCGGCATCTGCAGCACCTGCTTTCTTCCTACCTTTTTATCCGGCTGACTGACAACACCGATGATCCGATAGCCGTCACTCCACAGCCGTTCCAGCATAGACACGGCAATTTCCGGCGTGCCCATGAACAGAACTCGTATTTGTTTATTATCCAAGCTAATCACCTCAGTAGGCATTATAACATGTTGTGCGTTCGTTTGCATCTACTTTAACAAACTGTCTTCCTCTTGGGTATGACAGCTAATGCAACAGTCCATCGAATACATCGGAAAACATCTGTACACATCCCTTCATTGTGGATACAATTGCCTCACTGCTGCTCTTCGCAAGCTGGGAAGCGCGGTTTTCCTCAATATCCTTTAATGCGACCGGATCGTTCTGTGCTTTCACAACTCGATTCTGCGCAACATCCGATTCAAAGCTCTCCACCTGCTCCTGAACGAGATTTCGCGTATCATCTGACCCCTGCTGATTGATATAGGAGCCGATCGATACAAGAATACAAATCAGAATGGCATCCGCCAGAAATCGCTTCATATAAAATCACTCCTTTGTCAGTACATCATGAATACCGTCTGCGATAACATCCAGGGAGTTTGAAACCTCCTCGAAGGTGTTTACATCACCGCCAAGCTCCATCAATACAATGTTTTTGGCAACCTCCTGATTATAATAGGCCTCCCTTGTCATGACCCCCTTCATGATACCATTCTTCTTTGCATTGATCGTGTCAGTTAATGTCGTGGACAGCTTGGTTGCCGTCTTGGCATTTTTCCCAAGACCACCGACAACAAACATCCCCTTGGCATAATTCTTACCATCGATATTGATATAGCTCGCTTCCCTTGGAATGCTGTCACGATGCAGATCCAGACACATATCAAAGCCACCGTAATTCACAAGCGCTTCGTTTAGATATTTATAGGATACTACATAGGATTCATTATACGTCAGTCCATGCGTATCACGGTAACGGATGAAATCATTGGTTTCCAGAACCACCTTGATGCCGCGGTCCTCCAGCTTCTGCGCCAGAATAGCCGCAGCATCCAGCACCGTTTTGCCACCCTTATAGCTTTCATCCTGGTGGGTGTCGTAGATATATACCCGTTTTCCGGTACTCTTTACTTTTTTATCCTCGGATTTTTCTTCCGTTTTCTTGTCACTGCTTTCAGCCTTATTGTTCTTACCGTCATCCTTGCTTTGCGAGGTATCCTTTTGCTCGTCTGTCGTCTTCGGCACAACACTCGGATTATCCTGTGTCGTTTCCACCTCACTGATGTCCTCCTTGGGAATCGTCAGATTGGAATTGTAGGACAATACATTTAAGGAATCCTTCAGTGAAAGGGAGCTGTTGATCGTCTTCTGCTTATAAACAAAATTATTCAAAAGATCATCTGCATTGCGGAAGCAGTGCTTCAAACCGCTGGCAAAGGGTGTCAGATAGAGAAAGGCAATCAGTACGAATACTTTAACGAGAAGCTTACATGTAGATTTCATAGAAAAAAGCACTCCCTTCTCTACCACCATATGTGGCCGGGCGTGCTTTCATGTTAAACTATGGATGACAAAATCCGACATTACAGCTGTTCATAGTTGGGATGCAGGAAGCGATTCAGACTTTCGGAAACGATATAGACCAGATGCTTCAATTCATCATCCATGGATTTTGGCGTTACGACAAGATTCAGATAATTGCTGTCCTGTATCTTCTGCAGAATATGCTGCTTTTCCTCTCCGCTGACCTCGAGGGTTTCATGCAGGATGGCACCGATGCTGGTAACCGTTGCCACACCGATGGCGATAACGGGAATATGCAGGCTTTTCTCACAGAGTGACATCCGGTGATTTCCAACGCCGCTTCCCGGCTGAATACCGGTATTGTTGATTTGAACAACGCGGTTGATCCTGGCGATGTTACGGGTAGCCAGTGCATCTATGGCAATGACCAGATCCGGCTGATAGCTTTGCGCAACGCTTTGGACAATGGACAGCGACTCCAGACCGGTCTGTCCCATAACACCCGGCTGCAGCACCGCAACATTGCGTGTTCCCTTTAAATAGGCAGGGTCCTCATGCTCATACAGATGGGCGGTCACTAGGATTTCATTTGCCGCCTGCGGCCCCAGTGCATCCGAGGTAATGAAGCGGTTTCCCAATCCAACCACAAGAATTTTTTTCAGCGTCACATGCATGTTATCACTCATATGCTGCAGATTCTCCTGAATTGCATCAATCATATTTTCCCGGACGACATGATCATCCAGATCACGGCATTCAATGGAAACATAATCCCCCTTATGCTTGCCCAGCTCATTTTCATCACAAAGGACCTTAATATAATTGCTGCGAATGTAATCATTCTTTTTTTCGATATGCTCATAGGTTTTTGACTGGATATCTGCGGATATGATTTCATCCGCAAAATCACTACGTATCTGATATGGTTCTGCCATTTTTATACACCTCTTCCATAGTATGGTTTTTTTTCACCTTATTATTGCATTTTCATATTCTTTTTGATATAATTTATTGGCAATTGAAAACTAGGAGGTGCAACATGCCACAGATCCAATCACAGAAAAAACGTGTAAAAACCAACAACAAAAGAAACTTGGCTGTAAGTGCTCAGAAATCTGCATTGAGAACTTCCATCAAAAAAGTTCTGGCTGCTGTTGACGCAAAAGACGCAGCTGCCGCAGCTGCTGCTTACAACGAAGCAAGTACTAAATTAGATAAAGCTGTTGCGAAGGGTATTCACCACAAAAACTACGCAACAAGACAGAAATCACGTTTGGCTAAAGCAATCAACGCTATTGCTGCATAAGAAACAGGACAGAGGTTCTGTTTTTTTTCATTTCATGCTATGATAGTATAGATGGGAAAGGAAGGATTATATGAAACGCTATGGCATAATCTTGCTGACTTCCCTTATCTTGTTCGGCTGCAGTGCCACGCAGAAGGCGGAAGAGAAAGAGCAGAAGGATCCTGCTGTTGAATTGAAGCAGACATCCATTCAAAACAGCAAGGCAATCAATGAGGATACCTGCTACAAATACCAGCGCTCCCTGCTGCATGAAAATCTGCAGGATGATTATGACCGGCTGTACGGCGCTCTGCTGCATCATGAATCCTCTGTACTGCTGGATTGCAGTATGCCCTATGTCATGAAGCTCTTTGATGCCGTTACCTTCGATCATCCCGAGCTGTTCTGGTCGAACTACGAATACAATTACAAAGAATCCGATGATAAGGAAAGTGTAACACTGTATCCCTCCTATGCATACGATCAGGAGGAAACAGCAAACCTGCAAAAGCAGGTGGATGCCGTCGCTGAGGAGATATTACAGAAAGCGGAAGCAAAGCAGACTGATTACGAAAGAGTGAAGCTTCTGTATGACTGGATCATTGATCGCAGTGATTATGTAAACAAGGAAGAAAACAATCAGAATATGCTCAGTGTATTTCTGGATAAAAAGGCAGTCTGTGCCGGGTATTCCAAAAGCTTCAAATATCTGCTGGATCAGCTGCATATCCCCAATGCGATTATTTTGGTACAGGTCATTGAAAACCCGGAGGAATATCATGTCATCAATATGGTGCAGATGGATAAGCAGTGGTATTATCTGGACCCCACCTTTGGTGATATCAAGATTGAGAAAAGCTATAACAATTACCGCTACGCCTATTTTGCAATGACCAGTGCGGAGGTAGAAAACATCTATGCCCCACAGCAGGAAATCAAGCAGACTGCTGCATATAAGGACAGCTTCTTTTATCAAAGAGATGCGTATCTGAAGGGCTATGATGAAAATCAGATCATCGCGATCATTGCCTCCAATATCAACAATCCCGATCCCTGCCTGGCCATCAAGTGTGACAGCAGGCAGACATATGAGCAGGTCAAGCAGCTGCTGCGCTCCCAGCATATCTTTGACCTCTTCCAGAGTGCAGGCTATAATCCGCAGGAATTTGAGTATTACAGTCTGGATGAGAATTACTGCTTCTTTCTGAATTACTGGTAAAGAAAAAGATTTCGAATGTGACCGAGGATAGCCGGACAGCATTTGAAATCTTTTTTATCCCTTACTCATTCCACATACAGCAGCAAGCCGCATGAATACCAAGGTTATTTTATTCTCCTTATTTTGATTAGAAAATCCTGATCGGCATCCTCTTTGCGGTTTTTACGAGCGATGGTATTCAGTACCTTTACGACCTTTTCAGCTTTTACAATTTCTTTATGGTATTGTAAAGAGCCCTTTTGTACTGTTTCTTTAGATACATACCCATATGTGAAAGTACCATCTGTGAAAAACAGCTTTACACGTACCTGCACCTTTTCTGAACCTGATGAAAAGGCATTTCCTGGCCCGATTCTGCCTATATTAGCAAACGCATTTTCTAATGGTGTTCCAACATATTCCAATGACTTTCTTGCTTTTTTTATAGCATCATAGGAATATATACCCCCATCCCCCAGTATGAAGGTAAAGCGTCTTGTGTGCTTGTCAAACAAAGCGATATTATCATAATTTCTCGTATATGCAAAGGAATCCATTTCACTTCCCCTTTCACTCTCTGCCCTAACCGGAGCCGCCCAACAGGCACCATCCATGTTAAACACCGCCTACGCTTTCCCCTGCTTGCCTTTCTGTTATCAATACACGATGATCCCCGTCATTCTTCATGCCAATCAGGGTGGACAGACTGCACTTCCATAATCAGGAAAAGCTCTGTGGTATCTATCTATACTATAAATCAATACTGCAACGTCTGCAAGACTTTGATTGCAAAGCCGAAAAAGAAGATAAAAGGAAGCAGAATTTTAACTGCTTCCTTTTACAATACGATATGTTAAAACAGACGCGATATATCATTCCAGGTTGCCAGAACCATAATACCGACAATCATCAGCAGACCGGCCATCATGATGGCACTTTGTATACGCTCGTTTAGCTTACGCCCGATGAGGGTTTCAATCAAAACGATAAAGATACGTCCGCCGTCCAGAATCGGTATCGGCAGCAGGTTGAAAATGCCGACGTTGACAGAAAGCAGTCCAATCAGTGCAATCGTTGACAGCAGACCGGTCTGCGTGATCTGGGCCGTTACCTGGTAAATTCCGACAGGCCCGCTCAGATTTTTCAAGCCGACACCCTGTACCAGCTTTCCAAGGGATTCAAAAATAGTCGTTACCGAATCCACCATTTTTTCTGTACCGTAGGGTATGGATTCCAGCAGTGAAATCTCTTTGATTTCATTCTGCTGAAGAACTCCGAGGATATACTTGCTTTCATCCTTGACATACGTTGGTGTGAAATGCAGCGTTACCTGCTTCCCATCCCGCAATACGGTAAATTCCGTATCACCATTATAATACTGGATAAATTCTACAACATCGTTGAAGGTCTTCGGCTCCAGAACCTCATTACCGTTCTTCACACGGATGATTTCATCCCCGGCCTTCATTCCACCCTTCTCTGCTGCGGAATTCTCCTGTACAGAGGCAACCAGTGCCTTTCCCGGGACACTGACAGCACCCTGATACGCGGTAATGCCGATAAACAGCACCCACGCCAGCAGGACATTCATGATAGCTCCTGCCGCCATAACAACAATCTGCTTCCACGGCTTGATGCCGTTTAATGTGCGCTCATATGGAATATCCAGTTCCTCTGCCTCATCATCATCCTCTTCTCCGGCCATTGCCACAAAGCCGCCAATCGGAAGAGCACGGATGGACCATGCAGTTTCACCGACCTGCTTCTGATAAACAACAGGGCCCATACCGATGGAGAATTCCTTGCAGTAGACACCGAAACGCTTGGCAGCAATCAGATGTCCCAGCTCATGAACGATAATGATAACACTCAGAATCAGAATAAAATAAATAATATTTACTATATTGCTCATACCGTACACATTCCTCCTTTCCACGCCCTGTGCACGAATTCCCGTGCCCAGGCATCACTCTCTATAACCTCTTCCAGAGAAGGATGCGCGATGTATGCTGCAGCTTCCACTGCCTTTATAATATAGCGCTCGATATCCAGAAAACCGATTTTCCCATCGAGGAACAACGCAACGGCCTCCTCATCCGCACCATTCATAACTGCGCCCAGGTTTCCTTCTTTTCTGCCAACCGCAAAGGCCAGCTTCAGCAGAGGATAGCGCTCCTCGCTGGCAGGCGTAAAATGAAGTGCAAAGGTCCGCTGAAAGTCAAACGGTTCGGCATTTTTCATTTCCAGACGGGAGGGATACGATAATGCATACTGAATTGGCAGGCGCATGTCTGCTGTTCCCAGCTGTGCCATGATCGCATGGTCACGATACTGCACCATAGAATGGATAATACTCTCGCGATGGATCACCACATCGATTGCATCGTAAGGAATATCAAACAGATAATGTGCTTCGATCACCTCAAAGCCCTTGTTCATCATGGTAGCGGAATCAATGGTAATGCGTCCGCCCATGTCCCAGTTGGGATGCTGCAGGGCCTCCTTTACGGTGACATCCGCAAGCTCAGCACGGCTGCGGTCACGGAAGCTTCCCCCGCTTGCCGTAATAATCAGCTTATCTACCTCTTTCAGCGCATTCCCCTGCAGGCACTGGAAGATTGCGGAATGCTCGGAGTCAATGGGATACAGCGCAACCGGATGCTCTTTTAGGGCACGCTTTACCAGCGGACCCCCGGCAACCAGACTTTCCTTGTTGGCAAGGGCTACCGTCTTGTCATGATCAATGGCTGTCAGTGTCGGTACAAGTCCGCGAAAGCCGACGACAGCATTCACCAGAACATCGTAATCCGGATTTGCGGCAAGCTGCTTCAGTCCGGCATCGCCAAAGCAGAAGGAATGGCTGGGATAGCGTTTCTGCATATCCTCCATATCCGCTTCCTCCGCCACGCAGACTTGACGCACCTTTGGCAGGGCATCCAATATCTCTGCCAGCTTTTTCATATTATAGCCGACACTTAATCCTATGATTTCAAATTCAGAACTATGATGCTTTACCACATCCAGAGTCTGGGAGCCGATACTTCCGCTGGCACCAAGCAGCATTATTTTTTTCATAACATCAACACCACCAGTATCAGATCAAAACAAATAAAATTAAAGACAAGAGAATCCACCCGATCCAGCACACCGCCATGTCCAGGCAGCAGATCGGAAAAATCCTTAATACCGAAGTTGCGCTTAATAGCGCTGAACGCAAGATCACCAATCTGTCCGGTCACCGTCAGAATTGCGGAAGCAATTATCATCTGAAGCGGCGTCATCGTATCGATCATAAACCAGGCAAAGGCAAAGGATAACAGAGCGCCGAAAAGCCACCCGCCAATGGAGCCCTCCCATGTCTTTTTTGGAGAAATACGTACATTCAGCTTATGCTTCCCTAAAAACCGTCCGCAGAAATACGCAGCGGTATCACACGCATAGGTGGCGATGATGATAAACCACACATACATGCGATTGGTTCCGTAAATATGCAGAAAGCAGCGTGCGATTGCAAAGAAGAACATCACATAGGCAATACACAGGAAGCCATCCTTGGCATGAAAGCGATCTGTGAATACCGGTATGGATAAAAAGATAAGTGCTGAGACACCAAGCAAGGCAACATGCAGCCGTTCATCGCTTAAAACCAGTACAAAGACTGCCACAATCGCAAGTGTCTTGATTCCCAGAGGCCATTTTGCATCCTGTTCCTTTAGATTCAGCAGCTCAATGCCGCCTGCAACAATAATAAACGCAATCAGCAGATCAATCAGCCAGCCGCCGTATACCAGTGGCGGGACTACGCAGAGGATGATCAGCAGCGCTGTAATAATCCTGGTCTTCATATTACAGACCTCCAAATCTGCGGTTTCTGTGATTAAATTCATCGATGGCTCTATTCAGCTCCTCCTGTGAGAAATCCGGCCAGGCCACCGGTGTGAATATAAGCTCCGCATAGGCCAGCTGCCAAAGCAGAAAATTGCTGATACGCAGCTCTCCACTCGTGCGGATCATCAAATCCAGCTCCGGCATATCCGCTGTCATCATATAGCTGCCAAAAGCATCCTCGTCGATTTCCGTGCTCGCCTTCCCCTGCTGTACATCCTGTGCATATCTCTGCGCGGCCAATGTGATTTCACGGCGGGAACCGTAATTGACAGCCAGACAGAGAATCAGCCCCGTGTTCTCCTGCGTCTGCTCAACGGCTGTGGTAATGACACGGCGTGTCTCATCCGGGAAGCGTTCGATTTCCCCGAGAAAGGTTACCTTGATATTATTCTTTTTCAGCTCTGCAAGATAGCGGTTAAAAAAAAGCTTCGGAAGCTTGCACAGATAATCAACCTCATCCTGCGGACGTTTCCAGTTCTCCGTGGAAAACGCATAGCAGGTCAGTGCTTTCACTCCCATCGTATTGCATGCGATGGCGATTTTTCTTATATTTTCCGCGCCCTGCTTATGTCCGGCAGTTCTCGGCAGACCTCGTTTCTTAGCCCAGCGTCCATTTCCATCCATGATGATGGCAATGTGCTGCGGTATGATTCTTGTATCCATAAGGATTCATCCTCCTACAATCATTATCGCGTGTTCATCAGAACAGAATTATTATACCATACTTTCCATGAACTACCATACTTTTACAGCTATACAGCTGAATTTGATTCCCTTTTTTTACATATGGCACAAGAAAAGAGATGCTGCTTGCCAGACATCTCCTGTATGTGTTTAAACCTTCATGATTTCCTTTGCTTTTGTATCCACAGCAGAATCAATGGACTTTCCGATTTTATCCGTCAGCTTCTGGATTTTCTCCTGTGCATCCTTCTTCAGATCCTCTGTCAGCTCTTTATCCTTCTTCACTGCATCATTTGCATCACGACGGATATTACGGATAGCGATTTTTGCTTCCTCTCCCATTTTATGAGCGGATTTCGCCAGCTCCTTACGGCGTTCCTCTGTCAGCGCTGGAACATTCAGACGAATAACTTCTCCATCACTCTGTGGAACCAGACCGGTATCGCTTGTCTGAATCGCACGTTCAATGTCCTTCAGCGTGCCGCGGTCATACGGCTTGATGACAAGCTGTCGTCCCTCAACAACCTTAACGGATGCCACCTGATTGATCGGTGTCGGGCTTCCATAATATTCAAACTGCACATGGTCAAGCAGAGATGCGTGTGCTATACCGGTACGAATCGTTTTCAGATCCTCCTCCAGTACGGCTACAGCCTTCTTCATTTTTTCTTCCGCATGATTTAAGATTTCCATAGTATTACTTCCTTTCCTTTGTGATAACGGTTCCCGTAATATCCCCCTGTACAGCCTTCAGGATATTGCCGTGCTCATTCATATTGAACACCACCAGATCGATGTCATTGTCCATGCACATGCTGGTAGCTGTCGTATCCATGACAGCCAGCCCCTCCTGAATCAGGTCCATATACGTAAGCGTGTCATATTTTACTGCATCCGGATTGGTCTTCGGATCCGCGTTGTATACACCGTCCACGCCGTTTTTTGCCATCAGAATCACATCGGCTCCGATTTCGCTCGCACGAAGAGCTGCTGTGGTATCCGTTGAGAAATATGGATTTCCTGTTCCGGCACCGAAAATTACAACACGGCTTTTTTTCCAGATGACGGTTTGCACGACGCACAATAAACGGTTCAGCAACCTTCTGCATTTCAATCGCTGTCGTACACGGGTAGGAACACCTTCCTGCTCCAGCGCACTCTGTACTGCCAGTGCATTGATTACAGTTGCCAGCATCCCCATATAGTCTGCCTGCACACGTTCGATGCCCATGGTTTCCGCCATCTTGCCGCGGATGAAATTTCCCCCGCCGACAACGATTGCCAGATCCACACCAAGCTCATGCACCTGTTTCAGTTCCTTTGCCAGTGAAGCAAGAATTTTGGGATCAAAGGAATTCCCCGGAGAGGACAATGCTTCTCCGCTTAATTTCAGCAATACTCGTTTGTACATAATTACGTCCACCTTTATCATTTTTCGTATGTATGGATTATGAAATCCTTCCGTTCT
>ENA-OQCB01000366-OQCB01000366.1-human-gut-metagenome-genome-assembly--contig:-NODE-366-length-21161-cov-5.557098_pt1 | contig 21161 bp, 23 predicted proteins | sample MGYA00242493_ERZ504568 | MGnify/ENA primary metagenome ERZ504568 (study PRJEB26092, sample SAMD00036229) | human gut metagenome | host: Homo sapiens | study: EMG produced TPA metagenomics assembly of...
TTTAGCTGCTGTGCACGCTCATATTCAGTAAAAATCCGTACTAGATGATGAGCACTTTTTTCTATTCCTGCCTGCCTTGCAATTCTCCAATACCTCGTCAATGCGCTCATACAGGGCATCACAGGTGATATGACAATGTGTATCGATCAATGTATTCATAACATTTTTTTCCCTCCTGCTTATTTCCCCAGACAGAAATTGGAGAATAAGGTGTCGAGTAGATCCTCACGATGGACTTCCCCGAGTATCTCCTTTAAGGCTGTATAGGCTTCCTGTATATCGATAGCAACGATATCCAGCTCCATTTTCGACTTCATGGCAGCAAGCGCCTGCCGCATACAGCTCTCTGCCTTCATCATTAAAGAGATCTGGCGCTCATTTTGCAGCAGCGGCTCCTGCAGTACCAGCTGATGACTGTCGAACAGTTCATGTATCTTTGCCATCAAAGGCTCAATCTCACCACTGACTGCGGATATGCATATGCCCTCACAGCGATGGGAGATATCGGTTTTATTGTATACAATGATACGCGTCTTATCCTTCGTCAGCTCCAGCAGATCCTCATCCTGCGCATCCAGTGCATGGCTGCTGTCCAGTACGACGATTACAAGCTGTGCCTCGGAAATTGCCTGTAAGCTTCGCCGGATACCGATTTGTTCCACAACATCCTCTGTATCCCGTATTCCTGCCGTATCAATCAGATTCAGAGTCAGTCCCTGCAAATGGATATGTCCTTCCACTATATCGCGTGTTGTTCCTGCGATATCTGTCACAATCGCCTTCTCTTCCTCAAGCAGCGCATTCAAAAGGCTGCTTTTCCCGACATTCGGCTTACCGACAATTGCTGTTTTGATGCCCTCCTTCAACAGCTGACCGCTCTGTGCACGGTCCAGAATTTGCCGGATACGCACCATCCATTCCTCAGCCTTTGGCTGAATGATGTCGCTGCTCAGCTGCTCCACATCATCATACTCCGGATAATCGATGTTTACCTCAATGTTTGCGATAATATCCAGCAGATCCTGAATCAGGGGCTCCAGCAGCTTTCTGACGCTTCCGCGAATACCCTGCACAGCCATGCGTGCATTTTCATCGGTATCTGCCTGTATCATGTCATTCACAGCTTCTGCCTGCGTCAGATCAATCCGGCCGTTTAAGAAAGCACGCTGTGTAAATTCACCGGGATTCGCAAGACGTGCGCCATGCGCAAGACACAGCCGCAGAATTTTCTTTGTGATAAACCGTCCGCCATGACAGTTTATTTCTACGATATCCTCACAGGTAAAGGTCTTCGGTGCACGAAAAACACTGACAAGCACCTCATCAATCAGTTCATCGTGCTCCTGATCATAAACATAGCCATAGCTGATCGTATGGCTTTTTTTCTCTCCTACATTAAAATTCAGAATGCTGTCCGCAATCGACAAGGCATCCGCTCCACTCATTCGGATGATGGAGATTGCCCCATCCACTGCCGCTGTGGAGATTGCGGCTATTGTATCATTCAACATAAAAACACCTGCCATTTACTACGTAATTGTATCACAAAAAGACGAGAAAAAAAGGTTATTTACTCAATAACCCTTTCGTCCTACTGATCACTGTTCATGCAGTCTGCCGAGGTTTCCCCATCCCGGCTGCGCGCGGAATTGTGAATACGGCATTTCAGCCGATACACCAGGAACAGGAATATTGCGTAGCCGGTGGCAGCCAGCGCCAGTATTGTATAATAATATGCAGATGGCAAATGAAGGTATCGGGCACTGAGATAGGCGAGCAGATACACACCGGGTACGATTGCCATGAGCCAGCATGCAAGGCTGGTAAGACTTGTCGCAAACTTCATGAAACCAGCTCCTTTTACAATGCATACTTCCACCGAATGGGACGAACAGCAGAAGCTCTTCCATACCTATGATGATAGTATCCACCATCTAACATCTATATGATAATTTTATCCGTCTGCTGAAACAATTACAATGTATCGAACGGCGGTCAGAAGCTCCGTGAATGGTGAGATAAAAAGACAGGGAATGCATGCATTCCCTATCTGCTTTTTAACAGCTCTTTTCTCCATTCCGGGACTGCTTCCACAGCAGTCCAATACTCACGCAGGGCAGTGATTTTCCCTCCCTGTATTGTGAAGAAACCAATGGCAAGAAAGGATACTTCCTCTCCCTTCACCATTGTTTCACTTATAATCATATCCCCTGTTTCATAGCATTTCAGAACCTCTTCCTCCCATTCTCCGGGATAGGCTTCATTTACAGCTATAAATTCATCAAGGGTAAAGACTTCCTCCGTATTGGGCCATGTAATTTCTGCAGTATCACAGAACAACTCTCTTACATCTTGAAAACGCAGCTCATGTATTGCATTCCAGTAAGCATGTACGATGCTTTGCATACTATGCTCCTCCTTTCATCGTTATCTTAGAAAGGATACATTCGCATACAGCGCGAGACATGCTTTACCTGATCCTCATTTTCATACCAGTGCAGGCTTTCATTCATGGTCTTCCACCTCCCGGATTCTTCCTAGATCCATTGAATAGAACTGACAATCCTTTGTCCGATGCAAAAAGCCGTACTCAATCAGATAGCGGCGCAGTGATACAAAATCCTCAAATATCTGCTTTAAAAAGGCATTGATTTCCTCTTCGCTGTATACCTGATGCGGCTCCAGAAATTCACAAATTTTTCGTAGTATGATAATTTTCTTTTTTTCCTTAGCCGGAATCTGCTTTAATTTCAGCGGATCGATAGAGAGCGTCATCGTCTTCAGCACCTGCTCCTCATCCTCACTGGTTGCGACATAGCGCTCATCCACCTGTGCGGCATGGTCATGCACCTCCAGCAGATTATCCATCATACCCTCCACCGATAGCTCATATAGAGCCAGATACATTTTCGCCTGTCTTGCTTTTTCTCGGAATACAAAGCGCTGATGGCGGACGGTTGACGCACTTGTACTTGTCAGCGAGGCTATTTCCTTATCGGTTTTCCCTTCATGAATATACTGCAGGAGCTTTTTCTGCACATCGGTCAGACTGCAGGATTTCTTATCCAGCTGCAGAAGCTGTTCAAACACAGAACCATGCTCCTTTTGTATATGCATCTGCACCGCCTTTTCGGCACGGTAAAAATGCCCGTTTATCGGAAAAATTTCACCATCCTCAAACACTGCATCGCAAAAATTACAATGGTAAAAATTACGTTTGTCCTTTGTATATCCGTTTTTTATTTCATCCAGATTTTTTTCTCTTGTTATTTTCATATTTCATCACCTGTCAAGCAACTGCATATGAAATATTATACCATACTTTCTCAGTTTGCGATATGATGATGAAATACCGGGGTGGAAGAGTCAATGACACGAAACTCATAGCCCTGCGACAGCATACTTTTCAGAATCGTAGGAAGCGCCTCTACCGTTGCCTTGTTTCCGGTTCCATCATGCATCAGAATCATTACCTCTTTTTTATCCCTGATTTCCTTTAATGCCGTATTGATCAGTGAATCACTTCCTACATAACAGTTTCCATCCCCGTTTGAAGCATTCCAGTCATAGTATTCATACCCTTTTTGCGTTACAGAAGCTGCCAGCGTACTCATAATGCCGCTGCTGTACTTTCTGGATACCGTATTGCTGGTGCCTCCGGGAAAGCGCAGGATATTCACCTTATGTCCCGTCTGTTTTTCAATCAGCGCATTCGTTTTATTGACATCCTCAAAATACGCCTCCTCACTGGAATAGATTTTACCATAATCATGGGAGAAGGTATGAATACCGATCGCATGCCCCTTAGCATCCGCTTTCTTAATCAGGTCGTAATACTCCGGATTGCTTCCCGTCACAAAAAACGTAGCCTTGACATGGTAGGTATCCAGAATATCCAGTACCTCCTGCGTGTGCTTGCTGGGACCGTCATCAAAGGTTAAATACGCAACCTTTTTTTCTTCCACCTTGGCGACTGCAGCACTATCCTGTTCCATCGGGAAATATTTCTGGGCCCAGAAAAAGCAACCCACATCAGTGCAAGAAATGCCACACTGCTTAAAATCACATCACGCCATACTTCTTTTCTCATATAATCACATCCTCTCTGTTAGCTTTCCCCGGGAATGTGCATCTTATAAGGGATATGGCAAAACATTCACGCAGGTGATGGAAACGTGATATAATGAATTACAAAAGGAGGGGTCTTTTATGCTGTATGACAATCGCATAGCTGCCGCATTTCTGGAAGGAAGACCTGTAACAGAGGAAAAGCATTTTTACCTGCTGCAGGAGTACAAGGAGGCTGATTCGAAACGAAAGGATATCGTACAGGAGCTGGACTCGCAGCTGGAAAGCATCGTAGAAGAATTTCCGACCTTTAACAAGGAGCTTTTTGAGGCTGTTTTTCCCAATTACAGGGAGCAGCTGGAGACTGTCTGTATCATGGCGGTTGTCGGCACAAAGGAAAACCGCATTGTGAAATCAGAGGAAGGGCTTTGTATCCTGATTGATCTGATTCATATTGCTGATTATACCCGTATCGTTTCACAGATGACCTATATTTTGCAGAATTATCTGACCTTCGAGCTATCAAAGTATCTGATTCAGAAGCAGTTCCCTGTACGTTCCCGTAAATATCTCAGCCTGTTAAACCATCTGGCATTCACAAACGGTCTTGCGAATTATCTGGCATGGAATGCTTCCTGCAGCAGCTATAAGTTTTATACACAGAAATATGAAGCGCATAAGGAGCGTGCCTTCGGTCTTCTTTCACAGGCGCTGCAGGTGGAAACAAAAGCCTTACAGCATAAGATCCTGGTCAATGCCGTGACACAGGAATTCTGGAATCAGTTCCCCTCTGTTGCAGGCATGTTTTATTTTGATGATATTTATCGTGACCTTGGCAAAGAAGGCATTGTTCTGCTGTATAGACACGGACCGAAAAATTTCATTCAGACGATATTTCATGAGTGAGGGAATGATATGATGATAAAGATTTTATCAGGCGACATTACAACCCTACAGGTGGATGCCATCGTGAATGCAGCCAATGTTTCCCTGCTTGGGGGAGGCGGTGTCGACGGAGCAATTCATCGTGCTGCCGGACCTGAGCTTTTAGAAGAGTGCCGTACCCTTCACGGGTGCAAGACAGGAGAAGCAAAAATCACAAAGGGATACCGGCTGCCTTGTTCCTATGTAATTCATACACCGGGTCCGATATGGCAGGGTGGAAATCATGGGGAATGCGAGTTGCTGGAAAGCTGCTATCGAAGCTGTATGAAGCTGGCGAAGGAGTATCATATAACCTCCATCGCTTTTCCTGCCATTAGTACCGGCGTATATCACTTCCCCTTGGAACAGGCTGCCCGCATTGCCATCCGGACAATACTGGAAGAAAAGGAAACCTGTATAAAGATTGTTTATCTGGTATGCTTCGACGAGATTACACGTCAGATATATGAAGCCGTACGAAGCGAATACGATATTTGATTTTATGAAAACAGAATTCCCTTTGACGAATTTGTACGTACATGATAAAATCAAGTAGGTGATGACAATGTCGAAATACGAAGCGATTTACAAGGATATATTAGGAAGAATTGAACAGAATCTCTATGCAGCCGGAGATACGCTTCCCGGTGAATATGAGCTTATGAAAATCTATGAAGCATCCAGAGATACCATTCGAAAAGCGTTGCTGCTGCTTGCACAAAACGGATATATACAGAAATCCAAGGGAAGAGGAAGTATTGTTCTGGACCGACAGCGCTATGACTTTCCGGTTTCCGGTGTTGTCAGCTTTAAGGAGCTTGCCGATAAAATGGAACAGGATGTGCAGACAAAGGTGATTTGTCTTGAAAAAACTCATCCGGATGCCCGTATCCGGCAATTGTTTCATATGAGCCCGGAGGATGAAATCTGGCTTGTTCAAAGGGTTCGGATCATTGACCATGAAGCCGTTATTCTGGATACGGATATACTGGATGCTTCTATTATTCCGGAGCTGAACGAAGAGATTCTGGAACAGTCATTGTACTCCTATATTGAAGATACCCTGCATCTGAAAATCGCCTATGCGGAAAAGGAAATCACATGCCAGAACGTGAGCGGTCTGGATACGAAGGTTCTGGATATGAAACAGTATGATATGGTTGTGAATGTGGAGTCCTGCTCCTATCTTGATGATGCACGAATCTTTCAATATACCAATGCAAGACACCGCCCGGATAAATTTCGATTTAAAGATTTCGCAAGACGCGTAAAATTAGCATAATAGCATGAGCCGGTAAGTTGCCGGCTTTTTTATTAGAAATACCATTACCGGATAGACGGCTACCTGCTGCATATGTTCTTTTACAGAAATGAATAATCATTTAAAAAAGATATTGACATACATGTACGTACAAGTTATACTGTTGTTGTATTAAGATGTACGTACATGTTTAAGGAGGAGCTTATGGAAAAGTTTCAGGAAGATGTAAAAAAACTATTGCTATACGTCGGTGGTAAAGAGAACATACAGGCCGTTTCTCACTGTGTTACCAGAATGCGATTTGTACTGGTAAAGCCGGAGCTGGCAGATGTTGCGGCAATCGAATCCCTTCCCAGTGCAAAGGGGACATTCACACAATCCGGTCAGTTTCAGGTCATAATCGGAAATGAGGTCAGTGAATTTTACAATGCATTTACGGCTTATGCAGGCATTGAAGGAGTTTCCAAGGATTCACTGAAAAGCTCTGCAAAATCAAATCAGACAGTATTACAGCGAATAATGGGTGCTCTTGGAGAAATCTTCGCACCTCTGATCCCGGCGTTGATCTGCGGCGGTCTGATTCTCGGGTTTCGCAATATCATAGGCGAGATTGCGATGTTTGACGGACAGACGCTCGCCCAAGCCTCACAGTTCTGGAATGGCGTATACAGCTTTCTATGGCTGATTGGTGAAGCCGTCTTCCACATGCTGCCGGTGGGTATCGTCTGGTCCATTACTAAAAAAATGGGAACAACACAGATTCTTGGAATCATCCTTGGGCTAACCCTTGTTTCTCCGCAGCTGTTAAATGGCTTCCAGGTAGCCGGAACCGAGGCTTCCGCTATTCCTGTATGGGATTTTGGTTTCACACAGATTCAAATGATTGGCTATCAGGGGCAGGTAATCGCAGCCATGATGGCAGGCTTTGTCCTCGTATATCTTGAAAAATTCTTCCGTAAGCACTGCCCTGCTGTCATTTCTATGATTGTTGTGCCGTTCTGTTCACTGATCCCGGCAGTTGTTATTGCTCATACTCTGGTTGGACCTGTAGGCTGGACAATAGGAAATGCAATTGCGGATATTGTCTATAACGGACTAACCTCCAGCTTTGGCGTTTTGTTTGCCGCGGTATTTGGGCTGATCTATGCGCCAATCGTTATGACCGGCTTACATCATATGACGAATGCAATTGATACAACGCTGACGAATATGTTTGGCGGTACAATTCTCTGGCCAATGATTGCATTATCCAATATTGCGCAGGGATCCAGTGTTCTTGCAATGGCAGTTCTTCAGAAAAAGGATGAAAAAGCACAGCAGATCAATATCCCGGCCCTGATATCCTGCTATCTCGGTGTTACAGAACCGGCTTTATTTGGTGTCAATCTGAAATATGGCTTTCCTTTGATTTGCGGCATGATCGGTTCTGCAGTTGCAGCAGTGATATCTGTAGGATGCGGGGTGCAGGCCTTCAGCATCGGTGTCGGCGGTTTACCGGGCATCATTTCCATAAAATCACAATTTTGGCTGGCATTCCTTGCAGCTGTGGCAGCGGCGATTATCATTCCGTTTGTTTTGACTCTGCTTGTTGGAAAAAAGAAACTGCAGCAAAAGGAAGCTGCTGTCATCGTCTCGGCCGAAGAGGAAAGCTTCCATTCACCAATGAGCGGTATATGTATGCCGATGGAAGAAGTAGAGGATCAGGCATTTGCATCCAAAGCTATGGGTGACGGCTTTGCAGTAGAATTACAGGATACCCGTGTTCTGGCTCCGTTCAGCGGAACCATCATGGTCGCATTTCCGACCGGCCACGCCTACGGTATCAAGGCAGATAACGGAAAAGAGGTTCTGATTCACATTGGTATGGATACTGTGGAATTAAATGGAGAAGGCTTCCACCCGCACGTAAAAGCTGGGGATGTCGTAAAACAGGGTGACGTACTGGTTGATGTAGAGTTGGATGTTATCAAAAGGAAAGGAAAATCTCTTGTTTCTCCAGTGGTATTTACGGACGGGACAGCGATCACACTTGAAAAACAGCACGAAAAGATAGCAGCTGGTGATGCTCATATCATCACATACAAATAGGAGGGCACTATGAATTTTAAAGAGAAAACAGTATATCAGATTTATCCAAAATCCTTTCAGGATTCCAATGGAGATGGATGGGCGATTTACAGGGTGTCATTTCCAGACTGGATTATCTGCAGAAGCTTGGTATTGAGTATATCTGGTTTAATGCAATGTTTGTATCTCCGCAACGGGATAATGGCTATGATGTAGAAGATTATCGAGCAATCGATCCACGCTATGGAACCATGGAGGATTTTACTGAATTATGCAGGGAAGCAAAAAAGCGTGGCATTGATATCATGCTGGATATGGTGTTCAATCATGCTTCAACGCGGCATGTCTGGTTTCAGAAGGCTTTAAAGGGCGAAGAGAAATACAAAGATTACTTCTTTTTCCGCAAAGGAAAAGCAGATGGCAGTGCTCCGAATAACTGGAATTCAAAGTTTGGCGGTCCTGCATGGGAATATGTCAAGGAGCTGGATGAGTACTATCTGCATCTGTATGATGTCACACAGGCTGATCTAAACTGGGACAATTCGGAAGTCAGAAAAGAACTGGCTGATATCGTCAACTTCTGGCGCAGTAAGGGGGTTCATGGATTCCGCTTCGATGTAGTTAATCTTGTATCAAAAGGCTCCTTCGAGGATGATCCAAACCTCTTTGACGGCCGGCAGTTTTACACGGATGGTCCACACATTCACGAATATTTGAAAGAACTGAATCTGAACAGCTTTGGCAAGGATGAAGACAGTATGACGGTTGGTGAGATGAGTTCAACAACCTTAGAGAATTGCACACGTTACTCAGGAAGTGACGCCCATGAGCTGACGAGTGTATTTACCTTCCATCATCTAAAGGTAGACTATAGAAACAAAAAGAAATGGGAGCTGATGCCGTTTGATTTCATGGAGCTAAAGCAGCTCTTGAATGACTGGCAGACAGGTATGCAGGAAGCAGATGCATGGAATGCCTTATTCTGGTGTAATCACGATCAGCCCCGTGCGATTTCAAGATTTTGCGATGATAAAAACTATCGTATAGAAGCCGCTAAAATGCTGGCAACTGTGCTTCACTGCATGCGGGGGACACCGTATGTGTATCAGGGTGAGGAAATCGGTATGACCAATGCATATTTCCATGATATATCACAATATCGCGATGTAGAAAGTACAAATTTCTATGATATTCTTAAGAAGGAAGGACACAGTAAGGAAGAAATCCTGCATATATTACAGGAACGCAGCCGGGATAATGCAAGAACACCAATGCAATGGAACAGCAAGCAAAATGCAGGCTTCACAGATGGTACTCCATGGCTGTCAGTAATTGATAACTATAAAACTGTCAATGTTGAAAATGCACTACAGGATGAAAATTCCGTATTTTATCATTATCAGAAATTGATACGCATGCGGAAAGAGTATAAGGTGATTCAGAATGGCCTGTATATTCCATTACTGCAGGATCATAAGACAGTCTTTGCATACAAACGCAAAGGAGAGGAAGGAGAACTGATTGTACTCAGCAATTTCTATGCAGAAGCTGTACGTGTGGAAATAAAAGAAAATCTGACAGATTATGTGCTGTTGCTAAGCAATTATAAGGACAGTAAAGCTGACAAGTGTATCACACTTCGTCCTTATGAATCTGTCATATATTATAAAGCAAGCTAGTGCAGATAAGCCATGTGAGTGATCGCATGGCTTTTTGATGCGCTTTTTATTCATACAGCTGTCATGGTGAAAGGAAAAGAGTGACGATATATCTTATATTTCAATGAAATTCCAATTTATAGGGTTTAAAGACATCTTTTAAATAAGCAATTCTATCGTTTCATTACCATATATCAAAATCTGATTTTCGATCATGGCTCACACTTTCAAAAAAGACAATTTTTTAAGTTTCGAAAGCATCTGGGGATTTCACGAAAAAAATCACTCTATGAAGAACACTATCCATCAGTTATGTAAACCCGATTGTTGCCAAATACATACAAGGTGTTAACACATTCTTCATATGAATGCTCACTTAGTGAAACAAACAATGATGAAGCCTGTTACAGACCCATACTGTCAATTCCAATAAACAGCTTGAAAGAAGGATATACCTCCATATAAAAATCACATCCTATGCCACTATCCTGAAGTTCCCTGGTTGATCGTGATATATACACAGAGCAATTGACACATCACCTTATAAGATCAGTTATAAAACCAATCTCAAACAATTATTCTGTCTTACCCATATTAAGTGATTTCACAGGAATAGAAAAAAGCAGCACGATATCCAATTGATACCGTACTGCATGTTAATAATTATTCGGTGATGCCTCACTTGCGGATCCGTGTTCCTTCTCCGTCTTGATTTCAAAATGTATCATCAAGGACAGAAGTGCACGCAGCAGAATGATGGCTCCCAGAATATAGATTTCCGAAAAGCTTCTGACGAGTACCGTCTTCAGTATTTCGGCACCCATTTTAAATTCCAAACCTAATGCCAGAGCATTTGCCAGTTCGATACGGATCGGATAATGTTTATGGGTAAACAGCGCTTTGATATAGTGATAAAACGCCTTCAGTGATCCGATGGTTATCACAACGATACCGATGATTTCCAAAATGGATACAATCTCCGGCAGCATGAATTCTATGAAATGTTCCAGCATACAGTTTCCTTTCTATGTAGGCTTACTCTGCGTATTTCGCAACGATTTCGCTGACTGGTCTGCTTTCTTCCACAGCCTTGATAACCTGTCCTAAAACAGGTCCTACAGACAATACCTTCATCTGTGGGTACAATGCAGCCTTGTCATCCTGAGGAATCGTATTGGTACATACGAATTCTTCCAGATTCGCAGCCTTCAAGCGATCGATGGCCGGCCCGGAAAGAACGCCGTGCACACAGGATGCATATACAGCAGTAGCGCCTTTGTCATACAGCATCTGGATACCTGCAGTCAGCGTCCCTGCAGTATCCACAATATCGTCTACCACGATAGCGATTTTGCCATTTACATCCCCAATGATGTTCATAGCCTCTGCCACGTTTGGTTTCGGACGACGTTTATCAATGATTGCTAATGGAGCGTGAAGAATTTCCGCAAGTCTTCTCGCACGAGTAGTTCCGCCATGGTCCGGTGATACGACCACAACATCTTTCAGATTCAGGCTCTTGAAATACTGACCGATAATACAGATGGCGGAGATGTCATCTGCAGGAATATCGAAGAATCCCTGAATCTGCGTTGCATGCAGTTCCATGGTAATGACACGGTTTGCCCCTGCCCGTTCCAGCAGATCCGCAACCAGTTTGGATGTGATCGGCTGTCTCGGTTTTGCCTTGCGATCCTGACGTGCATATCCGAAATATGGCATAACGACAGAAATATGACCGGCACTGGCACGTTTGCAGGCATCAATGGCAATCAGTACCTCCATGATATTGCTGGAGACAGGTGCACATGTGGATTGAACGATGTAGACGTTTTTCCCGCGCACGGACTCCCCTAATTCTACCATGATTTCCCCGTCGGAGAAGTGCTTTACATCACACTGACCCAAAGGTATCCCTAATTCTCCCACGATTTCATTTGCTAGCTCAACGCTTGAAGTTAACGCAAAAACTACTGTTTTGTTTTCCATTGTTCTACAATCCTGTTCCTTTCCTATTTGTTCTTGTAAGTTGTTCCGAATCCCTTTTTAATGGACTGTCGTGCTCTGGCAATCCCCATATCACCGTCATCTACAGAATCCGTGATCGTAGAGCCTGCCGCAAGCAGAGCATTCTCACCGATGGTCACAGGCGCAATCAGGTTACAATTACTTCCGATAAACGCACCGTCATGTACCGTTGTGCGGAATTTGTGCTTGCCGTCATAATTGACTGTAACCACACCGCAGCCGACATTGATTTTCTTACCAAAGTCGGAATCTCCGATATATGTCAGGTGGGCGCATTTGGAGCCATCACCAAAGTGAGAGTTTTTAAATTCCACAAAGTTCCCAATACGGCAGTCTTCGCAGATTTCTGTATTGTTTCTTAAATGAGACATCGGCCCCACCGTGGAACGGTTTCCAACACTGCTTTCAACGATCTTGCTGCTGTCAATCGTTACATCATCACCGATTACAGCATTGCGCAGGAACGAGTTCGGTAAAATCACAGTATTCTTACCAATGACAGTTTTCCCCTGAATGTGTACGTTGGGATAAATGACCGTATCCTCACCAATCACAGCATCCACATCAATGTATGTGTTATCCGGATCGATAATCGTTACCCCTGCACGCATGTGTGCTTCATTTACATGACGCTTCATCCATGCATTTGCTTTCGCTAAATCCACACGGTCATTGACACCCATGGCTTCCTTTGGATCATCCACAATCATAGCATTGACACACAGATCTTTTTTATTAAAAATTTCCACAAGATCTGTCAGGTAGTATTCCTGCTGTGCATTGCTGTTGGTGATTTCCTTCAGACCTTCAAACAGTGCCTTGTTATTGAAACAGAAAATTCCGGTGTTGATCTCTTTTACTTCCAATTCTTCTTCACTGCAATCCTTTGCTTCAACAATCTTCTCGACCATGCCCTGTGCATTTCGAATAATTCTGCCGTAGCGTTCTCCATCCGGCAGCACACTCGTCAGTACGGTACAAGCGGCATCACGGTTGCTTTCAAATACTTTTTGAATCGTTTCCTTCTGAATGCAGGGGCCATCACCGTTAACAACAATGGTATCTCCATCCAGACCTTCCAGAACACTTGCCTGCATGACAGCGTGTCCGGTTCCTAACTGAGGCTGTTGAATAGCATACTCTACAGAATCCTGCAGATATTCCTTTACACTTTCAGCACCATGTCCAACCACAACAACAATGCGTTCCACTCCGCTTGCTTTCAGGGTATCAACAATATGTCCAATCATCGGTTTGTTTAAGACGGGATGCATCACTTTGTTCAAAGCTGACTTCATTCTTGTGCCTTTTCCGGCAGCTAAAACAATAGCAGATTTCATAAAAACATACCTCCGTTACTATTTTATCAAAAAGTGACAGTAAAAAAAAGGCTAAGTGCCTATTTCCTATACGTTTTATGGACGAATTGTAAGGTTTCACCGTGAATTAAGGAAAAAGCATACAATCACAGCAAAGAATGGAGGAAACAGCATGCTCCCGTATACTTTACCATCATGCAAATTGGATTTCGGACACCGGAATAATGAAATATGCCGGAAATGATTACAATATGTGAATAGTTGTGCTATCATAACCGTGTTGATGGGAGGTTACCTTATGAACAGACAGATTCTGTTTTTCGATATAGACGGTACTTTGGTGGATAGTACCACGCATATTGTTCCTGCATCCACCAGAGCCGCATTGCAGAAGCTGAAGAAGGCCGGCCATATTCTATGCATTTCTACCGGACGATCTCTGCAATCTGTAACAGACGGTCACTTTGATGAGCTGATTGACTGGGACATCTTTCTCTGCAATAACGGACAGGCTATTTACAATCACGACAAAAGCCTTCTGCATATGACACCGATTCCAAGAGAAAGCGTCGAGGCCTGCATTCAGGCTGCGGAAACGCAGGAGGCTCCGCTGCTGATTATGGGAAAGAAGCAGATTCTTACCCGCAAGCCGAATGCATACGTGATTACCTCTGCAGAATTCTTTAAGGAATCCATACCGGATGTGGAAGCATATGACGGCAGTGATGTCATTATGATGATTGCCTATGGTCCTATGGGATATGCCTATGAGGAATATATGGCGATACCCAGCGTTGATGTTATGATCGGGCAGTCGACCTATGCAGATGTTGTGCTGAAGGGCTTTAGCAAGGCGATCGGTATCCGCTTTATTCTTGATCATTTTCAGATGCAGGACTATCTAGCCTTTGGAGATAGTTTGAACGATGTGGAAATGCTGCAGCATGCACGAATCGGAGTCGCAATGGGAAATGCCCATGAGGAAGCGAAGCGCGCTGCCGACATCATCACAAGGGATGTATCCGAGGATGGCATATATCATGCATTGCGGCAGATGAGGCTGCTGGATTTATAATCCCCTGCATTATGACAGCTTGGTTATCCAGGCTGTTTTTTTACTCCCTTCCGCATTTCATCCTTTTTCCGTTAGAAGGTCAATTTACCGTTTAATGCAGAACTAATCATAAAAAAGCAGCTGTGTTTGTGCAGGACAGACAACAGATGCCTTGTTACATATATGCTGCAGAAATGCAGAACTATTCTTTTTACATGTCTAACACGAATATAGCAGTGCTATTCCTGACGGCAAGGAAAGAACAGCTCTACAACAAATTCCGTATCATCATTTTCATATAAAAAGCTGCCATTCATCCCTTTCATGATCTTATTAACGCTTTTCAGACCAATCTGGGTGCTTTCCTCCCGGGATGCGTCCTTTTTCTTACGATTTTTTAACCGAATCAGCACATTCCCCTTCTCCACCTGTAAAGAAACAGTCACAATGTGTTTATCCCCATATTTTCGGATATTGGAAAATACATTATCAAACACACGCATCAGCATGGCTTCCTCCCCCATGATTTTCCAGCTGCCCCTTTCAAATTTTGTCAATATCTCGAATTTCTGTTCACGCAGCTCCTCGCAATAGAACTCCAGCATATTCAGTACCGCCTGCCCCTCTATGGGATGCAGCTGCAGCTCCTCATCACGGGAATACACAAGGAAATGATTAAACAGCTTATCTGACATATCCTTGATCTGTTCGGTCTTCTGCCGGCTTTTTCGAATATAGTCATCCCTCGCTGCATCACTCTTATAGATTTTCATTTGAAGAATATCCAGATATCCAAGCAGAGAGGTGAGCGGTGTACGAAGATCATGTGACATGGCTGTAACAAGCTCCTGATTGGCATTGCGTGCTTCTTCTTCCTTCAGCATATTATCATACAATGCATTGCGCAGATGATTCAGCTGCCGGGCAAGATCCGTCAATTCATCATTTCCCTTGTAAATGATCGTATGGTGAAAATCCCCGGATTCAATCAGCTGCATTTCCTCTTCGATACTGAGGACATATTTCATTTTGCGGTGTACAAACTGCATAATCACTACAATGAACAGCAGGATAGAAGCAACTGCCGCCACAATGAGAAACCGAATCATGAAGGAAAGACCGATAAAGGAATAGACAACAAGATAGGCTTCACCATCATGAAATTTCAGCGTATATTCCTGATCGTCCGGCTCATACAGATTCAGCCAGAAGGACATGGTACCCACATATGCCTGATCCTCCATCGTACTGAATGATGTCTCACTCAGCGTATCCTCATCATCATACAGATACAGCGTGAGATCCTTGTATTTTCTCATTTCCCGTTTGATGGCTTTTTTATTCTTTTTCGAAATATCCTTTTTCGTTATCGTATCCTGCAGGGTCTGAATCTGTTCACTCGTTTCCTTCTTTACTGCCTCTTCACCGACAGCCAGATGAAACATACGATACCGGTTAAAAAATAAAAAACCGAACAGTGATACGGAAACAACTGCCGCCAGTATAACGATACCGATAAATTTCAGGCTTAGCTTGGAGATATGTTTTTTTCTTGTTCCGACAGGGCTTTTTTTCTTAATCAAAACGGTACCCCTTTCCCCAGACGGTTTTTATATACACCGGATTCTGCGGATCCACTCCCAGCTTTTTGCGCAGATTTCGGATATGCACCATGATGGTATTATTTGCGGAATACATATACGGCCCCTTCCAGATAGCTTCATACAGCTCCTGATTGGAGAAAATTTTTTTCGGATGGTCCGCCAGCAGTAACAAAATCTGATACTCCATTTCTGTCAGATTTACAGCTTCCTCCTTCTTTTTCACCTGATTGCTGTTTCGGCTGATGACCAGATCATGCATGATAATCTGATCGCCCTCCTGCGGCTCCTCCTTCCCCTTGTAAATGCAATATCTGCGCAGAAGTGCTTTCACACGGGCAATGAGTTCATTATAGGAAAACGGCTTCGCCAAATAATCATCTCCGCCGCTGGAAAATCCAAGCGCTTTGTCCTGGTCCATGGTCTTTGCAGTCAAAAAAAGAATCGGCGCATTCGTGACCTCACGAATCTGACGGCATGCCTTAAAGCCATCCATTTTCGGCATCATAACATCCAGAATGATTAAGTCCATATCCTCTGCTTTAGCTATTGCTGCTTCTCCATCACCGGCTTCCTCCACCTCATAGCCCTCGTTCTCCAGAAGAACAGTTACTACCTCACGAATTTCCTGATTATCATCCACAATGAGTATTCTGCTTCCCATCGTCCACACCTCATTTCTTTTCTCTTTCATTATATATCAAAATACAGGCTCCTACTACCTAATGTTCATTAAATCAGTGTTAAGACCTTTTAAGATTTCAAAACTGGATTTATCACAATAGTATGCCATAATGTTTATAGAAGGAGTGATGGTGTGGATAAGATCAGTGTCATTATACCCTGTCATAATAATGCGGGAGCATTACGCAGAGTGTATACGGATGTCCTGCGGGAAGTAAAGAAGCTGCCGGTCAGCTATGAGCTTCTTTTTATTGACAACGCGTCCAGAGACGGAAGCTCCGCTATTCTGCGCTTGCTGTCACAGCAGGATTATGCATGCCATTACGTATCACTGAATCACCGTGTTACGCCGGTGTCTGCTATATTTCTGGGAGCACAGCTGTCAAACGGTGACTTTCTTATGCTCACAGACACCCGTCATCCCGCCTATCTCATACCGGAGCTGTACCGAACCCTCTGTGGCAGGACGCAATGCTGCGGCGGCGACCTCATTACCGGTAACAGACATATGCGAAAGCAGCCCTTTTTCAAGCTTCTGCGCAGGGAATATGTCGGTGAGGCTTTACAGACTGAGGATATCTCTGCATTTCGCAAAATACTGCTGCAGGATGATACCGGGACTGTATGGCTTCCTTATACGGAGCTGGAGCGCAGTCTGATCACCTGGCAGGATCGGTTGTATTCTCTTATGATAACATATGGAAACCGTGTTCTCACCTATATCGGAATGGGCGTCTTTATATTACTTACCGGTGTTCCCTGTTTCCTATTGTTTATGATGTTTCTGGATTTGTTGTATGCCGTCCTGCTTTATACAGGACTTTTCATAAGCCTGCTCTTCCTGTTCACCCGTTTTCGGCATCACCCATATTTCTTTCGGCATGAACAGCTTCTGCTTACGGATATCAGAGAAAGCACGCTGCCGAATCCACCCATTCAAAAGCCGGATATATCCAAGCTGTAGCATTTTGAATCCTGTGGGGATCTATGCAGGCTTTCATACGGATAATATGAAAATGGCACAGACAAACCGAAACCGGTAATCCTATGCCGTTTTTTCTTTATGAAGCCAGCACTAAGGCAGACATCAAAGAAGAGATATCCCCTGTTTGTCTATAGCCTTAACCTCCATTTTCTGCTTGATCGCTGTGCAGCATACAAAATACGTTTTGATTATGGAACCGCTTCTCTGCTTGCCGCAGAAGTTCTTTCTTCCTTGTAATTGCAAATACCGTACTTCCGCTGCCACTCATCAGCACCGCTTCAAACCCCATACTCTGCAGCTGGTGTTTGATGTCCGCAATTTCCGGAACCAGCTGAAAGGCACTGTATTCCAGGGAATTGGATATGACACTTGAAAGCTGCGCAAGGTCGCCCTGCTGTAATGCATGGATAACCTCATTGCAGTCCGGATGGTCGCATTTCTCAAAATCAAGCATAGGAAAAAGCTTTCCCGGTAGGTACGCCCATCGCTGGCTTCACCAGAAGAATATGAAAATCGCAAGGCATGGCGAACGGTGTTATCCTTTCGCCAATCCCCTTTACCAGAGCACAGGTTTCCATGATGCAGAACGGTACATCTGCGCCAACCTGCTTTCCCAGCTGTGCCAGATCCTCCAGTGAGATATCCAGCTTCAGCAAATCACGGATTCCGCGCATGACTGCAGCGGCATCTGCACTTCCTCCGGCAAGTCCTGCCTGTGCGGGGATATGCTTCTCCACATGCACATGGAAGCATTCCGATAGAGAAAAGGTCCTTCGCATCAGCTCCACCGCCTGAACGATTGTATTCGTTTCATCCATCCGCAGCTGTGCATCATTACACGTATAGCAGTTCTCACTGGACAGTGTTATGGTAAGCTCATCATGGAGCATCAGAGGAACCATAATCATTTCCAGCTCATGATACCCGTCATCCCGCCTGCATACGACATTCAGGCAGATGTTAATTTTCGCATGTGCTTTTACTTTCATTTTTATGTACCTCATATAAGTTGATAAATTCCGCAAGTGTGACGCTTTCTGCCCGTCTTGTGCAGTCTATACCGCTTTTCTCAAGCTCTGCACGCGCCTGCTGCTTATCCTGACAATATTCCCCGTAATTGTTCAGTATGGTCTTTCTTCTCTGACGAAAGCAAGCCTTGACCAATGGAAAAAAGCTTTCTTCCTCGATATTCTGCGGTGTATCCCTGAAACGGAACTGCAAGACTGCGCTGTCCACATTCGGCTTTGGCAGGAAAACGTTTTTCGGCACCTTCATCACCGGGGTTACCTCACAGCGATACTGTATGATAATACTTAACGCATTGTAATCCTTGGTATTTACTTCAGCAGCAAAGCGGTCTGCGACCTCCTTCTGCATCATGACGGTGATTGCCGCAACGTCCGCTTTGGATTCAAATATTTTAAACAGAATCGGAGTCGTGATATAGTAGGGCAGATTGGCAGCAATGACGACATCATAGCCCTCTTCCCTGTACGTTCTGCACCATTCTTTCAAATCGATTTCTAAAAAATCAGACATGACCAGCTCAAAATTGTCATATTCCTGCAGCGTGTCTGCCAGAACATCAGGAAGCCGCTCATCAATTTCAAAGGATACAACCTTTTTTGCATACTCACACAGATACTGTGTCAATGCACCGATACCGGGTCCTATTTCAAATACCACGCAGTGATCCGACAGGACTGCATGTCGTGCAATTTTATCTACAATTCCGGATTCAATCAGAAAATTCTGTCCGTAATTTTTTTTCGCAAACATTCCATGTGTTTCCAGAATTTCCTTTGTTCTGGAAGGTGTCGCAATGGGTTTCTTCATAAGCTTATCCTTTCTAAAACAGCAGATAGAAGGTGGATACCAGCAATTCTATCAGCAGATATACAATACCTGTTAAAAGCACTGCGTACAACAGGTTTTTTTATAATTCGAATCAGATTACTGTATTTTGTCGTGCTTTTGACATCAAACAGCAGCGGCAGCGCAAACAATAGAAGGGTAAAGACGAAAAGAAGCGGCTTCCGCAATGCCTCCTCCTCCACACGCACGCAATACAGCAATGAAAACAGATACAGCAAATTGCATGTCATTTTGAAGATTCTTCGCTTCGTATACAGCTTCATATCCAGAAGCGGCAGCGGCTGATCAAGATTTTCATGATAGAAAATAACGCTCAGACCGTTTCGGCAAAGCACGTTCCATCCCTCGGCCAGAAAGATGCTTTCATCTGCATCGTATTTCACATCGTAGAAGCAAACCCGCACATGCCGTCGCTTTCCCTCTACAAAACGAAAATTCATTAAAGAGCCAAGCATGACATAGCGAAAGGAGGACAATTCCCATCCCTCCTGCAGGATTTCAGATACCCAGCCTTCCAGTTGTTCCTTGGGACGCAGGGCAAACGTTACCTTAACAAGCTCATTCATATGGCTGTCCAAGCAGCTTTTCCACATCTGTTTTATGCAGCTGCAGCATATTCAGACGCTTGAAAAGTGTTTTGGCATTCGGTTTTCCCAGATGCAGGGAGCGGGCAATCTGCGCTCTCTTTTCGGCACTGTCCTCTCTGCCGTTTAATCCCAGATCCAGATATTCCTCATAGCTCAGTGTATCCTGCAGATGTTCATCAAAGGTCATCAGATGCGTTAATGCCTCCAGAATATCTTCCTTGCAGGCATGCTCCACACCAACCTTTTTGCTTGTTTTGGCCTTTGCCTTATCAATGAAGGCATTTTTACAGCCGGGTACTGCCGCATTGATGCAGGAACGTATTTTTTCTCCGGGAAAATCCGGATCCGTAAATATAATCACACCGCGCATTTTCTGAGCAAGTCTGATCTGTCGCAGGATTTCTTTCCCCAAATGCGTACCGTTTGTTTCTATGGTATCACAGTCCAGAAAGCTTTTCAGTACATTTGTGTCGTTTTTTCCCTCAACCACAAGGATTTCTTTCATCTTCACAAGCATCAGCCTTTCCTTAATTACTATAGTACCATAATTATATCATTTTAAATATAGAGAATACCAGCTTAGCTTTTTGTAAAAGCAAAAGGACACAGAAAACCAGCTTCCATGTCCTGATGATTATAATGCACAGCTTCTGGCTCCGTTTTTACCACCCTCACGGATGATCTGCGCCTTTGCCTGTGTGTTTTTCACCGGTACGATAGCACCGGAGTTCTCACTGCCGATATACAGGTCGATATGATTTCCCTGAATAGCCCCGCCTCGGTCCAGTACAATGGCATAGTAGGGCTGATCCGGTGTAATACCACTTCCACTCAGACCGTGATCACTGATTTTCAGTATCGAGCAAAGCGGAATGCTTGGGTCTGCGGCAACGATATAATAATTACCATACCGGATACCCGGCTGCCATGAGCCATCCGGCATCTGTACACCAAGGGTTAAATCCAGTGCCACACCTAGGGAAGTACCGCCGCGGCCGCTTTCGCCGCCACATCCATAGCAGTCAACGCCGTAGGTTGTGATTTTCGGAC
>ENA-OQCB01000367-OQCB01000367.1-human-gut-metagenome-genome-assembly--contig:-NODE-367-length-21125-cov-3.546195_pt1 | contig 21125 bp, 22 predicted proteins | sample MGYA00242493_ERZ504568 | MGnify/ENA primary metagenome ERZ504568 (study PRJEB26092, sample SAMD00036229) | human gut metagenome | host: Homo sapiens | study: EMG produced TPA metagenomics assembly of...
TTTTTAGATGCAGGGAACACATAAATCAAAGAAATCCTCAAAAAATCGCAGCTTAAAGAAATAAGCCAACTTTTTACAGCCAACGAAAAAAAGGAGGTGCATCGTGTATTACGACACACCTCCTTTTAATGAATTCTTCCAAATACTTGACAGTTCTTTCATAACGTAGTACAGTCGCTTCGACCACATCTTTACCTATTAGTGCCCTGTATTTTTTATTATGTTCTCTGAAAATATCCAGTAACATCTTCGGGGACTGGTTTGTACCATAAAAAAGATTCTTTAGAATTTCTGCGGTGATAGGCTTTCTATCCTGTTCCAATTCCCGATGTATTTGCAGTACACGTGTACGTACCGTTTCCAGATAGTGATTCAGTTCCAAATGCTTTCTGCCCTTTCCGATGGCACACTCCCGTTGTGCATTCCACTTATTGATTGATTTCGACACTGCGTTTGATCTGTATCTCCGCCCTTTTCCCATTGACGGTTATCCTCATACAAATAGGAGCTTCTCCGTTTTTCAACAACTTGGTTTTCTTAATCCAAAAAAGGATTGAAAAGTAATTTCTCTGCATAGCCATAACTTTAATTTTTTGTTGTTCAAAATTAGTTTTAGAAGCTGTTGGTTATACTATGCAAAATGCAGTGAATCAGAGAATAAGACTCTTATTCGGAGGACCGAAAATTGGAGAATTTCAAGTCCTCCGATTTCACCCGTATTAGCTGCCCCAAAATGCAGTAATACGCATATCGTACTTAAAAGAAAAAGCTCTGATAATGTTTGATTATCAGAGCTTTATTCAATTTTGCTTTTTGTTTGAGTGATCCGCCTGGGGTTCGAACCCAGGACCCCATCCTTAAAAGGGATGTGCTCTACCTGCTGAGCTAGCGAATCATCCTGTGCGTTACTTCTGTAATGCGGGTGCAAAGGTAGGGCTTTTTTTTATATATGCAATAGTTATGCAAGTTTTTATCTTTTGGGGGTGTTTTTTTCTTTTGAACCTTTGATAACTCATGCTTCTCTACGAGAGACTGGTCTTCCTCCATAAGTATAAAACGTTTGTAATAAGAAAGAAAGAGGGTTGTCAGGGGGAGAGCGATGATTAAGCCGATAAAACCTAATAAAGTACCCCAAATGGATAAAGAAAGAAGGATGATGGCAGGATTCAGACCCATTGCCTTTCCCATAATACGGGGAGTGAGATACAAGTCTTGTATACACTGCACGACGCAAAGGACAAGAATTCCCGATCCGAAGATCAGCCAAAAGTTTTCCCCGGTCTCCGCAGCTTTGAGGAGACTCAGCAAGATCATCGGGATAATGCCGATCGTTTGCATATAAGGAATGAGGTTGAGGAAACCGATGAATAGCCCCAGGATAACAGCTAGCGGGAAGCCGACGATCTTAAATCCGATGGCGAAGAGGATACCGACGCATAAAGCAATCAACGACTGCCCGCGGAAATAGCGGTTCATGCTGTATTCGACATCGTCGGCCAGCCCTTGGACAAAAGGACGGTAACGTTCGGGGATCAGGCGGATCCAGCCGTTGACAATCCGTTCGTAATCCAGCAGGATAAAGATGAAGTAGAGGAAGATTACAAACACGATCGTGATACTGAACAGGATGGAGAAAGTATTGGTCAGCACGATCCACATTTTGGGAGCGATCTGTTTGACCGCCTTTTCGATGTTCTCTTTGCTCAGGAGCTGTGCCAACTGGTCCGGATCGATATTTTTTTCCAGGTATTCCGCCCATGACTGCGGTATCATCGGGATATGCCCGTAGCCCCTGTTATGTTCCTGCATCAGTTCCAAAGTCCGGTTGACCTCTTGGGTGACAGAAGGGACGATTACGACGCCCACCAACGAAATCACCATAAGGGTGGACACGAGAACGGCCAGGATAGACAGCAAACGGCTTTTTAGTTTGACTTTATACTGGAAGAACTTGACGAACGGTTGCATCATATAAGCCAGCAGCCAGGCAATCAGGAAAGGTAACAAAGCATTTCGCAGGACGGCGATCAGATAGATGACGCCGCTGATAACAGCCAGGCCGAACAGAATACGTGCCACCTGTCGAATGTGAACGGTTTATCAAACAATGGGTTCATATTAAATTCTTATCTTTGTGGACAAAGATAAAATAAAGTTGAATAGAAAGGATGATACGAAACAAAATAGTACCGCTTTGCCTGCTGATTTGCTTCCATTTGCTTGCCGGTGCACAGACTCCCGCTCCTGTTAAACGGTTATTGCAGGCCCCTTATATGCGGGGAGCCTCTTTTTCTCTGGTTGTAAAAGACGTGCAGGATGGAAGAACAGTCTACAGTTATGATACGGAACGGCTGCAATCGCCCGCTTCGGTATTGAAAACGGTTGCCACGGCGACAGCACTCGAGCTTTTGGGAGAAGACTACCGTTATCCGACCACGCTGGAATATGACGGAATACTGGAAAACGGTACGTTGAAGGGGAACCTCTATATAAAAGGCAGTGGCGATCCCTCCCTGGGCTCTTCGCATTTCGCACCAGGACAGAACAAGTTCCTGACCACCTGGATAGCCGCTTTGCAGAAGGCCGGCATCAGGCATATAACAGGATCGGTCATATCGGACGAAAGCATCTTCGATACCGAAGGCGCTTCTATCAAATGGCTCCGGGAAGATATGGGAAACTATTATGCCCCCGGAAGTTACGGTCTTTCCATCTTCGATAACATGTATAAGTTATCGTTGCAAACAGGGCTTGCCGGGACGCGACCTACCTTGAAGGGGACGGAACCGGATATTCCCCTTATCCGATTTAAGAACTACCTGGAAACTGCTCCGGTTGCTTCGGACAGTGCCTATATTATTGGTGCTCCGCTCGAGGACGTGCGCTACCTGTATGGTGTCCTGCCGGCAAACCGGGAGACGTATGTCTTGAAAGGAGATATCCCCGATCCTGCTTTGTACCTGGCACACTATCTGACAGATCAGCTTCAGCGGAAGGGCATACGGGTGGACGGGGCTCCTTCCTGCCACCGTATCGAGACGGAGGAAAACCGATGGAAGAAGGGGGAACGGAAAGAGATTGTCACGACCTATTCGCCCACCCTGCGGGAGATCGCAAGCGTGTGCAACCATGTCAGCCATAACCTCTATGCGGATGCTTTGGTCAAAACGGTCGGATTGCAATATAAACCGCGCAGGAACGAAGTGATCTCTTCGTTCGGTCGAGGCGTGCGGGTAGTGAAAGATTATTGGGAGAAAAAAGGTCTGGATGTCTTCCCGCTCCGGATGAACGACGGTAGCGGCCTGGCTCCGGCAGATAAGGTGTCGGCCGGGTTTATGGGAGAACTGCTGGTCTATATGGCGACGGAGTCTGCCGTCTCGGATGCTTTCCTGTCTTCTTTACCGCAAGCCGGGATAGAAGGATCGGTGCGCAATTTCCTGAAAGGATCGAAGTTGCAGGGAAAAGCCCGCCTGAAAAGTGGAGGTATTACGGGTGTTAGAAGTTATGCCGGCTATATTACGAAAGATGGAAAGACGTATGCGGTAGCCGTTTTCTCGAATAACTATTCTTGTTCTATGAGTCGGATGACGGGGGCGTTGGAAAGGCTGCTGTTGCAACTTTTGTAACTGGCGGTTGACAATTTCTCTATAAGGAAACTGGCGTTCCCTGCTAAGGAAATTCTCGTTCCCCGCAGGGGAAACTCCCGTTTCCTGCCGGGGGAAACTTGAAAAGGCTAACTATTAATTGAAATTAAGTGCCCGTTGTGCCAGAAACTCGACAAGCCTTGGTTTGTAGTTGTCGGAGATCGGGATATGCTCTTTGCCGAACACGATCCGGTTCCGTTCGATCACCTTGATCTTTTCCGGCTGTACGATAAAGGAACGGTGTACGCGGATAAAACGGCTTGTCGGCAATATCTCTTCCAGCGATTTCATGCTCATCAGCGAAAGGATGGGATGCGGTTCGTCCTCGATAAAGATCTTGACATAGTCTTTCAGCCCTTCGATGTAGAGTATCTTGCGCAGTTCGATCTGTACCTGTTTATATTCAGTCTTGATGAAGATCGACTCGATCTCTGTTGCAGGTACTTGCATATGCTCGTACCATTGCAACGCCTTGTTTGCCGCCTTGAGGAAATCCGGGTAACTGATCGGTTTCAGCAGATAGTCAAGAGCGTTCACTTTGTAGCTGTCGAGAGCATACTGTTCGAAAGCCGTCGTAAAGATGATGCGGGTGTCTGCCTCCAGTATCCGCGAGAATTCCATGCCGCTCAACTCAGGCATCTGGATATCGAGGAAAAGCAGCTCCACTGGCTGGGCGCTCAATACAGGCAATGCCTCGAGGGCACTGCTGAACTTACCCGCCAGGCGGAGGAACGGAGTCTTGTTTACATAACTTTCCAGCAGACTGATAGCCAGTGGCTCGTCATCGATGATTGCACACGTTAACGTCATAATTTCTTGCTTTTATGTACTTATAAATCCTTATGCCTGCAACTCTAACAGGCAGACATATTCGTCCCCCTTTTGCCCGTAAGTAAAAATATGATGAGACGGATACAATAATTCCAGCCGTCGGCTGAGGTTTTGAAGCCCTATACCGGAACCGCTCTTGTCCTGCCCATTATCTTTCGGAAAGTGGCTGTTGCGGATGGAGCAGACGATCCGTGTTCCTTCCTGGTGAATCTTCAGGTCGATAAAAGAGGGTTTGTTGTGACTTACCCCATGCTTGAAAGCGTTCTCGATCAGGGAGATGAAGAGGAGAGGTGCCACCAGGGTTTCAGGCGTGGCAGCCGATATGTCGGTAGTCAGTTTCACATGTTCCGGCAGGCGGATACGCATCAGTTCCACATAGTTCCGGATAAAGTCGAGTTCCTTCTCCAACGGAACCATCGGCTGGCTGCTGTCGTAGAGCACGTAGCGGAGCAGGCGGCTCAGGTCGTGCACGGCCTCTTGCGCCCTCTCCGGGCTGAAAGCGATCAGACTGTAGATGTTATTCAACGTGTTGAAGAGAAAATGTGGGTTCAACTGGCTCTTCAGGTTCTGCAATTCCGCTTCGGCACGGCTTTTCTCCAACTCCCGGCGCGACGATTCCATCTGATACCAGCTTCCGGTCATCTTGATGGCGACGCTTAGCCCTGCCACCAGCATATACAGCATGGCGTTCACCATAAAAAAGCCGACTATCTCCTGCCATTCCCTTTCCGGTCTCGGATGTTCCCATTCGGGGTGCGGGAGCAGTTCGAACATCAGATGGACGGCTCCCATTGCAGCGGCGATCAGTACGACATTGCATAGCAAGAATTTCCAGGGATGCTTCGAGAACAGAAAATGGTCGATCAGCACAAAATAGTTGGCATAGAATACGAGCACGAACGACAACGGGACGATCATGGAGCGTATATAGCTCAGAACTGTCACCGTCTGCGACTCGCGTCCGGTGAAGAAGAATGGTAGCCCGAAGAGAATCGCCCAGGCTGCAATATGAATCAGTTTCCCCATCCCCTTAAAGGGGGGAGCCGGTAGTGTCTGCATTGTCTCTGTTGTTTCCATTTCTGCAAAGATAATGTTTTATTCATACCGTATGGCCTCTATCGGGTCGAGCTGTGCCGCCTTTTTGGCCGGATACCATCCGAAGAATACACCGGTGACAGTACATACGGCAAACGACAGGATGACGCTCCAAGGCTGGATGAAGATCGGAAAGTGGGCGACCCCGTTCACGACAAGGGCTGCGCCCACTCCAAAGACTACACCTATCAGACCACCTGTCACACTGATCAGGATGGACTCGATCAGGAACTGTGCCAGGATGTCTATGCCTTTTGCCCCGATACTCATGCGGAGGCCGATCTCACGTGTACGCTCGGTTACGCTGACGTACATGATGTTCATAATCCCTATACCGCCTACGAGCAGCGAAATACCCGCCACAGCCGCTAACAGCACGGTCATCATATCCGTAGTGCTTGTCAACATCGTGCTCAACTCCTGCTGGCTACGGATGGTAAAATCATCATCGTCGCTTTCCTTCAACTTATGGTTGCGGCGGAGTATTTCGGTAATCTCGTCGATGGCCTGGTCGGTGTATTCCTCTTTGAGGGCCGAACAGGTAATGCCTTGCAGATGGGTGATGGCCAGGACCTTTTTCTGAATAGTTGTGTATGGAGCTAAGATTAGGTCGTCCTGGTCCATTCCCATGCTGTTGTATCCTTTGCTTTCCAGCACGCCTACAATGCGGAAAGGTAATTTCTGAAAACGTATGACCTTGCCTACCGGGTTGCCGCCGTCAGGGAAGAGGTTGTCGACGACGGTTTTGCCGACCACGCATACTTTGGCAGCCGTCTGGATATCCTGTTCGGTGAACATGTCACCGTCTTCGACTTTGTAGCGTCGTATTTCCAGGTAGTCGGGACTGATGCCGTAGACTGTGGTTGGGGCGTTGTTGGCACCGTAGATCGCCTGTCCGCTACTGTTGACGGAAGGAGAGACGGCTGAGACAAAGCGTGTTTCATCCACAATGTTTTCGTAATCTTGCAGCTTCAGGGTTTCCATCGCGGAGGCATCCTGCCGGACACCTCCCCGCACGTCGGCCCCCGGATGTATCATGATCATGTTGGAACCCATCTCGCTGATCTGTGCCTGGATGCTTCGCTTCGAGCCTTGTCCGATGGCAAGCATCGTGATTACGGAGGCTACGCCGATAATGACTCCCCAGCATTGTGAGGAAGCCGCGCAACTTGTTGTTGGCGAGTGCCCGGACGGCTATTTTTCATTAGGTTTGTTCCGTTCATTGTAAATAATGTGCGAATGTGAATAGTTATTAATCTTCATTCTTTGGCAATTGTGCCAATGCTTCCGCTGCGTTCAGGATATTCTTGTTGACTGTATCGGAGGTGACATGTCCGTCGCGCAACGTGATGTTGCGGCTGCTGTACTGGGCGATCTCCGGGTTGTGAGTCACGAATATGATGGTACGTCCCTCGGCATGCAGTTTTTGGAAAAGGACCAGTATCTCGAAGGAGGTACGGGTATCGAGATTTCCGGTCGCTTCATCGGCGAGGATGACGGCGGGATCATTTACCAGTGCCCGGGCGATGGCGACGCGTTGCATCTGTCCGCCGGACATCTGGTTGCTCTTATGCATCAGCCGGTCGCCCAGACCGACGGCAACCAGCGATTCGACAGCTTTCTTATGGCGGTCGGCTGCACTGTAGGATGGGTTGTACATCAAGGGTAGCTCTACGTTCTCGACTGCTGTCGTTTTAGGCAGCAGATTGTAATTCTGGAAGACGAATCCGATCTTGCGGTTGCGCAGGGTGGCACGAGCATTTTTGCCCATTGTGCGGACCGATGTGCCGTCGAGGTAATATTCCCCGCTCGTCGGTGTATCCAGGCAACCCAACGTGTTCAGCAGGGTGCTCTTGCCGGAGCCGGATGTCCCCATGATGGTGACAAATTCTCCTTCGTATATTGTGAAGGAGACGCCACGCAAGGCGTGGACTGTTTCGTCTCCGACCTTAAAGTCGCGCTTGATGTTATCTAATTTGATTATCTCTTTCATATTGTTGTACTCCTTGTTTGGGAGGGCAGGTTGGGAGTCTGCTCCTACTTGGCATTCTTTTTATTCTTGTTGCTTCCCGGAGGGCCTGGCATGAACGGGCTTCTTTCCGTTTCGGCTTCGGCGACTGGGGCTGTGAAGGAGGCTTCGAGATCGACAACCAACTCTTCGCCTTCGTTCAGGCCGTCGGTTATCTCGATCATGTTTCCGCTGGTGGAACCTACGGAAACGGCTTTCGGTTTCAACTCCTGTCCGTTCTTGATCCATACGAGACGTTTCCCGGCAGGGGCTTCTATGCCGGCTTCGGAGATGATGTATCCCTGTTGCGTCAACATTGGTGCATCTGGCACGAAGCGGAGCGACTTGGTTGGGACTGTCAGCACGTTATCGCGTTCCAGCGTGAAGATCGTTACGTTGGCTGTCAGGCGTGGCTTCAATTTCAGGTCGGGATTGTCGGCTGATATCACTACTTCATAAGTAACGACTGTTGAGGTCGAAGTGGAAGAAGAGCTGCTGGTGCTTTCGCTGTCGCCGAGGCGGATTTGCATGACTGTGCCTTCGAATACGTCGTTCGGATAGGCGTCGACGGTGAAGGAGACGCGTTGCCCGTTTTCTACGTTGCCTATATCAGCTTCGTCTACGTCTGCGATCACCTGCATCTTGGTTAGGTCGGCCGCGATGGTGAACAGGGTCGGGGTTTCGAAACCGGCGGCCACGGTCTGTCCTTCTTCAACGGCACGGTTGATCACGACACCATCGATCGGGCTGGTGATAGTTGCATATTCGAGGTTACGGTTCACTTTGACCATTGCCGCCTGGTTCTGTTCGTAGGCGGCTTTTGCCTTCTCGTAGTTGTATGTGGACGTTTCATAGTCTGAGTCGCTTATCAGTTTCTTTTCGAAGAGGATCTTGTTGCGGGCATAATTCTTCTGCTGGTACTCGTATTCGCTTTTGCTGCTTGCCAGCTGTGCCTCGGCGGATGCGAGTTCGGCTTTCAGGTTGACCTTGTCCATTTCGGCGATCAACTGCCCTGCTTTGACTACGTCGTTGTAGTCTGCATACAACTTGTCGATGATGCCGGATACCTGCGTACCGACTTCAACTTCCGTTACCGGCTCGACTGTTCCGGTTGCCGTTACCGTGTTCGAGATGGAACTGCGGCCCACTTTGGCGGTTTCGAGTCGGATGCCGCCTTTCGATGTTTTGCCTGTGAAGAACCAGATGCCTCCGGCTACGACCAGTACACCTACTATACCGATAATTAGTTTCTTCTTGTTCAATTTTGATCTGTTTTATTCTTTTTGAAACGGTTCCTTTTGCAAGGTCCCTGCCGGAGTGAATCGAAGCAGGGACCGAAACAAAAAGGAGAGTGAATATATTCATTAGTGTTTCACCCGAATCGTGTTTTAGAATAAATTGATCTCTTCTCCCTGATAGAAGCGTAATAAGCCTGCGTTCAGTATGGCCGTATATTTGGCCTGGATGTGTTTCCTGCTGTGCGCTTAACAGGTTATTTTTTTCTGTGAGCAACTCTACTGTATTTTTCATGCCGACGTTAAACTGTTCGCTGACGAGAGAGTAACTGGTTTCCGTACTCTTCAACTTCTGTGAAGCTGCCACGTATTGCTGCTGTGCACTGTTGGCAGCCAACCAGAGGTTTTCGATAGTCTTGTAGAGTGTCTTCTGGTTGTCCAGCAGGTCCAGCTGGCTGGTCTGCTTTTGCAACTTAGCCTTGTTGATGGAACTTTTTGTCTGCCGCTTGTCGAAGATGGGGATGCTGAGAGTCAGTCCCAGCGAGTTGTTCCAGTTCCGCTTGACCTGTTCGCTGAAACTGAAGTCGCTGCCGTTGGCATTCGTGCTTCCGATGCCTGCGCTGAGGCTTAAGGTCGGGAGGTAGCCTGCACGTGCCATCTTGATGCTCAGGTCCGAGGTTTCTACGTTCAGCTTTCCTGCTTCTATTTCGGGACGGAGGCTGAGGGCGGTGTTGTAGACATCATCTTTTGAGGGGAGTGGAGTCAGGACGTTGCTGTCATCCAACTGTGGCAGGTAGAGATTCATCTCGATGTCTCCGTCGAGTTCCAATAGCTGCTTCAGTTGCAATTTGTAATCCTGCAAGGTCGCTTCGGAAGTCACTAACTGGTAGTTGTCGCTGCTGACTTGTGCTTCCAATTGGGCGAGGTCGCTCGAAGCAATGCTCCCGACGTTGAACAGTACCTGTCCCCGTTCGTATTGTTTCCGGCTTACTTCCAGTATCGACCGGTTCACCTCGACGGCTTCGGCGGAATAGAGGATCTGCACATACAGTTGGGTGATATTCTCTTCGATCGAGTTTTCGCTTTCGTCCACGTTCAGCTCGGCGATGCGGTTGTTCAGCTTTTGCTGCTTGACGGTGTTCACCCGCTTGCTGCCGTTATACACGGTCCAGTTGGCATCGATGCCATAGCTACCGTTGTACGAAGTCTTGCTTTCGCTTGTCGTGATGTTATCGCCGCTGATGATGGTGCCGCTTGCACTGTTCGGGCGGTTAACGATTCGCTGGCTGATGTTTCCGCTCAGGGAGGGCAGGAAATCCGCCTTGGCTGTCTTTACGTCTTCTTGGGCACTTTCAGCACTGATACGGTTTCGCTGTATGGTGATGTTATGCTCCAGCGCATAATCGATGCAATCGCGAAGCGTCCATTGCTTGGGTGCGTTTCCCTCTGCTTTCATCCCGGCGGGCAGGAGGAGCAGACAGGAGAGGAGTATGGAAGAAATCTGTTTCATGATGCTTTCGTTTTATAACCTGACAATCTTTTTACCTTTTTACGAAAGCAAAACTACAACGAGATGAAAACCTGCACAATCAGATTAGAAAAAGAGGTGTGTTTCCTCGACAAAGGAGGAATTTCTATCGATGAAAGGGGTGTCAATAAAAGACAATTCCGGCAATCCCTGCCAGGATGATCATCAGGATCGGATTGATCTTGAACTTCCAGGTGAGGATGAATGCACTTCCGAAGATCAGGAAGCTTTTATAGTCGATGAAGTTCTCGCTGTTCATCAACAGCAGGGCGGCGGCGGCAATCAAGCCGACTGTAGCCGGACGAAGGCCGTAGAACGCGGCTGCTACATATTTGTTGTTCCTGAATTTGGCAAAGGCGTATGAGATAGCCAGCACTAACAGGAAAGAGGGCAGGCAGACGGCAAATGTCGTCAGGCAGGAGCCTAATATGGCCATCGCGGGCGAATAGCCGGCGTTGTGGATGGCTGTATAACCGATATAAGTAGCACTGTTGATCCCGATCGGGCCGGGTGTCATCTGTGAGATTGCGACGATATCTGTAAATTCCTGTGATGAGATCCATCCGTAGCGGTCCACCACGTCTGCCTGTATCAAGGAGAGCATTGCATAGCCACCACCGAAACCGAATATTCCGATTTTCAGATATACATAAAATAATTGCAACCAGATCATATCAGTCTTTCTTTATTTTCAGTCCGTAAACAAGTCCTCCTATGATGGCAGCCAGAATAATCCACACAGGAGACAATCCTCCCTGCCAGATCAGCAATGCGGCAGCGATAGGGATAATCAACTCTTTGTAACTCATCTTGATCGAACGTGCCGTTGTCAGACAAGGTACGGCAATCAGGGCAACGACCGCCGGACGCAATCCTTTGAATGCTTTCTCTACCCATACGTTGTCTTGGATATGGGTGAAGAACAAGGCGATCGCCAATATAATAATAAAAGAGGGAAGGATGCTTCCCAAAGCGCAAACAACGCCACCCGGCACTTTTTTTAGCTTATATCCTACAAAAATAGAGATGTTCACGGCAAAAATGCCGGGCAAAGATTGGGCTACGGAGAAGAGGTCGATAAAATCTTCTTTCGAAAGCCATCCTTTATCTACCACTTCCCGCTGTATCAGGGGCAGCATTGCATACCCACCCCCGATAGTGAAAGTCCCTATTTTGACGAATGTCAGAAAAAGTGTCCAGTACATAATCCTTTAGAATAAATCTGAATGATAGGAAGTATTATCGATAATAGGTTTACCGTCCCAGTTCTTTTTCGTACCGTTGGTCGTCGTTGATGAGGCGCAAGGCTTCCTGGAAGCTTTCGTTGTCGTCGTTGATGACCTGGAAGTATTCGGCCATATCATACAGGTCGCGTGCGATAAGCGCCTTGATCTGAAGCATGATAAGCGGTTTGGAACGGTTGTATTGCTCTTCGTTGAATTCGATCTTGTCATCTTTAGCCAGTGTGACCAACTCCTGCATCATGTCGTCCGTTACGTTGAAGTTCTGCTTGTATTGGGCGAACTTCGGATATTTCTTGTTCAGTTCGGCACGATGGCGGTCCAGATAATTCATGGCGATGCGGTTCACCAGGCCGGCGGCTACGACGCTACGATGATAGTCCGTGTAGCGGGACGTGTCGACCGGGATAAAGACATCCGGGCATGATACCTCCACCGCCATACACGATGCGTTTCGTCTCCAACGTATTGTATTTCATCGAATCGGGGAAATGAATGCTGTCCTCGCTCATCAGCTCGCCCCGGTTGTAGCGGTCGATCAGGTCATGGTTGTATTGTTCCTGGTTGCCGTTGACATACGGTTTTTGGATGGAACGGCCTGTAGGCGTATAATAGCGGGCAACCGTCAGGCGGATCATCGAGCCGTCAGGCACGGGATTGGTTTTTTGCACCAGCCCTTTTCCGAACGTACGGCGGCCTACGACAACGCCACGGTCCCAATCCTGCACTGCGCCGGAAAGGATTTCACTGGCGGATGCGGATGTCTCATCTACCAGTACGACCAAACGTCCCTCTTCAAAACCACCACGAGCCGAAGACTTGGCTTCTTCGCGCGGTTGTTTGTTTCCTTCGGTGTAAACGATCAACTTGTCTTTACCTAAGAACTCGTCGGCCAGGTCGATCGCGATATTCAGATATCCCCCCGCCATTCCCCTGCAAGTCAAGAATCAAGTTCTTCATTCCCTGTTTCTTCAGTTTCTCCAATGCTTCCCGAAATTCGTCGGCCGACGAGGCGGCAAAGCGGTTCAGTTTGATGTATCCGGTAGTCTTATCCGCCATGTAAGCGGCATCCAGACTGTATACCGGAATCTTTCCACGTGTGATCTTGAATTCGATCAGGTCGGGTACTCCGCCGCGCAGGACTTTTACCCGCACTTCCGTATTCTTCGGGCCGCGCAAGCGTTTCATCACATCCGTATTCTTCATCTTGACGCCGGCAATCAGCGTGTCGTCCACCATGATGATGCGGTCACCGGCCATCAGACCGACCTTTTCCGAAGGTCCGCCGGGAATTACCTGGATCACATATAAAGTATCTGTCAGCATATTGAACTGGATACCGATCCCGTCGAAATTCCCCTGCAACGGTTCCGTCATCTCTTTCGTCTCTTCCGGGTCCGTATAGGTAGAGTGAGGGTCCAGCTTTTCCAGCATGCCGACGATGGCATCCTCCACCAGCTTCGTTTCGCTTGTAGAGTCTACATATAGGTTGGAGATGGCATACAGGGCTAACTGGAGCTTACGGGCATCTATGTTGTTGCCGCGCTGTGCCGACATCGAAGCGGCAAACACACTCAATATAAGGAGTGGAAGTAAAATTCGTTTCATTGTATTGTATTTTAATAAAGGTTTGTCCCTTTCGGCACAAACTGGGAAATATCTTTTCCGTAACGCAGCAACTCCCGCACGATGCTGGAGCTGATATGCGTATGTTCCGGTTCCGTAAAAAGAATAAATGTCTCGATCCCGCTCAGCTTGCGGTTCACGTCGGCTATGCTCTTTTCATATTCGAAATCGTTCACCGTACGAATGCCGCGCAGGATAAAGCCGGCATTCATCTGTTGGGCGAAGTCGACCGTCAGCGAGTCGTACGACATAACCCGTACGCGCGGCTCGTCCTTGTAGAGATTCCGGATTGCCTCCAGCCGTTTCTCCAGCGAGAAATGAGTACGTTTCGTGTCGTTGATACCGATCGAAATAATGATCTCGTCCACCAACTCGAGCCCGCGGCTTACCAACGATTCGTGCCCGATCGTGAAAGGGTCGAACGTTCCGGGGAAAAGAGCGATACGTTTATTATCAATTGACCACATCTTCTTCTACAACTAAGTTATCAATGATAAAGTTCTGTCGCTCCATCGTATTCTTGCCCATATAGAACTCCAGCATATCTTTTACGAGGTCCTCTTTCTTCATGGTAACCGGGTCCAGGCGGATATCCTTTCCGATAAAATGCTTGAACTCGTCCGGCGAGATCTCTCCCAAACCTTTGAATCGGGTGATCTCGGCGTTTTTCCCGGCGGCGGCGATTGCGTTCACGCGCTCTTCCTCGCTGTAGCAATACCAGGTCTTCTGTTTGTTGCGTACGCGGAACAACGGCGTTTGCAGGATATAGACATGGTTCCGCTTGATCAGGTCCGGGAAGAACTGAAGGAAGAAGGTGATTAGCAACAAGCGGATGTGCATACCGTCCACATCGGCATCGGTCGCAATGATCACTTTGTTGTAGCGCAAACCTTCCAGTCCGTCTTCTATGTTCAAGGCGGCCTGTAGCAGGTTGAACTCTTCGTTCTCGTACACGATTTTCTTGGTCAGCCCGAAACTGTTCATCGGCTTACCACGAAGGCTGAACACCGCTTGCAGGTTCGGATCGCGGCTTTTCGTGATAGAACCGCTTGCTGAGTCTCCCTCGGTGATGAAGATGCAGCTGTCTTCCAGATTGTCGCCTTTCGTGTCGTTCAGGTGGATACGGCAGTCGCGCAGCTTCTTGTTGTGCAGGTTCGCCTTTTTCGCCCGTTCGCGGGCCAGCTTGGTCACCCCGGCAATTGCCTTGCGCTCTTTCTCCGATTCTTGGATCTTGCGTAGCAGGGCATCCGATGTCTCCGCATTCTTGTGTAGATAGTTGTCCAGTTCCTTCTTGATGAAGTCCCCGATAAACTTGCCGACCGAAGGCCCGTCCGGTCCCATGTCTTTCGAGCCTAACTTGGTCTTTGTCTGACTCTCGAATACTGGTTCCTCCACCTTGATGCTGATGGCCGCCACCACGCCGGCGCGGATGTCCGAGTATTCGAAGTTCTTGTTGTAGTATTCTTTTATGACACGTCCCAACGCCTCGCGGAAGGCGGAAAGGTGCGTGCCTCCCTGTGTCGTATGCTGGCCGTTGACAAACGAGTAATATTCTTCCCCGTACTGGTTACTGTGGGTAATGACTACTTCTATGTCTTCTCCCTTCAGGTGGACGATCGGATATAAAGGCTCTGTCGTCATGTTCTCGTTCAGCAGGTCCACAAGGCCGTTGCGTGAATGGAACTTCTTGCCGTTGAAGATAATCGTCAGTCCGGAGTTGAGGAACACATAATTCTTCAGCAGGCTCTCGATATATTCGTCTTTATACTGGTAATCCTTGAATATCTCCTTGTCCGGGATGAAATAGGTAAGCGTCCCGTTTGCCTCCTCCGTCGGGCAGATCGGGGCTTCCTCAGTGATGACCGCCTTGCTGTATTCCACTCGCTTGCATTCGCCATCGCGATGGCTGGTGATCAGGAAGTAGCTGCTCAGCGCATTTACGGCCTTGATACCGACTCCGTTCAATCCGACCGACTTTTTGAAAGCCTTACTATCGTACTTCGCCCCGGTATTCATCTTGCTGGAGACGTCGACCACTTTGCCCAGCGGAACACCGCGGCCATAGTCGCGTACGGAGACGGTGCCTTCTTCAACGGTCACTTCTATGGTTTTACCGTAACCCATCATATATTCGTCGATGGAGTTATCCAGCACCTCTTTCAGCAATACATAAATACCGTCATCGGCATAACTACCGTCTCCTAACTTCCCGATATACATACCGGGACGGCGACGGATATGTTCCATCCAGTCAAGCGTCTTGATATCGTCATCGTTGTACGCTGTCGGCTGTTGCATTGTTGAATTTAGTTCGTCCATTTCTTAATGTATGCTCTTCTTGTCTTGTGATGTTCGCGTTTGAAATAATCCCACTGTGCCTGTACGGCATTGTTTGTTTCCAGCTCCGGATTGCTTTCTGCATAAACGGCTCCGACACTTTTGTAAACAGGAATCAGGTCGTTGAACAGCAACGCGTTCACACCCTTGCTCTGATATTCCGGCAAGACTCCCGTCAGGTAGAGGTCGATCACTTTCGGCTTGCTCTTCAAAGCCTTCAGCAGGTGGATCCAGCCGAATGGGAAAAGATGCCCTTTCGCTTTCTGCATAGCCTTGGATAGGTTGGGAAGCGAGATGCCAAAGCCAACCACTTCGTCATCTTCCTCGCGGACGATAAGCGTCACCAGGTCGTAGCGAAGCATCGGAATGTACATATTAATGTAGTAGTCGATCTGCTTTTGGGTCAGACGTGCGAATCCATATAACGGTGCGTACGATTCGTTCAATGTCTGGAATACCTTCTGTGCGTACGGCATGATCGATTTTGCGTTCTTGAACTTCATTACCTTCAGCCCGTATTTCTTCTTTACGATCTCACCGATACGCAAATGTTTTTCCGGCACTCCGTCCGGTATATAGATCTTGAACTCGTGCCAGTCCTGGTCTTTCGTATATCCCATACGCTCCATTTGCTTCGGATAGTAAGGATAATTGTAGATGGTCGCCATCGTTCCGATCTGGTCGAACCCTTCGATCAGCATTCCTTCGTGGTCCATATCGGTAAAACCCATCGGCCCGTGCAGCGCGTCCATGCCTTGCTCTTTCGCCCATTTCTCTACGGCACCGAACAAAGCATCCACTACTTCAATATCGTCGATAAAGTCGACAAACCCGAAGCGTGCATGTTTCTGATTCCACGTCTCATTGCTCCGGCGGTTGATCATCCCTGCGATACGTCCCACAACCTTCCCGTCTTTGTATGCTAAAAAGTAGATGGCATCACACACTTCGAACGCCGGATTCTTCTTTTTATCCAACGTCACCATCTCTTCTTCGATCAGGCCGGGCACGTGATACGGGTTGCCTTTATATAATTCGATATTGAACTTTACGAACTTTTTGAGTTCCTTCTTACTGGTAACTTCTTTAATTACTACGCTCATCGGACATTTAGTTTGAACGGCAAATTACACAATTAATTCATTTTTAGTGCCGGTTGGCAGGAAGAAATTGTTTCTCTGCTTGATAGCATGAAATCTTCGGCATCTATTTTGTGATTGATGCAAGTGTAATTTGTTTTCGACGTTGTCGTGTATATACTCCACATTGTCGAGAATATACACGACATTGTCGAATATATACACGACGTTGTCGAAAACAGATTACACTTGCACCGGAATTGAAACGGGCCGTAATGGTTGGCCGGTGAAATGGAAGGGATTGTGTTTTTTTATCTCTGTCTCGATCCTTTTGTACAAATAACTCGATTTTAAAGTGTGTAATGATTCCAATTTCTTATCTTTGTGGCGTTTTCGTTATTTCCTGTATGGGAGTGACGAACCTGTGTGTACTCCAAACTCTGCTTGGAGGCATTGATATCTAACATTTATTTGATTATAAAATCATGAAAATAGCTATCGTCGGGACAGGTTATGTGGGACTTGTCACCGGTACTTGTTTTGCAGAAATGGGAACCGAAGTTTTCTGCGTCGATGTAAATGCCGAAAAGATCACCAACCTGAAACAAGGTATCATCCCTATCTACGAACCCGGTCTTGAAGAGATGGTCCACCGTAACCAGCAAGCCGGCCGTCTCCATTTCACAACCGATTTGACAGAATGCCTGAACGAGGTCGAAGTCCTCTTCAGTGCTGTAGGTACTCCTCCCGACGAAGATGGCAGCGCCGACCTGAAATATGTGCTCGAAGTAGCCCGTACCGTTGGCCGCAACATGACCAAACATCTCCTTGTCGTGACGAAGAGCACCGTTCCGGTAGGTACGGCCCGTAAGGTGCGTGAGGCGATCCAGGAAGAACTGGACAAACGAGGTTTACCGATCGAGTTCGATGTCGCTTCGAACCCCGAATTCTTGAAGGAGGGAGCGGCTATCAAGGACTTTATGAGTCCGGACCGTGTGGTGGTAGGCGTCGAATCGGAGCGTGCAAAGGAGCTGATGACTCGCCTGTACCGTCCGTTCTTGTTGAATAACTTCCGTGTGATTTTCATGGATGTACCATCCGCCGAGATGACGAAATATGCGGCCAATGCCATGTTAGCTACCCGTATCAGCTTTATGAACGATGTCGCGAACCTGTGTGAGATTGTCGGCGCCGATGTGAATATGGTGCGTAAGGGGATCGGCTCGGATGCCCGTATCGGCAATCGTTTTCTGTATGCCGGTATCGGCTATGGAGGTTCCTGTTTCCCGAAGGATATAAAAGCGTTGATCAAAACAGCTAATTCTAACGGTTACCGCATGCGTATCTTAGAAGCGGTCGAAGAGGTCAACGAAGAGCAGAAATCCATCTTGTTCCGTAAACTGGATGATTATTTCAAGGGTGATCTGAAAGGCAAGCGTGTCGCTATGTGGGGCTTGGCCTTCAAGCCGGAAACGGACGATATGCGCGAAGCTCCTTCTCTGATCCTGATCGATAGATTATTGGCTTCCGGTTGCGAAGTGTATGTCTACGATCCTGTCTCGATGGAAGAAACCCGCCGTCGCTTGGGAGACACCATCCATTATGCCAAAGATATCTATGATGCGGTAGTGGATGCTGACGCCCTCCTGCTCGTCACGGAATGGAAAGAATTCCGTATGCCTTCCTGGTCGGCTGTCAAAAAACTGATGGCAACCCCTCTGATCTTGGATGGCCGGAATATTTACGATGTAAAGGAATTGGAGGAGAATGGGTTTGTTTATCATTGCGTAGGAAGATAATGGATAATCCGAGCTATTGGTATTTGAGAAGCAGATTGCAGATCATTTGTCAGAAGGATGAAGTATCAGTTTAAAAATAATATATAGAGAGGATGGATAAAAACGAAATATTACAAGCTATCAAGACAACAGCCAAACAGATTATGCCCTCTGGTACGCGAGTGATTTTGTTTGGCTCGCAAGTTCGTGGAGATGCTCGTGAAGATTCTGATTGGGATATTTTGATTCTTTTGAATAAAGAAAAGTTGGACAATTCAGATCATGATAACTATTCTTATCCTTTGTTTGAGTTGGGATGGAATATCAATGCTCAAATACATCCCATGCTCTATACCACAAAAGATTGGTTGAAGCGAAAATTCTCTATCTTGTATAAAAACGTAGAGCAGGAGGGAATTGAGTTATGTTGACAATGGAGGAACTATTGACATTGGGAAAAGGGAGCTTGGATCTTAATGGATAGTCCGATAGTCTTAAAAACTAAAACCATGACAAAGAAAGAAGCAATCAAAATCTTTGAAGAAAAGAAAGTACGTACCCTTTGGGATGATGAGACGGAGGAATGGTATTTCTCTGTTGTTGATGTAGTGGGTGTACTAACGGACAGTGTAGATGGACGGAAGTATTGGAACAAACTCAAACAGAGGCTAAAAGCGGAAGGAAGTGAGTTGGTGACAAATTGTCACCAACTGAAATTACCATCAGCAGACGGTAAATATTATAAAACCGATGTCGCAACAACCGAGCAGTTGTTCCGCCTGATCCAATCCATCCCATCCCCTAAAGCCGAGCCGTTCAAACTCTGGATGGCACAAGTCGCCAAAGAACGTTTGGACGAGATGCAAGATCCGGAACTGACGATTGACCGGGCAATGAAGGAGTATAAAGCGTTAGGTTATTCAGATCATTGGATCAACCAACGTTTGAAAAGCATCGAAATCCGTAAAGACCTGACGGACGAATGGAAACGGCATGGTCTGCAGGAAGGTGTACAGTTTGCAACCCTTACGGATATTATTTATCAAACTTGGTCCGGTAAAACCTCTAAAGAATATAAACGCTTTAAAGGTTTGAAGAAAGAAAGCCTCCGCGATAATATGACGAACACCGAGCTTGCCCTCAATATGCTGGCAGAAGCGGCTACCACGGAGTTGTCCAAAGAGAAAGACCCGCAGCATTTTGAAGAGCACGCCCAAATCGCCCAACAAGGCGGAAAAGCTGCTGAAGCTGCCCGTAGACAGTTGGAAAGCGACTTGGGACATTCGGTGATCTCTCCGCTGAATGCGAAAAGCGGGTTGAGATTGGAAAAGAAAAAAGATAAAGAATAATAGATGGCAGAACAGACATTGAAAGAAAAGACGGCGAAGGGACTCTTTTGGGGAGGATTGAATACGGGTATTCAGCAGATATTGAATGTTGTATTTGGGGTGTTTTTAGCCCGTTTATTATCTCCTGGAGATTATGGTTTGGTTGGAATGTTAGGTGTTTTCATGGGGATTGCAACTGTTTTATTTGATAGTGGTTTTGGTTTGGCTTTGATAAATCGGAAAGAAGTAAAGCATGATGATTATAATTCTGTATTTTGGTTTAGTTTTTTAGTCGGAGTTATTTGTTATGTGGTTCTTTTTTTTCTGCTCCACTCATAGCTGATTTTTTTGGACATATTGAATTAATTGATTTATCACGTGTTCTTTTTCTTTGGTTTTTAATAGGCTCTACTTCTGTTGCACCAAGTGCAATGTTAATGAAGAAAATGATGTTTAAAGAGCGTGCAAAAGTCGATATCTGTGCGATGATATTTTCTGGTGTCGTGGGAGTTGTATTGGCTATTAAAGGTTTTGCCTATTGGGGAATTGTAATACAAACTGTGGCGAATAGTTTGGTTGGTACTGTTTTACGTTGGTATTATGTGTCATGGCATCCGACTTTAACTTTTAAAATTGCTCCCTTAAAGGAAATGTATGTGTTTGGAATAAAAGTTTTTTTGACAAATGTATTCAGCCAAATTAATGCAAATATATTTTCTATTTTGTTAGGTCGCTTTTATAAACCTGAACAAGTGGGATATTACACGCAAGGAAATAAATGGATGAATATGGGATACTCTTTTGTCTGGAATATGATAGGAGGTGTTTCTTTGCCTGTTTTGACAGAAGTTGTTGCTGATGTTAAAAGACAACAGAATGTGTTTCGTAAGATGTTACGTTTTGTGTCTTTTATATCCTTCCCTTCAATGTTAGGATTGGCTTTAGTCGCACAAGAATTGATCGTAATAGGAGTTTCTGATAAATGGTTGCCTTGTGTTCCTATTATGCAATTATTATGTGTATGGGGAGCTGTGGCGCCTATTGGCAATTTGTATAGCCATGTATTATTGAGCCATGGTAAATCCGAGTTGTATTTATATTGTACGATTTTTTTAGGTGTTTTTCAATTGATCGTTGTTATCTGTATGTTACCTTTTGGTGTCTATTATATGGTTTTAGCATTTGTTGTAGTAAATATATTGTGGCTATTTGTTTGGCATTATTTTGTAAATAAATGTATTGAAGTTCATGTTTTAGATGTATTAAAAGATGTTCTTCCATTTTTTTCTATTACTATTGCTATATTAGGTGTTACCTATTTTATTACAAAATCAATTGAGAATATATATATGCTTTTTATAAGTAAGGTAATTGTTGCGGTATTTTTGTATTGTA
>ENA-OQCB01000370-OQCB01000370.1-human-gut-metagenome-genome-assembly--contig:-NODE-370-length-21092-cov-5.598378_pt1 | contig 21092 bp, 27 predicted proteins | sample MGYA00242493_ERZ504568 | MGnify/ENA primary metagenome ERZ504568 (study PRJEB26092, sample SAMD00036229) | human gut metagenome | host: Homo sapiens | study: EMG produced TPA metagenomics assembly of...
CTGCGGTCCTCCTCGGCTGTAACGGCAGGCACATGCTCCGCTGTGCCTTCCCGGTTCATTCGCGGCCACATCACATTTTCCAGGTAGTCCTGAAGGCAGGTGAGAAGCTGCTGTCTCCTGGATTCCAAATTCACTCCGTAATCCACCAGCATGGTAAACATGCCGGCCAGGATGCCTGTGGTGCCGTACAATACAATATAGTAGTTATCACTTCTAAACCAATAAGAGAGAAATGCTGCCCCGCCGCCTGCCAGGAAGCAGAGAAGTGTCAGCTGCCCCGACAGGTTGTCCAGTCCCTTGACGGACATACCAAAGGTCCGCAGGCTGTACATCTGGCGCTCCAGATAAACGCGTGTGTTATTCATTCCCTGATTCATACGATATGTATCCTCTGCATTCTGTTTCAATCCGCGCAGATATTTGTTCTTAGTCAGTGCCATGTTGGTGCTCTCTTTAATTAATCGTTTGTAGAAGCTTCCCGCCATCAGCCTGGTAAATACCCCAGCCAGGCAGATTGCCGCCAGCACATACAGTGCCTTTCCTGTTTGTAAAAAGCTCATCATAGTAAAAGCTCCCCTTTCTTCCCGGATTCCATCCCGTTTCTATAAATAATATTATTTTTTGGCCCGGGCTGCTGGCCGCAGCCGATGCCTGGTTTGGGAACCGCCCCTGCAGTCAGGCGTTTCCCGGTAAAGTCTATTATAGCAACGGATTTTGATTTGGGAAGTTGAGAGTCCCTAGAATCGTTCGCCAAATTCTCCTAAAAAACGATTCTGAGAGGTGAGATTTTTCTTTAGACAGTTAAGGTATACGCCAGGTTTCTCCCTCCGTATCCGGATGCATCTCCTGTCCGGATTCCCGGTTTCCACGGTTCCCATCTGACGATTCCATTCTATTAAGGCTGGCCGTAAACCGCTGCCCATCTTCTGTTTTTATTCTGTAGCCGCACTCCACAAATTTGGTTTTTACGCCGTCTTTAGTACTACGGCGAACTTTTTAAAAGCTTGTTTTTCCGGTGTGATAGATATGCATTATAGTTCCCGCGTATATGGTAACTTACTATTTTTTTCATATCAGTTACTGTATATACAATTATCCCATGCATCAGTTTGATTACCATCGGCATCGTCAATGGGATTGCTTTTTTTAAAGCTTTCCCGTATCTGAGTGGCAAACAGATGGATTATCATTACAAACAGCATATGGCGGTTCCAGCCTTGATAGCTGCGGCACTCATAATCTCCCATTCCCAGATTGCTTTTGCATTCCTCAAAGCATTGTTCAATCGGCCGCCTTAACGTTGCTGCTCTGTCCAGTTCTCCTACCGGGAGGTCTGCCGGGGCGTTACTGACGAAATATTTTATTTCACCATCTGCGTATTTCCTCAGATAAATCCATATTTCCTCCCCTGGCTTCACATAATTGCGGCTCCCGTCTGCACGGCCGGAAAAACAACGCAGGAATTTCCGCTCTGCAAGGATCGGGCCCTTGGCCCCTTCTGCCAGCACTATCGTTTCCCATGGCAGGGATGGATTTTCTGCAATATCACGCACGGATGTTGGGCCATGGGAAAGTACCGGGTGCTTACGGGGACGGCCCCTTTTCGTTTCGGGGAAGGACTGCTGTGGATACTCCAGGAATACCTGCCCTTTTGCATTTGTTGCAGCAAAATACCATACACCTTCCGGCAGATTCAATCCGTCCAGGAAACCGTGGTCATTTCCATAGTCTGCATCACACCCCGGACCGGCAGTTTTCCGTTTTCTCCAGGCAGCCACAGTACTGCCGCTTTACACCGGCGGAATGCTTCCCTTTTTTTACACAGCTTGTGTCATCCACGGACAACATGCCGCAGCCTGCCCCAATCTGCCTGGACAGGAGCTCATACTTTTCACCGTAAAAGTGAAGGGCGACTGGCTCAATCGATTTGCGTTCCAACGGGCTCATAAGCCCCTGTATAAAGGTTTGGAACAATCTTCGTTGTGGCCGCAGAGAAAAGCAGGGAAAATAATTCTGAAGATAGTTTTCCAGTTCCGTTTGGAGTAAGGAATCATTATTTTCATCGGAATATCAAGCAGCTAATGCAATCGGATCCAACATCGTAGGATTCATCATAGTATCAGCCCCTTTTTCTTTATTATACCAAAAAAGGGGAAACACGCCACTCAGGGAGTTCGCTGTAGTATTAGTACTGGTCCGGATATTTAACCCCTTCTTTTTCTTTTCCATACCATCCTCCCTCTTATAAAACAGACCTCTGAATCTTGTCATATACAGAGGTCCGATTATTTATGAGTCATGCGTCTGTTGTTTGTGGGTCGCTATTTATAAGTATATTATTTATAAATCTGTTATTTGCGAATACAAATAAAACAAATCTGACTGTTAATCAACGTTTTTCTTATCGAAGGGAACGTACGATCTCGGTAAGCAGATTCACGCTGTGAACAATGGCCTTAGCCTCAAAAGCAGGGTAATCTACCGAGGCACTGTCATCTGCCTTATCCGAAATAGCCCTCACAATAAGGAAAGGGATGGAGTTAAGGTAGCAGGCCTGGGCAATGGCTGCCCCTTCCATTTCTGTACAATATCCTCCAAAGGTATCTGTCAGCCACTTCTTTTTTCCTTATCAGAAATGAACTGGTCTCCAGTCACCACACGTCCCACAAAGGTGTGGATGTCCGGATTCACTCTGGAACAACACTCCTCAGCAAGATTTATAAGACCTTCATCTGCCTTAAAAGCCAGCGTCTCCACCCTGGGTATCTGTCCCGGTTCATAGCCAAATCCGGTTGCATCCATATCATGCTGAAGTGCATCGCTGGAAAGCACAATGTCCCCAATATCAATTTCTGCCTTCAGAGAACCTGCAATTCCCGTATTCACCACACCTGTAACACCATATATATCTGCCAAAATCTGGGTGCACATAGCTGCATTGACCTTGCCAATGCCGGAGCGGACCACTACTACCTCCTTCCCCTCCAGCTTTCCTTTATAAAAGTCCATGGCAGCCCTTGACTCCACCTGTACATCTGTCAGCTGCGCCTTAATCATAGCCACTTCCTCGTCCATGGCTCCAATAATCCCTAGCATAATTACCTCCTTCTGTCATGTACTATTCTTCTATTATATAGGATGCCTAAAGATTTTCAAGTTCAAAGCTTGTTCTCACTTGACATTATCTTTTGCATAAGGCATAATCGGATATACACGAATTTATTACAGGAGGCACTACACATGAGATTTAAAACACAGGGAGTCTGTTCCAGGGAGATATCCTTTGAGGTAAAAGATAATAAACTGACCAACGTCCAGTTCGTAGGCGGCTGCTCCGGCAATACTCAGGGCCTGTCCCGGCTCATCGAAGGCATGGACGTGGATGAGGCTATCCGAAGACTGGATGGAATCCAGTGCGGTCCCAGGCCTACATCTTGTCCGGATCAATTGGCTCGGGCGTTGAAGCAGTTTAAAGGGCGGTAAATATTCTACTAATCTAATATGCTAAATTTAGCTACAAATACTTACTTAAGTTCTTAAAGGGCATTGTTTCTCTATGGATCCAATGCCCTCAATTTACTAAGTCTATTCACAGAAATACAATTAACATACCTAATCAACCCAAACTCCATCCGTTGCAGGACTAAATCCTTCAAATTTCCCATCATACACAGCAACAAACACTCCTCTTAAACGGTAATAATATCCTTTATCCTGATTCTTAAAGGTAATATTCAATGAAGGACGATTTAAGCCTTCCTGATAATCTTTCGCATAAAATTCAGCATCGTAATATGTCACCTGCCTCCATCGTTCTCCCGCCACATCCCAACGTTCTAAATAAATGGTAATATATACTTCGTCTGCAGAAACATCTAGATATGCCGTTGCTGACCCTGCAATATTACCGTTCCCTTCATTGGTAATTGTCACATTTGCTTCTGCAAAAAAATTCCCTCTAGCCTTTGTTGAGTCATATCCACTTGAGCTTCTTACAGATTTTGGTAATAAATTCGACTCTGCCTCAACCATCCGTTGAGCATTAGAATTATATGGCATCGCGATAACCGTCATATTTATAGATATAGATAATACAACTGAATATATTATTATTGATAAGTACTTTTTCATTATCTTAATCATCTCCTTAGTTTGTAATTCGTTTGACAATTTCAATAAACTCCTCTTTATTCATTATTCCTATTGCTCTACAATATACTCCCTTAGATATAAAAGATGCTTTATATCTCAAATTCCCATCTTCTAAAACTTCACTCTCAATGCTTATGTCCTTATCTATCCATTTATTATGTATTTTAAACTCATTCTGTTTATCATAGTCGCCCCCATAAACACTGGATGTCTCTCTATCTGACTTTGATTGGCAAAAATAAAAAAACTGTTTATTATAAATAAATTCCATATCTGCTCTATCATTATCTATATACAACGCTTTAAAATCCATATCCCCTGGGATAAATCCTAATTTTAACGAATTGATTTCCAACTCATCCTCAATAGCCTTATATGCCTCCTCCTCCCCATTTACAGCTATCTTATTAGAATCATTATTATATACTATATTATTCTCGTCTCTAACCCTCTCCCGATAAAAATACGATTTCGTCCCCATAGCCACCATACATCCACTCCCTGCCACAAGACAGGCAATTAAACCAATCGCAGCCAACCGCTTCCATCCAAATCTCGGTTTGATAACCTTGGGGTGCTCTGGTTGGTCGGATTCCGGTACATTCTTTGACTCAGCCTTTTCTTCCTGTATCCTTGCCCAGATTTTTTCAAACTCATCTGATGATGGGGACGGAATGGGAAGGGGGACGGTCATATTCTTGACTGCTTCAAATTCTTTTAACAGTTCTTCATCTGATATATCATCCGTTCCCCAAATCGGGCAGTCCATAGAATTGTCCTGTTCTGAATCTCTTTTATAATCTCCCACGTGACACCTCTGTTTACCAAATCTCCTAAAGTTCCCTTTGCCTTTAGGGTTGACTTTTTGCGTTTAATGCTTACTATAATAGTAGACGTTTATGAATGCCGGTTTCCCCAGCATATCATATTCTTTAGGAGGTTTTTATGAAAAAAATTATTTTAACCGGCGGCGGTACTGCCGGACACGTTACCCCCAATCTGGCCCTGCTCCCTTCATTAAAAGAAGCTGGTTACGAAATCCGCTATATCGGTTCATACCAGGGTATGGAACGCAAGCTGATTGAAAATGCGGGCATTCATTATGATGGCATATCCTCTGGCAAGCTGCGCAGATACTTTGATATCAAGAATTTTTCCGACCCGTTCCGCGTTGTCAAGGGTTACGCGGAGGCCAGACGGCTCTTAAAACGCCATAAACCGGATGTAATTTTTTCTAAGGGCGGTTTTGTTGCAGTTCCCGTGGTCCTTGCTGCCAAACACTACAAAATCCCTGTCATCATACACGAATCCGATATGACGCCTGGCCTGGCCAATAAAATCTGCATTCCTTCCGCCCTTAAGGTTTGCTGTAACTTCCCGGAGACTCTTAAGTACCTTCCATCCGACAAGGCTGTACTGACAGGCTCCCCTATCCGTGCAGAGCTACTCCAGGGTGACCGGCTGTCCGGGCTCTCGTATGCCCACCTGTCTGCCGGCAGACCTGTACTCCTTGTCATAGGCGGAAGTTTGGGCTCTGTAGCCGTAAATACAGCGGTCCGTAATATCCTCCCCAGGCTTCTGTCCAGCTATCAGGTAATACATATCTGTGGCAAAGGCAATCTGGACGAAAGCCTGATAGGAACAGCCGGATATGTACAGTATGAATACGTTGACGCTCCCTTAAAGCATCTTTTTGCGGCAGCCGACCTTGTCATATCAAGGGCAGGGGCTAATTCCATCTGCGAGCTTCTGGCACTGCGCAAACCGAACCTGCTTATTCCTCTGTCAGCCGCGGCCAGCCGCGGAGACCAGATTCTCAATGCTAACTCCTTTGCAAAACAAGGATTCAGCAAAGTTCTGGAAGAAGAAGCATTGTCTGATGACTCCCTGTTTGATGCCATTAACGATTTATACCTAAACCGTAATTCCTATATACAGTCCATGGAGCAGAGTAATTTGAACAATGCCGTTAAAACAGTTGTATCTCTCATTGAATCATGTGTGAAATAACGTTAGGGCCAATTATCATTTTTTAGCAGTTCTTCAAGGTACTTTCTAATACGGCTGACTCTGGAATAACATGCCTTTTCTGTAATATTCAGCATAGCGCATACTTCCCTTGTCGGCCGTCCCTCTATCAATCTGAGCGTCGCGACCTGACGCCAGTTTTCAGGCATCCTCTCGATTTCCTTAAGAAGCGCCTGACATCTCTCTTTGCTGACTACATAATCCGGCAGATTGGCAGCCTTATCGTGTGCCGGATAATCTTCACTGTTATATGCCTCTTCGTCCAATTCCCCATAGCTCCTGTACTTCATTCTTCGGTGAAAGTCCATACACCGGCTCTTCAGAATACGTATCAGCAGCGCCCTCTTACTTTCCTCGGACATATCCAGGGAATATTTATAGCGGGCATATGAAACAAATGTATCCTGTACCACATCCTCAATATAATCCACAGGAATATCGTTGACATAAGCTATCCTTCTCAGGTATACCTCATATTCCAGATACATTTCTTCAAACAGTTTTTTATCTTCTGTATCCATCTTCTCAATCTTCATTGCAATTACAGACAGCCTTTGATTTTATCCGCAACCTCTGCCAATTCCTCCGGCGAAGCCTTTCCCGGAGTCCAGCTGACTATGTCTGGACCTCCCTCATATCTTGGAATCACATGCATGTGGAAATGGAAAACAGTCTGCCCGGCTGCTTCTCCATTATTCTGAACCAGATTGAATCCCGCGCATCCAAGAGATTTCTTCATCGCAGAGCCAATCTTGGCACCCAGAGGAAGTACCTTGGCGGCTATATCCCCACTCCAGTGCGCATACATCTGCAAAATGCTGTTTTGGAAGGATAAGGGCATGTCCTCTGGACGCTGGTCCCAAATCCAGATCACGCGAAAATCCTCATCCTCATACAGAGTGGTTGACGGAATCACCCTCCTCTGCTATTTTTACAAAAAATACAATTGTCATCTGTCATTCTGAAAATCCTCCTTCCGCTGCGGTTAACACAGCCTGCATTCTATCCAGCCATACCGGAAATTCTGGCAGCATCTTTTCTCCTGTAAAGCAGGATACCTAATATGAAGCCGGAAATCAGGCCTCCTATGTGAGCTACATTGTCCACTCCTGTTGAAGTAAACCCATGATAAAGCGTCAGCAGAACCATAAAGCCCAGCTGCCTGTTGGTTAGTCCGTCCAGCTGACCATGATGAATGGCAATCACATAGACCAGACCGCCTACCACACCGAAGATTGCGCCTGAAGCCCCCGCGGACACACTGGCCTGCCCTGTCCGTACCTGGACAGCCAGGGATATACTGTTGGCAGCAACACCGCTGGCAAGGTAAAATATCAAATACTTGATATGACCCAGCGCCCTTTCCATCTTCTCTCCAAGCACCAGAAGCACCAGCATATTATTTGCCAGATGGCTGACTCCAAAGTGCAGGAACATGGCAGTAAACAGCCTGTAATACTCTCCACCAAGGATAACAAAAGGCGCAAATACAGCCCCGTGTTTTACCATGAATACGCCATCCTCCGTGGAGCCGATGGCCTCCAGGTACAGAAATACCAATACGTTGACTGCTGCCAGCGCAATGTTGACATATGGCCTGCTCCTGTTTATGCCCGTAACCATCCGTATTCCTCACATCCTCAATGATATATAATCTTAGCATACTTTAAAGGACTTGTTAAGTGGCTTTGACGCAATAAAGTTATTTTTTATGCCCCCACCCCACTGTTATTTACTATTTCTGCAACCACACTCACACAATTGTCTTTTAAGATAAACGAAACATACTGGGTTACTCTGTGCTGTTAATAAAAAATATATCCGCAGTCAGCTATAAATATCTGGTCTCCCGGCTCCAGCTGCGTTGTCTCGTTTGCCTCCAGCAATCGTCCTTTGACCCTGGTACCATTGGTAGAGTTAAGGTCCGTTACAGTATAACTCCCATTGTCCTCGTCTAATCTTATGTGAAAACGGCTGACTGTATCTTTCAAAAGCACATAGTCTGCTAAATCCTTGTGTTTGCCAATCACAAATGGATAATAGGATATTACAATGTCCTCATCCGAACCATTGAGGGCAGATAAACGCCGGACTTCCTCCCCTTGTGCTGGCCGCTCTGATAAAAGCACGGTCTGAAAGCACTCTCCGGCGCTGCTTTCCGGCATTTTCTGCAAATACTCATTTTTATCCCCATTCATATACGCAGTAGATGGTTGATTACCTAAATCCTCGTTTTCGTCATCTTCATCCTCATACAAAATTCTCCATGGGTCCTGCTCATCATCTGAACCTGCCCCATCTGCCTTTGCAGCCCTATGCCCAATGAACAGCCTATACAGATTCATGGCTGACAGCATAAACAGCAAGCCTCCGTCGATTGCTGCCAGCAGCCTCCAGTTGTCAATGACCATTGTCATCCCTCTGAACATCCACAGTGCGGATGGACAAAGTACTGCCGCTGACAGCCATACGATAAACTGCCGTCTGAAAGTGGTTCCTTTCCATTCAGGTTCAGTCCGGCCTGAGCCTTCCTGTTTTATTTCACACCTTTCCAATTTACCCTTTTCTTTTTTTCTCCGCTTCTCCCCCCTGTCACTGTTATGCTCTTTCTCTGTCTCCCCGCTTTTTCCTTTCCCCTTCCCTGTAATACAATCTCTATTTTGCTCATTCCCCTGTTCTTTCCCTTGTTCCTTCCCTTGTCCCTTCTCCTTCAGCCCCTTCTCCCAATGATCTGTTTCCTGTAGTCCTCCTTTCTTTATGTAATCTCCCTCCGGTTCGCTCAATAACTCCCGTTTCTTCCCTTTCCGCCGTTCTGACGCAATCAGCCCCAGCAAATCATCCATTCCGCAGTTTTCCTTAAGGCTTTCCTGATAAAGTCCATAAGCCAGGACTACGCTCTCCCTGTCTTTATGATTTATCCTCTTCAGTATATATTGCAGGAGGCGGCTCAGTTTACCCTGGAAATCATCCTGAACACCAGGGATCAGGCACAAACCGGTCTGGAATAATTCCGGCTCCACATAAATATATTCCGGTTCCAGCAGGACACCCCCTGCATCTAAAAGATATTCCTCCATACCACTTAGCGCTGCATGTATCTGGATTAATAACTGGCATATCTCTTCTCTGGTTATAAAACGAGTTTCCAGAAGGCGGCTTAACGGTTGTCTGGAGGTAATGTCATAACAATATAAGGGCAGTCCATCCTGGTATGTTATGTACATCCTTAACAGTCCACGAATCTCGTTGTGGGCCAGCATTCTGGCTTCATATCCAGCTGTGGCCTCTGCCACCCCCGCTACCAGGTAATTGCGTTTTGCTTCTCTCCTGTAGCTAATTTCCATCTTCTTTAACCAGCCCTTCAATTAAAGTAATCTTGCGCAGAAATGTCTCCGGCCGGAACCTTTCCGCCTCAATCTCTCTTTTCCATTTTCCCCCTCTGCCTTCTCCGTATATCCTCTTCCCTTTTTCCTTTATAGCCAGATCGCAGTCAGGAAAGAACATGAGACGGCCTAAATGTTCCTGCACCCCGGACGCAGAGGCTTCCAGCTCTTTTGCACTTCCATGACGGCCCTTTTCTAACGCCTCATGCAGACCCATGGCGGCCTTGGTCTCATCATGAATACGGCATGCCTGCTGGAGCATCACCGCTATGGACAGTAATACCATGGCCATAATCCATGCGGCCTCAACCGTAAGACTTCCCTTAAGCGTTTTTTCCCTCATAGGAACATCACCCCGATTCCTGCCGGGATCAGAAATGGAAGAAGAGGAATGCGCAGCCTCCCCCTGTCTGTTCCCTGTATAATCCCCTTTTAAAATACTAAAAACCATAGATAGTAAAAAGCAAAATCCCCAAGCCGCCTGCCAGCAAAACCAGATTTTTCAATGCACCCAGATAAATGCCCGATATCAGAAAAAAACCATCCATCCCCCTTTCCCACAGCCTCGTTTGTTATCCGGGATAAAAACAGCAATCCCGCTCCTACAGCCATGGCCATGGCTGTATCTATAATCTGGCCCGACACCAAGTCCGAAGGTATCTTATGTCCCGAATCCCGGTATATGATTGCCGCATCCAGCACAATATACATGCATCGCAGAACCGCGCCCGCGGCTGCGGACATCACAATCAGGCTGAGTTTTATTCTGTGATTCCTCATATCCTGCCAGGCTCCAATTGACAGCGTCATAAGAAATCCGCAGCGCAGCAATACTCCGGCTATGTCATGTCCTGCTGTTAATTGTTCCGTCAAATCCCCATTTAATATGCCCAACAAATAACACCCCCGTCTCCCACATCACTTTCCTCTGCAATAAGAACACTCCCCCAGATATTCCACCTGCGTCAATGGAACCTCCTGAACATACGCAATGATGGACCGGCAGCTTTTAGACACATGGTAGCTTGAACCATATGGCATGACATAAACCGTACCGCTGCTCCCCATACTGCCGCTTCCCCCGCCCCCGCTTCCTGTGCCTCCGCTTCCCCCACCGCATGTCCCACAGGAAGAATACCTTCCTCCTGCCTCATTCTGCAGTTCCCCCACAGCCCCTAAATCCACTGCCTTTAAATCATTGTACAGATAGTGGCAGGTCCTTAAGCGGTGATAGCGGGTGGAGTTTTTTCCAATGTATACTATCTCATCTTCTTCTCCATTCCCATCCCTGTCACCATCCCCAAAACGTCCCCCATCTGCTCCATTCCACATTCTGCGGCTGCATACCTGTTCCACGGGAATGCTGCTGACTCCTAATACGGAAAAGGGAAGACGCATCCTATATCTCATCACGATATGGACCATCTCATCCTCCCCTATGTCCGTCCCCTCAAATGATACGGCTTCCACCCACTCCCTGTTAATCTCTCCCAATATTCTGGCGGAAGCATAAGCTGCTGCCAAAACAGAGGTGGCTGTATCCTCTGCTCTTCCCACATCCACCTCTGCACCTCCTTCCTCTGCGCTACGGAAACAGTATTCCACATAGGCATACTGACTCAGCTCCTCCCCCACGGATTCCATTACAGCCTGTATCTGTCTCTGACGGTCCAGCATCTTCATAGGCATAATCAGACAGAAACAAAAGAACAGGAACAGGGACAGACTGAGAGCAGCCTCTACGGAGAGACTCCCCTGCATCTGGCAGGAGTTCCATGATAATGCCCTTTTTCCATGGAACAGTCGACAGCATTTACGTACTTGGAGAGGTGCGGTTGTATTTATTTTTGCTGTTTTTTTATATGGACAATACGGATTTGATTTTTTATTCTGCACCAGAAAAAGGGCATCATCATGAACCTCCTTTCCCCATTCCTAAAAATTTACAGTTCCCGTCTTTATGGGCTTTTGTAGTCTTCCAGGTAGCTCCCGGCTACAGCCATACGCGTGTCATATGCGTAACCGTCTTCCCGTCCCCGGCTTTTCCACAATCCATTTGAAAAAAAACACATGTTTTCCACTGACAAGAGCTTCTGCATCCACCGTACATACACAGTTTGCCAAAGAAAATCCAGGCTGCTTCACCGCAGTGACAATCTGCATTACATCCATCATCCGGTAAACCAGATCCGTGTCATAAGCGCCGAATATAAGTATCCGCAGATAGCCCTTATAATCAGCTCCGCTTCCATTTCCTCCTTCTTCATCAATCAGGCTTCCGCTCCTTCCCATCTCCAAAAGTCCGGCCAAATCCAGTTTCCAGTCGGATCCAGTCTTAAAGACCGGTACCCTTTTCCCTTCCAGAAGGTACCGCACATCCAGCAGAGCCTCTCCCAGAGCCCATACTGCCATGATAAAAAATGCCACCACTGATACAAGTGGCAAAATCCCGGTCCCTCCCACAATGGTCAGAGCCAGATTACGCGCTTCCTGGCGTTTTCCGGCATCTGACAGAATATGTACCAGATTGAGTCCCTCTCTAAATGCAACCAGGCGCGCCGCCACACCGCTTAAATTGTCCCTGTCCTTTTCCTTTCCATGAATGATATATTCTAGCTCATAAAATTCCCCCTTCTGCATCTCTTTTTTAAACCCTTTAAAAAAACGAATATCATATTCTCCAATCAACAGGCGCTGTATCAGTGTCCTGACTCCGGTCAAAAAGCCAGTGCTCTTAGAATCTCCATCCTGGTCTGTTTCCTTCCATCCACCGCCGTCTGTTTTCCTCTGGACGGACGGTGTGCCGGAAAGCCTGAGGGCTGTCCCAGAAACAACGGTTCCCTCCGGTAATACTAATTCCAGCATTTCTCTTCCTGCCATATTTCCTACTTGTTCCAGAAAACCTTCCTTTTCCTTATCCCGGACCCCGAATTCCACTCCCAGTGTAAGCATGCCGTACTGGGACCAGCGCGCCCTTACCGGCTGCCATAAGGCATCCTCGTCCAGCTCATCGTCCTCATCCTCCGGCTCCCAGCTGCTGATATACTCCATTACCGCCTCCGCCATATCAATCACATCCCTAATCCACAGTATCCTGTCCCGGCTCAGATTTGTCAGCGCCTCAACCTCCCTGCGGCGCTGTCCATCCTGGGCCGCATATGCCTCATACTGGCTGATTTCCTCCTCCAGGCCAGCCCTCACATCCTCACTCAGGTCACTGGCTTCTTCCAAAAAACGTTCTCTGCTGTCTGCCAATTTCTCATACAATTCATCAGCCCGCTTTTCATAGGAGTTTACCTGGCCCGGAAGCCGTTCCAGCTCCCGTATCAATTTATTGGCCTGGGATACAAATCCTCCCCCATCCAGCTGGTCCAGGCAGCCCTTCCCCTGTTCCCACCGTTCCCTCTGGGCCAGAAGTGTACTGTTGATTATCTCCAGCGCCTTTTCCACCTTTACAGCTTCCCTGGAATGGGCGGCATATAGTTCTGAAACGCGGTTAACACTGTTTCCCTCTTTCCAGGCCTCCAACAGCTCTGATGCGCCGGCTTCATCCAGCTCGTCCCAATCTGCATCCAACAGACCATACTTCATATAATCCAGTATTTCCTGTTCAAAATATCTTCCGTCCCCCTGGGTAAGATCCGTCATATCTGTTATCCGAATCTGCTCCGCCTTCATGGGATACCAATTTTCAGCCTCCATATAGGGCCTCATAAATTCCCTGAACTCCTTTTCCAATGTCTCTGCTTTGTCATACTCAAGCCCCAATATCCGGTACTTATTCCACAGTTCCCGGTGATACTGGGCCATAAGGGAATCTGCGGATGAGTCCACTGCCATCCGCAGATAGCATCTGGCGCCTGCTGTGCGGGCCGATTCCACAATCACACACAGCAGTGCGCAGACACTGAACAGTATCATTGCCAGGAATACCGTAATCTCACCTTTCCTGCACATTAATACACCTCTTTTGACTGGCTGTTTATCTCCTTAAAAATATTTTGCAGCAGGGTTGTTATCTGCTTTTTAAAGATAATGACCAGGCCTATGAGAACGACTAATACCAACACCAGCTCAATCACCCCCACACCCTGTTCATCCTTCCAGAACTCCCTTAATTCTTTTCCTAATTCCATGGCTCTCCTCCTTATGCTTTACTTGAATTCCATCAGCGCCGGAACAGCTATCATAACCATGACCACTGACAGTAGTATGAACAGCGGAAGCAACAGTTTTGTTCCAGCTTCCTCCCCCAGGCGCCTGGCCTGATGTTTTCTCTGTTCAAATGCATCTGTCATCTCTGTACGCAGCAGATTCTTAAGATTCTTTGAACCGTTTTTACGGTTTTGTTCCAGCAGACCTCCCAACTTCATATAAGACTGGAGTCCACACCGCCTTCCAAACTCCTCAAATGCACTCCCCTCCGGCACTCCCCCCTTCATCCGGCAGCTGGTCTCATACATTTCCTCATAGACATACCGTTTCCTGCGCCTTCCCTGCTCCACCATCATGTTATATTCCAGGGCAATCTTATCCCAGGCCGTCCGGATACTCATACCGGCGCCCAGAAAAATGGTCAGCCTGGACAATACCTCCGGGTAATCCAGTGCCAGCTGGCGTTTCCTCGCCTCTGCCCTGTTTTGCAGCCCGGCCCGGTCCTTTAGAAAACATAAGACGGCTCCGGCCGCTCCCAAGCCCATCACCGGAACAAAGACAGACTCTTCCGGCAGACTGTATTGCAGGCTCCGTCCCTGATACTCCTTAGGAAGCTTCATATAAGCTGTAGTGGACTGCAGTTCATCCTCCTTCTTGAGAAACTCGGCAAATGCCGCCTCCGTCTGTTCCTGTTCCGTAAGCACCGGTGGCTTTACGCACACGGACAGTTCATATTCCTCCGGCCATTTCCCCTCTGTCATACGCACATGCAGGTTGATTCTGATTCCCTGCTCGTCAATCCCCCTCTGTTTCATCTCATGGACATGCAGTTCACCAAAAGAATCCAGAAGCTCCGGCTCATCCGATTCCCACCTGAGCCTTATTCCATAGCTGTCCAGATATGTAAGCAGGTTCAGATCCTGCCTTACATCCTCAAGAGACGGATTATTTCCCAATATAAGCTTCGGAAGCTGTTCCATCACAGCCTCGTACGCCTTAAGGGCCTCCTGTTTCGTATATACCCGTTCTGACAGAACCATTTCCACAGGAACCGCCTTCTCCTCAAGACCCTCCACCATCAGGCTGTATGTCTGATTCCCCTGTCCATAGCTTCCCCTGGCCAGGGTATTGCCTTCCAAAAGCCCGCTGTCTGTGCGCTGCCACAACTGTGCCGCCATTCCCAAGAAAAGGCCGGCTGCCAGGCATATAATCTGTTTCCGCCCAATCCGGGCCCAAAGCCTCCCCCCAGGTCTGTTTCTAATCCTTATCGTCCGCTCCACCTGCCTTTCACACCTCAATGTCCAGTATCTTCCCGGCCATAACCAGCGCGCCCGCATAGGCTGCCAGACACATGGTCATCACTCCCCGGCCCATCCAGGTGCCGTACATCACGCTGAAAAATCCAGGGGATGTAAGATCAATGTAGAGTACAATCAAAAACGGTATCAGATTCATGATTTTCTGTTCAAATATCCTGGAAGCAAGCATGGTGTGTATCTCCTCCTTAACCTGCACCTTATCACGGATAATTCCTGCCGTCTGGCGGATGATTTCCACCAGCTCACCTCCGCTTCGTTTAGCCGCGGACAGTACCTGGGCAAAATTATCCACATCCTCCAGTCCGCTGCGCCGGCCAAAATCCATGAACAGCTCTTCTGCCGGGCGGTTCATCCGGATTCCATCGCACAGGATCCGGAACTCCTCTGTAATCATCTCCCTCTTTCCAAACAGTACTTCCAGCTCCTTTATGCTGAGGGCAAGTCCATTTTCCAAGGAATACCCTGCGCTGAGAAAGGAGGACAGCACCTGGATTCCCTCCTTAAACTGTAATTCCAGCCGCCTGGCCCTCTCCTTCTTTAACTCCTCCCTCCGATATAAAGGATAACAGGCTCCAAAGGGTATCAGAATCAGGAACACCACCGCACTGCGGTAAAATACATAGGAGGCCAGCCCGCAGGCCCCTATCCCGCAGGCACCGTATAACAGCCACTCCCTGGCTGTAAGGCGGTAGGTGCTGTAATCCACTCTGTCGGGAGGCCGGGCTCTGGGAGCCCTCTTTTCCGGTTTGCTCCTGGCAATCTCCTGCCTAACCAGGTCCCGCCTGTGTCCCGGCCCTTTTCTGACGAAGCCGGTCCTCCTTCCCGTCATATTCAAACAATGGCTCCAGTTCCACCTCTCCATTTTGCAAACCTCCTATTCTCATAATGGATAAAACTCTTCTCTTTCCATCCTTCAGCCGTCCCAGATGGACCATGATGTCCAGAGCCGACACAATCTGGTTCCTGATTGCCGCCAGCGGAAGGTCTGCCGCCATCAGCACCATGGTCTCCAGCCTGCTTATCATGTCCCGCGGGCTGTTTCCATGACCCGTGGAAAGACTGCCGGGATGGCCTGTGTTCATGGCCTGGAGCATATCCAGGGCCTCTTTTCCCCTCACCTCGCCCACTACGATGCGGTTGGGGTTCATGCGCAGGGCCGCCTTGATTAGCTGGCTCATGGTAATTTCCCCTTCCCCCTCCGTATTGGCGTTTCTTGTCTCCAGGCGCACAAGATTGGGAACCTGCGTTATCTGCAGTTCAGCAGAATCTTCAATGGTAATTACCCGCTCACCGGAGGGTATGAAGGATGACAATGCGTTTAGGAATGTGGTTTTCCCGGAGTTTGTCCCTCCGCTGATGAACATGTTGCATCCCTCCTCCACCAGCTGCTCCAGAAAGCCCGCGGCCTCCGCGCTTATGGCTCCGAAACGAATCAGCTTTTCCATGGTAATCGGGTCCGGGAATTTCCTTATAGTTACAACCGGACCATCCAGGGCCACAGGCGGAAGCACCACATGGACTCTGGAGCCGTCCTCCAGCCTGGCATCCACCATGGGAGAGGATACATTCACCACACGGTTGACCCTGCTTACAATCTGTTGTATGATATCCTCCAGCTGTTCCGGCTTCTCAAATTTCCTGTCCCATAATTCCATCCTTCCGTTTTTCTCCATAAATATCTTTCCTGCTCCATTAACCATGATTTCCGATACGGAGCTGTCATCAATAAGCTCCTGCAGGATATCCAGACGGCGGAAGCTGTCAAAGAGGCTGCCCCGCAGCCAGAGCCGCTCTTTTAACGGCAGGAACATTTCCTGTCCCATGTCTCCTATGGCCCTGTCAATCATCTCCATCAGTTCCCCGTCGTCCATATGGTGACTTTCCTGCAGCTCTTCCATGATGCGTTCCCTTATGACCCACCGGACATCTTCTCGGTTCCTCCTCCTTGTACTCTCCCTCTCCTCCATGGCTCACGCCTCCTTCCTCACAGCTTCCTCCTCATTGCTCCTACACCCCCTAGCTCTCCGGCTGCTTCCCGTTCAAAAGCTGCCTTACATAATCCCCCATCTCTCCCCATGTCAGCTGTTCCAGGTACCCCTCCCGCCTCATAATACCTGTATGTCTGGGCAGTCTCAGTTTCTGAATCCTGTCCCTGACCCCGGCATCGTCTGCTTCCTCCAGGTATTCCTCAAATTCCTCTATCTTGGCTGCTGAGATATAGTCCTCCCTGACCGGCATATACACCACATCACACATGGAGAGAATGGGAAGTGATCCCCTTCCCATCTGGCCCACGTCCACCACCAGCCTGTCATAGCCGCTCTCCCTCGCAATCCTGTCTATGAGCTGCGCCATGTCCTCCGGCGCCACCTGGCTTAGGTCCTCCGCATATCTCACCGGAGGTATATAATCCATATTTCCCCAGTTGCTGATCATAGACTTTAGCTTCATCCAGTTATACCCTCCCTGCCGGTACAAATACAGCACATCCGATAAATCAGCCTTGCACTCACTGTTAATCAGCCTGGAAAGCCCTGAATATTCCTCCAGGTTTAGATACAGCACCGTCTCCTTTTTTGCCATCACCTGCCCTATGGTTAGGGCCAGGGAGGACTTAAAGCACCGGTTCACAGGGGAATATATGCCCATGACCAGGGCCCTGGTCCCAAGAAGGGCCAGCGACGGCTCCACAGGCCGGCTGCAGTAGGAAGCCAACACCTCACGCATGATACAGTCTCCGGACTGGTACTTGTAGATGGACGGAAATACATCCAGCCCATCCACCAGCTCCCCGTCACACAGGACCATGACCTGCTTTGCCTTCACATCCCCCACCAACGCCCGGGAGCACTCATCTACCAGCAGGATTTCTATGGGATGTTCTTCCCCATATTCTCTGAGCCTGTCCAGGCTGGAAAACGCCATGGCTGTAAACGGAATCTTTTCCTTCTGATTCACATAATCCGCCAGCCGTTCCCCAAAGGCGGGGTCAGCGTCATAGACTGCCAGAATCTTTACCATATATTTACTCCTCACCTCGTTTCTGCCTGGCGCATATGCGCCTTAACACCCATCACTCATCCCTTCCACATCACTGTAATAAGAGTCCCCGCAAAAAAACAGGCTCCCAATGGAATTACGCACTTATATCCATCCCGCTCCGGGCAGTAATACGCCTCTATTTCTTTACTCTGAATCAAACGCCTGATATAGGCAGTCAAATACAAGAATCTCTGACAGACGCTGCCCTCTCGCAGCATCTTTCCGAGAGCCAGAACAGCTCCCAGACACAAGCCAATCACCACGGACCAAAATCCTCTTTCCAGGCCAAAACAGCCTGCCACAAGGGCCATAAACTTAATATCCCCGGCTCCCACCATCCGCAGCAGGAAAAATGGGAAACCGGCTGCAGCCGCCAACACCAGCCCCATTATAAAAACAACAACGCCTTCAGCCGCGGCTGCCCAAAAGCCAACGCTTCCCGCTCCGGACACGCAGGCCTCCGCCGAAACAGCCAGTCCTGCCGCTGCCACGGCCTCCAGGGCCCTGTTAGGTATCCGGTAATACCTGATATCCATAAAGGCGCAATAGGCCATCATGCCATACAATGCATATGACATAAAACAATGTAAACTGAATACGCTCCCCCCTTTCTCCGTTCCATCTTTCACTTATTTCTGAGGAAATTTCTGCCTGAGCCAGGCAACGCAAAAAATAATGATGTAAATAAAACCCATTGAGATAAATCAGACTGTCATGAAATAGACTGTGTTGGATGTTGTTCCATTATGAGGGATTTTCCGGCAAATGTCAAGGGTGAATTTCAGCGAGTTTTATGCATTTCATTTCCGATTTCCTTGACCTTCCTCTCTATACATGGTAAAATGAAGTTGGTTCAAATTTTTAAACCAAAGGAGGAAATGGCAGATGACAACTGCCCAGGAATTACAGAAACGTTTTCATGCCTGTATGCCGCTGTTCATTGCCCTGGGCGATGAGATGCGTCTGTCCATCATAGAGGTACTGACAGAGGAAGCCCTTGACAGCAGGCAGACACCTGGCCCCACCCATTTCGAGCAATACGGTCTCAATGTAAACGAAATCACCAGACGGACCAGCCTTTCCCGCCCGGCCATATCCCATCATCTCAAGATACTAAAGGAGGCGGGAATCGTAGGCGTACGCCAGGAAGGAACGGCCAATTATTATTACCTTACCCTGAGGGAATCCAACCGCCGGCTGATGGAACTGGGTTACAGACTGGAAGAATTCCTGTATTGAGAGCCTGTATTAAAATTTAATTCCGCAGGCCATACATGCATAAGATGGCATTTTCCAGATATACTACTTCTATCAATATCTGGGAGATGAAGCATATGTTTGACATCATGAAAGCAGTCAGGGAGACTGCCGCCGCCAGGTCCGCAGTGACCAGGGCGCGGCGTCCCAGACCTGAACTCATCCGCCTGCGCGTGGAAATCGAACGCACAAAATGTGCCATCGAAGCCGCCAGGAACCACTTTGAGCAGGCCGTGGACCCTACCTTGATAGACTGCTATATCTACGAACTGAACGCGGCCCAGCTGCGCTACCAGTTCCTGCTGCGTAAATTTAAAAGCCAGGAGGATTAGTACTTACAGTACTATCCCCCTCCGGGCGCTGTAACATATAACTACATAAAGATTGCGAGGAAAACAACATGAGCACCTGGTATGAACGGGGAGTGTTCTATCACATGTATCCCCTGGGGATGACTGGCGCCCCCAAACACAATGATGCAACCGAAGTAACCAACCGTTTTAAAGAATTAGACAAGTGGATTTCCCACATCCGGTCCCTGGGCGCAAACGCCATCTACATAGGCCCGGTTTTTGAATCCGCCAGCCATGGATACGATACCAGAGATTATAAGCTGGTGGACCGGCGTCTGGGCGATAACGGTTCTTTCAGAAAATTTGTGGACCAATGCCACCAGGAGGGCATAAAGGTTGTTGTGGACGGTGTGTTCAATCACACAGGACGTGAGTTTTTTGCCTTTAAGGACATACAGGAAAAGCGCTGGGATTCCCCTTATAAGGACTGGTATAAGGGAGTGAACTTCGACTGGCAGAGCCCCTGCGGCGATTCCTTTGGATATGAAGCCTGGCAGGGACACTTTGAACTGCCCTGCCTGAACCTCTTTAACCCGGATGTGAGGTCCTATCTCTTTGATGTCATCCGGTTTTGGATTGACGAGTTTGACATTGACGGAATACGCCTGGACTGCGCCAATGTGCTGGACTTTAACTTCATGAAGGAAATGCGCAGCCAGACAGAGGCCATGAAGGAAGATTTCTGGCTTATGGGTGAGGTGATACACGGGGACTACAGCCGCTGGGTTAACAATGAGATGCTTCACTCCGTCACTAATTACGAACTTCACAAAAGCCTTTACTCCGGCTTCAATGACCACAACTTCTTTGAGATTGCCCACAACGTAAGACGGCTGGAGGCCATCGGACGCCAGCTTTACACCTTTGTGGACAATCATGACGAGGACAGGATTGCCACAAAGCTTAAGCTCAGGGAGCACCTGTTCCCCATATACATCTGCCTCTTCACTCTCGCCCGGAATTCCATCCATCTATTACGGCGGCGAATGGGGCATTGAGGGAAAACGCACCAACACCAGCGATGAAGCGCTGCGTCCCGCCATCTCCATAGAGCAGGAAGGTGAACTTCACTGCGAACTTACAGACCTGATTGCACAGCTGGGACAGATTCACAGCCAGCAGGAGCCGCTTCACACGGGCCGTTACCAGGAACTGCTGCTGACCAACCGCCAGTATGCATTTGCCAGACACGGTGAGGACTCTGTCATCATCACCGCGGTAAACAATGACGATGAACCGGCCGAACTGACCATCCCTGTTCCGCTTCAGGCCGGCGAGGCAGTCAATCTTCTGGAACCCGGAGACCGCCTCCCCATTTCAGACGGGAAGGTCCACATAAAATTAAAGGGCAACTGGGGAGCTGTCCTGAAACTCAAGGGAGAGAACTGATATGGTAGCTAAAA
>ENA-OQCB01000373-OQCB01000373.1-human-gut-metagenome-genome-assembly--contig:-NODE-373-length-20953-cov-4.108806_pt1 | contig 20953 bp, 17 predicted proteins | sample MGYA00242493_ERZ504568 | MGnify/ENA primary metagenome ERZ504568 (study PRJEB26092, sample SAMD00036229) | human gut metagenome | host: Homo sapiens | study: EMG produced TPA metagenomics assembly of...
TGATTCAACCGAATAAAATCACTGTTCAGATCATTCCACCATCCGTACCGCTTTTCCGCTTCTGCCTGTGACATCTCCCCCAGCCTTCCAAGGCTGATCCGAAGCCGCTCCAATAAAGTCGGCTCCACGCGAAGTAACCTCCCATTTGGGATTACTGTCCGAATAACCGCTTTCCGTCAGATTGGTAATCATCTCCGCTGCCATTCCGCTTTTACCAGTGCGATGTCTTTGTTATTCCATCCGCCGATAGCTATATATTGTACCAGGAACCATTTGCTGTCGGGTGACCATTGGTAATGTTGGTCACCATCGGCATACGAATAGTTGTATTTGCCATCCAGGACAGTACGTACCTGTTTGCTTTTTAAGTTAATCACGCGTAAAGTCGTACGGTTTTCCAAGAAAGCTACTTCCTTTCCGTCGGGAGAATACATCGGCTGGAAAGAGGTCTGAGAAGTTACCACCAACGGCTCTTCCTTCAATTCCTGTGCATAGGTGAAGTATTTGTCGTCCTTGCGCACCAGGCTGCTCTGATAAACTCCCCAGGTTTCACCCCGTTCGGCCGAGTAAACCAATGAGCGTCCGTCTGGGCTGAAATCGAGATCGCGTTCTTGCTGTGGGGTGTTGGTGATCTGTTTGGTTGTTTCATAGTCGACCGAAGTCACATATACATCGCCACGCACGATAAAGGCAACTTCCTTTCCATTAGGAGAAATTGCGATATCGGTGGCCCCACTTGTCTTGAGTTGGTGGATCAGGTCGTTCTCCACCTTGTCCGAAATGATCCGGACATCCACTTTCTTTGGTTGTGCGCCCTCTTTGACCGTATAGATTTCACCGTCATACCCATAACAGAGGTTACCGTTGCTGTCGGAAGTCAGGAAACGGACGGGATGCGTGGTATGGTTGGTTATCTGCCGGCTACTTTTGCCGGTCAGATCGTTTTTGAATATATTAAAGCTTCCTTTTTCTTCGCTTAGGTAGTAGAAGGAAGAACCGTCTGCCGCCCATACCGGATTGCGGTCTTCTCCCTTAAAGGAAGTGATCTTTTGGAAGGAACGTTCCGGACCGAGCGTGCACAACCAGATGTCGCGCGTGATAGATGACTGGTGGTGTTTGCGCCAGGGGTCTTCGTATCCTTTCTTGTCCTGGTATAAGAGTTTGTCGCCCTTTTTGTTCAACGCCAGGCTCTCCATTGCCAGGGAGGAATAGAGCTCAGGGCGCCCGCCGTCCAAGCTGATCCGGTAGATTTGAGGAAATTGTCCGGACGGGAACTGGCTGTCTTTTGTATCCTGTTGGATGGCTGCCGAGTAGAGGATATGTTTCGCATCGCTGAACGTTTCTGGATATTCGTTTGCGGAGTGGGTGGTCAACTGCTTTGGGCTGCCTCCTTCCTTGTCCATCACGAAGATGTCGAAATTTCCGTTCCGGTCAGAAGCAAATACGATCTTGCTGCCGTCAGGTGACCAGACCGGGCGCGTATCGTGAGCCGGGTGGGTTGTTAACTGGGTAGCTTTGCCACCGTTTGCCGGAACAGTGTAGATATCGCCTTTGTAAGTAAAGGCAATCGTTTCACCGTTTGGAGAAATTGCCGGATAGCGCATCCATAGCGGATCATTTTCGGCCAGCACGTTTGTCGTAAATAGTAGTGCTGAGGTCAGAATAAATAATGATTTCATGCTTCGCGTTTTTATGTGCGTAAAGATACGGTATTATTATAAAAAAAGAGATAAATAAACTAAATAGTAGTCGTTTAGTAGTTTATTTCTATCTTTACGAACCCAAAGTGAGGGACGACAGAGGTGAATATGCACGAAACAGCGATACATAGCAATACTATAGAAAAACTTAAACGTGGTTCTTATGAAGCATTCGATACATTATATAATATGTATGCGGACTCTTTGTACGGTTTCGCCTTACATGCATACGAAAATCTGTTGTCCAGGCGGAAGATATCGTGCAGGAGACGTTTCTCAAGCTTTGGAACATGCGTGCCTCCTTGTCTGTTGAAGGTTCTTTCAAATCCATGTTGTTCACGATAGCCAAGAACCATGTGATCGATGTTTTTTCGCCGACAGATTAACCGTCCTGATTTTGAAGATTACATTCGCTTTTTGTGAAGATGAGAACTTACTGGATAATGCTACAGTAGAAAAAATATATTATGATGACTTTATCGACAAGTTAGCGCTTGCCAAGCAAAAACTGACTCCCGCGCAGCGAAACATCTTTGAAATGAGCCGTGAAGAAGGAATGAGCAATGCCGAAATAGCTGCCCTTTCGGATATCTCCGAGCAAACGGTAAAAAACCATTTGTCTGCCGCATTAAAATCTCTGCGCGAGGAGCTCCGGAAATATAATTACTTGTTTGTCCTTTTTATATAGAAAATCAGAAAACGCCTTCGTTTCTCTGATGATTTCCCTATTTTTTTCAGGTATTCCATTTGGGTGAAAATTTATTTTCATGCAGGAGAAAATAAATTTTCATGCGGAGGAAAATAAATTTTCTCTTGCATGAAACAAAAAATATGCTTTAGAGCATATAAAAGTGTCTGGTACTTTTTCGATACATCTTCGTGTAACTATAAACAATCGACAAATTATGACCGATTTATTTAATAAATTATATTCTCAATTCTTAAGCGGAAAGACCAATCAGAAAGATTTCGAGGACTTCAAGGAGTCCTTGAATCATCTTTCGGATCAGGAACTATCCGAAAGAATGGAATCATTTTGGAATGAGAATACTATTTATCCGCCTATGGAAGCCGTCCGTAAGCGGGAAATTCATCGGAACCTTTGTTTACAGATAAATCCTCCTAAAACATCCATTCGCTGGTCACGTATCGTGGCGGCGGTAGCTGTGATTGCAGTCTTGTCCGTTACGGCGTGGAATTTTTCTCTTCTGCACGAACTGCAAAAAGAGAATACTTCTTTCTTGGCGGAAGTCCCGGCTGGAGATAAAGTGCAGTTGACATTGCCAGACAAGAGCTCTGTCAAATTGAATTCGGAGAGTTCTTTGTCTTATGCCTATGTCGATGGCAAGCGTGTCGCCCGCTTGAAGGGCGAAGGCTACTTCCAGATTTCCAAAGATAAGAAACATCCGTTTGTCGTGCAGGTCGGCAATTTGAATATCGAAGTGTTGGGAACTTGCTTCAATGTCTATTCGTATGAGGATAATGACTTTGTAGAGACTTCTTTGATTGAAGGTTCCGTGCGCCTCTATGATTCTAAATCTCCTTCTGAAAGTTTTATCCTGAAGCCGTCGCAGAAAGCGATCTATTCGAAAAATAGTGGAAAAATCAGTTGCCACAATACAGACAATATAAAAGAAACAGCTTGGACGCAAAATCATCTGGTGTTCGAATCGGAGAAGTTGGGTTCGGTGTTCCAAAAGATCGAAAGATGGTATGGAGTGCATATTGACCTGCTATGCCCGGAGATTGCGAACGACCAGATTTCCGGCTCTTTCAAGGATGAGCAACTCCCGTATGTCATGGAAGCTTTGAAATTCCAGTACGGATTTAATTATGAGATCACAGGAAACAATGTTACGATCAATAAGTCTAATCAATTAAAAATAAGATAAGCCTATGACGATGAACAACTAAAATCGAAAAAAAGTGTTTTTAAAAATCAATTGTTTAATTCTAACTTAAGTCTATTAATCATAGTCATGAAGAAAGTATTTCGGAGTGCAGCACTCCTGTTATTGTGTACGACTGTGTACGCACAAGACATTACGCAAACGATGTCGATGAATTTGCAAAATGTCACATTGAAAGAGTTTTTTAAGAATTTGGAGGCTCAGACTTCCTTCTCGGTTGTCTATCGGGATGTGATCCTAAGCGAAGATGCCGACGTTGTCGTTTCGGCTTCCAACCGCCAATTGAAAGACATCCTGTCTCAAGTACTGGAAAAATACGGCCTTTCTTACAAGGTGAGCAACAAGACGATCGTCATCGTCAAAGCCGAAGCGCAGGCTCCCGTGAAGAATCAGAAAGCCAAGAAGATCACCGGTGTCATTACCGATGAGACCGGTTTCCCCGTAGCCGGAGCGAACATCGTTGTTAAGGGAACGACCAACGGTACCGTCTCGGACATGGATGGTAACTTCTCTTTGGAGGCTGCTCCGGGGGAAATGTTGGAAATCTCCTATATCGGTTTCTTGCCAATGGAGGTAAAGGTCGATAACAAAAATAAGTTCGACATCCTGATGAAAGAGGATGCGCAAGGCCTGGACGAGGTTGTTGTGGTCGGTTATGGTACGGTGAAGAAAAGAGACTTGACAGGTTCTGTCGCTTCCGTAAACGCTTCCAAGATCGCAGCTGTCCCGACCTCCACCGCGTCGGAAGCGTTGCAAGGACGTATTCCGGGTGTGGTCGTTTCTAACTCCAACTGGTCACCGGGTTCGACTCCGAGCGTGATGATCCGTGGTAAACGTTCGATCACGGCAAGCAATGATCCGCTGTATGTGATCGACGGTGTTCCCGTTACCGGTGGTATCGGCGAAATCAGCCCGTCGGATATCGAGTCTATGGAAGTGCTGAAAGACGCGTCGGCAACGGCTATTTATGGTGCACGTGGTGCGAACGGTGTTATTTTGATCACGACCAAGCAAGGTAAATCAGGCAAGACGCAGATCGATTATAACGGATATGTCGGAGCACAGACAATCCTGAACCAACTTGATTTCTGGGATGGTCCGGAATATGCCGAATATACGCGCGAGGCATATCGCAATACGAGCAATAGTGCGATCCGCTACAATTCAGATGTGGCTTCAAGAGACCAGGATTTGGTCTGCCCGGGATTTACGCGCGACCCGTCGATCATGGAATCGGTCATGATGGGTTGGGGGGAAGATGGTGTGTACAACCCGTCCCGTGTGCGTACGACCCGCTACATGGATCATGTGACTCGTACAGGTATGGTGACCGACCATCAATTGAGTATCCGCGGCGGCGGTGAACGGACGAACTTCCTGGCTTCTGCCACTTACAATAAGAATAACGGTATTTTCAAGGATGAGGATTATGAACGTTATTCGATCCGTTTGAACCTGAACCATGAAATCAACAAATATGTGAAGATCGGGGCGCAGACGCAATATTCGCATGCCATTCAGCAGCGCGGAGCCGGACTTGCCGGTGGCTGGCGCTTAAGCCCGTTGGCACAGTTGTGGGATGAAAACGGTGAGATTATTCCGTTACCGGGTTCTTATAATGTATATAATACGATGATGGACCTTGTTCCGGGTGCTGTAGACCGTCCGTTGAAGACTACCCGCTATTTAGGTAGTTACTCTTTGGACATCAAACTGCCGGTCGACGGTTTGAAGTTCCGTTCGAACTTGGGTATTGATGCCCGCACCGTACAGGACTATGAGTTTCGTTCCGCCGAAACCAGTAATCGGGGTATGGGGACTTCATATGCAAGGAACGCTGTGGACAAATACACGATGTTTACATTGGAAAATATGCTTTTCTACGATAAGACGTTTAATGACAAGCACACATTGGGTGTGACTTTGTTGCAGTCCATCCAGGAAGACAAAAAGGAGAGTGTGAATGTTGCAATGGAGAACCTGCCGGCTGATAACCTGAAATATTATGATTTGGGATCAGGACTGGTGACTAACACGATCGGCAGTTCGATGATCAAGTGGAATATGGCTTCTTTCATGGGACGTATCAATTATAACTATTTGGGACGTTACCTGTTGACGGTTTCCGCTCGTTATGACGGTTCTTCCCGTCTGGCCGACGGACACAAGTGGGTGCTTTTCCCTTCTGCCGCATTGGCATGGCGTATCAATGAAGAATCTTTCATGGCGAATACTTCCGGATGGTTGGATAACCTGAAACTGAGACTCGGTTTTGGTAAGACCGGTAACTCGGCCGTAGATCCTTACCAGACGAAAGGTACATTGTCGTTGATCCGTTATCCGTTTGATAATGGTGGAACTCCGACGATCGGATATGCTCCGAATGCGATGGCAAATAGTCTGTTGACGTGGGAAACGACGGATCAGTGGAACTTGGGTATCGATTTTGGTGTGTTGAGAGGACGTATCAACGGTACGATCGACTTGTATATGCAGAACACACATGATCTGTTGCTGAAACGCCAGTTGCCGGTTGTTTCCGGTTTCCCCGATGTGTTGTCGAATGTGGGCAAGACACGTAATAAAGGTATAGAAGTGTCTATTAACTCTATGAACATCAATACGAAAGACTTCCAGTGGACAACTGATTTGATGTTGTCTTCCAACAAGGAGGAAATCGTTGAACTGTATAATGGCAAGAACGACGATATCGGTAGCAAATGGTTTATCGGTCAGCCGGTGAATGTTCACTATGACTACCACAAGGTGGGTATCTGGCAGAACACGGAGGCAGATCTTGCCGAGATGGCGAAATTCGCTGCCAACGGAACGGATTTTGCTCCAGGTGATATCAAGATTGAGGATGTGAACAATGACTATAAGATTACGGATGCTGATAAGCAGATTCTGGGTAACCCGCGTCCGAAGCTGATTGCCAGTATGGTGAATACCTTCAACTATAAAGGGTTCGACTTGTCGGTCTTCTTATATGCGAGCTTTGGCGCTATGCTGTATAACGATATTTATGCGGTGGAACATTGCGGACGTAATGGTGGTGTGAAAGTGGACTACTGGACACCAAACAACCCGACGAACGCTTATCCTCGTCCGAGTATCGACGAAGAGCGTCCGATCTACATCACGTCCACTTATTATGAAAAGGCGGATTTCCTCCGTGTGAAGACAATGACGATGGGATATACGTTGCCGAAGAGCCTGACTCAGAAGTTTATGGTTGAGAAACTGCGCGTTTACTTCACGGCACAAAATCCGTTCATCTTTACCAACTATACAGGTATCGACCCGGAAGCGGCCAAAGTCAATGCGGCAGGTAATCCTGAAACAAATGGTAGTGGTTTCGGTACTCCGAGTATCAGCTCTTGGATTTTTGGTATAAACTTGACTTTGTAATTTTAATCTTAATAAATAAGGAATGAAAATGAAATCTATATATTACTATATGCTGGCAGGCCTGACGCTTTCTACATCAGGTTGCAGCAGTTGGTTAAGCGAAGACGATGCTCCGGTGATGTCGTACGATTATTATGAAACGGAAGCCGGGGTAAATGCCGCCATTACGGCAGCTTACGGTTTCCTCCGCTGGGGAGTCGGCGGTGAACGTTTCAATGTTCTGACCGAATTAGGAACTGACTTGTTTACGGAAGGTGAAGATGGTAGTAACCGTGAATCGTATAATAAATATGCGACACAGCTGAATCCGGACGACGGTATTCTGTATGAGATGTGGGAAAACCATTACAAAGGGATTAGTGATGCCAATATCGCCATGCAGAAGATTCTGGATTCCCAAGACTTGTTGGAAAGTGTGAAAACACAAAGTTATGCCGAAATGCAATTTATCCGTGCTTATTTATATTTTGATTTGGTGCAACAGTTCGGACGTATTCCTTTGGTAACGGAAGGCAGTTTCGAGATTCGGACGGATTTCAAGCGTGCTCCGGTTGCAGATATTTATAATGTCATCATCAGTGATTTGCGTAATGCTGCCGAAAATTTACCGGAGAAGGCTTCGGTTTTGGGACGTGCCACACGGTATTCAGCTGCCCATCTGTTAGCGAAGGTTTATCTGACTCGTGGCAGTGCGGTCAAGGACGCGCGTGGTCAGAAAGCGACGGATATGGACAGTACGCTTTATTATGCAGAGCAAGTGATCAACAGTGGGGCTTACTCTCTGCAAGAAAACTTCTCCTCTCTGTGGGATATCAAGAATCAGGGGAATTCCGAGACCGTGTTTGCTGTGCAGTTTACGACAGAGCCTATGTTCAATGGAGATGGTAACAAACAGCATCTTTATTGGTTGTCTTGGTATGAAGACCAGCCCGGTATGTTACGTGACATTGAAAATGGTCGTCCGTTCCGCCGTCATGTGGCTACCAAGAAGACTATGGATGATCTGTACGACCGGCTGCATGATTCTCGTTTCTACAAGAGTTTCAAGTGGGTATATTATGCCAATAATGTGAATACCTTGCCTGTTTGGGAATCCCTGTCTTATGACGGTTCTGTTTACTTCAATCCGGATCCTTCAAAAGGACAGATTTCCGGTCAGCTGAAATTCCAGCATGGCGATACGGCTATTTATTATACGATGGAAAAGACCGGATATGAATCGAACAGTGATGATATGCGTAAATTCCGTGCCAACTATACTTATTCTTATTTCCCTCGCGAAATGCACTCGATCCGTTATTTCCCGTCATTGGTGAAATATCTTGATCCGAGCCGTCCTTCCGTATCCGAAGAAAAGGGATCTCGCGAATGGGTGCGTATGCGCTTGGGAGAAACATATCTGTTGGCTGCGGAAGCTGCTGGCCGTAAAGGAGATTTCGACAAAGCTGCTGAATATATCAATGTGATCCGCAAGCGTGCCGCTTGGGCTGAAGGTGAGCAGAAAGACCAACAGATCTGGCTTTTCGAAGGTGGAGTGAACGATACGCAGAGCACGTATGACGCATTGAAAGTTTCCCCCGCCGACCTGCAGGGTGATTTTATCGAATTTATCCTGAACGAACGTGGGCGTGAATTGTTGGGAGAGACCAACCGTTGGGAAGACTTGGTTCGTTGTGAACTGTTGTATGACTGGGTGAAGAAATACAATCCGGATGCAATCTACATCAAACCGTATCACAAACTTCGTCCTATCCCGCAGAAACACATCGACCGTTTGAACCCTGTCGGCGAACTCAGCGAAGAACAGAATGAAGGTTACTATTGATGTCTGTCGTTAGAGATTAAGCGATATAAAAAGTAGGTATTAGTTAAAAAGTGGTCGGCTACGATGGAATAGATGATATTCCGTTCGTAGCCGGCTTTTTCTGTGTTTTTTCTAAAGAACCTTGAAAAAAGGAGGGAGGAATATCGGTTTTTTGAATCTTCTGTTTATCTTTGTCGTGTACAGTAAGCTAGATAAAGCGTTATCGCTGGTACAACTTTGGTGGTGAACACGAAAGTTTATATATTATCTCTTGATTGAAACCTCGAAATTTCTGAATAACTAGTGGATAGTATGTGAATTTTGTTCGCGTTTTTTCTTGTCATGCAAAGTGGGTGTTTATGCACTTGTGTATTCAAGATAAAAAACGTGGGTAATTATCGCATACAACTAGTTATAGGTTGTTCGAGGTCCTTAAATCGAGTGTATGTTGTTAATTCCCACGTTTCTTTATAATAACCATCCTGTTTGAGATATTGTTGGAAACATGGGGTGTTTTCGGGTAGAATTTAAGTAAATATGGAATTACCTTTATCTATCTCAAATCTTCAGGAGCAATGGTTGCTATCCTTTTTGAAAAAACTTGATCCTGTCAATATTGCTGAGCTTTTTTGGCAATTGCGACCTTATGTCGTTTTGCATCATGTGGAATTTAAGGAGTCTTCATTTTCTTTTTCATCAGTTGGTAGTATTAATTTTGTGGATATTATTGGTTTTGTCCGGGAGGAGGATACTTTAGGTATTCTGTTGAAGAATGGCCGCTTCTATTTATTTTCTGCAGCAAGCATGGACCGGCAGTGCATATCGGTTTGTGATCCTGAATTTTATAAGCAAACGGGGAGATTGTTGTCCGGTTGGTCTTCTTTTGTCGCGAAACAGCAATTATTGTGGTGGAAAATAAAGGAATATCTGCGCAGGAATATACTTTGAGGTTTACTTTTTTTACCTTTGTCGGCAGACTAAACGATAATAGGTATGAAGAAGAAACTTATCTTTTCTTTATTGGTTCTGGCTGGTGCCCCTTCACTGTTGATGGCGGCGGATGAAGCGCGTCTGTTGCGTTTTCCGGCTACGAACGGCAATGAGATTGTTTTCTCGTATGCGGGCGACCTCTACAAGGTCCCGGCTACGGGTGGCGAAGCCGGGCGCCTGACTTCGCATGTGGGGTACGAGATGTTTCCCCGTTTTTCTCCGGACGGCAAAACGATTGCATTTACCGGGCAATACGATGGTAATACAGAAGTCTACACTATGCCGGTGACGGGTGGGGAACCGTTGCGTGTGACCTATACGGCAACGAACAGCCGGGATGACTTGGGTGACCGTATGGGGCCGAACAATATCGTGATGACCTGGACGCCTGACGGCAGCCGGATCGTGTATCGTAACCGCATCAGCGACGGCTTCAGCGGAAAGTTGTTCACGGTGGAAAAGGAGGGTGGCTTGTCCGAAGTTATTCCACTTCCCGAAGGCGGATTCTGCAGCTACTCTCCTGATGGTAAACAACTGGCTTATAACCGTGTCATGCGGGAGTTCCGTACCTGGAAATATTACAAAGGCGGGATGGCGGATGATATTTGGATTTATAATCCCGATAAGAAGACTGTCGAAAACATTACGGACAATCCTGCCCAAGATATTATCCCTATGTGGATCGGCGATGAAATCTTTTTCCTTTCCGACCGTGACCGGACAATGAATATCTTTGTGTATAATACGAAGACCAAACAGACGGACAAAGTCACAGACTTTACCGAATACGATGTGAAGTTTCCAAGCGCAAACGGTAATATGATCGTTTTCGAGAACGGTGGCTATATTTATAAGATGGATGCCGGGAGCAAAAAGCCGGAAAAGGTGAACATCACCCTGACTTCCGACAATATCTATGCCCGTAGCGAAATTAAGGATGGGGCTGGTTATCTTACTGAGGCCAGTCTGTCACCTGATGGTGAACGTTTAGTGGTGACTGCCCGCGGAGAAGTGTTCAACTTGCCGGTTGAAAAGGGAGTGACAAAAAATATCACCCGTTCTCCGGGAGCACATGACCGCGATGCGCAATGGTCGCCCGACGGCAAATTCATCGTCTATATTTCGGATGCCACCGGAGAGACGGAGCTTTATATGCAGGATGCCACCGGAGGTGAGCCCCTCCAGCTGACAAAGGACAATGATACTTATATCCGTAGTTTCGAACTGAGTCCGGATTCGAAGACACTCGTTTATACGGATCGTAAGAATCGTGTTAACCTGTTGGATATTGCTACAAAACAGGTGACCACCTTGTTGCAGGATCCGATGGGCGAACCGCGGGGCGTGACTTTCTCGCCGGATAGCCAATGGTTGACTTATACCCGTACAGGAAACAATGAATATAGCATCGTTTATGTTTATAATCTGGTTGATAGGAAAGAATATCCGGTGACGGATAAGTGGTATGATTCTTCTTCTCCGGTATTCAGTACGGATGGTAAATATCTGGTTTTTGCATCTGCCCGGGACTTCAATCCGACCTACGGATCACTGGAATGGAACCATGTCTATAATAATATGTATGGAGTTTACCTGGCGATGTTGTCCAAAGACACTCCTTCGCCTTTCATAGAGAAGGACGCGGAAGTTGCTGTTGCCAAAGAGGAATCAAAGAAAAATACACCGGCAAAGAAGGAAAATATAAAGAAAGACGAACTTGCTACTTCTGTTGTCAAGATCGATTTCGACGGGATTACGGACCGGATCGTCAAGCTGCCGGTGAGCCCTTCCTATTACGGGAATTTCTATTCGGACGGAAATAAAGTTTACTACTGGGGACGTGGCGGAACGAAAGTATTCGACCTGAAGGAGCAGAAGGAAGACGTGGTGGCTGACGGTGCTTCTATGGGTGTCGAACCCGGTAGCAAGAAAGCGCTTTTCTTCAAGAATAATGCTCTTTATGTGACAGATATCCCTTCGGGAAAAGCAGACCTGAGTGATCCGGTGAACCTGTCGAATATGAAAATCACGGTCGATTATCCGAAGGAATGGGCACAGATTTTCGATGAGGCATGGCGGGCCTTCCGTGACGGTTTCTATCTGGAGAATATGCACGGGGTAGATTGGAATGCGGTCAAGGCAAAATATCAGGTGCTTGTCCCGTATGCCAAAACACGTCTGGATTTGAACTACATCATCGGTGAGATGATCGGCGAACTAAACTGTGGTCATGCGTATGTGAATCCGGGTGAGGCGGAACGTCCCGACCGGATAAAAACGGGTATGTTAGGTGCTGAGATCTCTCGTGACAAGAGTGGTTTCTTCCGTTTGGAAAAGATTCTTCCGGGCGCTTCCTGGAGCAAGTCGTTGCGCTCTCCACTTGCGGAACCGGGCATCGAGGCGAAGGTGGGTGAGTTTATCGTAGCAATCGACGGCGTGCCGACAAACAGTGTGAAAGATATGTATTCGTTGTTGGTCGGCAAGGCAGATGTCCCGACGGAAATTTCGTTGAACAGCAAACCGCAGTTGGAGGGAGCACGCAAGATCGTGATCAGTCCGCTGGAAGAAGAATATTCTTTGTACCACTATAACTGGGTACAGGATAATATCAAGAAAGTCGACAAAGCGTCGAACGGCAAGATTGGCTATATCTATATCCCGGATATGGGACCGGAAGGACTGAACGAATTCTCCCGCTATTTCTATCCGCAGCTTGATAAGGAAGGTCTGATTATCGATGACCGTGCCAATGGCGGCGGTAATGTTTCGCCGATGATCCTTGAACGTCTTTCACGCGAACCATACCGGCTGACGATGCGTCGTGGTTCGGCTCGTATCGGAACTGTTCCCGATGCTGTGCAGGTAGGTCCGAAAGTATGCTTGATCAATAAATACTCGGCTTCCGATGGTGACCTCTTTCCATGGGGCTTTCGTGCATTAGGATTGGGTAAACTGATCGGGACGCGTACGTGGGGCGGTATCGTCGGTATCAGCGGCTCGTTACCTTATATGGATGGGACGGACATCCGCGTACCTTTCTTCACAAGTTTCGATCCGAAGACAGGTAACTGGATTATCGAGAACCAGGGTGTCGATCCCGATATCCTGATCGATAATGATCCTGTTAAAGAATGGAACGGTGAAGACCAACAGCTTGACCGTGCCATCCAGGAGGTCATGAAAGAACTCCAGAACCGCAAACCGCTTCCGGGAGTTCCGACACCGAGAGACTTTAGTAAATAATTGACAATTAATGATGGGGTGTGCCAAATATTGGTATTCATGGGACGCAGATAACACAGACGAGCGCAGATTAACGCAGATATTATTAATTATCAGTAAAATAAATCTGCGTCCGCCTGTGTATTTTGTGTTATCTGCGTCCAGTGATATCAAATTGACACACCCTCGTAGGATTAGTCGTCATTGTCCGTTATCAATTGTAAATTAAAAAATATGGAACGTTTTGCCGCAATCGACTTTGAGACTGCTAATGGGAAACGTAGTAGTATTTGTAGTATCGGGATTGCCATTATTGAGGATAATAAGGTGATCGATTCTATTTACACGCTGGTTCGTCCGTATCCGAACTTCTACACCCGGTTTACCACTGCCGTTCATGGTATAACCATGCAGGATACGATCGATTCTCCTGACTTTGAGGAAGTTTGGTCTGGGATCGCCGGCAAATTGCAGGAGATTCCTCTGGTTGCCCATAACAGCCCTTTTGACGAAGGTTGCCTGCGGGCTGCTCACGAAGCCTATGACCTTGCCTATCCCCAATATCAGTTCTATTGTACCTGTCGCTTGTCAAGGCGCATGTATCCTTTCTTGGTCAACCACCAACTACAGACTGTTGCTGCTCATTGTGGATACGATCTGACCTATCATCACCATGCAATGGCCGATGCTTATGCCTGTGCGCATATCGCGGCAACCATGATGCGGGAAAAGGGAGTCGAAAGGCTGTGTGATTTATGATTTACTCACCGGCAATCTTGTTCACTACGACCGCAATCGCTCCATCGCCCGTCACATTGCAAGCGGTCCCGAAACTATCCATTGCGATATAAAGAGCAATCATCAGCGCCTGTAATGTCTCGTTGAACCCTAACATACTTTGTAGCAATCCGAGTGCAGCCATGATAGCGCCTCCCGGTACACCGGGAGCTGCTACCATCGTGACTCCTAACATCATAATGAATCCGGAAAGGGAAGTAAAGGTGACGGGCTCACCTGACATATACATGATTGCCATCGCACAGGCGGTGATCTTCATCGTGCTGCCTGCCAGATGGATAGTGGCACAAAGGGGAATGACAAAGATCGCGATGTTCTCCCGTACTCCGTTCTTGACCGCCTGTGCCAATGTTACAGGGATGGTGGCGGCTGAGGACTGTGTCCCCAATGCGGTTGCATAAGCCGGAAGCATGTTTTTCAGTAACCTGAGCGGGTTTTTCCCACTCACGCTGCCAGCAACAGTGAACTGGATAAGCAACAGCAAGACATGCAGGACAAATATTACAATTATCACTTTCAGGAACATGGTGATTACGCTCATGACTTGCCCGCTCACCGTCATGTTTAGGAAAATGCCGAAGATATGAAGTGGCAATAAAGGAATGATAACTGCCTCGATCAGTTTCGTAATGATTTTCTGGAAGTCGGAAAAGGCTTCGTGTAATACTCCTCTGTCGATATAAGACAAGCCGAGTCCGATGGTGAAGGATAGCAGTAAAGCTGTCATGACATCCATTGGTGGTGGCATGGCGACTGTGAAGTAGGGTTGCAACATGAAATCTTCGGGATTTCCATTGCCGTCAACTCCGTGTTGACCGGTAGGATGTGGGGGAAGATTGCCGAGCTGCTGAAATAGGTAAAGAAACCCGGAAAAATAGTCGAACCATACGCGAGCAGTGCAGTTAATGCCAGTAGCCTGCCGGCCCCTTTGCCTAATTCCCCGATGGCCGGTGTCACCAACCCCAGAATAATGAGCGGGATTGAAAACGACAGGAAGTTGCCGAACAAAGAATTAAATGTAACAAAGATGCGGGCGATCCCGCCGGGCAGGAACTGCCCGAACACAACACCGGCTGCGATGGCAATAACGACCTTAGCCAGTAACGACACTTTCAGTTTTTCATTTTTCTTTTATTTGAACCCGATTGCAGCAATCGTGATGCTCATCAACGGGCTGATTAGATTAAAGAAACAATAAGGAAGGTAGGTGAATGTCGCCACTCCGAGGATTGTGGCCTGTGTCATACCACAGGTATTCCATGGGATCAGTACGGAAGTGACCGTGACCGAGTCCTCTACCGTACGGCTCAGCAGACGGCTTTCATATCCTTTCTTCTTATAAATGTCCTTGAACATATTTCCGGTCAGGATGATGGAAATATATTGGTCGGCCGTGCAGATGTTGAGGAACAGCCCCGATGCGACTGTCGACGCTACCAGTCCGACCGTCCGTTTCATAAAGCGCAGGAATACAGAGGTGATACTGCCTAACATCCCGCTTGCGGCCATTGCCCCACCGAAACACATGGCACAAAGGATCAGACCGAAATCGTAATTCATCATGCCCGACATGCCTCCGCGTGGCAACCAGGCTGTTCAGATCCGGATTACCGGTTTCTATGCCTGTGCTGCCGTAAAATGTCATGAACAGGCCCTTGAAATTGGATTGGATAGTCGAGGTTGGTAAATTGGAGATTTCTTGCAATAGATGTGGCTGGAAGATCAACGCGAACATGCCTGCCAATGCTGCCGAGATGAATAGCGTGATGATCGACGGAACTCTTTTGGCAATCAGGATGCCGGTGATGACCGGCACGATCAGTAGCCACGGCGTGATGTGGAACGTGTTGTTCAGGGCGATCGAGTACTGTTCGATCTGGTCCGTTGCTGTCGCCTCATGTGAAAAACCGGCTACCGTGAAGATAACGAGCGTGACCAGCATGGAGGGAACTGTTGTGACCATCATGTAGCGGATATGTTTGAAAAGAGGTGTGTCCGTCACCGACGAGGCGAGGATGGTCGTGTCGGAAAGCGGGGATATTTTGTCCCCAAAATAGGCTCCTGAAATGATTGCTCCGGCAATCCAGCCGTCGGAGAAGCCTTGTGCCTGTCCGATTCCTAAGAGGGCGATCCCGATAGTGGCGATGGTGGTCCATGAACTTCCCGTCATGACCGAGACGACCGCACAGATGAGGCAGGTCGACGCCAAGAAGAAACTGGGATGAATGATCTGCATCCCGTAATAAATCAGGGTGGGGACGACACCGCTTATCATCCAGCTGCCTGACAGAGCCCCAATAATCAGCAAGATGATCAGAGCCGTCGCAACACCGGTGATATTATTGACCATCGCCAGTTCCAGCGCCTTCCAGCGTACTTTGCTGTAGGTCATGGCAATTAAGCAGCAGATAGCGGTAGCGGTAAGCAACACGATCTGACTGCCGCCACTGAGGGCATCGCTGCCGAATGTGCGTATTGTCACAAATAAAAGGGTTACCAAAACAAGTATGGGAACCAAGGATAGTAAAGGCGAAGGAATCTTCGTCGGATTATGCTCCATTTCTCAATAATACTTATTCTATGTGTTTACTTTGCAAATTTAATAGAAATGCCCTGAAGTGCTTCTATTATGTAAGTGATTTTAAGAACGTATTAATGATTTTGCAGTAATAACTCCTTCAACTCTTTTACTCCTTCCGATGCTCCTTTCCGTATGAAACAGATATCATCGCGATAGGCTTTTACCTCTTTCGGATCGATGAGATAGATCGGCTGGCCACGGCGCACATAGTTCAGCAGTCCGGCTGCCGGATACACGTTGAGCGAAGTCCCGATCACCACAAAAATGTCACATTCTTCCACCAGGCGGATCGCCGGGTCGATCATCGGAACCGCTTCGCCGAACCAGACGATGAAGGGGCGGAGTTGTACCCCATGAGGGTCCTTGTCCCCAATATGTAGGTCTGGATTTTCGGGCGATATATCATAAGTCGTATTCAAGTCGCGAATGGAGCAGGCTTTCATCAGTTCACCGTGCAGATGAACCACATGGCTGCTTCCTGCTTGTTCGTGCAGGTTGTCAATGTTCTGAGTGATGATATGGACGTCGAACTCTTGTTCCAGGTCGGCGAGCCCGATATGCCCGGCGTTAGGTTTTGTGTTCAATAATTCTCGGCGTCGTTGGTTGTAAAAGTTGAGTACCAATTCCGGATTGGCAGCAAAGCCTTCCGGGGTTGCCACATCTTCTACCCGGTATTTCTCCCATAGTCCGTCCGAGTCACGGAAAGTCGAAATACCACTTTCGGCGCTCATCCCGGCACCGGTCAGTACGACTAGTTTCTTTTTCATAAGGCAGTTGTTCTATATTCTTTACAAATATAGAAAAGAAAAATCATTCTGGCTTCCCAATATTCTCTGATTTTAAATAGGCGAGCGGTGTATTAGGATGTTTTTGCATAATAGTTTGGGCATGGATTCTTATGCAACCCATGCCCGGATCAGGTCTGTTTGTAGACGATATGTGTCTGTTATCCTAAGTTATTCAGAATGTCCACCTTCCCTTCATTTACCAGGCGGTAGATCATTTCACCGAACAATGTGTTGACCCAAGCAAACCAGGAGCGGGTAAATTTGGCGGGATCATCCTTATAGAACGATTCGTGCATAAATCCTGTGTTTGCATCCGTGTCGCGCAGCATCTTGACACATTTGCGGATCTCTTCATTGTCGTGTGTCGTGTTACAGCGCATGATGATACTCATCGGCCAGATATATCCGAAACCGATATGCGGACCACCGATACCTTCGCCGGCTTTGCCTTGGAAGAAATAAGGGTTTGCATCGCTGAGCACCAGCTTGCGGGTGTTCTGGTAGACCGGATCATCCATGTCTACGCACCCCAGGTACGGTAGTGCAAGCAGGCTCGGAACATTGGCATCATCCATAAACACATGATTGTGGAAGCCGTCTACCTCGAATGCATATACTTTGCCATATTCCGGATGGTTGACAATACCGTATTTCTCGACTGCTGCTGCCACTTCGTCCGCTAATGAATCGCAACGGCGGGCAAAATCGTTATCGTTTTTAATCTCGCGCATCATTTCGGCCAATTGGCGGAGTGATGTGATGGCGAACAAGTTCGACGGGATCAGGAATCCGAACAGAGTTGCATCATCCGACGGACGGAATGACGAAACGATCAGACCGACCGGATTGACCGGGCTGCCCCAACCGTCGTTCAGCAAGGTATCGCCTTGGCGGTCTGTCTTGCGTCTGAACTGATACGGACCGAGGTTGTCCTTACGCTGTTGTTCGATAAAGGTTTTGTAAACGGTCTTCATCGCTTTGTCCCAATCGGCATCGAAAGGGGAAGTGTCGCCTGTCTTTTTCCAGAAATGGTAAGCGAGGCGGATCGGATAGCAGAGCGAATCGATTTTCCCATTTACGCTCATGGAGTTCCTTTTTCATGTCCGTAAAATCACTTTCCCATTCGCTGCCGGTCGGCCCTTCGTTGAAGCCGTTGGCATACGGATCGATGTTGATACACCAGGTCTGACGGTTGATGACGCCGGCAAGCATGGTTTTTACTTTCGGATCGTCGTTTGCAAATTGGATATGCGGGAATACCTGTGCCGACGAGTCACGAAGCCACATGGCATGGATATCACCGGTCAGGACGAAGGTGTCGGGCTTACCATTCACCATCTTGTGTTCGCAAGTCGTATCTAATGTGTTTGGAAAACAGTTTTCGAACATCCAGGCGAGTTTCGGGTCTTTCAGCTTTGTCTTTGTGGTGGCGATTGCTTTTTCTACGGCTTCGGATGTGAATTGCCGTTTGCCCGGTGCCGGACGTTTACAGACATATTGCATAGTGGAGGCAGCTCCAGCTAATTTGTCGTCGGCTTTTTCAGCCATACGGGCGAATGAGTGCTGGCCAACCATAAGGCTTGCCAACGAGAGGCCGCCTGTTTTCAGAAAGTTTCTGCGTGTTGTCATCTTGTTTGCTATTTATTTGATGTTATTGATTTCGGAAAAAAGTTCGACCATGCAAGCGTTGTCCAATAGCCATTTATGCTCTTTGGTCTTGATACCGGTCCAATCGTTGTCGAGGAATCCGTTTACATCGCGGGTATGATCCCATGCATAACGTGCGTTGTCTGCCATCGTCCGGATATACTCAGGATGATGGTCTACCTCATAGAGGGCTGTCAAGCCGCGCAGCAGGATCACGTTAAACCAGGGGCTGGCGGTGTAGAAGCGGGTTTCCGTGCCATCTACGGCTTTGCGCACTTCGGTGAAACGTTGGTAGGCGCCTCGGGCGGTTTTCTGTGCGTCTTTCAGATAGGCTTCGTCGCCTGATTGCTGGTAGAGCAGGACGCCGGCTTGTATCATCTGTCCACTGTTGTAAGTATATTTGGCCTTGTCCACGCTTCCATCCAGGCGGACATTATCCCAATAAACGAAATCTTCCGGGTCGCGGAGATTGTTCTTGGTCCAGTCGTATGTCTTCTTGGCCTGTTCGAGGTAGGCATTGTCTTTCGTCAGGTTGTACAGTTTCATGCAGAGGACGGTTGCGGGTGCATTGGAACATGTGTTCTTGGATGTCTTCTTCTGCTCGCACCAGTAGATGCCGCCGCCCAGCACGTCATCCCATCCGCTGTATATATAATTGTATAGAGCCTGTGCCTTTTCCAGATATTTCTTGTTCTTCGTTAATGCGTATAGGTCGCAGAAGTCGATCGCCAACCAGTCGTTGTCGTCATAAAAGCGGTCGCTCTTCCCATTGAACATCGGATAGCTCTGGTAGCAGAACGGTTCGCGTATGTTATCCCAATACTGTTCCAGTCCCGGCAGAATCCTTTCTTCCAGTACTTTCAGGTATTTTTCGTCTCCGGTTGTCTTGTAGAGTGCGATCCCTCCCGACAACATCCCGGAGTAGGGCCAGAGAAACGATACCTCCTGATTGCGTTTCTGTTCGGCTCCTTCCGCCAGATACGTGACCTGGTTGTTGGGATTGGCCGGATACGTTTCCTGCAACAAGCCGTATTTCTCGACGTTATATTTGTCCAGGATGTGTGTGAACATGGAATCGGCTATAGCGAGGTCGCGACCGGCAGAAACAGTTTCTGTTGCGTTTTGGCAGGAGGTGGTCCCCAATAGGCATCCACAAAGGGATAAAATCGAAAATAATTTTTTAATCATGGTCTAATAGAATAAGTTATTTGTTTGCAAAGTTACTACAAAAAAGTGAAATGCGGAAAGATATAGTGATAGAATTGAGTTACAAGGGTTTTAGTTGAAGTGGCGATAATTCGTGAAGCCATTACAATCCCTGCCGAAGCCAAATCTTGACGCCGCAACGTTACTTGTTCGTAACCATGCCCGAAAATGCGACAAACGGGCACGAATGGCGAAACAAGGCACTATGTTATAGTGAGTTACTCACAACTCACGCGAAAAATCCGGTTACGGAAAAAGATTGCTCCGTTCCTCCCCGTTTTGCGTACCGATACCGGACTCATTCACCAACTAATTTTGAAACCAAAAAAATTAAGGACGATGAAGAGTACATTTTCAGTAATCTACTACCTCAAACGTCAGGTAGTGAAGAAAGACGGGACAGTTCCCGTCATGGGACGCATCACGGTGGACGGCAGCCAGACGCAGTTCAGTTGCAAGCTGACCGTCGATCCGAAACTGTGGGACACCAAAGGGGGACGTGTCACGGGCAGAAGCACGGCGGCTCTCGAAGCGAACCGTATGCTTGACAAAATGCGGGTACGCATCAACAGACACTATCAGGAAATCATGGAGCGTGACAACTTCGTCACGGCGGAAAAGGTGAAAAATGCCTTTCTCGGACTGGAACACCGCTACCACACGCTGATGCAGGTGTTCCGCCAGCACAACGAGGACTATGAGAAACAGGTGGAGGCAGGCATGAAAGCCAAAGGTACACTGGAAAAGTACCGTATCGTTTACAAGCACCTGCAAGAGTTCCTCGACATCCGCTACCATGTGAAGGACATCGCCCTAAAAGAGCTTACCCCGGCTTTCATCTCCGACTTCGAGATGTTCCTGCGCACGGACAAGCACTGCTGCACCAATACCGTGTG
>ENA-OQCB01000375-OQCB01000375.1-human-gut-metagenome-genome-assembly--contig:-NODE-375-length-20930-cov-3.379224_pt1 | contig 20930 bp, 22 predicted proteins | sample MGYA00242493_ERZ504568 | MGnify/ENA primary metagenome ERZ504568 (study PRJEB26092, sample SAMD00036229) | human gut metagenome | host: Homo sapiens | study: EMG produced TPA metagenomics assembly of...
CTATCCTCCTTACAGAACCACGGAGTACATCCTGGTCATCCCCATCTGGTTCATTGAACACATGATGGCGACCATGTTTACATCAACACTGCCATCTGCATTGTAACCGTCAAGAGAACCGCCGGAAAGTACCCTAATCTGTTTTGCATCTCCTATAATCCTATCCATCTTTTCCAGGTGAACGGGCATATAGTCCGCATCTGTCCCGGTATTGATACAGGCATCAGCCTCCGGTGTGCTGTCTGTAGTGCCCTCTTCCCCACAGCATGCGGAAAGCATGCCCACGGTTTTGATTCCTGCTTTTTCCAGACTGCGTATCATCATCATCAGATCCGCGTCCGGATTTCCCGCTCCCTCTTCCACTACCGCTGCAACATCCCAGCCAAGAGACCTGGCCATTCTGACAGCCGCGTGACTGTTGCGTTCCTTATCATGGAGTACCGTATGGGTGGGTGTTACAATACAGCCGGCAAATTCCAGATCCACACCATGGTGCTTATACAGCTCCTTTAACAGGGGATTATTCTGGTGGTCCCATGTGGTATTTTTATCACTGGCAATCACGCAGCATCCATTTACGATTGCACCGTCAAAGATCTCATTTGGATTCATGTAGACAGGGTTTGTTTTTCCCGCATTACCCCGTATATGTCAGTTATCATGAATCAGGCCCTGGGCCATAGCCATATAGATGACCCCGGCCTTTGGCAGTTTCCTGGCAGGGTCCACAGGGGTAAGCTGATAAGTCTCATATGCGTCGGCATCAGCATCCATTGCAGCCTCTGCAACATAATTGGCAGCATGGAGTCCCAGCAGCCTGCAGGCAGCTTCATGGGCATGGGGTTCTGTGCCATCCGGGCAATTTCCGACAACTACAATGTTGTTCAGCTTAGAGTAATAACAATAGTCCGCACAGGTTCCCTTCATATCAATCACACCCTCCTGCACACCAACTATGGTTCCTGTAGTAACAATGGCACAGCCTTTAAATACCTTAAGCCGTCCCTCTCCGCAGCCTTCATAGGCCCCTGCAAAGCCCGGGAAGGATGAACCTGCTCCCTTGCCGTCGAGCTTTACCCTTGGCTCAACCACATCCTTAACTGGTATGATTCTCACAGATTCACCTGGTCTTGCGAGATCAATGTCAATGGAGCTGAAGAAAGGATCCGCGATTGCCTCAACCATTTCCTGTTTGTTGATAAACAGGATGCCGGACCTGACTTCTGTTTTTGCGCCGAACCGGATGTCCTTTATATGGACGATTTCCATATCCAGACGCAGGTTTTTATCAGTACTCATCTGCTAACCTCCTCCTGTAAAAATATTAAGAAAAACGCGTTTTTCCTAAATTTGATTATAGAGATTCAAGTTGATGTAAAGTCAAGGTTTACCTGATAATTTTCAAACAAAAAAAAGAGCGGAAAAACGCTCTCTTTTAAATGGTCCATATATCAAATCATTCATTTATTCAGGCAGCTCAATAGGGAACATCACATTGGTGATATAATTCTCAAGAACCGCATATATTGGCGCAGCTTATCATGTATTCCTCTATGGGATTGCCTGAAAATTTTCAGGCCGTATTCCGCACAATAATCCATCAGTTTTTCATACTGCTCCAAAATATTCCTGTATGGGCCCACATGGGACGTGTAAACACACCACATTTCGGGAAACAGGGTAATACCCTTCATGTCCTCTTCCGGCTTTACCACAGGTAATATCCACTGGGATTTATAAAAAGGTTTTTTTAAATGTTCCATACCAGGGTCCTCAAACCTGGACGTTGCAGGCCCGCAGATTCTCAGATGCTTTTGCTCACATATATCATAGAGAAGCCTGTGGGTGGTAGAAAACTTCTCCTGCTCATAAAAACACCTGTAAACCGGTATGGTGACAGCATAGGCCGCGGGGTAATACTTAATCTTGATAGGAATGTGGTTTTCCCTGCAAATCTTTGCGCTCTCAAAGTACCCTAACCCCATATCCACATTTCTCATCAATTCTTCCAGATATGCCTTTTTGAAAAGCAGATGGTCCAGCTCATCGTTAAGCAGAACCATCCTATTAATCAGTGCCTCACGCTGAAATGTGAGACTGCTTTTTTCACATAGTGCCTTAATGTCTGCTACGGTGAGACCCAGGCGTCTCATCTCGGATATAAACATGCATTTCATGACCTGCTCTTCCGTATAATAGCGGTATCCCGTCTCATCATCCCTTATTTGAGGCTTCAAAACACCCTGTTCATCATAAAAGCGGAGGGCTGTTGCCGGAATCCCTACAATATCGGCAAGCCTTACCAATTGAATACAGATTATTTCCCTGCTCATCTCTCATAGATCCCCCCTGTTCTAAAACCTTCCACTTGGTGTAATGTTATTTTTACACTATATATAGATACCTTTTCCCGTAGCCTCATAATATTCTGTCCCTGTGAACCCATTATTTCCAGTATATCACGAACCATAAAATCTTCTACCTGCATTTTGCGCAGTATAGGAATACAAAAGGCTGCCACGAAAAATAACTGTCTGAGTCATTTCGTGTGCAGCCTATGTCTGTGATATGAGAATATCTTATGGCAGAAGTACGATTCTATTTACAGAATGTTTCGCCAGCGTAACACTGCCGGACTGTGTCTGCATCATGCAGGCAGCCGGTACAATGGATTCATCCGGCAATGTGTTCATATCGGAAGTTTTCTCCGAAGTAATGGTGGTGATTTCTGCCTTTTCCACGGTTTTATTTGGAGTTTCATATTTAATTTCAAGAACCGCTTCCTGATCGCAGGAACGGTTCAGCGCAAAAATAACCGTATTTCCATTTTCGTCAAGGCAGGCCGCCGCGTCCACGTAGGGGACACCGGAAAGCGGTTCTATATTTCCAATCTGCTCAGACGTACTGTAGGTTGGCGAGAAAACATCTATGTCTAAAACCTCTTTTAAACGGCTTCCGGAATACATGGACATAACATGGTACGTTGCAGTCCCAAATGCATGACCGTCCTTGCTTACAATGCATCCTCCGGGCCATCCATTCACCAAATCTGACAAATTACACATGGCAAGCTTATCTGTATTCCTTAAAAACATATTGAGCATGCCGGCATTGAAAATAGCGGCCTCTAATGTCTGTTCCCGGTAAGAGTCAATAATGGTTCCCACATTATACTCTGTAACCGCTGCCATGGCAGCCGGATTGCCGCTTTTGCGTATGGTCTCGCAGGAGTCGTTTAAAATCCCTTCGTACTTTTTCACGGAACCAGCTGTTGCGTAGTAGATGTCCCTGCTGTCATGCTCGCCCTGTATCTCTTTCTGTGAATACATATGGAGACATACCACATCCATTTTGTCTCCGATGATTTCTGAAATCTTCCGGTTCCATTCCTGGGAAATGCTGTCTCCGTCCCCGCCGCATACCATGAAAGTGATGGTCGGATCCTTCTCCTTCATGGCTTCATAGAAGGATAGATACTTGACCGCATATCCGGAGGCATCCAGATGGCCTATTTCCCAATCACCAAAGGTTTCATTTCCGATATCCCAGTATTTGATATTCCAGGGTTCGGGATGACCGTGGGCAGCCCTTAACCGGCCGTAAGGCGTGTCGGCCAAGCCGTTGCAGTATTCCACCCAATTTGCGGCTTCCTCCGCTGTCCCGCTTCCAAAGTTGACGCAAATCATAGGTTCACAGCCGATTTTACGGCAGAACTCCATATATTCGTCCATACCAAAACTGTTATCCTCGTAACCGCCCCAATGCTCATTTTTACGGACCGGACGGGTGTCCCGCTCACCGATACCGTCCTCCCAGTGATAGCAGTCGGCAAAACAGCCGCCGGGAAAACGTATGACAGCAGGGGAAATGTTTTTTATCCGTTCAAATACTTCTCTCCATATTCCGTCTACCGTATCAGAAGGCATGAGAGAACAGCCATCTACCCATAATGTGCCCGCTGCTTTTAAGCGGATTTCCATTGTTCCTGTGTAAGTAACTGCAGCGGATCGAAAATCAAAACAGTATTTTTTCCATTCCCCGTTTACAGAAATGGTTTTGCTTAAAAATTCCCGTCCTTCTTTATCGTAAATTTCAATGGAAACAGGAACCTCCTGCTCAGACTTCATCCAGACATATCCTTCGTATCTTCCATTCTGGATACATAAACCGGTCTGTGCAGTTCCGGCATACCCGTCATAATGGTTTCGGTCTGTTATCTTAAGAGAACAGCCTTCTCTGGAAATAGTGTGGTCCCAGTCCTGTTCAAAGTGAAAGGCATCTTTTACACCTGTCCGGTGCCAGAAATCAGGAACTCCGTCTTTTACGTGCTCCGATATTTCAAAACTCCTGTTTTTTTAACAGCTGCGCCCACATGCCTTCGTCGATACAGTCTCTCATATATTCTATGAAGTGTCCGAAAATCAGAGGGTTTACAGGCCGTTTATTTCCTTCTTTGATAGTAATTTCCGCTTTCATTTGATTTATCCTTTCATACCTGTCATTGCGATTCCCTGTACAAACTGCTTCTGCGCAATAAAGTAAGCGATTAAGATTGGCAGAAGGGACAGGCACGCGCCCGCCATAATAATACCGTATTCGACCACATGGGTTCCCATGAAGGTGGCAAGACCAGAGGGAAGGGTTTTCATATTATCATCCGTTGTCAGGAGCAGCGGATACAATAAGTCGTTCCACTGATACATAAAATGAAATATGAACAGGGATACAATGGCCGGTTTGCACAGCGGAACCATGATTTTCCTAAAAATCCCGAATTCCGTGCAGCCGTCAATCCGTCCGGCTTCTTCCAGCCCTTTGGGAAGAGAGATAAAGAAGGAGCGCATCATGAAAATACCAAAGGCATTGGTTGCCCGCGGAAGGACCAGTCCCGGATACGTATTGATAAGGCCAAATTTAAAAATTTCAATGTAGAGCGGAACCATGATTACCTGGAAGGGAATCATCATGGTTCCCATAACCATAAGAAACATAATGTTTTTTCCGGGGAAATTCATTCTGGCAAAGGCATAACCTGCCATGGTGTCAAACACCAGCGATGTAACGGTCACTGCTGTGGAGAAAATAATGGTATTGCGGTAGTATTTTAAAAATGGAACCCGCTTCCAGATATTGATATAGGAATCCAGACTGAACCTTCCCGAAAACAGCTTTGGCGGATAGGATACAATCTCGGCTTCCGGTTTAAATGATGTGACCAGCATCCAGATAAACGGGTACAGAACAATAAAGGCCAGGGCTGCAAGCAGGATGGTTATAATGATCTTCCCGGCATTTTTCCGGTAAATGTTATTTGTCCGCGTCATGTGTATTCCTCCCGTCAGCCCAAATCTTCTTCACCTTTTGTCATATGTTTAAAGGTGAATACTGAAATAATAAAGGTGATGATAAACAGCGCAACCGCAATGGTGGACGCGTAGCCCATGTTGAACGAATCAAAAGCCATGCTGTATATAAGCTGCACCAGTGTCTGTGTCTTAAATAAAGGTCCGCCCTTCGTCATGATGTATACCTGGTCGAATACCTGGAAGGAGCCTATGATGCAGTTCACAACCGTAAAACTTAACGTCGGCATCAGCATGGGGATGGTGATTCCCCTGAATTTCTGGAATCCGGTGGCGCCGTCAATATTGGCGGCCTCATAATAGGACTCATCAATTCCATTTAATCCTGCCAGAAGGATGACCATATTAAAACCAAAATTTTTCCATACGCTGACAAGAATAACCGTAGGCATGGCCCATGTGGGACTGCTCAAAACATTGATTGGGTTGAAACCAAGGAGTTTTGCCCAGTAGCAGAACATTCCGATGTCCGGATTAACCAGAAAACTCCATAGGATGGAAACAATGGTCATGGAACAGATGGCGGGAATAAAATAAACAGACTTAAAAAATCCGCTCAGCCATCCCTTTCTTTTTACCGCAACCGCCGTCACAAGAGCCAGCCCGATTTGCACGGGAACCGTGAAGGCGGTGTAATAAACCGTATTAAAAAGGGCATTCCAAAACTTTTTATCACTCGCCAGCTTTGCGTAATTACCCAGCTTTTGAAACTGGAAATTCTGGAACATCATGTCGAATTTGAAAAAGCTGAATATAAAAGCGATAATCAGCGGAATAAATACGAATACGGTAAAAATGGTCATGGAGGGGAGAACGAAATAAAGGCCGGCTCTTTCCCTCTTTCTTTCCAGTGAAGTTTTCATCATTTACATTCTCCTCTACAGGGTCCTATTCCAGCATGCTCTGAATGATGTCATTTGCTTCATCCAGGGATTCTTTTACATCTGCGTTCTGCAGAAGAATTTTTTCAAATGCAGGAGTAATAGCCTGATTCTCAATATCTGCAAAGTTAGTTAACTGCTGCAAATACATCTGGCTCTCATTTGCCGGTTTTGCAAATTCTTTGATATATGGATTTTCGTTTAAACGCGCATCGTCCGCGATATCAGTTCTTGCAGGCGGAAATCCTGTTCCCAGGCACCACTCAACCTGTGTGTCAACAGAATTCCAGTATTTGAAAAAGTCGTAAACCGCCTCTTTATTCTTACTGGATGCAGTTAAAACATGCCAACACCGTTTGCCTGTGTAACCTGCTGCTCTGGTCCCTTTGGCGCCTGCGCAACACCAAAATCAATGCCTGCGTTCTTAAATCCGGTGGTTGCCCATGGCCCGCAGAAGTACATGGCCAGTTTCTGGCTTTCAAACAGCTTGTCAATTTCACCTCCGGTTAAAACCTCCGGACCAAATTTCTTGTCACGGATATTTTCCGCCCACCTGGTGATGGTTTCCACATTTTCAGGACTGTTGAAAACAGCTTTTCCATCTTTTATGAAATCTCCGCCATTTCCCCACAGCATGATACACCACATTGGGGTTGTCTCCTTAACCGCCATATCAAAACCGTATTTTCCCGTTTTCTCCACAATCTGCTCTGCATACTGCTCCAGTTCATCCCAGGTTGCAGGAGGCGTTTCCGGGTCTAATCCGGCTTCTGTAAAGATTGTTTTATTGTAATATAAAAGAAGGGTTGCAAAGTTCATGGGTACACCGTAATAGGTCCCCTTCCACTTTAAATTGTCCTTCAGCGCATCGGGCACCACTGATTCATCAATGATTCCATCTGCATAAGCATCGTCAACAGGCGCCAGGGCACCAGGTTCCGCATACGTGCCAAGACGCTCCGGAGCAAATGCCAGGATATCAGGCCCCTCGCCTACCGGAAGTACCGTGGCGAGCTTCTGGTAAAGGCTGTCCCAGGGCATTATATTCATCTGTACTTCAATGTTTTTATCATTGGTATCATTGTACTTTTGAACAAGTGCTTCCAGGGTGTCCTTATCAGAACCCGTAAAACCGTTCCAAAAGGTAATTACTGTTTTTTCCGCCCCTCAGATCCCTCTGTCTGGGCTGCTTCACTTTTTGTTTCTGCCGCTCCATTGGAACCGGAGCATCCGGTTAAGGCAGCTGACGCCGCCATGATTCCTGCCAGTCCAAGTGCTAATAATCTCTTTCTCATTTTCTTCCTCCTTGTATAATGGTTCTTATTTTTTCGGCACCCACTTTGTCCCGTCTGTTCATATCCATGTGTCCGTTTTGTTCCTGTTCTACGTCGGTCAGCTGTGTGTAACAATATCCGCTGATAAAATCCATACTATATATCGCGTCTGTCAGGCTATTCAGCCGTTCCAGATAACTGCCTTCTGATGTTTCTGCGTTCCCATATCCCCACGCCTTTTCATCCTTACAGAAAGCGATTCCGCCAAATTCACTTAAAATAATAGGCTGTCCCTCATAACGGAAGCCGCCGGCAAAGGCATAGCGCTCCCCGTTAAAGGATTGGATATTGGACAGGTTTTGTTCCCAATCCGTCCAGTGGCTAAGAAGATCCTCCCCATATTCCGCATAATCATGAAGTGTTATGATATCGGATTTCGTGTGTTCCCATCCGTCGTTGCTGATGACAGGCCGGGTGGCGTCCAGGGATTTCGTCAGATAGTAAATGGCTTCCGTAAAAACCTGCTGTTTTTTATCACATAGGATTCTTGGAATCCCCCAGGATTCATTAAATGGAACCCAGGTAATGATGGACGGATGGTTATAATGCTGTTTTACGATGTCAACCCACTCTTTTGTCACACATTCAATGGCCCTGCGGTCAAATTCATAGAACGAAGGCGCCTCGCACCAGACAGTAAGACCATAAACATCAGCCCAGTAGTAGAAGCGTTCGTCTTCAATCTTTTGGTGTTTCCTCACTCCGTTGTATCCATATTCCAGTATTTTTTTTAATATCCAGAATCAGCGCCTCTTCATCCGGCGGGGTCAGCAGGGACGATTCCCAGTAGCCCTGGTCCAGCACCATCTTTAAATAAAAGTCCATGTTATTGAGTTTTACTCTGCCGGAATCAGTGGATATTTTCCGTAAACCGAAATAGGAACCAACCTCATCAATTACCTTCCCATTTTTATAAATTCTGATGCATACATCATAGAGGTTAGGTGATTTAGGACACCAGTATCGTACTTTCCACTTGATTTCATCATTAACAAGAGAGATTTTTTTGGAAAACGCATTTTTTATGACTTTATCTTTTCCGGAATAAATGGTAAAATTCTCAAATGTAATAATGGTTTCAATTTCAAATGAATCAGAGCTGTCCTTCCATAAATTCAGTTCATAATCAACTTCCAGGGAATTTTCGTCATAGAGAGGTGTTAAATAAAGGGCTGTTAAATAACTGCTGTCAGTTTCTTCTGCCCATACATCCTTCCAGATTCCCGTTGTCTGGGTATACCAGCAGTCATAATTTTGTTTAAGCCACCGCTGTTTTCCTCTGGGCTGTACGGTCGAATAGGTATCTTCAATGCGGCAGACCAGCTGATTCCCCGTTTTTTTCAGTGCTTCGGTAATATCAAAGGTGAATCTGGTATATCCGCCTTCGTGAACTCCCATATAAATTCCATTGACCCAGAGCTCCGTCCGGTAATCCGATCCTTCAAAGTTTAAAAAGGATTCTTTTCCCTTCGTGAAGTTCAAATGACTGGCTTCTGGAATACCAGACAACATTGCATTCATCCTGTACCCCAATTCCGCCCGCCGGACTTTCATACGAAAACGGAACGATAATTTTACGGTCTTCAAATCCATTCTGCCATCCGCATTTGATTCCCTCCTTTCGGGGATCGAATCTGAAGTTCCATTCTCCATTCAGGGAGAAAAATGATTCCCTCACGAACTGTGGTCTGGGATATCCTTTTTTATAAAATTTTGTCATGGCACCCTCACATCTTTACTTGCAGTTTTAATGTATCTTTAAAATAGCACTTATTGTACAAAATGTCAATATATTATGGGTATAACAATAAAATATTTGTGCATATTTCCAAAATTAATGTTTTGGTGTGGTTTGATTAATACAGTATTACTGTAACAAATGGCAGAATTAACATTCTATCTCCTTGTTTTTTACTTTTACACCCGATATAATAATACAATAAAGCATTCTGAATGGGTATGGCTGAAAAAGGTTTGCTATGCAGGAAGTTGTATGTGTGTAAAAGTCAGCTATGTGTAAAAATTGGCTATGCATAAAAGTCAGCTGCGGGGGGTATCTATGAATCGGCAATCAGCAAATGAAAAAGAAAAGATAGACCGGCATATTGTACTTGACATTGATTCGGAAGAGAATTTTGAATTATTTGAACGGCTTGGGAAGGCACTTTCATCCAGAGTCAGAATCCGGATGCTGGCGCTGTTAAAACATAAGTCCATGAATATCGTGGAACTGGCGCAGGAGCTTACGATTCCTGTTTCATCGGCTGCATTTCATGTGAATATGCTGGAAGAAGCCAATCTGATTAATACAGAGATGCTTCCGGGCGTCCGGGGTTCCCAAAAAGTATGCAGTTCCAGGGCAGAGGATGTGTTTCTGTCTATCAACACTTCTCCCCAGGAGAAGGAGCGGCGGTCATTCAGCGTGGATATGCCCATTGGGAATTATTACGATTTCAGGATTCATCCGACCTGCGGAATGGTAAACGAGGAAACCTACATTGATTCCTGCGATGATATAAAATCTTTTTACTCACCCGGCAGAAGCGCGGCACAGTTAATCTGGTTCCAGAGGGGTTTTGTGGAATACCGCTTCCCGAACCATTTCATCAGCGGCAAAAATCCAAATTATGTATCATTCAGCCTGGAAATCTGCTCCGAGGCACCTGGATACCGGAATGTGTGGCCCTCCGACATTACATTTTCCATCAATGACAGGGAACTTCTTACCTATACCTCTCCTGGTGATTTTGGAGGAAGGCACGGAAAACTGACACCGATCTGGTGGACAGACGGAAACACACAATTCGGTCTTTTAAAAACAATCAGCGTGGATGGGAGCGGAACTTATTTAGACGGGGTGATGAAATCAGAAGAAATCAACATTGATACCCTTGCGCTTTCAGCCCAGCCCTATATCTCTTTTAAGATAGAAATTAAAAAGGACGCAAAACATGTGGGCGGAATCAACATTTTCGGAAAATCATATGGAGATTATCCACAAAATATAGTGATGCATGTGGAGTATTGACCGGCGGGGGCCGGTTAGCAGAATAAAAAGGCGGCGTGAAATCAGACGTATATTAAAAACGGGCCGGCGGTGAATAGCCGGATTCGGCAAGGCCGGCAGAAGAAGGCCGGATTCGGCCTTCCTGACAAATGTTCCGGTACCCATACCTATCTGCTCATACTGCGAATATCATAAACAAACTCCTTACGGAAATAGAACGCATGGTTCTTATTTGAAACATTACGGCCATATACTCCGGAATAAATAGGGCGATACGGCATTGAATCCTTGCTCCGCACCTGTATATGCTGTCCGTTGGATGTATGTATACGCCTATCCGGGCTTGTCTCTATGTGCATCCTCAGCTGCCTGCAAATGGAGTAGTAATCTGAACGCCAAATATCCCGAAGCTGCGCATACCGGGGCGAACTGAGATCGATATGGATGCTGGGCAAAAACATCCAGTCTTTGGGATCGCCGTCTTTACAGACCGGCACATATAAAATATTGCTGATTTTTTCGTACAAATGCGTTTCCTCAAAGGGGCGCTCCTGAATAAGTTCATCGATCACACTGCTAATCTGTGTAATAAAAACCGTTTCCTTTGGATTACCCGCATTATCACACTTGTTAGTTTTCAATTCCCCATCATCAAAATCCAGATTTGTGCTGGACAAATGCATCCCCAGGGCCAGCTCCAAAAGCTGGCCTGTTTTCCCTTTATTAATGATAATCATGTTCATATCGTTCTGGCTGAACAATTCCTCAAATCTGATACCTGCTAATTTATTAAACCGGACACACGCTTCTTGAAGTCTCATTTTTTCTCCTTATTTATGGCTGGCATACTGATTCCCAATCTGTTTCTCCCGAGAACGCTGCCCCTGCGAACACCTTCATAGCCTCCTCTTCCTCAAACTGCCTGGAATACAGTTCATAATAATATCCCTTTTGCTCCAGCAGTTCCGGATGACTGCCCCGCTCTATGATTTTCCCGTCCTTTACAACCAATATCAAATCAGCCTGACGGATTGTGGATAAACGGTGTGCAATCACAAAGGAAGTATGTCCCTTCAGCAGATGGTTGGTGGCATCCTGAATCAGTTTTTCCGTCTGGGTATCAATGGAGGAGGTAGCCTCGTCCAGAACGAAAATGGCTGGATTGGCCAGAACCGCCCGCGCAAATGAAATCAGCTGCTTCTCGCCTGTGGACAATAGGCCTCCGCTTTCACCCACATGGCTGTCATACCCCTTTTCCATTTTCGCCACAACCATATCTGCAGACACATTCCTGGCCGCCTCTTCAATCTCCTCATCCGATGCATCCAGGCGGCCATACCTTATATTTTCCCGCACAGTTCCCGAAAACAGGTGCGGATTTTGCAGCACATAACCAATCTGGCTGTGAAGCCACAGCTGCGACCGTTCCCGGTAATCCACGCCGTCAATCAATATCCTTCCCTTTGTAGGTTCAAAGAAACGCCCCACCAGGTTCACAAGGGTAGACTTTCCCGCCCCTGTCTCACCCACAATGGCAACATTCATGCCGGCAGGCACATGAAGGTTAAAATGTTCCAGCACATATTCCTTCCCGTCCGGGTACATAAAAGAAACATCCTCAAACACAATGTCTCCCTGGATTTTTTCCCAATTCCCCTTATTGGGCGAAAAGGCGTCTCCGTACTTCCTGAGCACATCGGTTCTGTCCACCACATTGGGCTTTTGTTCCAGCAGATCCATCACCCGCTCAATATTTGCTTGACAGGAAATCAACTCCGCCAGCAGCCTGGCAAGCTGCTGTATGGGTTCAAATATAACAACCGCATACGAGATAAATACAGACAGAGTCCCCAGTTTAATGATATCTTCCTGGACCATATAGCCGCCCTTTGCCAACACCACAGCTGAGGCCACAGAGCTGAAAAACAAAATAGCCGGAATATAGACCGCATTCAGCTTAGCCGAACGGATCGCCGCCTGATGCATATCCGATGTCTTTTCAAAGAAGCGTTTTTCATTGTCCGATTCAATGACCATACTCTTTGACGTCTTAACCCCGGTAATGCCTTCATTGTACGCGCTGGTAATCTGGGAATTGATCCGCCTCACCTTCCGGTTCCATTTCAGAATCCGATTCTGGAAATACACGGTCAAAAGGGCAATACACGGAACAATCATGGTGATGATAAATGCCAGCTGCGCGTTCAGCATAAACATAATCACAAACACACTGACCACATAAATCAGGGCCCAGAACATATCCACCAGGCCCCAGGCTATCATCCCCGCAATCCTCAAAGTATCACTCATCACCCGGGCGTGGATATATCCCACCGGAGTCGTATTATAGTAGGAAAACGACAAGGTCTGCAAATGTTTAAACTGCGCTCTCTTTAAATCCTTTCCCACATTCATCTCTATGGATGTAGCCGCGTGAACCGACACATACACACAGACAGTCTGGGCCACAATAACAGAAATATAAACCAGGGTAAATGCTCCAAGCCCATCCAAACGGTCCGGGATAATGAATGTATCAATGGCATAGCTCTGGAACAGAGGCACAAGGATATCCACTCCCGCAAGCAGAATATTAAGACCCAGCGTAATTGCAAAAAACTTCTTATACTGCTTAAAAAACGGAAACAGCTTCATCCATATGCGGAAGCTGAAGGGATTATTATACTCCTGTTCTTCATATGCTGCCATTGATTATCCCCCATCCATCTTATCCTCTTTCTTCTTATCCTCTTTACTCATCTTATCCTTTTTATTCTTTTTATACCTTTTCATCCTGTCCCATCATGTCCCTGTCATCACGGCTCATCTGTATTTCATAAATCCTGCGATAGATTCCATTCCTCCGTATCAGTTCCCCGTGGGTTCCACGTTCTTCTAATTTTTCCCTGATTCAGCACCAGGATTTCATCTGCGCCCATAAGAGATGTCACCCTGTGGGATATCAGAATAACTGTAGCCTCCCTCATATGTTCCTTCAGCGCGCAGCGGATGCGGTAATCTGTCTGGGAATCCACTGCTGATAAGGAATCGTCAAACGCCATAATGGGAGCTTTCCGAAGCAGCATTCTGGCAATAGCAATCCTCTGCTTCTGCCCTCCCGACAAAGTGACTCCCCGTTCCCCCACAAGAGTGTCATATCCATCCGGAAAACTCATAATGGCGTCGTCAATACACGCAATCTGAGCCGCGTACCGAATCTCCTCCAGAGACGCGCCTGGTACGGAAGCCGCTATATTTTCCCGGATTGTCCTGGAATACAAAAAGGGTTCCTGCAATACCATTCCTATATTTCTCCTGAGCTCCTCAATGGGGATGTCTTTAACAGCTCTGCCGCCAATACAGATGCTTCCCCTGTTTTCCTCCAGCTCATAGAGCCGTGAAAGGAGCTGGATTACCGTAGACTTTCCGCTGCCCGTTCCGCCCAGAATCCCAAAGGTGCTGCCTTCCGGAACTGTAAATGAAATATCCCGGAGCACATCCTTTCCTTCCTCATATCCGAAGGATACATGCCGGAAGGAGATATCATACTTTCCTCCGGAATGTTCGCGTTCCTTCCCGCCTTTTTCATCTGTCTTTCCATAGGCTTCTTCCCGGGAGCGGATGATATAATCCACACGTTCAAACGAAACGCCAGCCTTACTCATATCAGAAAGAATACGCCCAAGGCCGCGGATTGGCCACACCAGCGTTGAATTGTAAGCCGCAAACGCCACAAATTCACCAACCGATATGGAACCATTCACAGCTTCCACCACTCCGAAAATAATAACCGCAATCACCTGCAGCCCCGTTATCAGATCCCCAATCCCCCAATACAGTCCTGATAACGTCCCCAGACGAATCCACAGCTTGGCAAAGGCATTATTCTTCTTGTCAAACCGCTCCATCTCAAATTGTTCCCGTCCGAATGCCCGCACCACGCGCACTCCTGTTGCATTCTCCTGCACGACCGTGGAAAGTTCTCCCTCTGCCTCGTCCGCAGTGGTAAACCGCTTGGCTATCAGCCGGTAAAACACAGTAGAGTACACCACAACCACCGGCACGAACAGGAGAACGATGCAGGAAAGCTTCACATTCATGGAAAACATCATGACAAAAGACGTAAGCACAAGAAAGGCCGTGCGGAACACCTCCAGAAGCTGGGTAACCACAAATCCGCGTATCACCTCCACATCAGAAGTACACCGCTGGATAATATCCCCTGTCTGGTTCCTGTCATGCCATCTCATGGGAAGCTTCTGCACATGGATGAATAATGTATCCCGCAAATTTTTAGCAAAATTCTCCCCTGCCCTGGCTGTATTGGTACGGCTGATGTAGGTAAAAATACCGGAGGCGATTGCCACCGCCACAATCATCAGCGCCAGAACCCAGAGGTGGCTGGACAGGTAACTTCCGCTGGTTCCGCTGCTACTGATGGTTCCGCTGCTTCCACTGAGCACCTCATCAATGCTGAAGCGAAAAATCTGCGGTGTCAGGGCATTTAATATGGTTGATACCAGGGATGCGGCTACGGCGGCGGCAAAATAGAGTTTGGAGCCCTGGAGGAATCTGAATATCAGATGGAGTTTTCTGTGTTTGGGGATTGTGTTTTTTTGTATGTTTTTCATATATTTACCCTTTTATATTGCTTATGATTAAATGCTTGATGCTGTCCGGTTGATAAATACTGTCTATGTAAATGATGTACCAGTAAATCCGGGGCCTAAATTGATAAAAACCAAGCATCATCAATTACATAGTCATTGACCGGGGCAACTCCTAACTGTAATTCTCTCAACTTTTCAACCAATTCATCCCCATCAACTAAATCAATCGGAGTAGCTCCAGGTCTATTGGCCTCTTCAATTGCAGGCGTAGAAAACTTACCGGTTGTAATAAACAGGCCTTTATCAGCCCTTCCCTGCATAGCTCCTCTAAAATCCCGAATTTCACCAGCAGACACACTTCCTGTATATCTTTTACACTGAAAAAGCATATGGAAGCTAATTATTCCATTCAATTTTATTATTCCCATTCCATCAATTCCACCATCCCCAGTCTTTCCCGTAACTTTTACTTGTGTAAATCCAGACTCTCTTAATAATCGTTGTGTTAAACGTTCAAATGCATCCGGTTTTAAATTTTTTAATACATTTTTGAGTTTTTCGCGCCATGTCTGGATTTCATCTGGTGTATCAACGCCGTCATTTTCTAAATTATGATCCTCAAGACTTATCTCTTTCGTATCTTTCATCTTTAATAAGGTCATTTCACGAACCTTTTTAACAATTTCATCCGAATTTATTTCCTGTAATTCACGGCCTACCGTAGTTAGCGCCCATACTCCACGTGCAGAATTCTCTAAAATTCCAACCTTTTTCATATATGTTCTTGTCCACGCCAACCTATATTCGACTTCTGATTTACTGGTATCACCATGCATAATTGTTAATACTTCTGGAGATAAACCTAATATTACAATCGTTTTATCATCAATCTCTTGTATCGTTCCCGACCCCCCTAATTCTTTTATGGCCTGAAACAATTCCTGCATCATTTCATGATATGCCGGTACTTCTACTGTTTTTCTCATATAGCTCATCCCCTCTTTCTTACGTAATATCTCAAAACCCTTCTTACATAATCAACCAACCCTTTTCTACTAGGCAGATATAATCCATATTTAGATACTAACGAAATTCCTTTTTGCGAATCGCTCGAAATGATTGTTTTCCTAAAAATTATAACATGATTTTTCAGAACTGGCGACTCTCGTTTTATTCGAGGATTAATTTCGAGACGCGTCCTTTGTTTGTAAGCGTCAAATCCTGCGCCTACCAATAAATTAACGCCTCTAACAGATATTAGCGGCGTGGTTTTCTGCATTCAGCCGGTAACTCTTTTGCCCATGGCAATAAGTGGTTTAGCTTCGCAGAATCTATATTTCCTTTTTCGTCACAGAGTTTGGGTAGCTCTGTGAGTAAATGCTTAAAATAATAATAAGGTCTCAGGTTATTGAGCTTTGCGGTTTCCGAAATGCTGTAGATGACAGCGCTTGCCTGCGCACCCTGAATGGAATCGTGAAACATCCAGTTCTTTTTACCGATACAGAAAGTTCTGATGGAACGTTCTCTTGCTGAATTATCAATAACCAAACTCAATCTATCATCTTCCAGCTTCTATCCTTTGGAGGATTTGTATGGAAGCTCTATTTTCTAATGCCTCAGCCTTATACATGTCCATTATATACCAACCGATTACAAAAAATTTTCAACCATTATTGACATTAATTTATTAAATGTTATCTATCCACTCCGGCATATCAAACAAACACATCTGCCCCTCTATGGCCTCCTCTATCCACCACGAGAATACATCCTCCACTTCGTCTTTCCTCTGCCAGTATGGATAACATCCAACATCTTTCCAAAGGATCTTATATACGCCCTCTGGTAAGTTGGAAATAGCCGAAACTCTGTCTATTAAAAAGGCCAGCCATTTTTTGATCTAGCTGACCTAAAATTTTACTCTATATCCTCTTTTCCCCGTCTCACATCTATTAAAAAGCCAAAAGCCACTATATTTTGTGGTTTAACCCCTCTATTTTCCTTTCAAGCCACAATTCCGCATCATTATTACCGACTCGACATGCACCGTTTGTTAACACATAAAAATATACTAACATATTTTTGCACATAGTACCATAAAACAACCTTTATTTAAATGGAATAAAGAGAAATACTTTCACATATTGGCACACATAAACCTATACTATCATTTACCAAAACTTGTACAGGGTAGGCAAATTGTAGTCACTGCCTACCAAATAGGCGGGCCCGGTCACATCCGGTACCCGCCTTCCTCTTACTTCTCTTTCTCCTTCCCTTCCTGTATCCGCTTCCAGATGTTCTCAAACTCATCCGGCTTTGGACCCGGGATGGGTAAGGGGACGGTCATGCGTTTAACTGCTTCAAACTCCTTCAACAGTTCCTCGTCAGAGTACTCTTCCGCCGGTTCTGGCGGTTCATCGTTTCGCTTTCCATCCATATTTATGCGCCTCCTTTCAAGACCATTGTATGCCTTTTACAAAAAGAGTTGCCCTGGAAAATTATGGCATTTTATAAGCCCTACCACGTAAACACATACCGTCTATTCACCATGTCATACTCCTCCGCAATCCGGAGAGCTCCCCTGGCATCCGTAATCATGCACTTGCCCTCGTCGCTGCCCTTGACTGGACAGAGTAAAAATGCTTCACCGGCAGGGTCCACCTGGTAGCCGGTCAGCATGTAGCCCTCGGAATCGAACAGATACCAACCACAGGTGCCGTCCGTGGCCTCCCGGAGCCAGTACCAGCCATTGGCCGCATAGCTGCCGTCTGTAAACTGATACCACCAGCGCTGGCCGTCTGCGGCCGGCTGGAAACCCTGGGTGTATGTCACTGGGACCGGGGTATAATCAATATCCCTCAGTTTAAGCACCTTCTGCCAGGGCGTGGCTGCTACACGGCTCTTGATAGTCCCATAGTTGATACCCTTAGCCTCAATACACCAACCATCACCTATGTATACCCCGATGTGGCCCGGCTTCCACAGCGCCCAGCCGACCATAGACTCGTCCAGATGGTCAACGCCTACCCGCTCCACAGCCGTATCATGATAGTTGTAGCTGCCACGCAGAACGCCTGTATACCAGCTGATGAGACCGGAACAGTCCGTACAGCGCTGGCCTATGTACTTAGCCGCCTTGGTCTTGTAAGTGGATGTGTATGTGCCTGGGTTCTCCCGGGCAAGCCTGTCCAGAATTCCCTGGGTAAGGACCTCACCCTTGGCGCCGTAAACGTAGGGCGTGCCCAGCTTGTCCTTGCAGTGCCGTATTAATCCTGTTGCTGTTTTACTCATAGTGTTTTCCTCCATCAAAAAAATAAGGCCCAGGGGCATCCCTAAGCCATGAAAAGTTGTGACGTCACAAGTTGCGATATCGCAACAAATTACTCCATACCCGGTCCGTGTTCCGGGTCCTGGTCGGAATTGTGCTTCGGGGTGTTGCTTGGCTGCCACTTCTCCTTATCGTCTGTAGGCTTCGGGTCGTGTGCCCTCGGGTCCTCCCTGCCAGTCCCCGGGCCATAGGGCGCTTTATGGGAGCACTCCGTCAATGGACGCTTATTAGTCATCGGATTGTTGTTTACATGGTCATTCAGCTGCTGCTCTGTCATTCTTACTTCTGGCATAATCTTACTCTCCTTCTATGTAATGGTAAATGGTTACTACTGCTTAAGCTGCTTGACAGCCTGGTTAATCCCGGTCGCAGCCAATCCGGATACAATTCCAATGGCCACCGCATTGATAACATCCTGGGCCGGGAAGTCCGGCATGGTATACATTCCTACCACTCCCAAGGCTGCCCCCGCCACTCCGCATACTACCGGGATAACCTCGTTCCTAAGTCTGGCGGATGCTTTGCAGGCCATCCCGGCCAGATAGCAAATCACTGTAATCCCTGCCACACTCGCTATTCCAAAATCCATATCCTACTCCTCTCTTTCTGCCGGCTCCTCCGGCATCTTCATAAGTTTGTCCTTAAGCTCTGTTGCCACATCATTGCCGCCCAGGACATGGTATGCGTCATACATCCGCTTAACATTTTCTTTGCCATATATAGGGCAGTAACCCCTGTCCTGATAATGATTGTAGGCCTGTATGATACGGTCCCTCAAAAGTGCCTGCATACCATCGTGAAGTGCGGCATTTTTCCGGCTCTCCTCCTTCTGCCGTTTTGCCATCTGCCGGTAACATAAGCCTAAAAAGGTGGATATGGCAACAAACAGCCACTCCACCCAATGGACAACTATGTACTGTATTATCTCGCCCATGATGTCTCCTTACTCAGTAATCAGTTCTTCACACTCCAGGTCAATCAGTACCTGGCGCACCTGGTCCTTAATTTTATCCGGGACCTGTCCGAATGTTTTCCTCCCCTTCACAATCAGGGTCGCATAGATGACTGCCATGGTATCCACCTCCTTCCTCAATAATAAAAAGAGCAGCAGCCTAAGCATTGAGTACTGCCTCGACTTCCACCCTTAACTTCTCCGGGACCTGTTCAATCGTCTTCTTGCCCTTGCGAATAAGGTCCGCATATACAATTACCATATAACTTGCCATTCCTTACACCTCCATTCCCTCGTAAATTTCTGTCAGGGCCAGCTGGGTATTGGTTACCTCTTCGGCCAGTGCCAAATTGGACTCATATTGTTCTGTAAGCGCCAACTGTGCCTCTGTGAGCTGGTCACCCAGACTTACCACCTGTTCCTGCAGACGTCCAATATCTGACTCAGGCAGATACGCAAAGACCGGCTGCGGATTGCCGGCATTTGTCACATCAATATGGTCCAGTCTCGCACCATCTGGGATATCTACCCAGATGCACTGCAGGCCTTGTGGTACCTGTTCCTCGCCATACATAATAGTCCAAATACGTCCGGTGTCGTCATAGATTACTAATGCTTTCATGTTTCATCAATCCTTTCTTTGTGATATACTGTTTATCAATGATGGTTTCAAGTATAGGTATGTTTCCTATCTTGCGATACTATTGTTTATGGGAAGCCTGTTTTTAGAGCCATAATATTGTTTATGGGAAGAGCATTTTTGGCGTTTCCGGAAATGTGCGGAAGTATGCGAGTATAACTAAAACCCTTACATCATCTACCAGTAAAGTCAATTTTACGGGAGGTGATTGCTCCATATACGCTTATTATGTGAGTATTAGCAATATTGGCTTCACACCTCTCTATGCATCAATTGTAGGTGAACACGCTGATTACACCCCTATTCATGGAGGAGGAGATGGGTGGGGATTTGCTTATGCTGAAAGAAGCAACAGAAGTAGTTATGGAACCCAATTTTTATATTGGCTTAATGGTGGATACTATTCCTTAAACTCCGGCTTGGTAAGACTCCCAGCGGGATCAATAAACGGGGGAAGAAATATGACAGTTAAAGTATTTGGTTACTATTAATAATATCCGGCAACACAGTACCAGACAGTACCATTTTCAATACATGGTAAGACAGCTTGGTACTATTTACATGCCAAGCACCACTCATATTAAAATCAAATCGGTAATTCCATCCAGCACAGTGGCAGGATTGCCTGACCAAAATCCCACTAGGGTACCATCTGTCCAGGCAATGCACGATACATTAACCCTGTTGGTATTGTCGCCTTACTACATTGACCTTCCAGGATCATATCCAGCACTGATAGAGATGCTTGCAGTACCTGAGGATGATACGGTACTGTTTTTCACGGCATACTTCCGGACATTGCCGGCCACCCC
>ENA-OQCB01000377-OQCB01000377.1-human-gut-metagenome-genome-assembly--contig:-NODE-377-length-20892-cov-4.769853_pt1 | contig 20892 bp, 28 predicted proteins | sample MGYA00242493_ERZ504568 | MGnify/ENA primary metagenome ERZ504568 (study PRJEB26092, sample SAMD00036229) | human gut metagenome | host: Homo sapiens | study: EMG produced TPA metagenomics assembly of...
ATAAGCCTTATTGTCGTTGTCAAAATGAGTTAATGCGGTGAGCAAATACTCTCCTACAACACATACCGTTCCAAGTTGGTATTTAGTTGTTTTACCCTTTGGACGTTGTTTATTCTGAGAAATAATTTTTGTAGAAAGATGATTATCTAACGCAATGATTTTATCAAGTTCATCAACCTTGTCAGCAAAAAATTCTGTTAATAAATATTCCATTTAGTGTACTTTGAGCGATAATCTCGTCATCAACAATAGTATCATAATATTCATTAAAAGCAATTGATTTCCAGTCAGACTCTTCAGAGAACAAATCTCCGAATTTAACTTCTACAGTAGAATTATTTATAGTTAACGAAATAGAGTTTCTTTTGTTAGCATATATCCAAATGCACATATAGCAAAAAAGCAAAGAGCACTGCAGCCACAATGCCTGTAATCGATTTATATTTTTGTTCAATGTCAACGAACAGAAATATGATTGATGTTACTACACTTATTATACTAAGTAAACCATAAAACCATTTTACAATTTGCTTATCAAATAATTTTACTTTAACTTTCATAATTTTGTGTTTTCTTTACTTGATAATTCCCCATGATACATAAGCATCTCTTGAATAAACATTTCTTCCATTTGATAAATGCTCTCCATTAACAGTAAACCTTGGAATTGCATCAAATATTGGTTCCTTCTTAAATCCAACATGAATGGCCTCCGTATCAGTCAGGTTTATTCTCTTAGATAACGCAGTAGGCCACATAGCAGATAAGTCATCATCCACATCCCATATAGCTGAATAAGCTGGATACGCAATAATAAGTGGAATTTTGTAGTTGTCAATTGCTTGCTCAATTTCATAAGACAGGACGCTCCCGCTTTTTCTCGTATCTGTCGAAAGAATGACAAGCATATTCTTTGATGCACTCAAACGTTCTCGAATGCGAGTATACAGCGTTGCTTTCAGACTTGTATCTCGAACGGAATAGGTTTTCTCATGGCTATTTGTTAGTTTAAAATCAATGTTTTTATTAGCATTCCATGCTTGTAGTATTGAGTAGTAACGAAAGTCAGACTTCGTTGGATCTGTTTGACCCAATCCATCAAATGCGACATACGTTCCAGTTCTGTTCATAGCAGCGCTTAACCTCCTATAGTCATGTTCTATTACTAACTCTATAATCAACATATAACACTTTATTCTTATATTTTACCATGCACAAGTGTTTTTGTCTATTATATCGGTTAGTATGCAATTAAAAAAGATAACTTAATAATTTTATTACTCTGAAACTGCGCTTTCATGTGCTTCAAAGGGCCACTGTTTCGATGGTCCTTTTCTTATACCTGAATATAGGACAATTGGCAGTCCGCTAGTTTTGGGAACTAGACGTTGCACGTTCGAATCGTGCTATTCAGATTATAGTTTCAGCTACAAAATATAATGAGAGGTGGTGGTGATATTGCCAAAAACCAAACTTCAAACATCTGGTAACAAACCATTACCAGCTAATAAACAAAAGGTAAGAAAACCTGTACTAAATGTCATAAGGAAAAGCCTCTAACTGATTATTACATAAGTAAAAGTCCATTATTCTCTTTAGATGAGCGTGTTCCGCTATGTAAAGAATGTGTAATAGACAATTCGCTAAACGAGGACGGAACAATTAATGAGCTTGAACTTAATCGGATTCTTAGGAAAATCGACAAACCTTATTATAAAGACCTCATTGAAAGTGCCACTGGACGTTTTATAAAAGAACATTCTTATGTTGATGAAGCAGAAGTACCTTATCACGGAAAAGAAATATTACAGCATATTTTACTTTAGTAGCTATGCGGCAAGATCGCGATAAGTCATATGATGATTCAGAAAAAGACGGTTTTATTCATAAAACTAGCAATACTTCTCAGAGTGTTAAAAAGCAGATTGCTAAAAAAATATGCCGATATCAATAATACTATTTCCGATGAGGAAGTAATCAAAAACACCTCCGAGGTTAAATGGTCTAAAAAAAAGACAAACAGAACATGAAATATGCCATATCTACTATTGGGTATGATCCCTTTGAAGATGTAGGTCTAAATGATTGTGATAGAAAGTACTGTTTTAATATTTTATCTGGATATCTCGATACAGAAGGAATTTCTGAGGATGGACACAAATTAAAAGTGTTATTGAAATGACAATGTTGTATTGTCAATGTCGCAGAATCACAGAGGAAATGAATCTTGAATTATCAAAAGCAAATGTTGATGATGTAAAATTATCAAAATTAACTTCTTCGAAATCTTCGATGTTATCTTCTATTGCTACTATTGCAAAAGACAATAACATTTCTGCACAGTATAATAAAATTTCAAACAGGGCCAAAATTCTTTAACAGCAAAATGAAGGAAATGGCGGAACATGATTTTGCAGAAATTGAAGTAAATTTGTTTGATATAAAAAACTGCTGAAGCCTTTAGACAGATAGACGAAATTAGTATCAGCAATATTGCAAAACAGTTGACTTTGGATTCAAGTGAATATTCAGCTATCGTAAAAGAGCAAATGGAAATGATTCAGAAATATGAATCTGATCTTATTGAATTACGTGAAGAAAATCGTATCTTAAAAAAGCAAAATTATAGACTTGGAAAGTAAAAGAGGTGATGTAGATGGAAATAATTACACCTATGTCACAAAAAGAATTTAGCCAAAAGAAGCTTGAAAGTTATTCACAAATGTCAAATATTATACAATGGGGAAGAAAAAATCCCGTGAAGTTTTCGGAACTTTTCTGGGGTATAAAACTTATTGATTATCAAGCATATTGCTTTATGCGCACATGGATATGTCAATTTGCTCTATGGGCAGAATGTCGTGGTGCAGGAAAGGACACACTCGCTGCGGCGTATAATATGACTCGGTTATCACTAATTCCTGATTATAGTATATATGTAAGTTCAAATACATATGCCCAGTCTGTAGATTCTTGTAATAAATTAAAAGATATTGCCTTACAAAGAATTCCATCATTTAGAGAAGCTACTGATATATTTGCACGAGAGGTGGATAAAACTGGAACGAATAGCGAAACAGGATTTCTACAAGCTCCAACTTTTAAATTCCGTCTATATAACAATTCCAAAATGGAAGCTTTATCATCAAACCTGGAAGCAATTCGTGGTAAACGTGGCGCAGTATGGTTTAACGAAACTGCTTGGAAAACAAAAGAAGAACTTGCAGTTGTAGAAAACTATATTAACGTAGATGCCGATTTTGGACTTTCAGTTAGTAAGAATACTCATATCCGTCCATCCCAAATGCCTTTACAAATTTTGTATACATCTTCTGTTGGCGATGTCACTTATCCTTTCTTTGATAAATACAAAGCATTTTACAAAAAAATGCTCGTTGGAAACAAGAATTATTTTTGTTTTGATCTAAACGCTTATGATATTTTGTATCATTCTACCGTAGATGGCGAACCAATAAAATCACATTTGAAAGAAGATCAAATAACAAAAGCTATCGAGGAAGACCCTGATCAGGCTGATGTAGAATTATTCAATAAGTTCAGAAAAGGGGGCGGCGCAAATGCCGTAGTAACCATGGATGAACTTATTCGTAATTCTACCAACAGAAAACCATTACTATATAACGATACTGGAAAGAAAAAATTTATATTCTGTTATGACCCAGCAAGGAATTTTGATGGAAGCGTCCTTAGTATATTCCAGATTATTAATGATAAAGAAGTTGGCTACAAATTGCGACTTGAAAACGTCGTTTCTATGGTTGACACAAATGCCAAAAATAAAACCCCACTTCCAATGCCAGCTCAATTAGAAATAATTAAGGAATTAATGATTAAGTATAATGGAGAACGCGCTGCTGAATGGGAAAATATTGAGTTTTACATTGATGCCGGATCAGGAGGTGGAGGAATTTCTGCCGTGGCCGACCAGCTTATGGATGATTGGATAGATAAGTTCGGAAACAAACATAGAGGAATTATTGACCCAAATCATAAACAGTATGAAACTGCGAGAAAGAAATATACTAACGCAATGCCTATTGTGCACCTTGTAGATCCACAAGGATATAAGAAAATTATGTATGATGCTGTTTCTAAGATGGTCAAACTAAATCTTATTGAATTTGCAAATTATGATAATAAGGATTATATCATGATTGAAAATAAAGATGGTGGTTTTGACAATGTTAAACTGACCCAAGAAGAACAATTAGCGTTAGCACAAATGCATATTGCAAAATTGCAATTATCCTACATGTGTAGATATGATACCCCTAATGGTGGTGTAACTTATGAACTAGCAAAGGATAAAAAAGGTCATGATGATCATGCTTATACAATGGCAGAAGGCGGATACGCCCTTGCAAGGTTACGAAGAGTCGATTTATTAAGTGATAACAAAACAGACACTGGATATAATCATGCTCCACATTGTGTATCATCTATAACATTCTAAGAAAGGACGGTGATTAATTGCCAAATAAAAAAGAAGTGGTCTTATCTTCTTCTGATACTCAGGGCCAGGAATGAAGATTTTAGTGATGACTTTCGCATCAAAAGAAAATACTGATGGTAATGAAACCGTCATTTTAACATCTGAAGATATCGCTAAAGAATGGATGTCAAAAGCACTCCAAAGTTTTGATCCGTCTAATGGTCAATATTCTGTGTATCTAAAGGAACAACCTTTTGGAGATGATAGTGTCACTTTGGATGATATAAAATTGCTCTCCAAAAATGCCCAGAGTGATATAACCAAAATATTGAAAATAAACGCTTTAGTACGTCAGGAGATAAATGGAGATGATATAATTGGCAAAGTCTATGAAACAATGGTAACTAATCTCAATTCTGATATTAAAATATCATTCGATAACCTTCCATCAAAACCAATCAAGAAATACAAGGATAAAGCAGAATCACTTATTAAACAATTCCATAGGGAAACAAATATAAATACAATACTATCATCTTCTATCCCGACAGTTTATGTTGAAGGTAATTGTATTAAATATTTGCGCAGTAAAAATGGACATTATGTCATTGATTCTTTTCCATTAGGAGTCGCTATTGTTAGCGATTATAAATACAATGGTATTAACTACGTACTTATTGATATCCGTGAGCTTACAAATAGATTACAGAAAACAACGATTAAAGGCAGAAAAAACAGACCGCTTTTCTTTAAAAACATCACAGAAGAAATAAAAGCAAATTATCCAGATGAGGTATATCAAGCTTACATAAACAAAGAGCATTATGCAATATTGGACATTCGCCGCACGGGTTTAAATCGGTTTTGTAGTATGAATAGAAAATATGGATTATCTGCGGTCTTCAAAGCACTGAAGCCTAATATAATGCTTGACACATTTGACAAATCCGATGCCATTACTGCTAAAGCAAAGGCTAAAAAAATAATACATCAAGTCATCAGAAAAGAAACCATGGGACAAGATTATTCAAAAAAGGGATTTGAAGAAATGGCTTATGCCCATGAGAATCTGGCAGCAGCATGGAAAAATCCAACCGTGCTATATACTTCACCTCCTTGTGTGGAAAAAATCGTATATGTGGAACCTAAAGTAGAAACAACAAACATAGCTACAATTAATCAATATCGTTCTCGTGTCACTTCTGCTCTTGGAATATCTTTTCTAAATACTGATGGAAACCAAACTGTTAGTACGGCAAACATTTCCATTAAACAATTAATGAAAACTATAAATAAAATCACAGAACAGGAAGAAATTATCCTCTCTCGCTGGTATTCTTTAATTCTTGAAGAAAATGGTATCCCTCAAGAGTATTGCCCCACTCCACATATCCTTGATACAGAATTGCTTGAATTTGAAATGCGTAAAGACTTATCGGAATTACTATTTTCAAAGTTTAATTGCTCTTATACTACAGCTTATGAATTGGTTGGACTCAATGCAAAAGATGAAGCGGATAGATTAGTTACTGAAAAAGAACTAGGTTACGATGAAATATTTCTTGTTCATCCAACTTCGTATAACAGCTCTGGAAATTCAAAAGACTCTGGTGGCAGGCCGAGCGGGTCAGATAACCTACAAAAACAGGATTATGACACTGATTATAACAAAACGAGGGTGAAATCTTGAAAATAAAAATACCTGACGGAAGTATTTATGACTTAGAAGAATGCGAAATAATCGATGAAGAATTAGAACAACAGGCTAAATTTGCTGATGAATTATTTGTACAAACAGGAATTTTGATTGCCAATCAGAAAGGTGGTGATGCTAGTATTGAATGAATATGTAAATATGGTGGGTGCCGTTATTGATGTTGCTGAACACTCAACTTACCTTGAGCTAACAAGTAGGGTTTGTTATTATGATGAACCAAACTTAAATAATGATATGTTACCCTATGATGAGTTCACTGAAGAACGAGCACGAACCTTGATTAATATGCCTGTACAGGCTAAATATCGGATTAACCCAAACGGAGAGCCAACTTTTTCAGGCCACGAAATGGTGAAGAAGAAGGATGGTTCTGTAGAATTTAAAACTTCCAGTATCGGTACTCATACTGAAATATATATAGAAAACGATAATGTTGACGTGAATGGTACTATAAAGAATTTACCGTGCCTATTCGCTAAATATCGCATATGGAAAAGATATAAGAATGTAGTCGCTGCTGTTCAGCGACTTTTTAATTTGGGTAAATTATACAGTTCCTGGGAACTAAACACATATCAGTATATTTTTGATCGGGGTATTCGTAAAGTTACTGATTATGAGTTTCTAGCTAACACATTACTTGGCTTTGAATATGCATATCCCAGTTATGGTACAAGTGCAAACGCCATTAGTATGGCAGAATTTAACGATAATCAATTAATAATTGCAGAAGCTCTTTCTCAAGACTTAATTGATGAAAATAATAACAACAATAAGGAGGAAAATCTATTGAGCAATAAAACAGAATCTTCTACGGTAGAAGAAAATATTGTGACAAGTACATCTGTAGAAACTCAATCTGATACTATAGGTACTGCTTCTACTGATACAGGAAAAACAAATATAGAGAATCCAACAACTGACTCTGCGCAACTTACTGACTATGATTTGCGAGATAAGGTCAGAGCCGCATGTAGAACAAAATTAGGTAAATGGTGTTGGGTGTCTTTCCTATTTCCAAACGAAAAAGAGGTTTGGTGTGAGTATGATGGCAGAGAATCAGAATTAGATTATGTCAAATTTACATATGAAGTAGGTGATGATGATTCTATTACTGTTTCAGAACCAACATATGTGAAATTGACTGTTTCCATTGCAGAAATTAATACAAAAATAGCAGAGCTTGAAAAAGAGGTATCTACTATAAAAGCAGAATTAGATATTAAAAATGATGCCATTTCAAAAGCAAGTGAAACAATTCAATCTCTTAATGTAACTATTTCAGAACTAAAGCCTTTTAAGGAGCAAGTAGAAATTGCTGAACAAAAACGCATAGAAATTGAAATTGCTGAAGATAAAGCAAGATTAAAAGCAAAATTACTAAAGGGAAATCTCTTTACTGAAACTGAAATAGCTGAAAAAAATATTACTGATTTAATCGAAGCAAGAAATGAATCCGCAATCAATGGACTGATTGCCGATAAGTTTGTTGCTTCTTTTGATTCACAGACAAATGAAACAATTTTAACCTCTGAAACACAGAAACCAGAAAAGGCTACTGCAAGCTTAGAAACAGATGACGATGACGATGATATCCGTAGTTTTATGCACAAACTTTTATCCAAATAAGAGGAGGACAATTATATGATTAGAGATTTTAGAATTAACGGAGCAAAGGCTCCTGATGCTATGCACAAGGCAAAAGTTGACATGGTAACTGGTATGGGCGTTGTAAAGGAAGACTCTACAACCGATAAATTTGCTAATATCGCTTCGGCTGAAACCGTAACTGACATTTTTATTGTAGATAAAGAGCGTGTGCCTTCTGGTATTAACTGTGCAAGAGGTGATATGTCCGATTATGACAATGATTTTGTAAAAATCAAGGCCAATGAGCCTGTATCAATGGATAAGTATCACGCTGGTGAGAAATTTGGAACCGATCAGTACGATGATACTATTACCTCCGATTTAGCCCTTAATACAAGAGTGTCCTGGAAGAATGGACTTGTAACAAAAGCTACTATAGCTTCTCCATATGTTTTTAAGGGTTTTCATAATGACAATGAACATTCATTGGCTCAGATTGAAGTGTCCGACACTGCTGTATCTAACGCATAATTAAAGGAGGATTTGTAAATATGAGTATTTTAACTAGCGAAGTAAAAGATTTAATGTCTCAGGAGCATGCACTTTATGATGTAGCTGAGAGTATTGAATATAAAAGAGACTTAAATGCAGAACAGAAAGACGCTGCACAGGTTATGGATGCGTGGGCAAAAAATATCGGAGAAACAGGAAAAGACCCTGAGTGTGATATCGCTGCCTACATCAAGAGAATTGTACAGCCTGAAGTATATAATGCACCCGACGAACTTTTAGATCGTATTTGGGAACGCGGAGGTATTGGGGAGTTTGATGATGCTGAATACAATGTAGAGCCAAAAAATACGCTGATTGCTCATGAGGCAGCAAAGGGTGGCGTTGTTGACAGAAGTTGGATTGACCTCTCTGCACTTACTCCTGTATGGAGAAACAGACAGGTTGAAACAGACCTTTCTTATGTCGATTTAAGAAAGAACGGTTTTAAGTCTATTGCCAATCTCACTGTGTTCATGAAGGAAGCGTGTCAGAATGCACTATTCTACGATATGTTATCCCAGATGGACGAAGCTATTGTCGGTGGTGAAGCAAAAATCGATGTTACAGGTAAGGTGCCTACACTGGCTGATATGGATGCAATCTCTTTGTACCTAAATGATAGAAGCGATGATTCTGTTATTGTGTGTCTTACGAAATATGCTCAGGCCATTAGACGTATGGAAGGCTTTGCTCAGTATATGAGTAATGATATGAAGAACGACTTCAATAGATATGGACTTGTAAAGACCTATGATACTATTGGGGTAGCTGCTATCTCTGGTGCAAAGCGTCAGGGAAATGGTAATCTTCTTATCCCAGATAAGAGAATTTTCGGAATCGCTGGGAAAATTGGGAATCTGGATATGAAGGGTGATATCCATGTATTCCAGGAGATGAATCCAAGAAGTGAACAGATTCATATTATGTTAAAAGATTTTACATATGGATTTGTGATTACCAAGATTGAGAATGTATGTAAAATGGTAATGTCACAGTAATTATAGTATTCTAAGACGAGATGGATTTAATAACTACCCTATCTCGTCTTTTTTGATTGGAGGAATTTACTTGATTAAAGAAACTGAGAAAATCAGCGTTCTTAATTATAATGAAAATAGAGTGTCAGTTATTGTTGCTCCTGATAAGAGTTATAGTTTTGACCCATCGGTTGATGGTGTTATTCCTTGTGTTATACCAATGACATTAGATGAAATTAGGTACGCAAATAATACAGGTGCTTTCAAAAACGGAATGTTGTTCTTTGATCCAAACCGTGAGGAAGATGTTTATGAAAGTCTAAACATCGTTAATTGGAAAGACATACTCAAAAATAAAGACATTGAAAATATAATTATTAATCCCACTTATGACGGACTTACAAAACTTATATCAATTAAAGATAGTGCTATGTTTGAGCGAATAAGAACAGTTTATCAGAAAATCAAGAATGAAGGTACTAATGACATATCTGTGCGTGTTGAGCAGATTATTAAGACACGGTATAAGGAGCTTCTGAATCGGCAGGTTAATACCTCAATCGTTCTTACTAAAAAGGATGTCCCAGAAAAAGTATCTTCTGATGAGGTTGATATGCTAAAGGAGCAGAATCGCAGTATGCATGAGCAACTTGAAAAAATGCAAAAAATGATGGAGCAGATGATGACTAATCAGAAAACAGAGCTTCCCATCACAGAAGAAGCCAAAAAGATGCCAGGACGCCCAAAAAAGACTCAGTAGAAAGCTGGTAATTAGATGACAGAGATAACACTATTTGAGTACCTATTTGAACGATTTTATAGACGTATTGAAAAGGATGAGGAGTTCTTTAATTACTATAATGTAGATATATCGGAAGCTATTCAATTGGCACACGATAGGGCGAAGGGGTGTTTAATTGATGCATTAGATATACTGTCATCTATCAGTAATCTACAGGTCGATTTTTCTGATTATGATGCAGGTTCTGAGGAATTGAATTTTAAAACAACTCCGGCAGAAATTAAGTTGATTGTAGATTTGATGTTTCAGGTGTATATGGAACGCGATTTACCACTACTTCATGCATTTAAAATAAATTTTACACCAAGCGACTTATCTGTATTTTCTCCTGCCAATGAACGAAATTCGTATGAGGCATTTATCTCCAGGTTAGATAATAACAATAAAATCGCTCTCGATGATTATAAAAGCAGAGATAGATATACCGGCAAGCTCAAGAAAACTATCAATTATTCTGCTTTTTCGGATATTTAATATGGATATAAACTATTTTATGAAAATCCAAAATACTTATGGCACAAAAAGCAAACGCGAAATGGAGCTTGCCAAAGTGAATCGTGAAATGTCAAAGCATTTTAAGGATACATACGATACTGAGACTGTATTGATAAATGGTGTCTCCAGAGATTTGATGATAATCAAGGATACTGATGGGAATACGTTCAAAAAGAAAATCAAATCTCGGCATGGTGAAAAATTCAATCTTGGAGACTATGTTATTTGGAATAATCAATACTGGCTTATTACCCTATTGGATCCTGATGAAAAAACCTGGAACAGAGGATATATGTATCTTTGTACAGTGCCATTAAGATGGCAAAACACCGATGGTCAAATAATTGAACGCTGGGGATATTCAGAAGATTTTACAAAATACTCAAGTGGTGTTATTGGAAACAGTACATTACAGGTGGGGGACAATCAGTATGGTCTTACTCTTCCAATTGATTCAGAAACGAAAAAGCTAAAACGAGATTTGCGTTTTGCTATAGATTTAGACGATGCGGAAGAACCCGACATCTATAAGCTTTCAAATCGCAAGGCCAATTTAAATAATAACATGTATTTTAACCGCGGTACCACTATGGTACTTACATTATCATATGATGCGTTTAATAAAACAAAAGACAAACATGTATTACGAGAAGATGGCTCACAGATATGGATTTGTGACTACCACTCTCCTTCCCCATCGCCAGAACCATCAGTTCCGGATGAAACGACAGATTTATCGGCCGTCATCTCTGGTGGCAACACGTTGCGATGCGGAAGGGCTAAGTCATGGACTGTCACATTTTTGGACCAGAGCGGCAATGAAGTTGTGACCCAGGACTTTCAGTGGAGAGTTGATAGTGAGTACACTATAAAGCAAGTGATAGACGGGCAAAAAAATACAGTTGAAGGTAGATGATGAACAGTTAATAGACTGTTCTTTTTCATTGTCGGTAATTGTTGACGATGTTGTTGCTAAAGTTGAAATTACAATCATTGATGGATTATAAGGAGGTATGAATGCCAGGAACAGTATTAAAAGATATTGGATTAGTAAAAAATCGTATTTTACCTCTTTTGTTGAATTCGGATGATATTATGGAGATTTTACTTGGTAAAGGATATACACAGGAACAAGTCTGGGGAAATGATGACGATGATTATGGAATAGTTTACAAACAAGTATTCCCTACCCTTTATATTGATGAGACTCAAACAGAGGTACTTTCATATTTGTGTTTCGAGGTAGATGTACCCAGAATACCGACAGGAACAATAAAGGATATGAAGATAATCATATGGGCTTATTGTAACAAAAGCAGTATGAGATATTCTAAGAAAGGTTATCTCGGCACTAAAGCCGATATTTTGGCCGATGCGGTTGAAAGAGCACTGTCTGATTCACAAAAATTTGGAATAGGAAAACTTAATTTGGATTCTGCTACATATTTAAGTTCACCAAATAAGCAGTTCTATGGTAGGCAGATGATTTTTACTATTCCTGATTTCAAATCAAAGAGGTGATAGTAATAAGTTTATATACAAATTTTGATTATCTATGTAATGAGCCCATTTTTTATTGATGGAGTAGGCACCGTCAAATGTCCTACTTTAAGAGATATCCGTACCATCACCTTTAAGGTATTTGCCTTATTTCAAAATATCTTAGATATGACACTCGAATCATATTTAAAATCCTTTAAAACCACTTTTGATGGGTCAAATGACAAACTAAGAGAGGACATTTCTTTATTCAGAATACTTCTTTATGACAACCCTAGTATCCTCTTTTCAATGATAAATTTTTTTATACTGGATGAAATCGAATTCAATCAAGACATGAATCGCATAGATGTCTTTAATTATTATCAAGTAAAAAATGAATCTAGCGTGTCTAATCAAAAGCGAATTATTGGACATATTGGGGAGGATAATTTCGATACTTTTCGTAGCGAATTGAGATGTCTATTGAGTATGAATTCCTTTGAGGAAGAAAAACCCAAATTCGCAAAAGGGACAGAAAAGCTTGCGCAAACAATGTTTAATCGTTTTCGAGAAAATGCTTTAAAAGTAAAAAGAAAAAGAGTATGGATGGGAATTATACTCTTGATAATATGATACGTAAATACTGTACTCATAATAAAGTCGGAATCAATATTCTCAATGTTTGGGATATGACATACTACCAGTTTATATCCATGTTTAATGAATATTTAAACGGACGTCAACACGATTTTAATGATATGATGGCCGCCAATACCTTTTCGTACAAAAAGTCTTCAGATTATAACCCTATGGGATATATAAAAAAACTTAATATGTAACTATAAACCAACCACTGTACAAACAGTGGATTTTTTATTTTATGGAGGATTTTTAATGGCAGATATTAATATGGCGAATAGACAATGCTGTGATCTTGATATTAGAGATTATAAGACAAAACAGCCTTGGATGTATGCTGACTTTTGTAATACTACTACTATGGGATTTTCAAGTGATCCGGTATATGCAAATAAAAAGGGTGGAAAATGTATTAAATTCGATAACCCACTTGATGGGACTATTTCTATGACATTCCAAGTACATCCGTTTAGAGTATATGCAATGTTAAGTGATGGTGATATCGAAACCAAAGCAATACTGACAAGGAAGGAATCAATTACAGCTACTGAGGCAGGAAAGATAACACTTCCCAATGCTCCGATTGTCGGTACTGTATTCGTTTACGCCGAAGGTGATTTTGGTGGTAAATCTATTGAAGGTACATTAGCTGATAAAGTATTTACTGCTACAACCGATTCTGAGATTGCTGTAGGTACTTCATACATTGTTGGGTATTTAGAGGAAAAGACTTCTGGTGTTCAGAAGATATCCTTTAACAATAAGAAGATTCCAAAGGACTTCTTTATTCAGATGTCCACCTTAGATAAGAACGAAAACGGTGAATTGGTTCCAATGAGAATCACTGCTTACAAAGCAAGTCCTCAGAGAAATATAGACCTTTCTTTCTCGTCTGATGGTGATCCCGCAGAAATCACGATTACTTGTGATGCTTTGATAGACGAGAATGGTGATGTCCTTGACATGATTGAGCTTACAGACGAAACAGTATAAAGGTGGTAAAGGGGCTGAAATAGCCCCTTTTGTGAGGTGACTATGATAAAAGAATGTGAAGTGATTTATCGAAATGAAAAGGTTTCAGTTGTGAAATTTGATAACAAAAGATACAGATTCCAAATAGTGACTTGATTGGTCGCAATGTATACATTCGTTTTGATAAAGGGACATATACAGTCGTTTCAAAAAACGAATTTGAAAAAGAAAATATTAAAGAATCTATAAAGGTTCGTACACCAAAGAAAAAGAATGATGAAACTATGGCGATGGATAATGAGGAGTAGGGATATAACCGCTTGTAATCCACCGCAAGTGCTATATCCCTATTTTTTACTATAAAGAATAGAGGTGTAATTATCGACAGTAAAATTAAATTTGACAAAGAATATTGTTGTACCTATCCACTCGAAATGTTGTTCTTGAAAGAATCTGGTATACCATATACGTTTGTTAAAAAGAATGAAGATGGGATAACTGTATGGAAGTACAGAAAAACATATAGGCTCTTTGATATCCTCAAAAATTTCTATAAAAATCAATAAAAGATATTACAATGGGTTGCTCAAGACAATGAGTGTAAAAGTAGATGTCATATCTGTGAGTGAATGACACACAACATATTCATAATAGCCAGGTCGCTACTACTCTCCAACCCACAGAAAGGAATTAAATATGGACGAAATTATTAGAACACTGCCAATATTAGCAGTTGCAATCTCCATGAATATTGGGGCCGGATTGTATTACAATATTGGGACCAAGAATTTGTCATTTGATACAAAAAAACTGATTAATGGAATTGCAAAAGCACTTATTATTTGTGGCATGTTTGTTGGAACTGCTTATTGCTTCGATTCAACTGACTTATCTTCTATCGGAGTGACGCCGCAGTTTATTATGAACTCAGCAATTGTAATTTACGTAAGTAAATCAGTTATCTCATTGGGTAAAATCCTTGGTGTAGATACAGAACATAAAAAGGAGTAATTTATGGTAACATCTAAACAGCGAAGGCAGAACGTGGTTGAAAATTATTCCTCCATAATTGGACGTAATATTTATAATCAAAACCTACGTGATTACTGTTTCAAAAAGTATAGAGACGGGAAATATTATTCTGATTGCAGTTCCTCTATTTCATATTCGTACAGAGAAGCTGGTGACAATTTTGGTATTCTGAATACTGCTAGTATGTATAATTCCAGTAAACTTACATTTGTTGATGTGACTATTAAGAATGGACTTATTCAGAATCCAGATGTTTTGCGCCCAGGTGATATGCTTCTATTCGCAGGTTCAGACTCATCCAGGCCAAAAAGAATTGGACACGTTGAAATGGTCCATCACAAAGATTCTAGTGGAAACTGGGTTCTTAGCGGGCATGGCAGCGGTGTACCATCCTATAAGAATATGGATGCTTATTGTAAAACTAGATATAGTTCCTGGGCTTCTGGCGGTTGGCAAAAGGGCCTCGTATGTGTAAAAAGATTTATACAGGATGACGATAGCGAGAATAAATCCGGTTGGTATAAAGAAGATGGTGGTTGGAGATTTTATCTTGGAGACACTGGGAACTATGTAAAAGATGACTGGTATAAGGACTCTACAGGCCGTTGGAGTTGGTTTAACGCAGCTGGTCATGCCATTTCAAATACATGGTATGAATACGAAGGAAATTGGTTCTGGTTTGGACCTGACTGTTATATGTACTCCAGTCAATGGATTGCGTATAAAGGCAATCAGTACTATCTTTCTTGTGACGGTTCAATGGCAAAGTCTGCCTACATAAAATCCAAAGATCCAAATCTGAATATTTACTATTGGGTAAATGAAAGTGGCGTGTATGAATCACAGTGGGATACTCCTGCTCCAGATTTAGAGAAATATAATTTAGTTGAGTAAGGAGGACTTATATGAATGGAAGCAATTGAACAGTTTTTATCTCTTGATTTTTCCTCCACGCTTCTAAGTGTTTTCATAATACTTGCAGGACTCAAAGGTATCGCTACTTTGTGGGATTGGTTTGCAACAAAAATCGGTTTAGAATTTTCATGGCAACGTAAAAAGCATGAAGACCATGAGTTATTAATCAACACGTCACAAAAACTTAATGAGCTGCATAATAAACAAAGCGAAGATACAAAACAGTCTATTTTACATGATCAAAAAATCAAGAATGGATTGGCTGAATTTATGGAAGAAATGAAATGTACCATGAAGCAAGTACAGAGTGAACAAGAAGAGCTAGTATCCAAAATAGATACCATAGTAAGTTCAAACGTTGCCAGAGATAACGCTACCATGGAAGAGATGTGTGACCGAATTGGACAGAAAACACGCCACTATATAAGTGATTTACACGGTATTCCAGAAGATGAGTATGATGACTTCGTACGATTATTCCATGCATATAAAGGGATTGGTGGAAATCATGGGGCTGAGGCCAAGTATCAATACTGTATGAAACATCTACCTGTATTACCAATCGAAACTAAGATTGTAAAAGGTGATGAATAAATTATAAAAGAGCGGTTTCTTCTGAAGCCGCCCTAAATTAAAAAACACTCACCTTCCCCACGGTAGACGTGTTTAGAAAATTTGAGAGTCTAATCCTGTCTACAGAATGAACTTAGTATTTACCGATTAGGCAAACTACGATAATGCTGACAAACGTCTTCGATCCGTCCGAATCTCATACGTTTGTACTTACGCACAAATACGCAATACTTCATTGTTGGGAACAACATAGAAATCACCAAGAACTTTCTCACAGAATTATGTGGTAAGGTCGGTGAGTGCTTTTACTATCATATCACAACTTGAGAATCTTAGCTACGGTTAAGGTTCTTTTTTTAATTATACAAAACAAAAAAGAGAATATCTGTGTCAACTACCCATCGCCTAAAGGTGATGGGCTTGCAAAAGCCCTAGTTGACTAGACTAAGTTCTTTGAGAACTACGTTATATAAGAATATATAGTTACCAGTGGACGTACAGCCTAATCCACTGCTCTAAGGATAGTGATTAATCAGTTCTGAGAGGTAGGAACAGTGTTGCTATTACAGAACCTTATATAACATTGTCTAAGGCTGCATTACTTCAACATACAGGAGGATTTATAATCAATGGTGTATGTACTAAATATTAGTGGAAAACCACTAATGCCTTGTAAAGAAGCAAAAGCAAGAAAATTATTAAAACAAAGCAAGGCACAAATTACAAAGAGAGAACCGTTTACAATTCAATTGCTATTTCAATGTGAAAATCAAACACAAGATATATCTCTTGGGTTAGACACTGGTAGTAAACATATTGGCCTTTCTGCAACTACGGATAAGAAAGAAATGTATTCTGCTGATGTAGAATTAAGAAATGATATTGTGGACTTGCTGTCTACACGTAGGCAGAATCGGCGCACGAGAAGAAACCGACTTCGTTATCGTGAACCTAGATTTAATAATCGTATGCATTCTAAAAATAAAGGATGGCTTGCGCCTTCTATAGAACAGAAAATAGAAACACATTTACGAGTAGTTGATGATGTGTATAAGATACTTCCAATCAAAAATATTATTGTGGAAACAGCCTCTTTTGATTTACAGAAGATTCAAAATCCTGAGATAAGTGGAGAAGAATATCAGCAGGGAGAACAATTTAGTTTTTGGAATGTCAGAGAATATATTCTTTGGAGAGATAATCATGAATGTCAATGTTGTCACGGAAAGTCAAAGGACAAAATTTTAAATGTACATCATATTGAAAGTCGCAAGACTGGTGGAGTTCTTACTATGATATAAGAGGTGATAAATAATAGCAACCAGAAAACGTTCACTTTACAATGTGGATATAAGTAAGGCAGGAAAACAAAAAAGAACATATAAAGGAATTACATATGATTCATTGACAGAAATGCAATTCATGAAAGAAGTTATCGAACCCAAGCTTGCAAGTGGCGAAATTATTAAATTTGAGCGCCAGGTCACATATGTACTTCAAGATGGCTTTGTTATGAAGAACGGCGAAAAGATTTTGCCGATAAAATATAAAAGCGATTACGACGTTTGGTACTCTGATGGGTCTTTATTCGTTATGACGTCAAGGGGCGACCTGATGCCGTTAGCTTATTAAAGCGTAAAATGTTTAGATATCGTTATCCTGATATAAATTTGGTGTTTATCTGTCGTAATTTAAAACGCGGCGGTTGGATACCTTATGATGAATTAAAGAAAATGAAAACACTTGAAAAGAAAATTAAAAAATAATTGGAGGAATTTAATATATGATTAGAAATTGGTTTGTCATGAAGAAGAAGGAAATCACGTTAAAAATTACATTATACACTGTTATCGAAAAAGTCATTGCAGAACAGAAGGATATCACCACTCTCCTATCCAATCTGTTTACGGTCCTGAAGGATGTTCCGCTTAATGAATTGAAAGACGAATTTCTAGGTAAGCTGGCCGAGATTATTCACGACCAGGCTGAAGCTGAACGCAACGCTGAAATAAGTATTAAAGAGGACTAAACATATGAATAACAGAAAATGGACACATATACTAATCAAGTATTTAACCCTTTTCTTAGTTGGATATTGTACATACATTGCGCTGGAAATAACTTATAGGGGAGAGAGTTATGTGCTGATGGGTGTCATTGGCGGTATTTCTCTTTTACTTTTCGACCAGATTAACAACAAAATCTCTTGGAATCTTGACTTGATTCTACAAGGATTTATTGGGTCAGCTATTATAACTAGCTTTGAGTTGTTTATAGGTAAAGCCCTGAAAGTATTAAACCATCCACTAATGTGGGACTACTCCAATATGCCATTAAATTATGACGGTGTGGTATGCTTGCCGTTTTCAATAGTATGGATTTTCATTACGATACTTGGAATACTTGTAGCCGATGCATATAATTATTATCTATTTCACGAAGAACCACGACCGTATTATTGGATTATAGGTCATTACTTTGTCATGCCCAAAAGGTGTTGTGATGGCGAGTAAAATGTTTAGAACACCTGTAGAACTGAAGAATTATATGCAGATATTATGTGATAAAGCTGTAGAGAATGCTTGTAATAGGCTCCTGGGAGCGTTACAACAGATAATAGATGATGAATTTTATGACACGTTCACGCCCTCATTCTATATTAGATCGTACCAATTCTGGAAATCGGCTACGACAAAAATGCTCAATCAAAATTTAGGCTCTGTATATATGGATGAAACAGCTATGAACTACAACAGCTTTTGGACAGGTGAGAAGCAGTTACTTGCTGCATCAATTGGATCGCATGGTGGATGGGTAACAGATGAGACAAAAGAGCATAGATTTTGGGAAGTGTTTCAAAAATATTGCCAGGAAAATGCAATAAAGATATTAAAAGAGGAATTAAGAAAAGTTGGACTATCCATAAAATAGACACAAAAATTTATTGCTATATTTTTATATATAGTCTATACTGAAATAAGAAATATTAACGATTATTTTTTATGGAGGTATATACATGAGATCAGAATCAAAGCGTCGCGGTCTTCCCACTTTGGCGAAAGAAGTTAAGAACAATAAATACAATTTTAAACATCCACTACAGCGTCCTTCTGGACAGTGGAATGCACTACAGAAGTCAGAGTTAATTGATAGTGTGCTGCGTGAATACCTAATTGACCCTGTTACAATTGTCGTTAGTATGGTAGATGAAACAACTGGCGATATTATTAAATTAAATAATGCTGTTATTGATGGTGTTCAACGCATAACCAATTTTGCCGATTTTATTAATGGTGAATATCGTTTATCAAAAAAGTTAGATGATGTTCCCTTTTCTATCGAAGGAAAAACATTTTATCCGTCAGAATCATTATCGGGAAAGAAGTTTGAAGAACTGGACGAAGAAATAAAGAGTAAACTTAGTTATTATGAATTGCCCATAGACTTCTATTATGAAGCCACGAATAAAGAGATTATCGAATTATTCAGACGTAAGAATTCTGGCAGACCTCTCACAAATGCACAGAAAAACTCCGTGAATATCAGTGAAGGATTGTATGGTCAGATTTTAAGCATATTAAATGCTGATGGCTATACTTATGAAATTGAGAAGAAAAACCGAGCTGGTGAAGTTGTTATGAAAGACGGAAAGCCAGTTATGAAAGAAAAGAAAATGCCCAATCTGTGGGAGAGAATTTTCAGTGTCGGTATTTTTAAAAACAGCGAAGACCGCAATCTTATTCTCGAAATCATGATGCTAGTATCTGGTTACAGTAAAGAGCATGAATTTGGATTTAGGAATGAGGATATTCAGGCGTTCATTACATGGTTTGATGAGCAAGAAAACAAACAGGAAGTCATTGAACTGATTATCAACGCTGCCGATTCAATTAATAGGAGAATTACAGAAAAGATTCCAAATCTTAAAAAGACCTCTATCCCGATGTTTGTTGCTGGTATGTGCAAGGTGATTAAGTACAAGGGTGGAAAAGATAAATACATGATACTTGCAAAGGAATTCTTCAATAGCTACGAACAGAATGACGAGTACAGGAATCTCTGCGGTTCCGGATCTGCTGCTAAAGAGAATGTACAGGCCCGTTGGGAAGTATTCAAGAATATGGCTAAGAAATGCTAATAAATCAAGGATGGTTGAGTTCATTACTCTCCCATCCTTTTCTATTATTTGAGGCTATTTATGGAACATATGAAAAATGACTTTATTATCAATCAACAACAAATCCAATACGACGTTTTGGAGCTTCTGGCACAGGTTTCGATGCTACAGTTAGTAAAAAATCCAATTGTGACACATGTTGGATTAATTCCAACGGCTTGCCTGAATTATCCTTACCTCCAAAGCGAATCAGGTTGTAACCAATGTAACCGATGGAATTAATAACGAAAGGAAAATCATATATGACAAAACAACAGGAAAAGGAATTTGAGATGTTATTTACGAAAAAGCTTAAGGAACAGCATTTTCAGGGATTAAAGGCTGGCGCAACTGGAATCCTCGGTGCAGTGCTTAATATGTGCAATGAAGGTAAGTCTGTAGAGGATATCAAACAGTTTTGTGTAACATCTCTTGGAATGCCTGGGATGAAGTAAGTAGAAACCCATGAGTATTAACTCTTGTACACAAAAAGGATGTGCTTACTCAAGGCACACCCTTTTGTTTCACTTCTTACTA
>ENA-OQCB01000384-OQCB01000384.1-human-gut-metagenome-genome-assembly--contig:-NODE-384-length-20765-cov-6.334819_pt1 | contig 20765 bp, 25 predicted proteins | sample MGYA00242493_ERZ504568 | MGnify/ENA primary metagenome ERZ504568 (study PRJEB26092, sample SAMD00036229) | human gut metagenome | host: Homo sapiens | study: EMG produced TPA metagenomics assembly of...
GGCTGATTCAGATAAGATAGACCTGGAATATATTAAACTCTATAATGAGAATCTGGTGCTGGGGAATTCCCCAAAAACCATCCAATGGGCCAAATACGCCTCCGCTCCCGGAGAACCGTTGTCCACCATTGACCTGCGCCTTTTCAGGCAGGACAGCTTCTCCCTGATATTCGCTTCATCTACCATGCGCAAGGTGATTGACCCCCCTGTTTAAGGAAGCAGGCTACCAGCCTCATATTCTGATTGAGTCTGCCATGAACCATGCCCTGATACAGCTGGTAAGCAACGGATTCTGCTGCACAATCCTTCCCCAGTCACGGGTTCTGGTAAGTCCGTACAGTACTAACTGCGCCTGGTTTCACCTGTCCTCCCGCCCTAACTGGAATATCTATGTTGCATACAGAAAAGACATGCATCTGAATGAAGCGCATCGTTACTTCATTCAGCTGGCTAAACATTATGGAAATGAGTTGGAAAAGAAATTTTTATAAACTCAAAGCTCCACACCGCTTCTGAACCCCACATCCCCATATTCAGAGCGGAACACCCCCTGCATCCCTGGTCCACCCTTGCCTCCCGGCATATTTTCTTCATGGAATGGCAAATATTAAATGCCAGTGTAGTGACAGGTATAATCATCCCCGCTACAAACTGTGATATCTCAACACCCGACAGGCTCAGCATCAGCAGCACAGCAGTATAAGTCGGAAGCACGCTCTCAGGAATATGGCGGAACCAGCTTGCCGTAAAAGCCTGCTCTTTTGGTTCCAAATATCCATCCGTTGCATCCTTTACAATCTCACTGCACAGAATCATGGAAGCTGCCGATGGGAGCAGCCCGATAAACAGTGACGCTCCCGCTGTGTTCACGCGCCTGTTATGAAAGATTCCGTTCAAATCCCGCTGCGCCAGCTTGATTTGACTGCGCGATTCCAGAATCCGCTGCAATAATGTAATCAGATACAGGGACAATAGTACGGACAGGGACGTCCAGTTTGTAATAACCCTGGCGGCAGAGCCTCCTATTTCCACCGTAGGGATCCGGTACAGCAAAGCTGTTGCGCATAAACCGCCGCTAGTTTATCTGTGTTATAATCCTTTCAACTGCCTGTTTTACATAATCCGGATTGGTGGCCAGGTTCAGACGGATAAATCCTTTATACGCTTCGCCAAACCATTCGCCGTAATCCACTGCCAGCCTGCACTGTTTCTGGACAAACTCCAATAGCTGCTCCGTATCTACATAGCTTCTCAAATCTATCATCACCAGATATGTACCTTCAAGGGCGCAAACCGTCAGTTCAGGAAGCTGTTTATTCATCTCCTCTTTGAGATACTGGTAATTATCACGCACAACATCGAGTACATGACCCAGCCATTCTTCACCATATGCATAACCAGCCTTTGCCGCAATCATCCCCATGATACTGACCTCGGTCCGGTTCAGGGCGGAAGCAAATCTATCATAAGTTTTCCTTAGTTCGTCATTTGTGATGATAATGTGGGAGTGAAGAAGCGTTGCCAGGTTAAATGTCTTTGACGCGGAATTAAGAGTAATCACCATATCCCGGTACTTACCTCCCGATACAATTGCGGCCGGTACAAAGGGCTTTTCACCTAATATGATATCCTGATGAATCTCGTCGCTGATTACCAGGACATCATGTCTCCGGCAGACTTCCAATACCCTGTCAAGTTCTTCCTCTGTCCATACTCTGCCCGCCGGATTATGGGGAGAACACTGAATGAACATTTTCACCTGATTATCCACTATGGCCTTCTCAATCGCCTTATAGTCCATGGTAAAATACCCGTTGTCGTAATTAAGCTCCACCCTGACCAGATTTCTGTCCCCATTGGTAACCACATTATGGAAAGGATAGTATACAGGTGTCAGAATCATACATGAATCCCCAGGCTTGGTAAACGCATGAATCATCCATGCAATAGCTGTCACGCACCCCGTAGAAAATCGTACCCATTCCTTCCTGACCGGAAAATGATACCGGCGTTCCATCCAGTCAGAAAATACCTGGTAATAATCATCCGGTACACAGCTATATCCAAACACCCCATGCTGCGTCCGTTCCATCATCGCTTCCACAATCTCATCGCAGGTCTTAAATTCCATATCCGCCACCCACATGGCGAGTAAATTTTCTTCTCCGAACTTTTCCTTCAGACCATCCCATTTTGAACAGTCGGTTCCACAACGTTCCACCAGATATGTTTGCAAAAACTCCTGTTTAGTCAAACCGCTTCTCCTCCACCTAATTTTTTATTTTCTATAACCGTGAACTTCTGACAGCTATATTACTTAGATATTTCTCTTTTTAGATAACACCTGACCATCCCGTAGCAGTCAGAACAAATACAATCAAGCAGGCCAGCAATATAAACAGCAACACCTTGGGGAACACCCACTTAAACCATTTGGCAAAGGGAACATCCGCCATAACGCAGGAGCCAATCATCCATCCCAATAAAGGGGAAAGAAGATTGGTAAAGCTGTCTCCCATCTGGTAAGCGACAACCGCCAGATTAAGCTGCATCCCGAGGGCCTCCGCCACCGGCTTCATGATTGGTACAAGGATTGCCGCCTTTGATGTTGCCGAAGGGATAATCGGATTGATGATGGATACAATGATTGTAAGCCCTATGCTGGCTACGGATTTTGGCAGCTCCATCAAAGGCTTCGTTAATACATAGACAATGGTGTGAATCACATTCCCATCCCCCAATACCAGGGAGATGACTTTGGCCAGTCCTATGACAAATGCTACAAATGCCATGGATGACAACCCCTTGACAAAGTTCTGCCCCAGTTCTTCCGGCGTCATTCCACCAATAAATCCCACCAATATCATTGTACAGAGCATGACAGCAATCATAAAATCAAAGGTCAGGGAGGAGTCACCCCCCAGCAGGGAATACATGGCAATCACCAGATACTGCCCAATGAAAATCACGATAACCGCAATCTTTCTCCAGTTCATATCTACTTTTTTGAGTATCTGGTTTTCGTCCACATCTGCCTGTGCGTATTCCGGCCTCCACCCACTATCATACAGCAGGGATGCCTCCGGGTTTTTCCGGATCTTTTTCACATATCCTAAAACCATAATAACGGCAGCTGCCAGGAAAAAATTCATAATCAACAGCCTGGTAAAGAATGCGGAATATGGTGTCACACCCATAAGCATCTGTGTGGTTGCTTGCTGCGCCGGACCTGTACCAAAGCCAATCAGGGATGCAAATGTTGTTACACCAAGGGCACATATGGGGTCCAGCTTCAGCTTCTTGGCAAATAAAATACCGATTGGAACAACTGCAATAAGGGCATCAGTTCCTCCAAAGCCTCCCAGATAAGCCATCAAAATCATCATAAGGGCTATCAAAAGGCTTGTTCCCTTGTCCTTCAATTTATAAACAGCCCAGTTCATCAAATCATCCAATACGCCTGTTTTCAGCACCACATTAATAGTTGCTCCGGAAACCATAACCACAAACATAATGGTTGCCGCTCCAACTAAGCCTGATTTCATCTTCATCAGAGCTTCCCACGGACTCACAGGAGTCTGATAACCCAAATATTGAAACTCGGTCCCGACAATCTCTCCTGCCTCATTGGTGACAAACTGTCCTGCTGGTATGAGATAGGTAGCCAGACATGACAGCAGAATAATACCAAACATGATCCACAATAAGTGCGGCATTTTGAACTGTTTCTTTTCTTTCATTTGTTTTTCCCCCTAATCAGCTGAATATGAATCCCACTTCCGCACACACACCCAATGGCAGAGCCGATTCGTCAATATCAAACTTTCCATTATGATGCGCCGCACCGCTGCCATATGTCTCATTATGAATCCCCAGTAAGCCAAGGGCACCCGGATACCTGTCCAGGTACATGCCGTAACACTCGGACGCATACCATCTGTCACAGTCTGCCGTCACCCCGCTGCCGCAGATTTCCCTGATTTTATCCTGTATCCTTCTGGCTACACCCTCGTCGTTCACAACTGGCTGTAGGCTGATTTTATTCCGCGGAGCAAATTCAATGGTGCATTTATGGCAAGTCGCCGTATTAACAGCCACTGTGTTTATGATATCAAAAGCCTTTTGGCCCTCCTCTTTATCAAAAAATCTTGCTGTCCCTCCAATATATGCCTGGTCCGGAATCACATTTGTGGTTTCTCCGGCCTGGAATACGCACAAACTCAGAGTAACCGTTTTCTCCGCGTTAATCTGGTTTAAAAATGCCGAATCGACCTGAGTTACAATATGAGCGGCCGGGACAATGGGATTGGCGGCCTGGTCCGGACGGGAGCCGTGTCCGGCTCTTCCCTTTACATGGAATCCTATCCCCACGGTACCTGCCATTCTCGGTCCCGGAACCACATTAACCTTACCTGTCTCCAGCCCGCTGTAGACATGCAGAGCAAAGCACTCATCAACCGGATATTCTGCAAGGGCTTCCAGCATGGTTTCAATACCGCAGTTCGTTTCTTCTCCTTCCTCAAAGCAACAATAGACAGTCCCCTCAATCTCATCCCGCAGTTCCAGCAGCACCTTCATAGTTCCCAGCAGCACGGCCATATGGGCATCGTGTCCACAGGCATGGCATACGCCCTCTACGCGGGACACACATACCTTTTTCTGTTTTAAATTTCTCTCTTCCTCCAAAACCCCAAGCCCGTCAATATCGGCACGAATTACACGATGTTTTCCTGGTTTTCCGCCCTCAATAACAGCAATAATTCCGGTACCCTTCAGCATCTTATATGGAACCTGCATACTTTCAATCTCATGAATCAGTAAATCCCTTGTCTGGAACTCCTTCCCTGATATCTCGGGATACTGATGGAACCGCCTTCTCATACATACCATATAGTCCTGATATTTTAACGCCATTTCTTTAATATCTGACACATTCATAACCTTCTTCCCCTTTCCCGTATACCAATCCAATTATGATTCCCCTGTATATTTCTCCGTATGTTTTGTATTCACCGCTTCGCAAATTCTCCTCAGACCTTCAGCCAGTGTGGCTTTAGGGCATGCCAGATTCAGGCGGATGAAGCCCTCTGAATTCTGCACGAACATATTACCGCCCTCCAGCAGGACTCCTGCTTTGTATGCAAAAAACTTTGGCAAATGTTCATCCGGTTCAAAATAACCGCTGAGATCCACCCAGGCCAGATAGGTCGCCTCGGATATACGATACTTTGCCCTTGGCAGATGTTCTGCAAGATATTCACCGACAAAGCGGAAGTTTTCATCCAGATACAGCTGCAGTTCCTCCAGCCAGGGCTCTCCCTTCTCGTACGCTGACTGGGCAGCCGCAATGCTTAAAGGGTTATCAAAATTATAATGGCGGCTGAGCCAGATTTTTCTCAGCTCCTCATCACGGATTATAATATTGGAAATCATCATACCAGCCAGGTTAAATGTCTTGCTGGGGGCCATGCAGGTGATAAGGCGTCCATAATCCGGCATCACTTTACCCAAAGGAATATGTTTCTGATTCCGGCGGAGCAAATCGCAGTGAATTTCATCAGAAATCACCCACATATGATTGTTCTCTATGATTTCCGCCATCCTCCTCAACTCATTTTCGGACCATACACGCCCGCTGGGATTATGGGGATTGCAGAGAATGAACAGTGCAGTCTTTTCATCCGCTGCCTTCCCAGCCAGGTCATCAAAATCAATATGGTAACGCCCATCCTCACTCTTAAGGTCAGAACACATATAACCGCGCTCATTAAAGTCTGCAGCATATTTAAAATATGCGTAGGACGGCGTCAGGAACAGAACCTTTTCATCCGGTTTGCAGATATAATTAACCAGCTCGTAAAGCGCCGGGATAATTCCGTTAGACATTACCAGAGCTTTTCTGTCAAATGTCCAGTCATAGCGTCTTTTACACCATTCAGACAAAGCATCATAATAACTCTTTTCAAATACCCTGGTGTATCCAAAAATCCGCTTATCCAGGCGCTCCCTCATACCGTCAATGACCACATCCGGTGTAGCAAACTCCATATCTGCGACCCACATGCGTATAAAATCCTCGTCCGCATACGGAAAGGTCATAGTTTCATCCGCGTGAAAAATATAGCCGCGGAATCCATCCGTATTCATGGCATTTGTATGCCTTCTGTCAATAACCTCATCGAAATTATACATAACATACATTCCTTTCTTGAACCTCTGTTCTTTTATAAGTCAATTCTAACAATGAAAGCTCTCCAGGTCAAAACAGGCTTTTTTTCTTCTGAGTAGAAAATTTTTTTGATTTTTCTATTATGAGTGGATTTTCAAGAGATTATATGATAAAATTAACAACATGAAAGAAAATAAGATAAAATTCGCCGATTTATTGATTTATATGAAACTTTTATGGTACTGCCAAAATAGTTGAAATGGAATACAGAGGAGGGCAGACATGTCTGAGATTAGCGCGCAAATCGGAAGCCAAATCCGCACCCTGCGGAAAAAGCGAAAAATGACCCTGGATGATTTATCGGGCATCATCCACAAAAGCCGGTCTACCATATCAAAATATGAAAAAGATGAAATTGCCATAGATATAGAAACCCTGTATGAAATTGCGGACGCCATACAGGTTCATGTGGAACAGCTGCTCTATTGTCCCCCCAGACGTGCGGTCATATCCTCACAAAACAACAGCCCTGCTTTTTTTAACGGGGTCTCCCAGTTTTACTCCTACCTTTATGACGGCAGAAGCAACCACATCATCCGGTGTTTATTTGATGTACTCTCTGAAGCAGAAAATGACCAGTATAAAATCATGATGTATATGAATTTTAAAGATTTCAAGAACTATCAGCAGTGCGAGAACACTTACTGGGGCTACATTGAGCACTACGACGCGCTCACTTACATTTCCCTGACCAATCAGGATACCCCTATGGAAAAGGCCAGTGTACAGATACTTGCATCCTATCTGGACTCTGATACAAAATGGGGGCTATTTAACGGTTTCTCCTCCAGACCCATGATGCCGATTGCCATCAAGATGCTATTTTCGAAATGCCGCCTAAAAGAAGACGCGGACTTAGTCCGGTTGTTAAAGGTATCCAAAGATGACGTCCGTCTTCTGAAGCTTTACAATATGCTGTCCGTCACTTAGACAGAACGCGCCATCAGAAACCGGCGTGATAATCACACTTCTGGCATTGGGACAGAGCATTCTCACAATCCTCCTTGTGATAGGCTCCGGACCAGCGGCAGATGCTCTGCAGGATTGGAACCACGGAATTCCCCTTTTCCGTCAGACAGTACTCCACACGGGGAGGAATTTCATCATACTGCCTGCGATGTATGATATCATCGTTCATCAGTTCCTTTAAGGCGGCTGCCAGAACAGCGTCTGTAATGTCTGTCATTTCCCTGCGCAGTTCGCTGTAACGCAGACGTCCCTTCTCCGCCAGAACGCAGATAATCCTCGGTTTCCATTTTCCTCCAAATACATCAAGACCATATTCCAGAGGACAGCGAATGTCCTTTTTCAACTTTGGCTTATACATTTCCATCACCCCAAAAAGTCTGTTTTCTATAGATAAATTCATTGCGTTCATTATAGAAAATGTACCACGAATTTTCAAGTTACTATGAAAATTATTAGTTACTTATAAATTTGCGGACCTGTTCCCATCTGAAATTCTATCATCTATAATCAAATCACAGCAATCTCATATAACCCAAAAACAGGAGGAAAACCAAATGAAAATTAGTGCTTATCTCGAAATCACCATGAAAATCAACGATGAAAACCGTCCGGCCGCAGCCAAAGTGTATAACGACTACCGCCCGCCTTTTCTCGATACAATCCCCGGCGCACTGAGCAAAGAGCTTTTAATCCGTCAGGAAGATGTACAGGTTTTACACGGTTTTGACAGTGTGGAACATGCCCAGGCTTATCTTTCCAGTGAATTGTTCCAGAACGATGTATTAGTCAGCCTGAAGCCTCTCTGGAGCGCAGAACCGGAGGTCAGAATCTACTCTGCTGCATAACCTTTTACGAACACATAACAGGCGGACTGTGGATTATTTTCCTGAGTCTCGGCCTGTTAAAAAGATACCCTCAGCCGGGAATACTGTATATCACGGCTGAGGGTATACTGAGGCGGGTTCTCGTGTCCGGCCTGCAGCCCCACAGGGCGCAGGCATATGTATAGAAGCGTGCCGCCCCGGCTCCTTACGGAAACTGGCTATTAGCTTACTCCAAGTTTATCTTTAATATTTTCAAATATGTAATCTGTAACCACACGATTGGAATAAGGCGTAAGATGAGGCGCATCGTTTAAGAAACACCTTTGACTATGTTTTCTATTAAATAACTCTGATAATTCAAAATAATTCTCAAATTCCGCTTTCGATTTTTCCCAGCAATTATACCCCAAATGTAATACCACATCTCCTGCTTTTAAATCAGATTTTAGAATGTTTACGAAATCCCGGATATCCGAATAGATATTTAGTCCGCCGCCTGTTCCCAAATTACGGACAATATATTTATAACTGTTTTTTATCAGTTTCTCTTGCAATATACTTGGTATTGTCATCCTATCACTCACCCCAAATCCACGAGCAATACAAGTCCCAATAACGAATATTGTGTGGTCATATGAATCTGGTTGATAGAAAGTCATTCTCTCGTTATTGAATACATTGTATGTTTTACTATTGACATTTGCAGGCAGATAACGTCCTTCATCTGTTTTGCGAAAATCTACGTTATGGAAATCTCCAGAAGTCCAATAAGCCACATCCGCTCTATCTTCTTGATATATTAAGAGGAGCTCCTCCTCACTCAAAAGAGTAGGATTTCGACAAAATATTTTATTTTCGTCCTTTAATTTATTGGAAACAGGTGTTTGAAAAAAGAAGTAATCAATGCCGTTTGACATCAGGCATTTTAAAGCGGTTCGTGCTATAGCTGAGAGATATATTTCTCCTATGGTGCAATTAGCGAAATTATCCAAATGCATGTAACCCTCATGGATTAACAAATCATTTTTCTGCACATCTTCTATCTTGTCCATTTTTTTGACTTTTATAAAACCCGATATATGATTTTTTAATCCAACAATGCTCTGGTTTTCGCGAAAGTACAACACATTATTAAAACCCTCTAAATATTCCAGAGTGAAGCGGATATCACATAAATTCCAATCAAAATCAAAGGAGTTAATGAGGTTCTTTGATTTTCTAAGAACGTATAATAATTCCCCATATTCTGAAAGCACAGGAACCTCTTGGCATCGTGTTTCCTTAATAATCTCTGCTGCAGCTTCAATGCACCCCCCCCCAACTCACAATCTATCGCATAGCGAAATGAATAATTTACATGTTTGCCAACGCTGAAATGATTTTGAAAACTTGTGGGTGTTATGATTCCTAATAAACGATGGCTTTCGTTTCTGACATATACGTATCTATGCGAAAGAAAAAGTGTTTTTAGAAAATCTGCATTTTTAGATTCATTGTAATTTATTTGAGCAATATCATCCAGCTCTATTCTGCAAAAATCCATCATTTTTTCCTCCACAAATATCCAATTTGCACGGTTCCGTTTCTTCCATTTTACCATAATTACGAGCATATGAAAATCACTTCTTTTCCGCCAATTTTCCGACCTTGCAAATATAAGATAAAGGCCGAGTTTATACTTCTGATTTGAAATATTGTATAATAAGACAATTGGAATTTATTTGGTTTGTTCAGGTTAGGAGCAGGTCAGCCTTGAAGAGAAAACTACGGATTTTTCCTCTTGTAGAGAAGTTCGCAGTAGAGACTATAGATTGTGGTAAATATTTAAGGCATCATCTATATTTCATTAACACTGAAATCAATTGTAAAATAACCTCTTTTCCATGTGGAATCATGCTGATGAAATCATAAAAAATATGAATATCTCAGATATACCAATGGGAACAATATCCAATCCTTTTGAAGATTTAGAGCAGGGCTGGCAAATGATTATTTTTGAAAAAAGAGGGTATGTATATATTTTACAGACGAAAAGGGGGTGATTTCCTCGTTTGGGTGTTCCTATGAAACGGCAGATATTGAGTTCGGTTTTACACTATCGCAGGCACGGGAGAAAGGGGACCATCTGGCACATCATTTGATACAGTCCTTTGCTCCCGGAGAAGTGGGCTATGAGGAAGCCCACCAGATAGGGAAAAAGCTGGCGGACAAGGTGCTGTGCGGTAAGTATGCATATGTGCTTACCACCCATACAGACAAGGGACCACATCATGTTTTGTGCGGCGGATTTCGTGACACACCATAAGTATATTTCCAATAAAAAAGCTATCACCAGATACGGAATGAGAGCGGCCGCCTGTGCCGGGAGCATGGTTTATCGGTTGTCACGCTGAGGGAAAACAACGTATATGGGGTATCAGCCATTGTATCCGCAGGCAATTCGAGGAAAATGGTGAATTCCGTGATGTACATATGCCAGCTACAGGCAAAGTGGCTACGTCCCCGGAGGATAAGATCCGGCAGTTGGAGCATCAGGTAGGCTATCTGACCCAGGAAGTTGAATTTCTAAAAAAATTTCCTCGATCAGAAGTACCAGAAAGCAGGCGCAGCCATTATGCATGACTCTTCCTGTGTATTTGAGAATAAGATGCACGGCTACACCAAAGGAGCAAAGGGCATCTATATGGCGCTTCTCCATATGGAACCGCCGGTTATCATGAATCTGAAGAAAATCCGGCGTCTGATGGACAAGTTCAATCTTTCCTGCCCAATCAGGAAGGCAAATCCGTATCGCCGGATGGCCAAAGCACTCAAAACAAGCAATGCAGCAGAGAATCTCCTGCAAAGAGAATTCGAATGCTGCGGCCCACGGATGGTACTGCTGACAGATATCACATATCTGCCGTATAATGGGACATTTGCTTACTTGTCCTCTATACTGGATGCTTTTACCAAGCAGATTTTGGCGTATGTGATAAGCGGCTCTCTGGAAGTTGATTTTGTTCTGGATACAGTAAACCTACTTATAGAAAACCACGGGATATCGCTTTATGCAGAAACGATTATCCACAGCGACCAAGGATGTCACTACACCAGCTACAGCTTCATCAACATTCTGTAGAACAAGAAACCTCGCCAGTCCATGTCACGGCGGGGCAACTGCCGGAACAACGCTCCGCAAGAGAGCTTCCATGGTCATATGAAGGAGCATATCAGCGAGAAGCTCAAGACCTGTACAGAATTTTTACACCATCTTCATTTAATAACTGCTGCATAGCTGTTCCTCCATTTCCGAAAGTTTAACCCTTCTGACAGATATGTATTGGGAAAATGTAATTTTCCGCTTTCGAGCAAAAAAATAATGCCTGCCGGGGAAATGAAGCAATAATTCTATTGATTTTCCGTATGCCATATATATTCGCCCTTCCTTACTGTTCAATGGTATATCACGCATACATGAATAAAACAATTCATCCTGTCAACTCAACCCTATCCATATCCCCCGTGGATAAGTTCCCACACAGCAAAATTCCGGGATGCTGAACTTGTATTGTCTCCTTCTCCGAAAACTTCAAGCTGTATCTTTTTTCGGTACCGGCTGTTGATAATATCCCTGATTGCTTCGAAATATGCAGGCTCCGTGTCTGTTCCTTCCGATACAATCAAATGGTATTCCGGCTGGATTTTCATCCCTCTATCCGGCTTCGGTTTCATCCATGATTTATTTAGATCACTTTTCTTCGGGGGTTTCAGGCTCATTTCCAATCGCCTCCGTTCAAGATATTCTGCAGATATGGATCCGCACCATATCTTCCTTCCATATACTGCTTATCAAAAGCTGCTGTACTGTTGACTCTTTCATTATCTTCCCGGCGGATTTCATATAGAGAATATATTTCACTGCTGTGACTTGCGTTCAGTGCAGCAAACCAGATCTCATCTCTGCGAAATACCGTATTCTTCATAGTAGCCATATCATGGGAAGTAAACAAAAGCTGCGCTCCGTGCTTGTTAATCTTTCGATTCTTAAACATGGAAATTACATACCGAAGCAACTTCGGATGCAGTTTCGCATCCAGCTCATCTATGATAACCAGTCTTTCTTCGCAGGTTGCAAATGGTACTCGCAACACTTGATTGACAACTCTCACTGTCTATGTACCAGACAGCTTCAAAAATCTGCTTTTGTGTGAACACTCTGCCTGGGCCGGAAGCCAGATAGCAGAGTGTTCCGTATTCAAGACGGGTAAGGTTTATGTCCTGTCCGTCCCGGAGTACCCGGCGTTAATGCAGCCTGATTTCCAGTCCCGGATAAGATAATACGGGAGAGAGAACAGACTGGATAGTTTCAAGCTGTATGTCATTAGCTAAAGCTGTTATGACTTTTTCATACATTTCTTCTTCGCTGTCTTTGAATGTCAGCACTATCATATTTACTGTCCCCTATGTAAAGCATTTTTTCACTGTTTCCATAAGTGTATCCTCAAGGATAAGGCAATTGGAACAATATTGGGGTTGTTCTGCAACAAGCTTCTCTTTAATATGATGATAAGTTCCTACTGGGGAGATGTTTGGACCATTCCGTGGACAGAGTTGGGAATTATCCTTTTGGTGATGCTTCTGTCTGTTGCTCTGGCTGTGTATCGACCGATTCAAACAATCCAGAAAATGTCTATCATAGACACAATCAGCGCGCAATAGAATCTTATGCAGTACCTTGAGGAAGCTGTCGCATCAATGATTAGGAAATCATAGATGGGACAGCCCCCTCTCTTTAACACTTTTTTCTATAGCTTTGGAATATTCAAATCAAACATACTCGCCAATGAAAACCAAGAACCGTCATCCGCATAGTGAACAAGGGTAGCGTAAGCACTTCTTGTTACAAAACGCCCTTCAGGTGAATGATTCGCGCACACATGCACCACTTCTTCAGGCAGTCCACAGGTGATTGCGATGTAAGTTCCATAAGCCGGATGACGCACATTGGGGGCTCCTGTTGTCTTGTGGTTTTCTCCCCAGCGCTTTCTGTTCTCAGGATTATATTCATAAGGCTTGCCTACATCGTGAAGGAGTGCGCTGGCTATTAATATGTCTTTGTCCAGTCCTAAATCCATTTCATAAGCCCTGGATAGGTTTTCATACAGACTTAGCGTATTGTATCCAACCGCGCGGATGTGCATACTCTGGTCTCCCAGCGCACTGGCCTCGGGCATACCGGAGCCTGGCATTTCCTCAATATGTTTAAAGCCGTTGATCTGTAACGCATACGTCCATGCATCCGCGGTCTTGTTTCGCAGTTCCTCATTCTGAATATCCATAATCTGAGGAAGTGTCTTAAAAACACCCTCCCGTATTTCCTGATCAAGTTCAATCGGTATCATATCACAACTTCCTTTCCTTTAATAAATATTTCATTCTATTTACATATGATTGTTTCCTATTAGGAGCGCTGTAAATACAAGGCTTTTCGGAGCCTACGAATCACAAAAAATAATATTTGATCTATCACATTACACGAAAAGCCGTCCGGCAGAAAAAACGGGCGGCTTTTTTGCGTAGATAGATGGAGAGGAGGAAAATAATTACAGAAGTTTAGCTCACAGAATTGTGCAATGTCACGAATAATTTTAATATGTATCAACTTATCCCTACTTCGAGACACTTTTCCCGAGGGGCCTCACCCCTCGTCTGGATGGACTTTGGTGGTATATATCCCCCGTCGCCGTCTGTTTTTTCGTACAGCCGGGAGTGGGCCGTCAAGAGTGCATCGCACCGCCGTTTTACGGCGGCCTGCCCTTGATAGTCTGCCCCGGCTGTGCGATTTCCCCGGCAAGCGGCGGGGGTATATCCTCCAGAGCCGCCCCCTTTCCCATGATTGGGAAAGGGCGGGGGGATTGGGTTGAACTTTCTTATTAAAATATCGGAGGTATTGACTATGAAGCGTCCCCTTGCATACATTACCGCCGCATGGTTAAGCGGCGACAGTGAAAACGCAGAACAGGCCGCCCGCTACTGCCGGGCGGTTTATGAGGCAGGTTTTTCCCCGATCTGCCCGCCCCTTTATCTGCCCCTGTTTCTCAATGACGCAGTACCCGAGGAGCATAAAAGCGGCATCGACATGGGCCGTGACCTGCTCCGCCGCTCCCATGTGCTGGTGATCTGCGGCCACACCATGACCGAGGCCATGAAAAATGATATTGCCGTGGCCCAGCGGCTAGGAATTACCGCCACCACCCTTGAGGGCATCCTAACTGTGAGAAATGAAGGGCAGATCTCTAAGGCTTAATAGTTGACAATTAGGCGTGAAAAAACGGCTTAATACCAACACTTTTTAGGGGTAAGCAATGATACTCCTATATGTTTATATACCCTGTTTCTTTTATAGGAAATGTTGTCAACATTTTTGAGTACATAGAGAGGCGGGAAAATAAGGCCCCGGAGCGATAGCCCGGGCCGCAGACAATAGGCGCATAGCGCCGGGACTTTGGGACAATTTGTCCCGAAGTCCAGCGGGTTTGGGGAACTCCCCAACAAGCATTTTTGCGGGCCTGCGGCCAGCAAAATTTCGGAGTGTGGCCACACCCGAATTGCTTGCCATTTCGTGCGCTCCCGCTACATGGCGCAAAAAAACGGAGGTCACGCTTTTCTTACGCATCCTCCGTTTCTCTGGCTTTCTTAATACCCTCGGCTGTGACTTCTATCACGACAAGCTCTTTTTCATTCATAGAATTTAGGAGCACATCAATGTATTTTCTGCAAGAACTTGTCTGTGCCCCTCCGTCTGCATGAATAAACTGGTCTACTGAAATGTCTAACATAGTAATGAGTTTAACAAAAAGGTCGAAGCTGGGATATTGGCCTTTGTTCTCAATATTCATAATGGCACGGGAGTCACGGTCTACTAATTCCGCAACATAGGCTTGTGTCCAGCCCTTTTCTTCTCTGGCTCTTTTGAGAGCCGCCCCGAGGCCGTGAAAGTCAAACCTTCTTTCATTTTGGTTCATTCTCATATCATCCTATATCATTGTACATTTCGGGTTAAATTATGAGAATGTAATGAAATTTGATGTTAGGTAGTATTTTACTTCGTGTTGGTGCAGTCTCTAACTTGTATTATTCGAGGCAGAGAACTATAATCTATCCTATGGAGGTGCAAAATGGACTATATGACATTGAAAGAGGCCGCCGAGAAATGGGGCGTGACACCTCGTAGGGTAAATTATTATTGTGCCGGTGGGCGTATCCACGGCGCTGTGAAAATGGCTGGTGTTTGGCTGATCCCCAAAACTGCGGAGAAGCCGATTGATGGCCGGACAAAACAAGGGAGAGGACTTCGCCATGAATAGAATTTTGATTATAGATGATGACAGAGAACTGTGTGCTTTGATCAAACGCAGCGTACAAACAGAACATATAGAAGCCGATTTTTGTAATACCGGAAAAGAGGGCTTGCAGAAATTAAAAGAGCAGGAATACCAGCTTGTGGTGCTGGATGTGATGATGCCCGGTATGGATGGCTTTGAAACGCTGGAAGAAATCCGTAAAGAGAATAGCTTGCCGATTTTGATGTTCACATCCAAAAATGACAGTATTTCTAAAGTGCGGGGCTTACGGGCTGGGGCGGACGATTATCTGACAAAACCGTTTGATATGGATGAACTAATTGCTCGTATTGTTTCCCTCATTCGCCGCTACACTCGTTTTAATCAGCAAGCCGGAACCATGCAAAAACTGGATTTTGACGGATTGCAGATTGACCTTGAAAATCGTTCTGTTACTACGGCAAACGGCACTTTTGAACTTCCGCCAAAGGAATTTGATCTGCTCCTATACTGTGCAAAACATCAAGGGAAAATTTTGACCAAACAGCAGATTTATGAGGAAGTATGGGGCGAAGAATATTTCTATGATGACAGTAACATTATGGCGATCATCAGCCGGCTTCGTAAAAAATTAGAAGTCAATCCTTCCAGTCCAAAGTATATCCAAACGGTCAAAGGGATTGGCTACCGCTTTAATAAGGAGGTGTAGCCAGTATGGAAATCATCGTTTTCTTGTCCATTGTGATTGCTGTTGTGGCTGTGCTGACCTCCATCTTTCTCGTTCGGCGCGTAAAAAAACAAATAGCAGAAATGACCGATGCGCTGGTTGATGTGAAAAACGGAAATGGCAACCGGCGTATTCTGTCTGCAACAAATGAACTGACAGCACCTCTTGCCTATGAAATCAATGAGATCGTTGTGGCCTATGAAAGCAGGCTTTCAACTGTACGGCAGACAGAAGAAACCAACCGCCAGCTTATGACGAGCCTTTCCCATGATGTTCGGACACCCCTTACCACTCTGATCGGGTATCTTGACGCCGCACACAAAGGACTGGTCACAGGAAAAGACCGGGATGACTATATCGAAACCGCCCGCCGGAAAGCCCACGATCTGAAAGAATATATTGATGTACTCTTTGACTGGTTTAAGTTAAATTCCGACGAGTTTGCTTTGGAAATCCAGCCTGTTGAGGCCGCAGAGCTGACAAGAAATATCCTGATCGACTGGATACCGATTTTTGAGGATAAACAGGTCGATTATGACATTGATATTCCGGAACAGCCTGTCCGGGTAAGATTGGATATGGACAGCTATATGAGGATCGTCAATAATCTCATTCAAAATGTAATCGCTCACAGCCATGCGGACAAAATTAAAATTGCCCTGTCAAAGAAGGGGAATAACATGGAGCTGCTGCTGGCGGATAATGGAGCGGGGATTGAAAAAGAAGATTTGAAACACATTTTTTGAACGGCTTTATAAGTGTGATAAGGGTCGGTCTGAAAAAGGCAGCGGTCTTGGCCTTTCTATTGTCCATCAGTTAGTAGAAAAGATGGGTGGAAAGATAACAGTTGAAAGTGTACCGGGAAAAGGAACTGAATTTATGTTGCTTTTTCCTTTGGAGATTTAAACGGGTTCCCGTCCTTGCGGCGGGAACCCTTGTCATTTTGGCTGGATTCTAAATTGCAAGGTTAATGCAAGGTTGCGGCAAGGTTAATGCAAGGTTGGCGTGATAGAATACCTTATAGAACAGGAGGTTTTGAATATGAACACAAATTACATTATTGAAACAAAAAATCTAACGAAGCAATACGGCTCACAAAAGAGTGTGGCTGACTTGAATATCCATGTGAAGCGTGGGAGAATTTATGGTCTGCTGGGCAGAAACGGAGCCGGAAAAACTACTACTATGAAAATGCTGTTGGGATTAACAAATCCAACTTCCGGTGAAGTCAAAATCTGGGGAAAGTCCTTGCAGGGAAACGAAAAGAAGTTACTGCCCCGTATTGGCACTCTGATCGAGTCCCCAGGCTTTTATCCCAATCTGACCGGCACAGAAAACCTGCGTATCTTTGCCACCCTGCGGGGTGTACCAAACAATCATGCCGTCAAAGACGCGCTGGATCTGGTAGGACTGCCCTATAAAGATAAGAAGCTCTTTTCGCAGTATTCCCTTGGCATGAAGCAGCGGCTTGCGATTGCCCTTGCCGTTATGCACGATCCGGAACTTTTGATTTTGGATGAGCCAATCAACGGTCTTGATCCCATCGGCATTGCAGAGGTACGCTCCTTTATTCGGGAGCTTTGTGATGCAAGAGGAAAAACGATTCTGATTTCCAGTCACATTCTTTCAGAGATTTCCCTGCTGGCTGACGATATTGGAATTATCGACCACGGCGCGTTGCTGGAAGAAGAAAGTCTTGCTGAGCTAGAGCAAAAAAGCAGTAAGCATATCCGTTTTACACTCTCTGATACTGCACAGGCGGCAAGAATTTTGGAACGCAATTTCCATGAAAATCATTTCTCCATACAGGACGATCATAATCTGCGCCTGCACAACCTGGATCTGCCTGTTGGAAAAATTGTAACTGCCTTTGTAGAAAACGGATTGGAGGTATCGGAGGCCGCAACTTCAGAAGAAAGTCTTGAAGATTATTTCAAGCGTGTGACGGGAGGCGAGGGAATTGCTTAAACTGATAAAATGCGAATTTTTGAAATTAAAACGGAAGCCACTGGTATTTATTTCACTATTGCTTTCTGTTTTCATGCCATTGGCTTACGCTTTCTTTCTGGCAGATGTAAACACCGATGTGGATGCTGTAAATGGAGTGATGTCCAGCCTATTCCAGCTCAGTGCATATTTGCTTTTGATGCCGCTTCTTGTGATACTGGCTTCCAATCTTCTGTTTGAGGAACTGGATAATGACACACTAAAAAACCTTGTTACCATACCGGTAAATAGAACCAAGCTGGTGCTTTCCAAGATGCTGGTTTTACTGTTGTTTGCCGTTGGCTTTATGGCAATTGGAGGATTTGTAAATCTTGCGGTTTTGCTGTTCCAGGGCTGGGAGCCAGTAGGGTTTTGGATATTGTTTGGCGTTGGAATTGAAGAAGGGTTGATTATGTGGGTTGGCGCACTTCCCTGTATTCTACTCGTTGTTCTTCTTAATAAAAACTATATCGTGTCGGTTGTGATTACTTTTTTCTATACGATTGCGAATTATATCCTTTCCATGAGCGATATGTTTCTCACCCAGCCTTTTGGTTTGAACATCGGAACCCTGTTTCCGGGGCCGCTGGCCTTCCGCTGGACATTCCAATTTTATGACCAAAGCCAGACCAGTGCGGAATTGGCAGACTTGTTGGAACGGATCAGTCCGTATTTCCTGAATAGTGTTCAGGTGTTCGGCGTGATTATTGTGGAAGAGATTGTATTTCTTGCGCTGATTGCGATGGTTTACCGGCGTCAGGAAATCTAAGGGGGGTGTAACTATGTGGAATTTATTAAAATCGGAATTACTGAAACTACGCCGGTGCCAAATCCTTTGGGTGGGACTGGTGGCGCTTGCACTCTGTCCGTTGGTGCAATATGGAAGCCAGTTGATTGTCGAGGCGGAGTACCGAAATCCAAACTATGATTTTCCCATGTTTTTTGAGAATGTTGTATGGGGCAATACCCAGATGTTTTTCCCGATTTCACTGGTGATGATTGGCAGTTGGCTGATTGACAGAGAATCCACTCATGATACACTGAAAAATATCATGATAATTCCTGTTTCTATGCCGAAAATGTTGGGAGCTAAGCTCTTTTGGGTTGGTATTCTTGCAGTCCTGTTGGGAATATACAGTGTTGGCGTTACCTTGATTACTGGATTGACGGTTGGCTTGTCTGGACTGACAGCGGAAGTGTTTTTTCATGGCGGTACGCAGATCGTGTTGGCAGCTCTGACGACCTATCTGGTCTGTATGCCACTGATTCTGATTTTTGGGCAGATCCGAGGGGCATATCTAGGCGGTTCCATTCTGGCGTTCTTCCTTGGATACAGCATGCTGTTCTTCAAAGGCGGTATCCTTGCCAGCATCTATCCGTTTTCTGCTGCGCTGATCTTAGTGGGATTTGACATGAGTGGATATGCTGGAACAACCACCGCTCCGAACCCTTTGCTGGCGGTCATTGGGGTTGGCATCATGGTTCTATGGGCGGTGCTGTTGTTACTGATGTCCAGTAACAAAAAAGAAATGAAACCCCGTAAACAGACAAATCCGAAGGGAAAAGGAAAGCGTGCTGTACGCAGGAAAGGAAGGTGATACCTGTGAAGAAAATAGTTCTATCATTATGCCTGATACTGTTGGGTGCTTCTGTGCTTTCCGGTTGTACAAAAGATGAAGTTCTCGATCAGTATAATAATATTGTGCAGTCTGCTGGATCCATAGCGCTTACCGGAAATTCATCCTTACAAGGCACAAAAGAAAAAGGGATTGATGATTATACCGGATGCTATACAGCCGACTATGAGAATTTTTCAGATACAGAGTATTTGTTCGGCGGAACTTCCATAAAGAGAGAAGCCGGTAAGGAGCTGTCTATTGATTGCACTTTGGAGGTTACGGAAGGTACTGCAAAAGTATTTTGGATTTCTGGAGCTGATGAAGCAGTCACTTTGCTTGAAATGACCGGAACATATAGCGACACAATTACACTCCCTGAAGGAGGAAACTATATTGGCATTGAATGTGAGGATTTCACAGGAAGTATTGAATTGAATATTGAATAACATTCTGCCGGAGACGATGGCAAATAAAAAAAGCCGTCGTTCAGCAGACATATTTCCACGCGCCTATGGAGCGGCGGCTTTGATTTTCAGAGCCGCCGTTTCTTTTCGTCTATCCTAAACCAACGACGACCTAACACCGTGTAAATCCACGGCGGCATATAGGAGGATTGCCGCCGTGTCTATTTTTGCCTTTTTTCACAGCATCCATGATCTACACCAGCTAAAAAAAGCGTAGCTCCCCCTCCGGGACAGTCTGGTTATGAATATGAAATTATACAGTACATAAATGAATATATAACTTCATGCGTCTGTGCGGCTTTGTGTCGCCCAGGCGCTTTTTTGTACTTCGAGACAAATTGTCCCGAGGTGCGGAGCGGCTCCCCGGGGTGCCGCTCCCCGCCAAGCCCCGTTTCGGTCACTCATCCACCCAACACCGAAACGGAGGTTTAAGTTTGAAACAAAGAAATATTGGTTAGAAAAAAGTAAATTGTATGGCAAACAAGCCATCTTACGGTGGCTTCAAAAAGAAAATATAGACACAACACCTAATTCATGGCAGGAACGATATCATCTTTAATGGTGTATCCACGCTGCTTTAGTAGATTAAGTGCCTGTGAAGTAGTCAATACTTTTGCTTTAT
>ENA-OQCB01000386-OQCB01000386.1-human-gut-metagenome-genome-assembly--contig:-NODE-386-length-20750-cov-3.356689_pt1 | contig 20750 bp, 18 predicted proteins | sample MGYA00242493_ERZ504568 | MGnify/ENA primary metagenome ERZ504568 (study PRJEB26092, sample SAMD00036229) | human gut metagenome | host: Homo sapiens | study: EMG produced TPA metagenomics assembly of...
ATTGCGAGTGCAAAGGTAGTACTTTCTTTTATATTTGCAAGCCTTTTTGATATCTTTTTTTAAACTAATCAAGCATCCTTGGGTTAAATATCAGATAACCAATATTCAAGCCGAAATTAAAATTTTTTGCCGGATAGCTGTATCCGTTTGCATACAGGCTGATGCTGGCGAAGGGCAGTTGTAAAACAAGGGCTGCTTCTCCCATATACTTAAAAGAATGAAGGAATTTCCCGTAATAGGGGATAGCTGTATATGTGTTGTTGTTCCATACTTCTTCTTTCTTTATCTCGTATAATGGCGCGAAACCGTACATGTCGAGGCGGAAGTGCAACAGTTTGCTGAATTTCAAGATCGGCGATAATCCGAATGCTACATATTGGTTGGCGCGGAACGCTTCGTTGAAGACAATTTGACTATGCGGCGTCGGCGTAAAGGCGGGCGCTTGCAAAACGGAAGCTGTATAGTTGTTCATCAGGTTCTTGCTGGAGAGTACGAGTTCGCTCATAAAACCAAGATTGAAATGCGGGCTAATCGTCTTGTACTGTTCCCATTCACCTTTCATTTGCAGCCAGCTATGGACTTTCCGGTCGAATGAGCCCATATCCGTAATGGGAGACGGCATATACTTTTCTGTACCCGTTACATATTGTGCCACTAAGAATTGTTTTCGCCCGGAGATCGGATATTGTTTATAATCCAGCGAGTTACGCTCGATGCTGAGCGAACCGGCAAACAGATCATACCAGCTGTGATCGGTGGTCGCGTTCGGGAATGTCATGTTGGAGGTCTGAAAATAGTAATCATTCAGCCGGCCATAAGCAAAACCTATCTCGGCTTTGGCACGGTTCAGGAATGGGAATCCTAACTTGACCTTCGTGTACAATTCTTTCTGGTGGATGAAAGCCGGTAGTACGTCTTCGTAGAACAAAGACTGGCTTTCGGAATATTTTTTATCCGAAAATACACCTTGCCAATTCAGATAGGTCGGTATTCTTGTCTGCAAATAGATACGGCCGTTCAGCATCACACCGCTGAATGAGTTGCCGACCTGGAAATTGGCATTCACATCGGCGGCATACCGTCTTAAATACTGGTATCCCAGTCCGAGGAATAGCTGGTTGGCTTGGTAGGAGGAGATATTACCTCCGAATCCGACCGTGATCTCTTCCTTCATCTTCACATCAAGATAAAGGTCGAACTTCTTTTCTTTCCGGTTATAAACGGCATGGGGCAATATCTCTTTGATCTTGGAATAGGTCAGCATTTTGAAATAGGCGCGTTTGAACTCTTCCATCGAGAACTCATGGTTGATGTCGCGGTGTAATTGGGATTCAATGTATTTTTTTTGCGATTCATTTACGCCTGTCACATATATATTCTGGAAAATCAGAGGAGGGAGACCTTGCTTATAGGCCTCACGGCGTTTGTTGACTTCGCTTAGTTCCACACGTCGGGGGACACGCGCTTTGATGGAGTCGATCATTGCTATCGTCCGTTTGTAGCCGATATCCATCAATTCCCGTGCTTTTTGGAAATCGAGCAGAGAGACGGTGGGGAAGCTGAATTTGATCATCATACCTTCGTCTTCGGGAACGTCGTATTCCGTTTTCTGCATGATCATCGTTTCAAGCTGGTTATAAGGGTTGGACGAAGGCTTGTTGTTGCCGCCTGCCACTGTCGAGCCGAAGATGAAGTCCGGATGGAAAGCCTCCTTCATTGGGCCGACCGGGAAGTTGTCATAGATGCCACCGTCGAAAATGGGGACGCTGTCTTTCCAGATCGGCTGGAAAAAGAAGGGAAACGTCATCGATGCACGGACGGCGTCTCCGAGGTCTCCATTCTTGAAGATAATAGCTTTCTTGCTGTAAATATCCGAGGCCACACAGCGGAACGGGACGAAAAGATTGTCGAAGTTCCAGCCGGCTTTTGCCGTAGCTTGCGAAAACAGAGCCATAAACGCCTGATTCATCTGGATTGGATTGATCAGGCTTTGTGGGAAGAAACTGGCTTTAACTTGCAAAGAGTCCGTCATGTCGATAGAGAAATGGCCGAATTCCGGTGTCGGGTCGGGGCGTTTGAAATAATATTTGTATTCGTTTTCCACCGTTCCGGTTTGCCAGTAGCTGAACTCCTCGGAGAGCATCAGTTCAACCATTTCTTCGGGTGTATATCCCATCGCATAGAGACTACCGACGATCGCGCCGGCAGATGTTCCCGTTATGTAATCAATAGGTATTCCGTTTTCTTCCAGAGCTTTGATTACCCCGATATGGGCGGCACCTTTCGCACCGCCACCGCTCAGAACCAAGCCTACTTTCTGGGCATATCCTATTTGTAAGGCCGCAAACAACAGGGCTGTCAGTACAGCTATTCTTTTCATACTTGTATCTTCTCTGCTTAATGAATTCAAATGTAGTCGTTATTTCTCAGACTACAAGAGTTTGAGATATATAAAATACAACATAAAATTAGTCCGTTTTGTTAATCCTGCGAAGAAACTTGGTGCCGGCCGTTGGTCTAAATAAAAAAGGGTGTCAAACTTCCCATTCCCATATCAAGTGCGGGAATGGGGACTTTGACACCCTTTTGTTATTTTTCCGGCCTCGGTTTAACCGATCATCTGAACGCTGCGTTTGATAAATTGGCTCAATGCTTCACCTTTCAACATACCGTTTGCCAACAGGGCAAGGTCGATCAACTGGCTGACCAGTTTATTTCCACCAGCATATTCGGCCAGGATGCTGTTGCGCTGTTCTACCAGTTCGTCAATCTTTTTGTTCGTATTCGTCATATCTTCCTTCTCTTCAGAAGTGATTTCTTCTTCTTTCTTCTTGCTCTGGGCTTCGCGCAAGTCGGACTGGCGGGCTTTCCAGCCTTTCAGGTCAGAAAGGATCGGATTCAGCTTTTCGGCACAAGCCGCTTCTTCTTCGGTCAGGATTTTCTTAACCAGTTCGTGGTCTGTGTTCAGCACCAGATTGTAGTTATCCGGCAGTTCTCCATAAAACGACATACCTGGCTGCATGGCAGACATTTCGCGCATACGGCGCATATATTCGCTTTGTGTCAGCATGACCGGGTTTGAGTTTTCGCCCAACGCCTCGAATGTGACAATGAAATCTGTCTTCTCGATCTTCGGTAACTGGCTTTTGAACATCTCCTGCAGAGCATTTTTTTCGTCCTCATTCAGTGTTACCTTGTTGACATCATCCTTGCGGATCAGATTGTCGATCGTGTCGCTATCCACACGGACGAAACGTGTCTTTTCGAACTTCTGTTCCATCTGGCTTATAGCATGGACATCCAGCTGACCATCCATGATCAGCACGCTGTAGGCTTTGTCTTTTGCAGCCTGGATATAGCTGTACTGGTCATTGGCATTCGTTGTATACAAGTAGATCAGGTTGCCTTCCTTGTCTGTCTGGTTGGCTTCCGTCAGAGCTTTGTACTCTTCGAATGTGTAATATTTGCTGTCTACATCCTTCAGGAGGGCGAACTTGGCTGCCCGATCGTAAAATTTTTCTTCGCTCAACATTCCGTACTGGATGAAAAGTTTCAGGCTGTCCCACTTTTCTTCGAATTGAGGACGGTCGTTCTTGAACATTTCTTCCAGGCGATCTGCCACCTTTTTCATAATGTGGTTGGAGATCTTTTTCACGTTCTGGTCGCTCTGTAGGTAAGAACGGGACACGTTCAGCGGGATATCCGGAGAATCGAGCACACCGTGCAGCAATGTCAGGAATTCAGGAACGATACCTTCAACCGAATCGGTGACGAACACTTGGTTGCAGTATAATTGGATCTTGTTGCGATGCAGATCGATGTTGCTCTTGATGCGCGGGAAATACAGGATACCGGTCAGATGGAACGGGTAATCCACGTTCAGGTGAATCCAGAACAGAGGTTCGTCGGACATTGGATACAGGTCCTGATAGAATTTCTTATAATCTTCATCTGTCATATCAGTCGGTTTACGAACCCATGCCGGCTGGATATCGTTGATGATATTGTCTTCGTCGGTATCGACATATTTGCCGTCTTTCCATTCCTGCTTCTTTCCGAATGCGATGGGAACCGGCAGGTAACGGCAGTACTTGGTCAACAGGCTGTTGATCTTGTCTTTGTTCAGGAAATCTTTGTTCTCGTCGTCGATATACAGGATGATGTCTGTTCCGCGATCTTCTTTTTCCGTCTCTTCCAATGTGTATTCGGGTGTGCCGTCGCAACTCCATTTCATAGGAACGGCTCCTTCTTTATATGATTTGGTAACGATCTCCACTTTTTTGGAAACCATGAAAGAAGAATAGAAACCAAGTCCGAAGTGACCGATGATAGCGGCTGCGTCGTTCTTGTATTTTTCAACGAACTCTTCTGCGCCGGAGAAGGCGATCTGATTGATATATTTGTCGATCTCTTCGGCAGTCATACCGATACCGCGGTCGGAGATTTTGATCGTATTGCTATCGAAGCTGACATGTACAGTCAAATCTCCCAGTTCTCCTTTGAACTCACCGACAGAAGCCAGTGTTTTCAACTTCTGCGTTGCATCAACTGCGTTAGATACCAATTCACGAAGAAAAATTTCGTGATCACTATACAAAAACTTTTTGATGATAGGGAAGATGTTCTCACTCGTAACACCGATGTTTCCTTGTTTTGCCATAATCCGATATAAAATATTTTGATGTTATACTTATTGTTTCCTATAACTATAATTATTCACGCAATGTTTAGTTACAAAAACAATGCCAAACGAACAAAATGACATTTTGACTGACAAGTTATCAGTATGGAGAGGGAAAGGACTGGAATGTATATAAAAAATTAAAGGCTGTCTCACGACAACCCCTAACCAACTTTGTTAACCTTAAATCTAATACTATTATGAAAAAACCAACATTGCAAATGTATGGATATTTCTATAATTGTCAATAGATAAAGTATTAAATTTTGTTCTTTTGATTTTAATAAAATCTAATATCTTCAGATCTCTTGCTTTTTATACGTTATTAGGCTTGTGAGAACCATCGCAACGGTGGATAAAGGCAATGCGAACAGGATCGGATCGATGGCGAACCAGGGATAGATATCGATCAAAACATCACGCCCAGACAGCATATTACATAAGCCGACCGCTCTGGCTTCCGCCTTGTGAAGAAACAGCATAGCAAACAAACTTGCCAGCGCCCCCGTCCATAAACTAGCCAGTGCTCCTTCCTTGGTTGCCTTCTTCCAGAAAAGGGAACAGAAGTAGGCCGGGAGGAAAGTGGCGGCACAAATCCCCATGAACAGGGCTGTCCCGCGTGCTATGACTCCTGCGCTCAGCGTATAACAGATTATATAACTTACCAGAATGGAGCAAAGTACTCCGATGCGTACGCCCATCGTCGAGTTAGCATTCTGTCGATGTCCCAGTTTTGGGAATATGTCTGCCCCGAAAGAAGCTCCCATCGTGTGGAACTGGGCGCTGAGTGTAGACATACTTGCCGACAAGATACAGAGCATGAAAACGGCACTGAACCATTCTGGCATTGCCCGGTCGATAAACAGCGGGATAATCTTATCCATATCCTTGATGGCTTCCGATGCAACCACGCCTTCTGTTTTCAGAAAAAAGAGGTTCGATAATGCCCCGACATGATAAATGGCTCCGACGGTCACGATCAGAAAAACACAACCGATCAGAACGCCCCGGTTCAATTGCTTGGTGCTTTCCACCATCATAAAACGTACGACCAACTGAGGTTGGGCGAGACAGCCGATACCGACTCCCAGAATAAGCGAGGTTACGAGGGTATACCATTGTGGAGAACCGGTCACCGGCATGGCCGTCCATCCCTGGTGTCCTACCTCCTTAAAACGTTCAGGGACAAGCGGGGCGATTTCCGTCAGCTTCCGGTTGGCTTCGATAAAGCCCATATCCATCACCCGATAGAACCAAAATAGCAGGAACAACATGCAGGCGAACATAATGACGGCTTGCAAAGCATCTGTATATAACACGCCTTTAATACCTCCCGTGATTACATAGGCCGCTACTATAAGCGTGAAAATAAGCAGTGCCAAATGCAAGTCTATGTGGAACATCTGTTCGATGAACACTGCACCTCCTTTCATCACGACTGCTGCATACAGCGGCATGCCGATAAAGATGATGGCGGCAATGAATATCTGTATGGCACGTGAATTATAGTGCAATCCCAATAATTGCGGGAATGTGCGGGCATTGTACTTTTCGCCTAATTTACGGGTGTTCCGCCCGAATATGATAAAAGCGATGACAACGCCCATAAACATATTTAATAAGCAAAGCCATTGGATTCCCATACCAAATGTGGCTGCAACCCCTCCGAAACCAACAATGGCCGATGCGGAAATAAAGGTCGCCCCGTATGAAAGGGCCATGATGATGGGATTCACTTTCCGTCCCCCCAGCAAATAATCGCTGGCATTTTTCGTCTGTTTGTATCCGATGTATCCCAGCCAGGCCAGGATGAACATATAGATGATTACTACGATACCTAAAGTCAGTGTGCTCATTTTTCCGGCTGTTGTGGGTTTGTATTATCTTCGTCGTCTTTATTCCAATGGGTTATTCCGAACCAAATGGAATAAAACAGGCAGACGAGGGCTAACAAGTAGGCCAGCCAGATGCCAGGGTCGCTTATTCCGAACATGTATTGTTGCTTTTTATAATTTGATCAAATCACTTTCACAAATATATTCCAGATTCTGACGGCGGATCACTTCGCGGGCGGCTTCCCGGTTGTTCGTGCGTAAGATCAGGATTGATTTCTCGTTGGCTGAGAAGCAATACATATATTCGATACTGACGCCAGCTTTCGTGAAACAAGACAATGTCTGGGCAAAACTGCCTGCGCAGGAGTTGGTGACGATTGCCAGCACATCGGTCAGGTTGGCACTGACATTGTTGCCCTTCAGTATTTTATAAGCCTTTTGCGGATCGCTGACTATGATGCGCAGAATGCCATATTCGGATGTGTCTGCTACTGTTGCGGCAATAATCCGTATCTTCTCTTCGGCCAGTAAAGCGAGGATTTCGCTTAACTTGCCGTATTTGTTTTCCAGAAAAATAGAAATCTGATTGACTGTCATGTTGATTTATGATTTTAGATGTATGATTTATGAGTTCAGCAAAGTTTACGCAAGTCTTTCACCCGGACAGCTTTTCCATCCTGTACCGGCAGAGAGCCTTTAGCGACCAGTTTGAGATGGGGAGTCAGAAGCAACTCATCCTTCAACTGGCGGGTGATTTCCTTTGTCAGACGTTGCAAAACGCTAGTAATCGTCGGTAAACAGGTCGCTCAATTCCACTTCGATCAGCATCTCGTCATTGTTTCCTACCGTTTCGATTGTAATCAGATAATTGCTACCCAGTTCTTTAAACTGCATCAGTATCTTTTCGATCTGGATAGGGAAGAGGTTGACCCCTTTCAATATGATCATGTCGTCGCTGCGGCCTTTGAAACGTGCCAGGCGTTTGTGCGTCCGTCCGCAAGGCATTCGCCCGGAAGGACACAGGTCAGGTCACGGGTACGGTATCGGAACAAAGGCATTGCCTCACGGTTGATGGTCGTCAGGACCATTTCGCCGACTTCCCCTTCTTTTACCGGTTGCAGTGTGACAGGATCGATAATTTCTACGATTACATTATCTTCCCAGATATGGAGACCGTTCTGTTCCGTGCATTCGAATGCGACGCCGGGACCGTTCATTTCCGACATCCCGAAACAGTTATATGCTTTTACGCCTAACAATTGTTCGATCCGGCGGCGTTGCTCTTCCGAGTGGGCTCGGCGCCGATACAAACGGTGTGCAGTTGGGTGTCGCGACGGGGATCGAGACCCATTTCATACATTACTTCTGCCAGGCGGGTCGCATAGCTGGGAATGATATGGAGGCAAGTCGTACCGAAATCCGTGATGAACTTGATCTGCCGTTTGGTATTTCCAGCTGCTGCCGGTACGGTCAGACAACCTAATTTTTCGGCTCCGTATTGGAATCCTAATCCACCGGTGAACATTCCGTAGCCGGAAGTGTTCTGGAAGACGTCCGTGTTGCGGATACCTACCATATACATACATCGTGCCACCTGATTAGCCCATTGGTCCAGGTCTTTGGCCGAATGCAACACGACCGTGGGGTTTCCTGTCGTGCCGCTCGATGAATGGATACGGACACAGTCTTTGATAGGAATAGCTGCCATACCGTACGGATAATTGTTGCGAAGGTCGTCTTTCGTCGTAAAAGGTATCTTTTGCAAGTCGTCCAATGATTGTATACTGTCGGCCGTAATGCCGTTTTCTTTGAAAATCTTGCTGTAGAAAGGAGAATTTCCGGCTGCTTCAATTGTCTTTTTCAATCGCTCCAACTGTAGCTTTGCCAAGTCTTCACGATTCATGGTTTCAATATCTTTCTGCCAATATTCCATCGTTTTTTGCATTATAATGTGTTTGATTCATGAAATTAGACTGCAAATGTATTGTTAATTTTGGAGAAAAACTATATTTTCATCAAAGATAATATCATGAAGGATTGGATATTTTGAAAAGAAACATCATCTGAACAGCAATAAAGCAGGACTTCCGCATTTAAATCATGCATGGAAGGTTTGAATTCTCCTTGGCGAATAGTCTTACACCTTGTTCAAGCTATATTTACGGGGATAATTGAAAGCGATAGCCAATAATGCGCCAAGCCCCAAAAGATAAGGATAATATAAATACTGCATGATCTCAATGGGAGAGACATGCCCTAAACCTGCTGCCATCAACAATTGTGCGCCGTAAGGTATGATGCCCTGTATGAAGCAGGAAAAAATATCCAGCAGGCTGGCACTGCGTCTCGGATCTATTTTAAAACGGTCGGCAATATCTTTGGCTATCGGACCTGCCATGATCAAGGCGATGGTATTGTTGGCAGTACAAAGGTTAGCAAAACTGATTAACGCGGCAATGCTCCCTTCTGCTCCTTTGGCGGAACGGATGCGGGAAGTGAGTTTCAGGATGATCCAGTCGATGCCTCCGTTATATCGTATCATTTCCAGCATTCCGCCGGCCAGTAAAGTCACGATGATAAGTTCACCCATATTCGTGATGCCCAGTCCCATTGAAGCATTCCATCCCCAGATGTCGAACCCGCCTGTCAGCAATCCGACGATACCGGAAAGGATAATTCCGACTATCAGGACCATCATGACATTCACACCGCAGATAGCTGTTATCAGGACAATCAGATAGGGCAGGACTTTGACCCATTCGATCGGCCCTGTTTCATATCCGCTTCCGACCCCATTTCCGATCAGTACATAGAGAAAACCGGTCAGGATAGCGATCGGAAGGGCGATTCGAATATTCACCTTGAACTTGTCGTTCATATTACAACCTTGTGTGCGGGTGGCAACAATAGTGGTATCCGATATGAAAGAGAGGTTGTCTCCGAACATGGCTCCGCTTACTACGACACCCAGCATCAGGGCATCCGGCATTCCGGTTTTGCCGGCGATCCCTACGGCAACAGGAGCCAGAGCAACGATTGTCCCGACGGATGTTCCGACGGAAATGGAAATGAAGCAGGCGGCAAGGAAGATTCCGGCTGCCAACAAATTGCCCGGCAGGATGGACATGGCCAAGTTTACGGTAGCATCGACAGCCCCCATCGCTTTGGCTGTTTTGGGCGAAAGCACCGGCAAGAATGAAGATCAATACCATCAGCATAATATTGCTGTTGGCCGCTCCACGGCAGAATTGTTCGGTCCGGTTGCTGAGCTTGACCCCCCTTTGGACATGGCGATGGCCACTACCGAGGCAATAACAAAGGCCACGGTAATAGGCATCTTATAGAAATCACCTGCAATAATTGACACGACAAGGTAAGATAATAAAAAACAACCAGAGGTGTCAGCGCCCAGGGATTAGGGGTATGGTGTAAACGTGAACTGTTCGGATCTGCCATTTTCAAATAAATCACATATTAGAAAGTGAATCTCAGCGCAATACGGATACCTCCCTTTTTGATGTCAGGGTGGTCCAGATAGGTTAAGCGTCTGTAATAATCAATGCGCAGGATCTTGAATATATTTTCCAAACCGACGCTGCATTCCATGTAGGGAGTGTTACCTAATGGCTGTGTCCCTTCCGGCAACAAGAAAAGTCCAGGGGTCAAGGTCGGATTGTTTTTATCCGTCAGTCCGCCATAGATCATATTAAAGGAAAGAACTTCACGTAGACGCAGCCACTTGATACCCGGAATACGGTTCAGAAGCCAGCCCTTCATATAATAAGTAGCATTGAACGATACATATTGGTCGGTCACGAACTCCAACGCGTTCATCATGTGGAATGCTTCCGGTTGGATGGTGATGGATTGGTTCGTATTCGGCAATATCAGCAGGGGAAAAGGTACTTTATCCCAGACCTTGCCCGCTTTAACCTGTGCGTCGATATGTCCGAACGAAGAAAGCCAGATACGTTTCTCGGCGCTGATCTCCGTATGGTTGTAATTGTAATCGCCGCCTAACACGCCTTTGATACCTAATTGATGAGAAAGCTTGAATACGGGTGCGTCTTTGGACAAGTTGAATACGGATTCTTTTCCTGAACGCCCGTTATAAGCGCGTTCACCCGGAGCGAAACGCAGCTGTGTTCCGATTTCAGATGTCGTAAAATCTTTTATATGGTATAAATTCCCGGATTCGTCCCGTTTGATATATTGAAGCGTCCCTGCCGCCTCGTTGTTCTGGTTCATCATCCAGGACTTCCATGTCAGGCCGTTCAGCCATTCCTTTTTCGTATTGCAATACACTTTTGCGGATATACTGCATCTTGGTGACCGGCTCACCTACTTTCCAGGCAACGAAAATGTTATCCTTGCTTGTGGAAAAGGAAATCCTGGCCTGGGGTGTACACATCATATTCCTGGATAAACGACAAGTTATTGACCGGATTTTCACCTTCGTGATATTCATTTTTTAGTGAAACTGTGCGTTAATTTCAGGTTGTACTTGATCTTGCGGTCATTTGTACCGTAAGCCAGATAGCCACTTGCAAACCAATACGGACTGAGGTTGGCAGTCGTCATTCCTCCCACACGCATACGGAAACCTTCCAGATGGTTCGCACTGAAGGTCGTATTCATCGGACCGAAGTCGAATTTGGTTACCTTCTTGTCATTTGCTGTCGGGATATAGCCCGTTATCAGGATTTCCGCAGTTTTAATAATGGCATTGAAGGCCGGAACTTTCCGCAGTTGCCCCAATAAGTCTTTTAGCGCATCTTCCTTTTCTTTCAGCGGGATAGGACGATTATGCATCCAGAACGTATCCGGCTGTGCTGTCGCCTCCGGCAAGATATGCAATGCTCCTAAAAGGCCGAAAACGGAATCTGCATTTTGCACGTTGAAATTATAATTGTCGTAATCCCTGAGCTGGTGTGCATAGAGCTGTTGCGTACCCTTTACTACATAGAAATTGACAAAGGTATTCTCTTGGTCAAGTACCCAGGTACTATCCGGCATCTGTTTGAATTCTTGCTCAATACGGAGCTTGTCCACCCAGTTCAGATTGATCTTTGCCGGTGTGTTCAACAACGCTTTCTTGACTGCATAATTACCGTCAAGCGTTATATAAAGCCGTCCCGTAAACCCGTAGCTTTCGCTGTTTGCCGGAACGAAAGCCAGATCCACACATTTATCTCCTCCCACATCGAGCGTATCCATGATGTAGTAATGGTAATATGTGGTCGCTAATGTCGATGATAACGGGCTGACGAACCGGTTCAATAGGATAGGAATGTTGTTATCGAAAATATTGATACTCTTGAAAATCTCTTCCAGGTTGGAGGTTATGCCGCCACCGTCATCCAATGTCTTATCGATTCCCTGCATACGCTTGGCCCTGACAATTGTCTTTTCCGCTTTGGGACTTTTCCGGTAGTAGAAATCCGATAGGTTTTCACGAACGGAAACGGTCAGGATCGGTTTGCCGTTAAACTCGGATGTATCCAGATAGTTTTTGATAAATTTGAACTTTTTCAAAAATTTGTTCTTGTCGAGATTCGGATTGAAATTATCCAGCGACAGGCTTAATTTTTCGTATACTTCCGTTTGATATTCTGGCTTTGCTTCGATCCGGTTGTCATTCTTGTGTGCAATAACTTTCTTGATAAGTTCTACAGCCGGATTATCCTTGCGAGTATATTTTTCTCTTTTGGGTTTGACTACGACTTCCGAGATTTCGAAAGCAGTCGGTTTCAACAATACTTCCAGATTGTCATTCTTTTTACCAGGCTTGAGGTCGATGAATTTAGTATCGTAGCCCAATGAGGCGGCGGCCAGTTTGGTGTAGCCCTGGTTGTTTTGGAGGGTAAATGTCCCATTGTCGTCTGTCATAGCTCCGATAGTCGACCCGTCAAAATAGACGGATACGAACGGGAGTGGTTCACCGGTAATCGAATCTTTGACAATACCGGATGCCGAGGTAAAACTCTGAGCGTATGATAGAAAAGTTCCTGCTACTACTTGTAACAGAGCTATTAATATTATATAACGGATAAATCTTACCATGTATTTAACGTTGTTCCTTCTCGGATATGGACAACAAAGGTAAGATTTTTATTGGTTACAGTTTTACTGGCGATATTAATAATCTTTAATCGAAAGATAGTCTGCTGCTTAAATGGGGACAGATATCAATAACGGTTTTTATCCGTATATTTGTCTTTTTGAAAACATAAAAACAGGTTCTAAAGAGATGAAAGAACATATTAGAAAACGAAAAATCATGGCTGTGACCTTGACCGGATCTTTTGCCAACTTTCTGCTATTGGTTTTCAAATTTATAGCAGGTGTGTTAGGGCACAGTAGCGCCATGATCGCAGACGCCGTCCATTCTTTATCCGATTTTGTGACAGATATAATTGTTTTGCTCTTCATTAACATATCGTCCAAACCGAAAGATGAAGGCCATGACTATGGGCACGGGAAGTACGAGACTTTGGCTACTACGATCATCGGGATTGTCCTGATGTGTGTTGGAGCCGGTCTTTTCTGGGATGGTGCGAATAAGATTTTCGGATTTTATTTTAGGAACGAACAGTTGGAAAGCCCTGGTAAGATCGCACTTATTGCCGCCATTGTCTCTATTCTGGTAAAGGAAGCCCTGTATCGTCTGACGTTATATGTCGGGAAGAAAGAAAATAGCCAGGCCGTAATTGCGAATGCCTGGCATCATCGTTCGGATGCTTTTTCTTCTATAGGGACGACGTTGGGTATTGGAGGAGCTATCCTCTTAGGTGATAACTGGCGTGTGTTGGACCCGATAGCAGCCGTGATCGTCAGCATATTGATTGTGAAGGTGGCCTTTCAGTTGGTCGTACCTGCAATTAATGATTTGTTGGAGAAATCTTTACCGGGTGAGGTCGAAGATGAGATTCTCTCTATAATAAATGAGACACCGGAGGTCAGGAATCCGCATAATCTATGTACCCGCAGAATCGGTAATGATTTTGCAATAGAAGTACATATCCGGGTAGACGGGCAAATAACCGTAAGCCGGGCACATGAACTGACGAAGGAGATAGAAAATAAGCTACGTTTGAAATTTGGTCCGACAACCCATATCATCTTACATGTCGAACCTATAAAAGAGAAAAAAGATGAGTGAACTGACATTATACAAAGGAGAAGTTTTTGATTTTATCGATTCTCCGTTAAATAGAAAAGATGCTTACCGGTATTTTTCCCGATGGGGCATTGGTCGTACAGGATGAAAAATAATCGATTGCGGGCCTTTTAAGGAGGTCAAAGGCCGTTATACCGATTACGAACAGGTTGATTATTCAGGTAAACTCCTGATGCCTGGATTTATAGATTCCCATATCCACTACCCACAAGCCGAAATAATCGGTATGTACGGGAAGCAGTTGCTGGATTGGCTGGATGATTATACTTTTCCAGCGGAACAGGGGTTTGCTCTTTCGGAGCATGCGGACAGGATGGCCCGTTCCTTTATAGAAGAGCTGTTCCGGAACGGAACGACGGCTTGCATGGCTTATGCAACGGTACATCCGGCATCCGTCACCGCCCTCTTCTCTGTTGCGTCGGAATATAATATGTGTATGTTGACCGGAAAGTGCTGATGGACCGGAATGCTCCGGCAGGATTGACCGATACGGCAGAACAGGGGGAATCCGAAAGCCGGTCCTTGATTGAAACGTGGCATGGAAAAGGACGGAACCGCTATGTCATCACACCTCGTTTTGCTATATCCTGTTCAACGGAACAACTGATTGCAGCCGGACGTTTGCACGAACAATATCCGGGCACTTATATACAGACACATCTTTCCGAGAATAAAGATGAGATCAACAGCACGCTTTCCTTGTACCCTGACTGCCAAGATTACCTGGAAGTATACGAGCGGGCCGGATTGGTTACGGACCGCTCTGTCTTCGGGCATTGTATTCATTTGTCTGATTCGGAATGCCGGCGGCTGGCCGAAGCCGGTTCTGTCATCGCGCATTGTCCTACATCCAACCTCTTTTTGGGAAGTGGCTTGTTTGATATGCTACAAGCCAATCGTGTCGGTATGCAAACCGTATTGGCGACGGATGTCGGAGCCGGAACTTCTTTTTCTTTGCTGCGCACGATGGGAGAGGCATATAAGGTGCAGCAACTTAATGGATATCCGATGTCTGTATTCGAGTCATTATATAAATGTACGTTGGGAGCAGCCAAGGCACTTCATTTGGACGATGAAATCGGCTGTTTCGGGAAAGGTCGGAAAGCGGACTTCATTGTTATAGATTATGCTGTCACACCCTCCCAGCAGGTACGCATGGATTATCTGAAACACCATGAGAAGTGGACATTGGAAAACAAACTGTTCGGTCTGCAAACTATTGGAGACGACAGGAATATTCTGGCAACCTATATAGTGGGAAGGCGGATGAAGTAAATAATCTTTCCCACCGGCATGAAAATTCTTTTTCACGCCGGTGAAAATTTATTTTCCTGCTGGTGAAAATAAATTTTCAGGGATTCGGAAGTCTTGGTAAAAAACGAACGAATTGTTCGTAGACTTAGAATACCTGCATCTCGTTCCTGACAGTCGTGACACCGATCAGCCGATCATAGCGGGCACCCATCGGACGGTAATAGACATAGATGCTATATTCATTTTGCGTCTGGTAGTAATTACCTTCTATCGGGCCTGTTTGGCCGATAGTGGAACCAGTCGGAACAAACAAATACTGATAATTGTAACTTCCCTGTTTGAGGAGCACCGCTTTTTCGTATTGCTTCGTCTCGAAGTTATAGCCCATTTTGCTTTTTTCATCCAATACATTATTAAATAGCTCTCCGTTCAGATAGACACTCCCGCCGGGTAGCGGATCACATGCAAGCGTAAAATGCACGATATAATAATCCGCTTCCGTATCCGGATCGTTACAATCACTGCAGCGGATGAAGAAGCGGCCGTCCTGATCCTGATCATATTGGTAAGTGCCTTTATCCCGCTTGTAATCGGTCATAAGTTCCACATTATAGTAAGGATTGTGGAAAGAGATATTTTCGACATGCATACCATTATATTTATTGCTTAGGAATTCCATGCGGCGATACTCGTTCCCGGCAGGGAAAATAAGGTTGCGGTTGTACGTGTAGGATATTTGGTTTTCCAGAATGCTCATAGGCTGCAAGTCTGTCACGGCATTATCGCGCCGGTTATCCTGGTAAACGAATATCTTCAGATCCGTCTGCGGATAAGTGATCGGGAAATTTTTGTTGTTAATGTTGAAGCTTACCTGTTGGTGGCTTTGATTAGTGTCGATATCCGTGTTACCGCTCACTGAAGCCGAGATATTGACAACTGGTTCTGCCACAGAGAAACAGGCTGTCAAAATGATCTGGTCCGGTGTATCCTCGTTATAAATCTGGATGGCATAATTGCCGGAGACCTTAAACTGGATATCGTCGTTCGGAAGTAGGAGCCGGTAGTTCGAATATTGGGTAGTAGTTCCGATGGAATTGGCAAAATCGTCGATTGTTGTTCCCTGGAAGCCATTCATATATTCGATCGGACTCAGTTGGGATTGTGTCCAGTCGGCATTGCAGTGCACCACATTATAAGCATATCGTGTGTATCCACTCCCCAAACCGTCGAAATTGATTTCGATCTGTTCTTCTCCTCCCAACGTTATGTAAGGCTCGGATATCAACTCTCCGGCAACTTTCACCTGAAGCGTTTTTATCTGCTTGCTATTGACATTGGTGAAGAACTTCACCTGTGCGTTTGCCCCGATGGAAAGGGCAAAAAACATCATAAATAGTAAACTGTACACTCTCATTTTCATATTTCTTTCTTTGTCGGTGCAAAATTATGGAATTATTTCTCTATTTATTTGCCTTTCCCTGCTCTAAAGCATGAAAAATGTTTACTTTTGCAGGAAAATTACATATAAACAATTTTAGTTGTATCATGGCAAATGTGATTAAGATTAAAAAGGGTTTAGACATTAATCTGAAGGGCAAAGCTTCGGACGTACTGTTAAACGGAGGGAAAAGCGATACTTACGCTATCGTTCCCGATTATTATAACGGTATTGTACCCAAAGTTGTTGCCAAAGTAGGAGAAAAAGTCAAAGCCGGTTCTGTATTGATGATCGATAAGAACCGCCCGGAGATCAAGTTTGTTTCGCCTGTCAGTGGCGAAGTAACTGCCGTAAATCGAGGAGAGAAGCGCAAAGTGCTCAGCGTGGTCGTCAAGCCGGAAGCGCAGGTCGAGTATGAAGATTTCGGTAAGAAAAATGTAGCTTCCCTGAAAAGAGAAGAGGTAAAGGAGGCCATCCAGCAGGCTGGTATGTGGCCATTTATCAAACAACGTCCGTACGACATCGTCGCTTCGCCTGCTGACGAACCGCGTGACATTTTTGTTTCTGCATTCTATTCCGCACCGTTAGCTCCGAACTTCGATTTTATCGTGAAAGGACAAGAGGCCGATTTTCAGGCGGGGCTGGATGCACTTGCAAAACTTACCGACGGTAAGGTATATGTCGGTATCCGCAAAGGTTCTTCCGTTAGTGTGAAAGGTGTTGAAACTGTAGAAGTGGAAGGTCCGCATCCTGCAGCCAATGTGGGAGTACAGATTAATCATATCAAGCCTGTCAATAAAGGCGAAGTGGTTTGGACGGTCAATCCTGCCGACGTGATTGTAATCGGACGTCTGTTCAATAAGGGCATCGCCGATTTCAGCCGCTTGGTTGTGATAACCGGTTCCGAAACGACAGAGAGAGGATACGTTAAGGCAATCGCCGGCTGTACGATCTCCAGCTTGGTTGACGGAAAGATCATGAGAGGCAATGAAGATATCCGTATTATCAGCGGTAACGTCTTGAGCGGTACGAAGGTAATGAAAGACGATTATCTGGGGGCCTATGACAATCAGATTACGGTTATCCCGGAAGGTGACGAAACACACGACTTCTTCGGTTGGGCGACTCCCGGCTTCGGAAAATTCAGTGTGAGCCATTCATTCCCTGCCTGGTTGATGGGCAAGAACAAGGAATATGTGATAGACGCCCGTATCAAAGGAGGCAAGCGTGCTATGATCATGTCCAACGAATACGATAGCGTGTTCCCGATGGACATCATGCCTGAATATCTGTTGAAGGCTATTATCGCATTCGATATCGATAAGATGGAAAACTTGGGTATCTATGAAGTAGCGCCCGAAGATTTTGCCCTTTGTGAATTCGTCGATACGTCCAAACTCGAAATTCAGAAGATCGTTCGTCAAGGTCTGGATGTATTATACAAGGAAATGAATTAATAACATTAAAAATTAGAATACATTGAAAGCGTTAAGGAATTACCTCGACAAGATTAAGCCTAACTTTGAGGAAGGCGGAAAGCTGGCGATGTTCCGTTCTGTTTTTGAAGGTTTCGAAACATTCCTGTTTGTTCCGAGCACAACTTCCAAATCAGGCGTACACATTCATGACTATATTGACTCGAAGCGTACGATGACCGTGGTCATCATTGCTTTGTTGCCCGCTTTGCTTTTTGGTATGTACAATGTCGGTTATCAGCATAACCTTGCAGTAGGGGCTGATCCGGGATTTCTCATGACTTTTATTTTTGGTTTTCTGGCCGTATTGCCTAAAATCATTGTTTCGTATGTGGTAGGTCTGGGTATCGAGTTTGCTGTTGCCCAGGTGAAAAAGGAAGAAATCCAGGAAGGTTTTCTGGTTTCCGGTATCCTGATCCCGATGATCGTTCCTGTCGACACTCCGCTGTGGATGATTGCTGTAGCTACTGCATTCGCTGTTGTTTTTGCTAAGGAAGTGTTTGGTGGTACAGGTTATAATGTATTTAATGTAGCATTGGTTACACGTGCATTCCTGTTCTTCGCATATCCGGCAGCCATGTCCGGTGACCAGGTATTTGTTCGTACAGCTGACACGTTCGGCATTGGTGGCGGACAGGTGGTAGACGGTTTCTCGGGGGCTACTCCGCTGGGACAGGTTGCTATCGCAGGTAAAGAACTGATCGGTTCGTTCCAGGCTGTAGACGTGCTGGGTAACCCGATGACTACTTGGGATATGTTCTTAGGTCTGATTCCGGGTTCGATCGGCGAAACATCCGTATTGGCAATCCTGATCGGTGCGGTTATCCTTCTTTTCACAAAGATCGCAAGCTGGAAAACAATGGTTTCCGTATTTGTGGGTGGGGCGGTTATGTCGCTTATCTTTAATATGATCGGAACAACGGTGGCCATGTGCGTATCTCCGTTGGATCATTTGTTTCTGGGTGGTTTCGCATTTGGTGCTGTGTTTATGGCTACCGACCCTGTCACTTCTGCCCGTACGGAAACAGGTAAGTATATCTATGGTTTCTTAGTAGGGGCTATGGCTATCATTATCCGCGCATTGAATCCGGGTTATCCAGAAGGTATGATGCTCGCTATCCTGTTGATGAATGTATTTGCTCCGCTGATCGACTATTATGTAGTGGAGGCTAACATTAACCGCAGATTGAAACGTGTAATCAAATAAAGTAAGAAGGAGTATGGCAAAATATAAATGTAAAGTATGTGGATATATCCACGAAGGAAATAAAGCTCCGGATGTTTGTCCTGTATGTGCAGCTCCCGCTTCCGATTTCGAAGAAATGAAAGACGAGGCTGCTGCCGACAAGAAAAAGGGACTGGATAGAGACAGTAACGTGTATACTGTTGTTTATGCTTCCGTAATGGTTGTTCTGGTCGCAGTCGTGCTGGCCTTTACTTCGCAATCGCTTAGAACTTTCCAGCAGAAAAACGAAGAAAACGACAAGAGACAGCAGATCCTGCGCTCTATCAACGTGACGGTTCCGGCCAATGAAGCCGAAGCGAAATATTCGGAATTGATCAAAGAGGCATTTCTGGTAAATGAAAACGGTGAAAAGGTAGAAGGCGATGCGTTTGCCGCCGATGTGGTAAAGGCTGCAGCCGAACACCAGTATCCGGTTTTCGTTGCAAATGTAGACGGTCAGACCAAATACATCATGGCTTTGCATGGTGCCGGTTTGTGGGGACCGCTGTGGGGGTATCTTTCCGTAGATGGCGATAAGAATACGGTTTATGGTACCGACTTCAGCCATCAGGGTGAAACTCCGGGTCTGGGTGCCGAAATTTCAAAACCGGAATTTAGCAACAAATTCAAAGGAAAAAAACTGTTTGTGGATGGTACATTCAAGTCTATCGCAATCGTTAAGCCGGGTAAGAGTGTTGCCGGCCAGGATTATGTAGACGGTATTTCCGGAGGTACAATCACAAGTAATGGCGTTGGTGCGATGCTGTTCGACAGTTTGAGTGGTTATGTTAAATTTTTAACCTCACAAAATTAAGTAGAAGATGGGATTATTATCTGAAAAGAATAAAGAAGTTCTGTTAGGCCCGCTTAGCGTAAACAACCCGGTCATCGTCCAGATGTTGGGTATCTGCTCTGCGCTGGCTGTAACATCAAAACTGGAGCCGGCTATTGTAATGGGTCTTTCAGTAACGGCTGTTGTGGCTTTTGCCAACGTGATTATTTCACTGCTGCGTAATACGATTCCTAACCGTATCCGTATCATCGTGCAGTTGGTGGTGGTAGCAGCGTTGGTGACTATCGTGAGTGAAGTTCTGAAAGCGTTTGCTTATGACGTAAACAAACAGCTTTCCGTGTTTGTGGGTCTGATCATTACTAACTGTATCCTGATGGGACGTCTGGAAGCGTTTGCGCTGGGTAACGGCCCGTGGGAATCGTTCCTCGACGGTATCGGTAACGGCTTAGGTTATGCATTGATCCTGGTGATCGTCGGTTTCTTCCGCGAGCTTTTAGGTTCTGGTACGTTGCTGGGATTCCAGGTTATTCCGCAGGCATTCTATGACTTCGGTTATGTGAACAACGGTTTGATGATCCTGCCTCCAATGGCGTTGATCGTGATCGCCGTGATTATTTGGGTTCACCGTTCTCGTAACAAGGAACTTCAGGAAAATTAATGCTAACTATTAAAAGAATAATAGAATGGAAGAATTATTAAGCACATTTGTCCGCTCGATCTTTGTAGACAACATGATTTTCGCATACTATCTGGGTATGTGCTCTTTCCTGGCTGTTTCCAAGAACGTAAAGACTGCTTTGGGATTAGGTATGGCTGTAACGTTCATCTTGGTATGTACGTTACCGATCAACTATATGCTTGAAAATTAT
>ENA-OQCB01000388-OQCB01000388.1-human-gut-metagenome-genome-assembly--contig:-NODE-388-length-20685-cov-2.694669_pt1 | contig 20685 bp, 18 predicted proteins | sample MGYA00242493_ERZ504568 | MGnify/ENA primary metagenome ERZ504568 (study PRJEB26092, sample SAMD00036229) | human gut metagenome | host: Homo sapiens | study: EMG produced TPA metagenomics assembly of...
ATCTCGGTGAACCGGTTAGCTGATTTGCGACAACTGTGCGCTCAACAAGGACTGGCGGGCAGTCAGCACTTCCAGATAGGTGGTCGTACCGTGCTCCATCAGTAACGAGGTACTTTCCAAGGCCATTTTCCAGAGATTGGATTTGCTTTTCGAACAAGATCCGTCTTGGCCTTGCTTGTCTGGCAGGCGACCAAAGCGTCGTTGACTTCGCTGCCGGCATTCAGCAAAGCCTGCTGGAAAGACAGGCTTGCTTCCTCCTGCTGTGCTTTGGCGATGCGGTATTGGGCCATGATCTGTCCTTTGTTGAACAACGGCTGTGTGAGCGATCCGACTGCCGAAGCCAAGAATTTGCCCGGATTGACGATCATGCTCCCTGCCGAGTTGGTCCATCCGGCACTTCCGCTCAGTACGATGGAAGGATAGAAAGCGGCACGAGCCTGGTTGGTCACGTAAAAGTGCCTGTTCCAGCGAACGTTCGGCTGCACGCACGTCGGGGCGGTTTGACAACATTTGCATCGGTACGCCGACTGCCACGTCTTCCGGGAGCTGCTGGTCTGCCAGCTTTCCGCGTTCGTAGCGGCGAGGAGTTTCGGCAAGCAACAGGGCGAGACTGTTTTCGACTTGGTTGATCTGCTCTTTCAGGTCGAGAATGGAAGTCTGCACACTGTAGTAGGCTGCTTCCATCTGGGAAGTGGCTGCTTCGTTGGCTAATCCGGCATCCATCAATGCGCGGGTAGAAGCTACCGTCTCTTTCCAAGATTCTTCTGTCTGTTGCGAAATGGCTAACTGTTCATCTAACATCAACAATGTATAGTACACATTGGCGATCCCGGCTATCAACTGGGTACGCACGGCCTGCTGGTAGTCCTTGCTTTGGGCATACAGTGCTTTGGCCTGTTGCTTGGCATTGCGCAGACGTCCGAAAATGTCCAATTCCCAACTGGCTGTGACAGGCAGCGTGTATGTTTTAGTCGCTTTCCCTCCGTCGAAACTGCTGATCGTTCCTTGTGGGGAAAGTGCGAACGAAGGTAGGAAAGCGAGCTTCGCCGACATTAACGCCGCTTCCGCTTCCTCGATCTGCAATTGGGCGGACCGGAGGTCGGTGTTGTTTTGTAACCCTTGTTCGATAAGAGCCTGTAACTGCGGGTCCGTAAAAAGTTCCCGCCAGTTCACATTACCGAAGTTGGTCGTATCATCGACAGCCACCTCTTCTCCGTACAGGTTGTCCGGAGTCGTTTCGGCCGGTTGATATTTGGTGTATATGCCGCAACTGCTCAACAGAGCGGTTGCGGTTGTCAATATGATTATTTTCTTCATACTTTATTTATTTTCATTGTTTAAACCGTCACGTTCGGTTTGGCTCTTTTGCTTCTCCAACGCAACTTGCATATCGGTTTCCACTTCCATCGGCGGACGGATTTTTTCTTGCATGTATTCGAAAATGATGTAGAATACCGGCACGACGAACAGCAATGCCAATGTCCCGACTGCCATACCGCCGACAACACCTGTTCCTAATGAACTGTTACCGTTGGCTCCGGCTCCGGATGCGAACATAAGTGGAAGCATACCGAAGATCATCGTAAGTACAGTCATCAAAATAGGACGCAAACGGGCTTGTGCGGCCGAATAAGCCGATTCGACGATACCCATCCCTTTACGACGGCGTTCGATGGCAAACTCGGTAATCAAAATCGCCGTCTTGGCCAAAAGTCCGATCAACATGATGACACCGGTCTGCAAGTAAATGTTGTTTTCCAATCCAAACAGTTTGGCGAACAGGAACGAGCCCATCAAACCGAACGGAACAGACAGGATAACGGCCCAAGGCACAAGGAAACTTTCGTACAGACAAGCCAGGATCAAGTAGATAAGCAAGATACAGACCGCATAGATAAAGAGTGTCTGCGAGCCTCCCGTATTGGCCTCTTCACGTGCCATACCGCCATACTCGTATCCGTATCCTGTCGGCAGCATCTGGGCGGCCACTTCCTCGATGGCCTGTTGCACTTCACCGGTGGAATATCCCGGTGCCGGATTCACATTGACTGTGATACAGCTAAAGAGGTTGAAACGGTTGGCCACTTCAGGTCCGAGTACCCGTTTCAGGGTTACGAACTGGCTGATCGGAGCCATTTCCGTTCCGTTGCGGACGAACATATTGTTCAAGGCTTGTTCGTCAAGACGGTATTCCGGTGAGGCTTGTGACATCACACGATATACTTTTCCGAATTGGTTGTAGTTAGAGACATATGCACCACCACAATAACTACCCAATACGTCGAGAACCGTCGAAGGTGAAATGCCGGCCCGTTTACATTTGGCTGCGTCCACATCGACCGATATCTGCGGGAAGTTCATGGCATAAGAAGTGTAGGCCATCGCCACTTCGGGACGTTGGTTCAGAGCCCCGATATACTGCATGGCGTTGCCGTAGAAAGTGCTCATATCTCCACCCGTACGGTCCTGCAAGTTCAACTCGATAGAGTTACCCAAACCGTAGCCCGGAATCATACCCGGCTGGAAGCAGAATATCTGCGCTTCTTTGATTTGGGCGAATTGTGCGTTCAGGCGTGCGACCACCGCATCGGAAACATGTTCAGCTCCTTTTCTTTCATCCCAGTTTTTCAAACGGATGATTGCCATACCGTAGGAGGTACCCTGACCTGCCAGGAAGCCGTAACCGGCTACACGGGAGTAATGTTCTACTTCCGGGGTATTCTTCAGGATGTCCTCTACCTTGTCCAGCACCTTGCCGGTCTCTTCCAGCGTACTACCCGGAGCAATGGCTACATTCGCCATGATGGTTCCCTGGTCTTCTTGCGGGACAAGACCTGTTTTAGTATTGCTGATCAGCCAGCCCAGCAGAATAACGGATGCGATCAGTCCGGCCCATACCATCCAACGGTGATGGATGAAAAACATGACGCCTTTCTTGTATTTACCCAACACGGCGTTGAAAGAGGCATTGTAGGCGGCACGTACACGGCCGTTAATACTTTTGGCACTCTTATTCCCATCACTCGGACGCATCATCATAGCACACAGGGCAGGGCAGAGCGTCAATGCACAAATCATGGAAAGACCTACGGAGGTCGCCATTGTCACACCGAATTGCGTATAGAAGATACCGGAAGTACCACCCATGAAAGTTACAGGCACGAACACGGCCATGAACACACAGGTACAAGAGATAACGGCCATCGTTACGTCGCCCATCGCATCTTTTGTAGCCTGGTAGGAAGAGGTGTAGCCCGCATCGAATTTCGCCTGTACGGCTTCCACCACCACGATCGCGTCGTCCACCACCGTACCGATGGCAAGCACCAGGGCGAACAGGGTCAGGATGTTGATCGTGAATCCGGCGGCTGTCAGACAGGCGAATGTACCGATCAGCGAAACGATGATTGAAATAGACGGGATCAGCGTACTCTTGAAGTCCTGAAGGAAGAAATACACCACAAGGATTACGAGGATGATCGCCACGATCAGCGTTTCTACCACATTATATATAGAAGCGAAGAGGAAGTCGTTGGAGCTCATCATCGTGATAAATTCCGTTCCTGTAGGCAATTCCTCTTTCATCTTTTCCAATTCGGCGGCAATACGTTCGTTTACTTCCGTTGCGTTAGAGCCGGCTACCTGGTAGATCATGAATGTCACGGCCGGCTTACCGTCCATCTGGCTGTCGAAGCCGTAACTCAATGTCCCCAGCTCGACCTTGGCGACATCTTTCAGGCGCAATACCGAACCGTCTTCCTGAGCCCGGACGACGATGTTCTGGAATTCTTCCACGCTCTTCAAACGTCCGCGGTATTTCATTGTGTATTGGAAACGTTTTTGAGTTTTCACCCAACGAACCGGTCGGAGCCTCGATATTCTGTTCTCCCAATACGGAAGTCACATCCGAAGGAACCAGTCCGTATTGGGCCATTCGTTCGGGGTTCAGCCAGATACGCATACTGTAGGTATCGCCCAACTCCATCACGTCGCCTACGCCTTCGATACGTTTGATACGCGGGATAACGTTGATGTCGAGGTAGTTTCCGAGAAATGTCTTGTCATAACGTCCATTAGAGCAGACAAGTGCGTCGATCTGCAAGAAACTGGTCTGTCGCTTCTGGGTGCTGACACCGATACGGGTTACTTCGGCGGGCAATAAACCCTGTGCTTTCGTTACACGGTTCTGCACGTTGACAGCCGCCATGTCAGGGTCCGTCCCTTGTTTGAAATATATTTCGATACTTGCCGAACCTGCATTGGTGGAAGTAGAAGTCATGTACATCATGTTTTCTACACCGTTGATACTTTCTTCCAACGGCATGATGACACTGTTCATCACCGCATCGGCATCCGCACCGGTATAAGTCGCCGATACGTGGACCGTAGGCGGCGCGATGTCAGGATATTGCTCGACCGGCAAGGTAAAGAGCGAAATCAATCCGATCGCCAAAATAAGAATGGAGATGGAGATGGCCATAACGGGCCGTTTGATAAAAATATTTCCTTTCATACTTCGATCCTTTATTTAACTTGCGTTCCTTCACGTACTAATCCGGCTCCTTCGGATACGATCTCTTCGCCTACCTTCAATCCGTCGAGTACGATGTATTCACGGCCGTCGCTGATTTCAGCTACGGTAATCAATGTGGAAACGGCTTTACCGTCCACTACTTTGTAGACAATCGTCTTGTCCTGCAAACGAACCGTTGCGCCTTGAGGAATAATGATACAGTCTTTGTAGGCCTGCGGTATGAGCACATTGCCGGAGGCTCCGCTATGAAGCAGGCGGGATTCGTTGGGGAATACGGCACGTACGCCGACTGTTCCGGTCTTCCGGTCGATCACCCCGCTAATCGATTCGATCTTTCCTTTCTGCTCATAAATGGACTGGTCGTTCAGTTTCAACGACACTTCCGGCATGTTTTCCAACGCTTCGTCCATGCTTTTGTATTGGCGGCTCATGGCCAGCAACTGGTTTTCCGTCATGGAAAAGTAGACATACATATTCGAATTGTCCGAAATCGTTGTCAGCGGTTGGGGAATACTGGCGCTGACCAATGCCCCGGCACGGTAAGGCAACATACCGACAACACCGTCAGTCGGACTTTTAACTTCCGTATAAGACAGGTTGTTGCGGGCGTTCAGCTCCTGGGCTTCGGCCTGGACCAACTGTGCTTTGGCGGTCAGGTAGCTGTTCTCGCTTGTTTTCAGGTTAAAAGCGGAAACAACCTTTTTCGCAAACAGTTCTTTTGTGCTGCTGTAGTTCAGCTCGGCGGTAGCCAAAGCTGCTTTTGCCACTTCCACGTTTGCCTGGGCCGTCTTCAAAGCGGCCTTGTAAGGAACCTGATCTATGACGAAAAGTAATTGTCCTTTCCGTACGACCTGTCCTTCTGTCACACACAGTCGTTCGATAGTTCCCGATACTTGCGGATAAATATCAATATCCTGGCGACCGCGGATTGTGGCCGAATAAGGTGTTGTCAGCTCTTTGTCTGCAGTAGAAACTTTCATCGTCGCATAAGATGCTTTCATCTGCGCATCCGGTGCATGTTTGCAGGATGCCATCCACATAGTCGTACAGCCGATAACTGCCATCAGCCGTATCCATTTTGCATTTGCTCTTGTCATATTCGTTTATTATTTTAGAAATGACGCAAATGTATTTCAAAAAAGATCGGTCTTATTTGTCTAAAAGTCTATATAAATCTCCCGTATTGATACTGTATAGATATTTTAAGAAAAGAATGATTGAAAAAAAACAAATAACTATAACGTTTTACTGTGTGGTTTGTAATTCGGGCGTTTAGAAGAAGAGAACCGGTTAATGGGGGAAATAAGGTTTCACGAGAGAGAAAGAAGGTGGTGTGTCAAATGTACTTGTTCCCGCACTTGGCACACCACCCTGCTATCGTCTTTGTTTTTATTGCAGATATTCTACCAGTTTGGTCGGCAGATAAAATGTGTTGTTTTTGTCAACATACACGATTACCGAATTCAGGCGGATTTCTTCCTGTCCTTTCTTTCCGATCGTCACGATGTTGCTGAACGGCGTGATGTTGATCTGCTTCTTTTTGTTCTTTACAACTAATGAAGGAGAACCTTTTTCGTCTTTAGCCGGAACGATTTCACATTTGAAATCTTTGAATACTTCCGTGTGAGGAGCGAAGTTGCCGGCTGTCAGTTCTTCCAGCGTGTCGTGTGTCATGCCGAACAGGGCGCAGAGATAATGGTTCAGTTCGATATTCGTGTGCATACCAAGAGGCAGGCTTGCACGGTCAGGATGGTAAGCAGCGAGGAACACCTCTTCACCAGTGTGGCCGCCGGTTGTGAAACCGAAACAAGTTCTGGAGGTAAGCAACTTGGACATGAAAGTCGTCAAAGAACCGCTGTATAAAGAACCTTTGCCTTTGGTCGAACGTTCGTTTTCCGGGATCGGACTGTTCTTATAGTCTTTACAATGGTTTAAGGCGTCCAACTCTTCCGGTGTCAGTTCGAAACCTGCGTATGTGCGGAATACGTTCTGTACTTCGGATGCCGGTACACTGTTCACCTTTTTGGCAAAACCTTCGGCGGTCAGCTTATACAAGGAAAACTGGTGGAAGAGTTGGTCTTTGCTCAGTTTATCGTACCCTTTGCAATCGGCACGCCCGATGCTGATACCGCTGTTGCCATGATCAGGAGCGATCACTACGGCAGTCTCACCATTCTGACGGGCAAATTCGAGGGCAGCACCGCAAGCACGGTCGAAAGCCAACATATCTGTGGCCATGCCGACCGGATCATTCGCGTGTGCAGCCCAGTCAACCTTACTGCCTTCCACCATCAGGAAGAAACCGTTCGGGTTTTGAGACAACTTTTCGATCGCTTTGCGAGTCATCTCTTCCAGAGAAGGCTGTTGGGCCGGGTCGCGATCGATGTCGTAAGCCATTTCCCTGTCTCCGAACAAAGCCCACATATTGTTACCGCTATAATTACGCATACCGTTGATGTCATTCTTAAAGACACCATATCCGTTCGCTTTCAGGTAGGCTTCGCTCTCTTCGGGAAGCAGGCTGGTGCCGCCTCCGATCACGACGTTCAGGTCGTTGTGAGCCATCTGTGGGGCGATCCATTCATATTTGCCACGGTTGTAGCTGTGGGCGGAACAGTCGGCCGGTGTCGCATGCGGGAATTCGCAGGTGAAAACCAGTCCCGTCGATTTGCCCTGTTTTATCTTGGCCGCTTCCAGGACGGTTGTCAGCGGTTGGAAAGCGCGTGCCGGATCGGTCGGGTAGATATCGTTGTCGCCGTCGTTCTCCGGATAAGTGGAAACGTAGCCTGTACGGCTGGGCTGTCCTGTCATGTAGCAGGAAGTCGTAGGGGCCGAGTCTCCGATAGGTGCATTCGAAGAATGTGTGCGGACTGTCCCGCAGAGATACGGGTCGATGTTCAATTTCGGTTTGTCGGGGTTGGTATACCATTGCAGCCAACGCGCCATGGAAACAGTTGCCAGCGATGTCCCGTCCGGGATCAGAAGAATGACATTCTTCACCGGCTTAACGTTTTCTACATCCTGAGCCTTTGCCGGCATGAAGATGACTGCCAGTAACAGGAGAAGTGAGATTGCTTTTTTCATTTATAATTTATGATTTATAATTGTATGATATCTTCTGTAAATTGCGTGATCTTCTCCAGTCCGGTTTCCGTAACCAAGAAGCTGTTTTCGATGCCGACGGCGCCGACACCCGGTATCACATATTTCGGTTCGAGCGCGAACACCATGTTCGGTTCGAGCCTGTCTTTCGAGCGGGGCGTAAGTACCGGGAGCTCGTTTATCTGGATGCCGATGCCGTGCCCCACGAATTTGGCTTGTTGCTTGGTCCCCATGAAGTAGGCGCCGAGTCCCTGTTTTTCGGTGATTTTGGCAGCTATCTCATAGAGTTCGGCACAAGGTGTTCCCGGCCGGGCGATATTTTCGATCTCGCTTTCGATAAGAAGGGCTGTCTGATGCGCCCGGTAAGCAAGTTCGGGCAGTCGGCCGACGGAGAACACACGTGTCATATCCGTCATATAAGCCGTATAGTTTCCCGCCATATCCACCATGACGGCCGTCCCTTCTTTCAGGGTCGTCCCGTTTGCACCTAACGGGCAGGAGGCGTCGATACCGCCGCCACCTAAGGCGAAGTCGAAAGGAGAGGGGACTTCGGCGTTTTCTCCCGCCAGGATACTTCCCATAAAGATATCCATGTTGGCGCCGAAAGCACGGAACAACCCGATGGAGCCGTTCTTGCGCATCCGTTTTTCTATTTCATACTGGAATTCGAGGTCGGTCATTCCGGGACGGAAACATTCGGGAATTTCAGCGTATGTCTTGGCGTGTCGTTCGGCCGAGATACGGAACATTTCGATCTCGTACGGTGTCTTTATCCGACGCAGCTCACGCATCATTGCGGTTGCGTTTCCGGTCTCTTTCGGATTGAAGATCTTTTGCAGACGTATATAGTCGTTGTATGTCAGTTCGTCGGCTTCGAGCAGAAGCTTTTCCGGCATTTCCTGTCCGTAGAACGCGAAGAGCTCGGCCATCTGTTCCGGTTTGCGGATGTATTCGACATGATCGCCTGCCAGTCCGTTCGGCCGTTTCACGAAGAACCACGGAGCACCTTCCGCAGGAAGATAGAAATAGCCGCTATAGATACGTCCGGTTGTGTAATACAGATTTACATCCACGGTAAGCAGGCATCCGTCGGCATTTATCTTCCGCATCGCCTGTTGTATGCGATCCCATTTCAGCTTAAGATCGCCGATCAATTCTTTTTGTATCATTTCCAACACTTATTTTTATCCGGCATCAAAGATATTAAATTAATGCCGGGATTGGAATGATTAGGGATATTAAATCTTGATTAAATTTAGAATTGTTCGAGTACTTGTATCCGCTTTTCAATGGGTGGATGAGTGGCGAAAAGTCCGCTTAAGCCGCTCAGTGCGCTTTTAGCCTGTTGGCCCGGATGCTGGATGAAAAGCTGGGCCACGTCTTCCCGTTTGACGGCTTCGATGTCGGGATCGGCCGATATTTTCCGTAGTGCGCTGGCGAGGGCGAGCGGGTTCTTGGTCATCTCGGCGGCTCCGGCATCGGCCAGGTATTCCCGTTTGCGCGAGATGGCGAAACGCATCAGCATGGAGAAGAAATAACCGATGGCCGCAACGATCATGACTAAGACGATAATGATCGCAGTGTTGTTTTTCTCGTCTCTCCTGCGGCTCATCGACGAGTAGTAGACGGAGCGCATGGCCATCTGTGCGAGCATGGCAAAGATACCGACGAAGACGATCGATACGATCATCAGGCGTACGTCCTTGTTGCGGATATGCGACAGCTCGTGTGCAATGACCGCTTCCAGTTCGGAATCGTCCAGTTTGTCGATGATTCCCCGCGAGAGGCTGACGGTATAGGTTCTTTCGTTGATGCCGCTTGCAAAAGCATTCAGCGAATCGTCGTTGATGATATTGATCTTGGGCATTTTCATCCCTTGGCTCATACACAGGTTCTCCACTAAGTTATATACCCTTTTGTTTTCCATTCTCGACAAAGGCTCGGAACCGGTTGCCGAGTTGATGATGCTTGTATTGGCAAAATAGGCGATGATAAACCAAATCAATACGCCTCCCAACACGTATGGTGCCAAATGGATGAACATTCCGGTGGAATATTTTAGTATCTCGGCTTGCGTCAAGCCGTCGTCGTTCATCGCCAACAGGTGGAGCAGGTAGCAGAACGCGAAAGCAATCCCATCACCAGGCAGGGGAAATAAGCAAAGCAGGAGCAGGGGACCGGAAATTGTTCCCTGCTCTGTTGGGTTTGTATGCCGACGTATTGCATCCTTAGAACTTGATTTTTGGTGCTTCTTCGAGTGTTGCGCGTTGTTCGCCCAAGTCGAACATCACTTCCTTCTTAAAGCCGAACATACCGGCGATCAGGTTGGATGGGAATGTCTCGACCGCGTTGTTCAACTCTTTCGTAGCCGAATTGAAATAACGGCGTACGGCAGCCAGTTTGTTTTCCAGATCGGATATTTCTTCCTGCAACTGCAAAAAGTTCTGGTTGGCTTTCAGATCGGGATAGGCTTCGAGCGTGATCTTCAAGCCGGCCAGTGCGGAAGTCAGGACGTTTTCAGCCACGATCTTGTCGTCGATCGTTTTGGCGCTGATCGCTCCGTTGCGGGCGTTAATGACGCGCTCCAGTGTCTCTTTCTCGTGTGAGGCATAGCCTTTGACCGTTTCGACCAACTGCGGGATGAGGTCATGGCGTTGTTTAAGTTGCACGTCGATATCGGCAAAAGCGTTCTCGCGGTTGTTACGCAATTTCACTAACGAATTATACAAGGAAGCGATCCAGATTGCCAGGATCACGATCACTGCTATTAAAATGATTGCTGTCATTGTCTATATTTTTAGGTTCTGTCTGCAAACATACGAATTAATTTACAATGTTGTTTCTCCTGCGTCTTAAAAACAAGTCGCTATGTGATCCATTCCGAACCAAGGCTAATATGAGTCGTCCTTCGTCTCGTTTGTAGATCAATAGCCAATCCGGAGTTATATGGCATTCACGACACCTCTGTAGTCCCCTTTTAGTGCGTGATCTTTATTTTTAGCAGGTAATTTTTTATCATTCATTAATAGGAGAATTATCTCGTTAAGTTTTGATTCATCTAACTGTCGTCGACGAGCTTGTTTAAGGTCTTTTAGATATTGATGGGTAAATTCGAGTGTGTATTTCATTTTTTTTACTTTATCAAGATAATGGAAAAAGAGACTTATTTGTTACGGTAAGGTTTCTTTTGGGCATAAATGTTTGCTTTCCGCCGGATCTGTGAGTACTTTTGTATAATATCAATACATTAATACCATGTTAAACAAATTAGATTATTCTTTGGTTCCGAACGATTTTGCACTCTGTTTTAATGGGAAAGCTTGCATGCTTCCACCTGTCTGCGCTATCAGGCTTCGCGGTATATTCCGAAAGAACGCTGGGCGGTGAAGGTGGTCAACCCGGACCGTGTTGTTCCCGATGGTGATTGTTCCGGATTCATGGACGACAGTCCGTTGAAAAACGCCTATGGCATGGAGCATTTGCTGGATAATGTCCCTTATCGCCAGGCAAAAGAAATACGGCGGGAGATGCGGGAATATTTCGGGACTACTCATTTTTATCCGCTTAACGCGCAAGGAGCGTCGTTTTACTCCCGAAGACCAGCAGTATGTACGTGACCTGCTCCGTCAATACGGTATCGAAGAGGAACCAGTCTTCGACCGGTATGAAGAAAATTTCGGTTGGGAACGCTATTCTGATACCATTGCATGAAAAAGTAGTTTCCACCGCATGAAAATAAATTTTCTATAGCGGGAAAATAAATTTTCATGCGGTGGAAAATTTATTTTCACTGTTTGGAGAAAGGTGAAACATTTTGGTGTTTCTAAAGAGAACCTACCTCGTGTATTTTGATAAAAAGTCGTTCCACAGTAAAAAGTATCCATAAAACCGTAATTTGTATCCTTTTTGTATGAATGAAGCCCTGTAATTTTGTTCCCGAAAGAAAACGAACAAAAATCAAATCAGAAATTTGAAAATATGGAAACAACAAAAACAGTGCTGACTTCCGGAGGGCGTATTACAGTGATTGATGCCTTGCGTGGTTTTTCTCTTATCGGTATTTGCCTGATTCATTCTATGCAACATTTCGGAGCTATGGGGACGATGACGCCTCAAGAAATGTTCCCGTGGGAGGGAACGATGAACGAAATTTTCAGATGGTGTATCAACTATCTTGTTTTCGGGAAGTTTTTCATTATTTTCTCTTGTCTGTTCGGCTTGAGTTTCTTTATCCAGATGGATCGGGCGGCCAAAAAAGGGGTGGATTTCCGTCCTCGCTTCCTGTGGAGATTGGTGTTGCTGTTGGCCATCGGCTATTTGCACGGCTTGTTTGTCCGGGTGGACATCCTGCTGATATATGCGTTGCTGGGCTTCCTTTTGGTGTTGATGTATAAATGGCCGACCAAGCTGCTGGCCGGGATCACGCTGTTCCTCTTTTTGGGAGGTGCCACGCTTGTTCCTGTAGCCTATAAAAGTCTGACAACTCCGGCGACGGAACAGGTAGAGCGTGTACCCGAAAGAGTGGTCTCCCGTCCGGCTGTTCCCCGCCAGGCACCGACTCTTTCCGAAATGGTCTCGAACAATGCTTGGGACGGGGTAGTCGGGAAAATGAGGTTCCAGTTCTCCAGTGGTCGTATCTATCTGACTTTGGGACTTTTTGTCTTAGGGTTCATCGTAGGGCGTATCCGTCTGTTCGAACGCTTGGACGAGTTTCGCTGCCGGCTGAACCGCGGAGGGCTGTTGGCTCTTATAGGATTTGGGACTATTATATATGATACAGTCTTACCTCGCGCCTGTGTCTTGGCGTGAAGTCTCTTTTAACGCGTGGATGGGATTGACCGTGACCAATCTGATTAACTTACTGACGGCTTATTTATGGGTGGTTGTCGTGATAGAGGCATATCGTTTTCGAAAGGTGCAGCAGGCGATGACACCGTTAGTCAGCTATGGTCGTATGGGGTTGACGAATTATATCGTACAGTCTGTGATCGGTGTCTTTATTTTTTCCGGTTTCGGGTTGGATTGGAGCCATCTGGGCGTTTTTCTGAGTGTATTGGTTTGCCTTGTTTATACGGGTGTGCAGATTGTGCTGAGTCATTATTGGCTGAAGAACTTCCGCTATGGTCCGATGGAATGGTTGTGGCGAACCGGAACTTATTTGAAATGGCAACCGTTGCTCAGGTGATTGTTTAGAGTGGCTTTTTGAGGAAAAAGACCTATATTTGTAAATTCAATCGATAAAGTTAACTCAAAAGACATCGTGTATATGGAAAAACAAAAACAGTCCCGGCGGCTGCTATCGCTGGATGCCCTGAGGGGTTTCGATATGTTCTTTATTATGGGAGGAGCTTCCCTTTTTGTTGCGTTGGCAACGTTGTTTCCGAATCCTTTTTTTCAGGTGATAGGTGACCAGATGCATCATGTGAAGTGGGACGGGCTGACACACCACGACACGATCTTCCCGCTGTTTTTGTTTATTGCCGGTATCTCGTTTCCTTTCTCATTGGAGAAGCAGCGGGAGCAGGGAAAGACGGATGCCGATATCTATAGGAAGATTATCCGCCGCGGACTGACACTGGTGGTGTTGGGTTTCGTCTACAACGGATTGCTGAATTTCGATTTAGAGCATCAGCGCTACGCCAGCGTGCTGGGACGGATCGGTCTGGCATGGATGTTCGGGGCGTTGATCTTTGTCAATACGCGGACGATCACACGTGTCTGGATCACGGTGGCTATCCTGGTCGGTTACTGGTTGCTGTTGGCTTTTGTTCCGGTGCCGGATGGCAACGGGGCAGGTGTCTTCACGATGGAAGGCTCGCTGGTCGGCTATGTGGACCGGTTGCTGCTGCCCGGACGCCTGCACTTGACGGTGCATGATCCTGAAGGAATTCTGTCGACTGTGCCTGCGGTTGCGACTGCCCTGTTAGGCATGTTTACGGGTGAGTTCATCAAGATGCAGAGGGAAGGGTTGACGGACAAGAAGAAGGTGGGCGGACTGGTTATCTCCGGAGCTGTCCTGTTGGCTGTCGGTTTGCTTTGGAGCCTTTTCTTTCCGATCAATAAGAACCTGTGGACAAGTTCATTCGTCTGTGTTGTCGGAGCATACTCCGTGTGGATGTTTGCGCTGTTTTTTTATGTTGTCGATGTGTTGGAGTTTCGTAAATGGACCCTGTTTTTTAAGGTGATCGGTGTGAACTCTATCACGATCTATCTGGCCCAGGAGTTCGTCAATTTCTCTTTCACCTCCGACGCTTTGTTCGGTGGGCTTGCCGGGCTGATGCCGGAGGCCGTTCAGCCGTTGATCGTCTCGGTCGGCTATATTGCCGTCTGTTGGGGATTCCTGTACTTCTTGTATCGTCAACGGATTTTCCTGAAAGTGTGAGAAGATTTATGATTTCAGATTTATGATTTATGACCGGAAAACATAATATTAAACATAAATCTGAAATCTTTTTTATACAAATCATAAATCATAAATCATAAATCATAAATCATAAATCATAAATCATAATGAACTCTACTTATAAACGCCTGGAGTCGCTCGACGTATTGCGTGGCTTCGATTTGTTCTGCCTGGTGGCGCTGGAAGGGATTCTGCATCCTCTCGGACGTGCGATAGATGCGTCGTGGTATAATGACTTTCTGTGGGGTTTCTCGCATGTGCAGTGGGAAGGGTTCTCTTCGTGGGACCTGGTGATGCCGCTCTTCATGTTCATGGCGGGCGTGTCGATGCCGTTTGCTCTTTCCCGCTATAAGGCGATGCCGGATAAATGGGCGGTGTACCGTCGTATCATCAAGCGCGTGGCATTGCTCTGGATCTTCGGCATGATGTGCCAGGGAAACCTGTTAGGATTGGACCCGGACCGGATTTATCTTTATTCGAACACGTTGCAGGCGATTGCGATGGGTTACCTGATCGCAGCCATGCTGTTCCTGCATGTGCGGCTTTCCGTACAGATCGGGACGGCGGTTGCCCTCTTGCTGGTCTATTGGGGAGCGATGCAGTTTATTACGGTTGACGGTTATGGAGGGGGTAATTACACGCCCGACGGAAATTTGGCCGAATGGGTAGACCGTACTGTGCTGGGACGGTTCCGGGATGCTGCCGTGGTCGAGAACGGGCAGGTCGTATTTGCCGAATCATATCGCTATACCTGGATACTGAGCAGCCTGAACTTCGGGGTGACGGTGCTGACCGGGCTTTTCGCCGGACAGATCCTGAAAAGCTCGATGGATCAGAAACGTAAATGGCAATGGCTGTTAGGGATCGGCGTGGCGATGGTTGCCTTAGGTTGGCTGTGGGGATTGCAGCTTCCGGTGATCAAGAAGATATGGACGAGTTCGATGGTGCTGGTCAGCAGCGGCTACTGCTTCCTGCTGATGGGCGTGTTCTATTATTGGATCGATTATAAAGGACACCGGAAGAACCTGACCTGGCTGAAAGTCTACGGCATGAATTCGATTGTCGCCTATATGCTGGCTAACGTGATTAGTTTCAGATGTATAGGAACATCTCTTTTTCATGGCCTCGAACAATATACAGGAAATTATTATCCGACTTTGATTGCAGCGTCGAACGCATTGATTATTTATGTAATTTTGTGGCTGCTTTATAAGCGGAATATATTTTTAAAGGTGTGAAAGGATTTATGATTTATAATTTATGATTTATCATCAATGCATAAACTATAAATCGTAAATCATAAATTATAAATCATAAATTATAAATCTCAAAACAATGGAATCAATCAAACAAATATACCGGATCGGTCACGGGCCGTCCAGTAGCCACACGATGGGGCCGATGCGTGCCGCCCGGATGTTTCTGGAACGCAATCGGGGTGCTGTGCGGTTTAACGTTACGCTCTATGGTAGTCTGGCGGCCACAGGCAAAGGTCACATGACAGATGCGGCAATTCTCGAAGTTTTGAGCCCGGTGGCCAAAACCGACATCACCTGGGAACCGAAGGTGTTCCTGCCTTTCCACCCGAACGGTATCCTGTTCCAGTCGTTTGACGAAAGCGGAGAGGAACTGGATAACTGGACGATCTACAGTATCGGGGGTGGAACGCTGGCAAACGAAACCTACAATGAGTTGACGCAGGGCCAGGTCTACGAAATGCACACCATTAAGGACATACAGGCTTGGTGCGAAAAAACAGGCCATTCCTACTGGGAATATGTCGAACAGTGCGAAGGACCGCAGATATGGGACTATCTGACCGAAGTATGGGAAGTGATGCAGCAGGCAGTCCGTAACGGGCTCGAGGCCGAGGGAATTTTGCCCGGTGGCCTGGGAATCCGGCGTAAGGCATCCGACTATATGATCCGTGCCAAAGGGTATGGCAGCAGCATCAAAAGCCGTGGGATGGTCTATGCGTATGCGTTGGCCGTTTCCGAGGAGAATGCTTGCGGAGGTAAGATCGTGACGGCTCCGACCTGCGGTTCGTGCGGTGTGATGCCGGCTGTGCTCTATCATTTGAAAGAGTCGCGCGATTTTCGTGATTCCCGCATCTTGCGGGCGTTGGCTACTGCCGGGTTGTTCGGTAATGTGGTCCGTACGAATGCATCCGTTTCCGGAGCCGAGGTAGGATGCCAGGGAGAGGTCGGTGTGGCTTGTGCGATGGCGGCTGCGGCAGCCAGCCAGTTGTTCGGGGGAACGCCTGCCCAGATCGAATATGCGGCCGAGATGGGGCTGGAGCATCACTTGGGATTGACTTGCGACCCTGTTTGCGGATTGGTCCAGATTCCCTGTATCGAGCGTAATGCCTTTGCGGCAGCCCGTGCGCTGGATGCAAACACCTTCTCCAACTTCTCCGATGGCAAGCATCGGGTAAGTTTCGACCAGGTGGTGGAAGTGATGCGTCAGACCGGAAACGACTTGCCGAGTCTTTATAAGGAAACATCCGAAGGAGGGTTGGCTAAGAATATGGAACAGAAATGAAAAGATTTATGATTTATAATTTATGATTTATGTGTTGATACGCTTTATATCGCATAAATCATAAATCATAAATCATAAATTAAATCAAGGAATCATAAATGAAAAAAAGTATATATATGCTATTGTGTGCTGCCGCGTTAGTCTCGTGCGGGCAGCCGAAACAACAACAAGAGGCTGTTGCAGATGTTGCGACCAGTGGTAATCCGATATTCGAGGGTTGGTATGCCGATCCGGAAGGGATCATTTATGGTGACACCTACTGGGTTTTCCCGACTTGGAGCGATGCGTATGAGAAGCAGACGCATTTTGACTGCTTTTCGTCTAAGGATTTGGTGAATTGGACGAAGCATTCCTCTGTACTCGATACCTCTGCCGTGAAATGGGCGAAGCGAGCTATGTGGGCGCCGTCTATCATCAATAAGGATGGCAAATATTATTTCTTCTTCGGAGCCAACGACGTGCACGAGGGCGAAGTGGGAGGAATTGGAGTTGCTGTCAGCGACCGCCCGGAAGGTCCGTATAAGGACTTGTTAGGCAAACCGCTTATCAACGAGATCGTGAATGGGGCACAGCCGATCGACCAGTTTGTTTTCCGTGACGACGACGGTCGCTACTATATGGTATTATGGTCGGGCTTGGGGGACATTGCTGAAATGTCGTTGCTCCTGAACGATGACTTCACCGGATTGGTGCCATTTGAAGACGGACGGTCATAAGGAGGTGACACCGGATAAATATGTGGAAGGTCCGTTTATGTTTAAGAAGAATGGCAAATACTATTTTATGTGGAGCGAAGGAGGCTGGACTGGTCCCGATTATTGTGTCGCATACGCGATTGCCGATTCACCTTTCGGACCTTTCGAGCGTGTCGCCACGATTCTTGAGCAGGATTCGACGATAGCGAGGGGGAGCCGGACATCATTCCGTCTTGCCATGTCCCGAATACTGAAGATTATTATATCGTCTACCATCGTCGCCCGCTGAACGACAATACTCGCGACCACCGTGTGACTTGTATCGACCGGATGACTTTCGATGAGAATGGATTTATAAATCCTGTTAAAAATGACTTTCGAAGGTGTTCCCGCCCGTACAATAGATAAGTAAGAAGAGTTAATCGCTAAAAGATATTAAAACAGGAGTGTAGCTATTGCATTCCTGATTTTTTTATACTACTTTTGACACATGTGTCAGACTTTAGTGAGAAAATATTTAATAACATTATAGCGATGAGTACAGAAGAACTTCAGGACATGGAAAGCCGGGTTATCGAAGCGGCGAAACGGGTGTTTGTCAGGAAAGGGTATGAGGCGACCAAGATGGGAGATATCGCTCTTGAGGTTGGGATCAGCCGTACGGCCATGCACTATTATTTCCGGACGAAAGAGATGCTTTTCGATGCGATTTTCGGCCAGTTGATGGATGCGTTGTTGCCCAATATCGGGGTGATTGTAAGTGAGCCGACCTCTTTTCTGGAAAAGATTCCGAAGATTGTGGAACAGTACACGGCGATGATTCAGGCCAATCCGCTGTTTCCGATCTTTGTGGTGAATGAGTTTAACCGTGATCCGGAGCATTTATACAAGACGATCTTGAAAGATCCGGAGAAAGTCAAGCCGTTATTGCTCTTGCAAAAACAGATGCGGGAAGAAATGGAACGGGGATTGCTGAAAAAGGTTCCGCTGGTCTATACAGCTTCCACGCTGTTGAGCCTGATCGTCTTTCCGATGTTGGCAAGGAATCCGCTCACGAGTGCTTTCTTTGAAGGCGATCCCCGGAAATTTGAGGATTTCTTACAGGAACGAAAGGCTTTTATCACGGATGTCATGGTCCGGTTGCTGACGCCGGACGAGACACAAACCGTAAAAAATGAATAAAAGGAGGATGCATATGAAACAGACATTCCTGCATGGCTGGAAACAGATCGCCCTGTTACTCGTTTTTCCCCTTATGGCGGAAGGAGCGGGAGCACAGGAGCGTATTACACTGGGCGAGTGCTACGAATGGGCGCATGCTAATTATCCGCAGATACGCCAGTATGGGCTGATCGAACAGACTGAACGGTATAACCTCTCCAATGCCGCCAAAGGCTGGATGCCACAACTCTCGGTCAATGCGAAGGCGACGTACCAGAGCGATGTGACGAAGCTGCCGTTCGATGCCGATAAGCTGTCGGCGATCATCCCCGGAATCGAGATCCCGACACTTAGCAAGGATCAGTATCAGGTTGTGGCCGAAGTGAATCAGACGATCTGGGACGGTGGTGTGATCCGTTCCACCCGTCAGTTGACAGAGGCACAGGCGACGGCTGACCGGGAACAGCTGAACAGCGACCTTTATACCTTGAACGACCGGTGAACCAGCTTTATTTCGGTTGTCTCCTGCAGGACGAGCTGATCCGCCAGAACGGTTTGCTACAGAAAGAGTTGCAGATCAATATCGACCGTATCTCGGCCATGATGGAGAACGGTGTTGCCAACCAGTCTGACCGCGAAAGCATGGAAGTCGAATTCGTTGAACGCCCGCCAGAAAGAAATTGAACTGAAGGCGGCCCGTTCGGCTTATGGCAAGATGCTGGCTGCCTTGATCGGTCGCCCGGATGCCGGAACGTTCGTGCTGGAAGTTCCTTCGCTGCCGGAGGCTCCTTCGTTGTCACCTGTGATCAACCGGCCGGAACTTCGTGCGTTGGATGCTCAAAAGTGATCTGCTCGAACTGCAGAACAAGCAGTTGACTGCCGGCCTGATGCCTCGTATCGGTGCTTTCTTCCAGGGTGGTTACGGTCGGCCGGGGTTGAATATGCTGGAAGACAGTTTCAGTCCGTTCTATGTCGCCGGTGTCCGTCTGAGTTGGAATATGGGTAAATTATATACCTTGAAGAACGATCGCCGGAAGATTGCCACGAACCGGCAGGCGGTGGAGATTGGGCGGGAGACATTCCTCTTTAACACCCGTCTCCAACTGATGCAGCAGAACACAGAGATCAAGAAAATGACTGATCTGATGAAAGCCGACGATGAGATCATCCGCCTCCGCTCCAGTATCAAGAAGGCGGCCGAGGTCAAATTGGCGAACGGCGTGATCTCCGTCACCGATCTTATCCGCGAGATCAACTCTGAAGATCTGGCCCGCCAGGCGGCAGCCGCACACCGGATACAACAGTTGCAATCTATCTATAATTATATGTATACGACAAATGAAGGATACAAATGATGATTTATCGATGTGGTGTCCCGTAGGGGCGGGGTTCTACTCCGCCCAATGAAAATAACGTCTGCCGTGCCGGATTCAATGGGCAGAGCAGAGCCCTGCCCCTACAAACGACAATCATTTTGTATGACCATACCATCCATGTTGCATACAGATAAATCATTATTTTATGAAATTAAATACCAATCAATATGAAACCGATTCTTTTATTCAGTTTTGCTCTGGCTCTGCTGGCTTGCAGCGGTAATGAGAACGACTTTGATGCTACCGGAACATTTGAATCTACCGAAATAATCGTTTCTTCGGAGGCGAACGGAAAGATTATGGAACTGAACTTGCAGGAAGGTGACCGGCTCGAAGCCGGGGCCGTGCTGGGCTATGTGGACAGTACGCAGCTTTATCTCCGGAAAAAGCAGCTCGAAGCAGGCCTCCGTAGTGTGGACATCCGGAAACCGGATATCCGCAAACAGATTGCTTCCCTCGAACAGCAGATTGCCGTCGCCCGGAGCGAACAGCAGCGTATGGAGAACCTGGTAAAGGCAAAAGCCGGCAACCAGAAACAGGTCGATGACATCGTCAACAACATCAAGGTGCTGCAAAAACAGCTGGATGCACAATATTCGACCTTGCATAAAACGACAGGAGGGCGGATGCCGAAGCGGAAAGTATCGTCTACCAGATCATGCAACTGGACGACCAGTTGCAGAAAAGCCGCATCGTCAACCCGAAGTCCGGCACTGTCCTTATGAAATATGCCGAACCCGCTGAGTCACGGCAGCCGGCAAGCCGACTCTTTATAAGATAGCCGACACCGATCTGTTGTATCTCCGTGCTTATCCTACAGCCGAACAACTTACGAAATTGAAAGATCGGCGGTGGGGTGCGTGTCTTTGTTGA